>ERZ779880.692-NODE-692-length-37712-cov-11.227846_pt1 | contig 37712 bp, 32 predicted proteins | sample MGYA00511555_ERZ779880 | MGnify/ENA primary metagenome ERZ779880 (study PRJEB29588, sample SAMEA2145815) | human gut metagenome | biome: human gut; feature: human-associated habitat; material: faeces | place: Denmark | collected 2008/2010 ... | reverse complement strand
GGGCCAGGCAGCCCGGACAGGTTTCCAGAGGATGATTTTCCTCCCCAGCGCGGCGCGGGATTATTCCCTGCCGCGGGCGTTCAGGAAAATGAACACGTAATACAGCAGCATGGCCAGGGAGGAAAGCGCGCCTACCACGTAAGTCATGGCGGCCCAGAACAGGGCGCTTTTGGCCTTCCCATGGTCGAAATAATTCATCAGGCGGGAGCGGTCCAGCCATTTCAAAGCCCTGGCGGAGGCGTCAAATTCCACGGGAAGCGTGATGAACGCGAAGACCGTGGTCACGGCAAACAGGCCGATGCCCAGCCCCAGCACCCAGGGAGAGCCGCCCATGGCCAGCAGCACAATGCCGATCATCAGCACCATGCCCACCAGGTTGGAGGAGAGCTGGACGATGGGAACCAGCGCGGACCGCAGGCCCAGCCAGTGGTAAGCCTGGGCGTGCTGCACGGCATGCCCCACTTCATGGGCGGCGACGGCCGCGGCGGCGATGCTGTTGGAATTGTAAACGGACTCGCTCAGGTTGACGGTTTTATTTGCCGGATTGTAATGGTCCGTCAGATGGCCGGGCGTGGAAATTACCTTCACGTCCGTAATATGGTTGTCCTTCAGCATTTGCTCCGCCACCTCCCGCCCTGTGACGGGAATGGGAATCTGGGAATATTCGCTGAAGCGGCTCTTCATGCGCGCGCTGACCAGCCAGCTCAGAAGCATGGAACCCAGCAGAATCAGCCAGTAAATGGTATAGGAATGCGTTGGCGCGGTTTCCGCCGTCTGCACCGTATAGGAAAGGAGATCGATATTGAATAACTCAATCATTGCAAATTTGACCTTATATCATCAGGCTTTGTTGAATCCAGAGGGCGCCGTGTCAGCCTCCGGGGGGAGTCTCCCGGCTTCTGTCATACGGAATAATGGCATTTATTAAGAAACGGGAATCCTTTTGCGGAGGTTTCGCGACAGGTGGGCCATCCATGAAATGAATCCGGGCATGGCGGGGTTTCTTGTCGCCAAAAAGCGGATGGTGGAGTTGAATGGCGGCATGCAACAGGGTATTGTTTATTTGCTTGGAGCGGGTCCCGGCGACCCCGGGCTGATCACCGTCCGCGGGCGGGAACTGCTGGGAATGGCGGAAGTGCTGGTATATGATGCGCTGAGTTCGGCGGAAATGCTGAACTGGGCCCCTGCTGCATGTGAAAGGATTTTTGTGGGGAAGCGGGCTTCCCGCCACGCCCTGCCGCAGGAGGAAATCAACGCCCTGCTGGTCAGGCTGGGCCGTGCGGGGAAAAAAGTGGTGCGCCTGAAGGGGGGCGACCCCTACGTCTTCGGGCGCGGGGGGGAGGAAGCGGACGCCCTGCATGAAGCGGGCATCCCGTTTGAAGTGATTCCGGGCGTTACTTCCGCCATTGCGGGGCCGGCCTACGCGGGCATTCCGGTGACGCACCGCAGGTATTGCACGCAGTTCACCGTATTTACAGGACATGAAGACGTGAACAAGAAGGCGTCTTCCCTGGACCTGAAGGGAATAGCGGGAGCGCAGGGCACGAAAATCATGCTGATGGGAATGCAGAAACTGGCGGATGTGTGCGAAGCCCTGATTGGGTACGGGCAGGAGCCGTCTGCGCCTGCCGCCGCCGTCCAGTGGGCCACCACGGGCGTTCAGCGTACGGTTACGGGCACGGTGAAAACACTGCCCGCCAAGGTGCAAAAGGCCGGTTTGGGCGCTCCCGCAGTAGTGGTCATCGGGGATGTGGTGAAAGAACGCGAGTCCCTGAACTGGTTTGAACAGCTGCCTCTGTTCGGCAAGCGCATCGTGGTGACGCGCACCCGCGCCCAGGCAGGGGAATTGAGCGTGCGCCTGCGCCGTCTGGGGGCGGAAGTGCTGGAGATGCCTGTCATACGCATTGCCCCGCCCTCCAACAGGAGGGAATTTGCGGAAAGCGTGGTGCACGCCCACACGTATGACTGGCTGGTGTTTTCCAGCCCCAACGGGGTGGAGCGCTTCTTCCAGGCGTTTTTTGCCGTGTACAGGGACATCCGGAGCATTGGCGGAGCCAGGATTGCGGCCATCGGGCCAGGGACGGAGGCAAAACTCCGGGAATACGGACTGGCCGTGGATATCATGCCTAAAAAGTTTGTGGCGGAGGGCCTCGTTAAAGCGTTCAGGGACGCGCGCGAAGAAATCGGAACCATTGAGCACAGCACTTTCCTGTGGGTGCGCGGAGAAGAAGCCCGCCGCGTGATTTATGACGGGTTGAATGCTCTGGGCGCCATTGTGGACGAATGCATCGCCTACAAAACGGAAGCGGAAACGGAAGATGCGGCGGGAGCCCAGGCGGCTTTCCGCGAACATGGGGCGGATATCGTGACGTTCACCAGTTCCTCCACGGCGGAGAACTTCTTCAAGCTGGGGCTTCCGTGGCCGGAGGGATGCCGGGCCGCCAGCATCGGCCCGGTAACCACGGCGGCCCTCAAGGAGCTGGGGCATGCCCCTTCAATTACGGCGAAAACACACGATATCAACGGTTTGGTGGAAGCCATCGTCAAGGCCGCCGGCAAATAGGGTAAACGGCGCGGGCGGCGTGAAACGCCGGGCCTGGCGGATGGGAAACACGAGGCGGGGGAAGGCCGTCTAAAAGCCATTGACGGCTTCCCAGCCGATGACCTTCCCGTCTTCAAACAGGACATTGCAGGAGACGGGCGGACGGCTGCCCAGGGGCATCGTGACGCCTATCCCGGTGCCTATGCCGGAATCCCTGCCCCGGAATCCCCCTCCGCCCAAACCTACGGACCAGCCCGTGCCGCTCCGCGTGTAAATCCACCGTTCCGTATTCTTCCCGTCCATCCTGCCCGCCATTTTCTGTTCGGGTTCCCCCCATGCCAGCAGAACCGCCATGGGGGACATTCCTTTTTCCAGCTCCCCGCGCGCCACTTTGGCCTGATGCTCTTTCGGGAGCTGCTCGTAAGCCGGCAGATTTTTCGCAATGCGGTCGGACGGCGTAGGGGAGCAGGCTGCCAGCAGCATGAGGCAGGAGGGGAGAAGAACGAAAGAAAGACCGGTTTTCATCATCCCGTAAATAGCACGGCGGCGGGTGCCTGGCAAGATGGCGGAGCGGCTTCCCAGAAAAATGGAGATGAAAGAATCCGTTATTTTGACATAAAAGCGCGCTTTTCCCGTAAATACATAATTGGTTATTGACAAGCATGGGGGGTAGGGGAGTAGGAATTCACCTCCAAATGCAACGCCCCCTTTCCCGTGCGGGCCGCGTCGCCTTTATTGTTCAGCACTTTTTTCCGAGCCGCCGATATGTCCAAAACGTTAATTATAGCAGAAAAGCCGAGCGTCGCCACTGATTTGGCGAGAGTGCTCGGCAAAGAGCTTGGAAAATTCACCCGGGACAAGTCCGGGGCATTTTACCAGAATGACCGGGCCATCATCACCTCTGCCGTGGGGCATCTGCTGGAACAGAAAAAACCCATGACGGAAGAAGGAAAGTCCCTGCCGTGGAAATTCGACTATCTGCCCGTCATCCCCCGGAAGTTTGAACTGGAACCCATCAAGCAGTCGGAAGACCGTTTGAAAAAGGTTCTTCAGCTTGCCAGAAGCAAGGACGTCACGGAAATTGTCAACGCATGCGATGCCGGGCGTGAGGGGGAACTGATTTTTCACAATCTGGTGCGTTACGGAAAATGGACCAAGCCTACGCGGCGCCTGTGGATGCAGTCCATGACGGATGAGGCCATTCTCAACGCATGGCACGGCATGCGCAGCGAAGCTGACATGAAGCCCCTGACGAATGCCGCCGTGTGCCGTTCCGAATCAGACTGGCTGGTGGGGCTGAACAGCACCCGCGCCCTGACCATTCTGCAATCCCGCGGCGGCTTCAACGTCACCCCCGCCGGGCGCGTGCAGACGCCCACGCTGGCTATCCTGACGCAGAGGGAATTGGAAATCCAGGCGTTTGAACCGGAGCCCTATTCGGAAGTATGGGCTGAATTCGACGTCCAGTCAGGCTCTTACTCCGGCCGCTGGATTGACCGTGACTGGAAGAAAAACGATCATCCCCACTCCCGCGCGGAGCGCATCTGGGATTCGGAACAGGCGGCCGTCATCCGCGACCGCTGCCGCGGCAAATCCGGCACGGTGACGGAAGAAAAGAAACCGGTCACGACGGTTGCCCCGCTGTTGTATGACCTGACTTCCCTTCAGCGGGAAGCCGCCAACCGCTACGGCTTTTCCGCCAAGCGCACGCTGCAGCTGGCGCAGGAATGCTATGAAAAGCACAAGGTGCTCACTTATCCGCGTACGGACTCCCGCTACCTGCCGGAAGATTATCTGGGCAAGGTTTACGGCATCGTAGGCACGGTGGCGGAACAGAATCCGGAATTCGCCCCCTTTGCCAGGGACATTCTGGACAACAGGCGCATCAAGCCCAACCGGCGCGTGTTTGATACAAAAAAGGTGAGCGACCACTTTGCCATCATCCCGACCGGGAAGATGGAGAAGCTTACCGGGGACGCGCAGAAACTCTTTGAAATGGTTATGGCCCGCTTCCTGGCCGTCTTCTTCCCCGCTGCCGTGTTTGAAGACACGCGGAGAACCACGCTCATTACCCACCGGGACGGCGTGACGGACGCTTTCCTGACCACGGGCCGGGTGCTTGTGGAGCCGGGCTGGCAGGCCGTTTACGGACGGAAGGCCGGCACTTCCTCCAAGGAAGAACTGGTGCCCGTCCGCGACGGGGAGCCGGCCGCCTTGCGTGAGATTGAAATCCGCAACGCCATGACCAAGCCGCCCGCCCGGTACAACGAAGCCACGCTGCTGGCCGCCATGGAGGGAGCCGGGAAGCTGGTGCATGACGAAGAACTGGCCGCCGCCATGAGCGAACGCGGCCTGGGCACTCCCGCCACCCGCGCCTCCATCATTGAAGGGCTGATTTCCCAGGAATACATCGTCCGGGACGGCCGCGAACTTCTGGCGACGCGCCGCGGGATTGAACTGATTGCCCTGCTGGAACGCATCGGCCTGAAAACGCTTACTTCCCCCAGCCTGACCGGGGAATGGGAATACAAGCTCAAGCAGATGGAACAGGCCGCCCTGCCGAGGGATTCCTTCATGGAGGGCATTAAGACCCTGACCGGGGAAATCGTGAAGAGGGTGAAGGATTTCCGGGAAGCCCAGCAGCAGGTGGAACTGCCGGAGATGGAACTGGACTGCCCTTCCTGCCATGCCCACGGCCTGAAAAACACGCTGGACGCCGTCTCCTGCCGTTCCTGCAAGTTCAGCATACGCAAGGTTATCTCCGGCCGCGACATGGCGGATGAAGAATTGAAGACCCTTATTGTGGACGGCAGGACGGGAATTCTCCACGGATTTACCTCCCGGTTCGGCAAGCCCTTTGAGGCGGGACTGGAACTCAACGACAAATTCCGGGCCACGCTTTACTTCCCGGCGCGGGAGGAAGATGAGGCCGCAGGGACGGAGGAAGCCGTGAAAGTGGCTTCCGTCACCATTCCGGACATGGGAGAGCATGATGTGATGGAAACGGCCAAGGCCTGGAAAATTCCTTCCCTGACCCTTGGAAAGGAACATGCCGCCGTTTCCGTCTCCCGGACTATTCTGGGACGTGAAATCCCGCTGGACCAGGTATTGAAGATTTTGGCGGAAGGAAAATCCGATCTGATGAAGGGGTTCATTTCACAGCGTACCAAGCGCCCGTTTGACGCTTATCTGGTCTTCAACGCGAAGACGGGAAAAATCGGTTTTGAATTCCCGCCGCGGGAAAGGAAATATCCCGCTAAAAACGCTGCCGGGAAAACGGAAGGCAAAGCGGAGAAGACGAGCCGGAGCGCCGCCAAAACAGCCGGGAAAGACTCCAAATCCGGGGTTGCACCCAAAAAGGGGCGCAAGCAATAACGCCAGCGGAAACATGCCGCCGCTAACGGAGATTGAGGGAAGAACCGGGAAAAAGCTTCTTTCCGGCTCTTTCCGTATGTTAGCTTAAAAGCGCACCTCTGGATTCCTGACGATGAAATTCTTTTTCTTTGCTGTGCTGGCATCGTGCGGCGCGGTTTGTGCGCCGGCGGAGGAATGGGCCTTTCCGGGGGAACGGGAATGGATTTCCAAATTGGGAGATGTGGTGAAAGGCAGTTTCCAGTCCTGCACGGGATCCGGAGCAATTCTGAAAATGGGGCGCAGGCGTGTGGAAATTCCGTTAAACCGTCTGGATGAGGAAGACGCCGCGCTTGCGGTTTCGCTGACGGGTACAGAGGCGCGCCGGGACCTGAAACTGGCCGCGATGCTTTGGCCGTTCCTGATGAAGGAACTGCAGAAGGTAACGTGGACACCGGTGGAAAAGAATATTTCACCCCGGTATCATGAGATGGTCCGGAGAAAAAATACCGGAGCTTTAACGGGAACCAGAAAAGTGGATGGGCTGGTTTGTACTACATCGCTTTCCGTCATTCAGGGGCCTCCGGTTCGCATTCAGGAATACTGCCGTCCGCAGGCGCGCCCGGAAAGCGGCAGGGGACAGAAGAATTTCGATATGGTTCTGGATCAGGGGAACCGTTGCGTTTATTATGATATGGGTAAGGGCGTTCTTATTCCTTCCAAATGCCTGTCTGAGGAACGCACGGACATGCGCGCTCCCGTTTCCTTTCTGCTTCCTCAGGGGGAACAGCTTGCCGCAAGGGAAGCAAGGAACTACAGGAATGCGGACTACTCCCTGCTTGTGGAAAACCGCCCCGTCAGGGGAGCCTATGAAACATGCAAGCCCAATTCCCTGGGAAGAAAAAAACTGGTCATGTACTGGAATACGGAGGGTGAAATGGTTTGCGGCGTCATGAAGCTGGACTACGACAACATGCGCGTGGCCGCGTTATTTGACGGCAGACGGAAGCTGATGAATGCCCCTGGGCTGGGATATGCCGTGATTCTTTCCCGGCTGGAGAAAAAAGGCAGGAGCTTGAAGGAGAAAGGCCGTTACTATCATGTGGCGCTGGCCGCGGACGGCCTGCCCGTGTACCATCATGAAGGCCCGGAAGATGAGGCCGCCATGAACCCGCTGCTTTACGGGAAACTACGCGATTCCGAGAAAAAAGCGGCGCTGGCGGAGGAAAGAAAACGTGAACAGGCATGCCGGGCCAAGTGGGAGGCCCGGCGGCGCCTGGTGGAATCCGTCAGGGAGCGGAATACCTGAAACATTCCCTGTCCCCTTGATGCCGGAAGCGGCAAAGGAGAGCGCTGCATATGCGGCAATACGGCGGGGGGAAAATGTTATTTTCCCGCCTGGAGGCAGCGGTAATAATAATCCACGCGGGAAATGAACCAGATCCATTTATATCCGGGGCGCCCGTTAGTCATCAGCGGGGCGGGGCAATTCTTGCCGGACCAGTAGTTGTGGGGCACTACGTTGCGCAGGGGGACGTTGTAGCGCATCATCAGCAGAGCCGCCAGTTTGGCCGTTTTGTTGTAGATGACGACAGGGTTGTGCGTGGTGCATTCACACATTTCAATGGCTACGGAGTATTGGTCTCCCGGTCCGGAATGGTCCGCATGGTGGCCTGTTTCCGTAGTGGGGAGGTGCTGGTAGGCGCCGAATTGGTCCACAGTGAAGTGCCAGTTCAGGCTGCGGGATTTGCCGCTGTTCAGATAGCGGGAGTGGGCGTTGGCGTCTCCCTTGGGGTTGGCGGTGCTGTGGATGGTGATGAAGCGGGGACGCATGGAGGACGCGCGCTTGCGGGCATACGTATTTTTAGGCATGTAGGAAACTTTAATGCCTACTTCACGGCTCATCTGGCCGGGTGTGCGGGGGACTACCGACGCCTTTTGAATTTTAAAGGAGACGGCCGGAGGCCTCATTTTATCGTTCTGCGAACAGCTGCAGAACGTCAGGGCGGCGAATACGGCAAGAAAGCCCGTCCAGACAAATCTATATTCCATGCGTTTGTTCTAGAAACAGCCTGGAAGGATTGCAAGAAGAATTTGGAATTAGTTCACCTGAACTAATTGAGCTGCGCCATGAAGCTGCAGATGTACCCTGTGCAGATAAAACGGACGGGCCGCGCCTTCAGGAGGGAGCCCGTCCGCGAGGGGAAGCCGTGCCGGGAACGCCCGGCACATACCCCGTTATTTGAGAATTTGGGTAAGGACATATTGCAGGATGCCGCCCGCCAGATAGTATTCTTTTTCAATAGGCGTATCAATGCGGACGATGACAGGCACGTCAAACGCTTCCGCGTCTGCGGGCTGTACGCGCAGGGTAACCTGCTGGCGCGGAGCGATGCCGTTGTTCAGGCCCAGAATGGAGAAGGTGGCGTCCTTCAACGGAGCGATGCGGTCATAGTCCGCCTTGTCGGCGAAGTTGAGGGGCAGGACGCCCATGCCGATAAGGTTGGAGCGGTGGATGCGCTCAAAGCTCTTGGTGATGACGGCCTTGACGCCCAGCAGGTTAGTTCCCTTGGCCGCCCAGTCGCGGGAAGAGCCCATGCCGTAATCTTCTCCGCCGATGACAATGAGCGGCACTCCGTCCTGAGTATAGGCCATGGCCGCATCATAGATGAAGGCGGGCGTTCCCGCGGCCGGGGTTATTGCCTTGTCCGGGGCGGGAACGGCGCGGTTGCCGAAATACAGCGTGTAGCCGCCTTCCGTGCCGTCCACCATCAGGTTTTTAATGCGGACATTGGCGAAGGTGCCGCGGGTCATCACGCGGTCGTTTCCGCGGCGGGAGCCGAAGGAGTTGAAGTCTTTTCTGTCCACGCCCATGCCCTGCAGGTACAGCCCTGCGGGGCCTGTTTCCCGGATGGCTCCGGCTGGGGAGATGTGGTCCGTGGTTACGGAATCGCCGAAAATGCCCAGCGGGCGGGCATCCGTGATATCCGCCAGTGTGCGGGGCTGGCCGTTGAAGCCGCTGAAGAAGGGAGGGTCCTGAATGTAGGTGGAGTGTTCATTCCACTGGAAGACAGAGCCTTCCGGCGCATACACGGCTGCCCAGCGGGGATTCTTGTCCGGCGTGATGGTGTAAAGCTCCCGGTAGGCTTCCGGGTTGCGGGATCTGGCAACAGCTTCCGCAATTTCCCCGGAGCTGGGCCAGAGGTCTTTCAAAAATACGGGGTTCCCGCTGCGGTCCGTGCCCAGCGGTTCCGTCTGGAAGTCAATATCCACGCGGCCGGCCAGAGCGAAGGCGACGACCAGCGGGGGGGACATCAGGAAGTTGGTTTTGATGGAGGCATGGATGCGCGCTTCAAAGTTGCGGTTGCCGGACAGGACGGAGGCCGCGACGATGTCATTGTCCCGGACGGCCTGTTCCAGTTCCGGATTTAACGGCCCGGAGTTGCCGATGCAGGTGGTGCAGCCATAGCCGACGGTTTCAAAGCCCAGGGCGTCCAGGGATTCCTGAAGACGGTTGGCCGCAAAGTAGTCGGAGGCGATACGGGAACCCGGAGCAATGGACGTTTTTACATGCGGAGGAACTTTCAGGCCCCGTTCAACCGCCTTTTTGGCAAGCAGCCCCGCGGCAAGCATCAGGCCCGGGTTGGACGTGTTGGTGCAGGAGGTGATGGCGGCGATGAGGATGCTGCCGTCTTTCAGCTTCGCTTCCTGGCTGAAGCCGTCCACCGGGACGGGGACGCCCGCCGGGGAATGCATGGAGACTGTGACTTCCGGAGATTCCTTTTTGCCGTAGCCTCCTTCCGCCACGGGCATGCTGACAAGCTTGCGGAAGCTGTCCCTGATGGAGTTCAGGCAGATGTGGTCCTGCGGGCGCCTGGGGCCGGAGACGGCCGGTTCCACGGCGGACAGGTCCAGTTCCAGCTGGTCCGTGTAGTCCAGATCTCCGTTGCGCGGCATTCCCCACAGGTTCTGCGCCTTGAAGTAGTTCTCGTACGTGGTGATGTCTTCTTCGCTCCTGCCTGTCTGGCGCAGATAGTCGGAGCAGCGTTCGTCCATGGGGAAGAAACCCATGGTGGCGCCGTATTCCGGGGCCATGTTGGCTACGGTAGCCCGGTCTGCCAGAGGCAGGGCCGCCGCCCCCTCTCCGAAGAATTCCACAAATTTGCCTACGACGCCGTGGCTGCGCAGCATCCGGGTGACATGCAGCGCCAGGTCCGTAGCGGTCACTCCTTCGCGGAGTTCTCCCGTCATATGGACGCCCACTACTTCCGGAACCAGGAAAGTGACGGGCTGGCCGAGCATCCCGGCTTCCGCCTCAATGCCGCCCACGCCCCAGCCTACGACGCCCATGCCGTTAATCATCGTGGTATGGGAGTCCGTCCCCACCAGGGTATCCGGGAAGTAAACGCCGTCCTTTTCCATCACGCCCTGCGCCAGGTATTCCAGATTGACCTGGTGGACGATGCCCACGGACGGAGGCACTACGGAAAAAGTCTGAAAGGCCTGCTGGCCCCATTTGAGGAATTCGTAGCGTTCCGCATTGCGCTGGAATTCAATGTCCAGGTTTTTCTCCAGGGCATCCGTGCAGCCTGCCCAGTCCACCTGGACGGAGTGGTCCACCACCAGGTCTACAGGAACCAGAGGTTCAATGACGGAGGCGTCTTTCCCCAGGCCGGCTACGGCGGAGCGCATGGCCGCCAGGTCCACCAGAAGAGGGACGCCCGTCAGGTCCTGCAGGACAATGCGGGCTACCGTGAACGGAATTTCGTAGGAACCGGGATTGTCCGCATCCCAGGAAGCCAGGTTGTCCACATCCTTTTCAGTCACCTTCAGGCCGTCGCAGTTGCGGAGCAGGGATTCCAGAACGATCCTGATGGAAACGGGAAGGCGGTTCAGGCGGGAATAGCCGTTTTCTGCCAAAGCTGGCAGTGAATAAAACTGTCCCGGGGTTCCGGCTCCCGTGGTGAACGTGCTCTTGGCAATCTTGGTCATGATGCGGAATAGAGGGTTAACTGTAAACAGGCGGCTGCCCTCCTGGCAGTCGCGGGTACTATACAGGCCAAATGTGATAAGGCAAGGAATCTGTGTGACGGAGAGCGGATTTTTCCCCCCTTCCGAAGCCGGGGTAATTTTTCTTTGCGCCGGGGCTTCCGTTTTTCCGGCATTTTTTCTCCATGCATGCCGCAGGAATAACAGAGTGCGTCATGGAACATTGAAAATAAGTTTTCAGTATTGTCACAACCCTGTGAAAGGTTTCAAGATGATGAACGCGAAAAATATCTTATTAATCACTGCCGGAACGGGAGCGTTGGCGCTGGCTTCCTGCTCCGGCCCGCAGGAAGAGAATTTGCGCATGGTGCCCCTGACCGTGCCTGCAACCGTACCCATGACCTCCTACGGACCGAACGCGAGAGTGGTCGTGGCAGGAATTGATTATACGGAGGTGCACGACGAATGGATGGATACGGATACCATGAAAAAGGCCACCCCGGGCAATACGCGCGTGGTGATCAGCCGCGGGCGTCAAAGGGGCCAGTTGATGGTGGGGGATGAGGTCGCCATGGATTTTCCCGTTTGCGTGGGTAAGGCTTCCCACCGCACGCCCGTGGGCCATTTCCGCATTACGGAAAAGGCGGTGCATCATGTTTCCAATTTGTATGATGCCTCCATGCCTTACTTCATGCGGCTGACGGACAGCGGCATCGGGATGCACGTAGGCCCTGTTTTCCAGACGCCCCAATCCCATGGGTGCATCCGCATGACCCGCTCTTCCTGCGTGCCGCTTTTCAAAACCGTTAAGGTAGGCACGCCCGTTACGATTGTACAGTAATGCCCGGAAAATCTCTGGACGCTTTTCCGGAAGAAAAGTTTCCCGCGTTAAAAAAACTCATTTTTTTAAACAAAAAAACGCCGCCCGCCGCTATTTTAATAAACGGTACTTGCCGCAAGTCGCATTGCCTCAGCAACCCGAACTTCCATGCCGCTGCCGGCTCATTGTCTTCATTCATCGGCAGCGGCATGGAGGCCGTCCGCTTAGCCGCGGAACCTGCGGGATGAACGGACTGCCCGTGTGTTCATCCGGGTTGTGAAGGATTAATGGAGAAGGAGGGAGGCATTCCCTGTTTGCCTTCCGGATTATTTTTCCGCAGCGTTTCTGTCTGTTCCCGCCCGGTGAAGCAGGGACAGGTATTTTCCATAACCCTGTGCTTCCATCTCCTGTTCCGGGATGAATTTCAGGGAGGCGCTGTTGATGCAGTAGCGCAGGCCGCCCAGCTCCTTCGGGCCGTCCGCGAAAACATGGCCCAGGTGGGCGTCTCCCGTTTTGCTGCGGACTTCCGTACGCCGCATGCCGTGGGAGAAATCCTGTTTTTCCTGAATCAGTTCTTCTTTGATGGGACGGGAGAAACTGGGCCAGCCGCAGCCTGAATCAAACTTGTCCGTGGACAGGAATAAAGGTTCCCCTGTCGTGACGTCCACATAAATGCCGGGTCTGTCGTTATTGAAATATTCGTTGTGGAAGGGAGGTTCCGTAGCGTTATTCCGCGTGACGGCAAATTGTTCGTTTGTCAGGATGCGGCGCAGCTCTTCGTCCGGTTTTTTCCGATAAACAGGTTCGTTTTCACGGGCCTGGGCCGCTTCCCGGAATTTGGCGGGTGGAATATGGCAGTATCCGCCGGGGTTTTTATCCAGATAGCGCTGATGGTATTTTTCCGCCCGTGAAAATTGGCGGAGGGGCTGAACTTCAATTGCCAGAGGCTGCCTGAAGTGCTGCTGGAGCCTTTTCAGGGACGTTTCTATAACAGGTTTATCCTTTTCATCCGCGTAATAAATGCCCGTGCGGTATTGAATTCCCCTGTCGTTTCCCTGTTTGTTGACGGAAACGGGATCAATAATGGAGTAATACCGTTCCAGCAAAAAGGGGAGGCTGAGTTCTTCCGGGTCAAATACTATTTTTACCGTTTCCGCATGGCCCGTTTTCCCGCTGCATACTTCTTCATATGTGGGGGAGGGCGTGGAGCCGTTGGCGTATCCCGCTTCCGTTTCCTGAACGCCGGGTATCAGGGAGAAGTACTTTTCCACTCCCCAGAAACAGCCTCCCGCCAGGTAAATCGTTTTTAAATTCTTGTTGTCCATATGAGATTTGTCATTGCTGCTCGCCTGGCCTTTTTCCCCGCAGGAAAAAAAGGAGAGCATGGCGACTGCGGCCAGAATGGCGCATGCCAGTCCGGCCAGTGTCCATGGTCCGTGGTAAATATGCTTCATCAACGCTGTATGGAGTCGTATTCCGGTGCGGGCGCAGTAGCCCCGTGGGCTGGGGATCTGTTATTCCCCATCTCTTCCGGAAAGGTAAAGAATTAGACATCAGCAGGTTCATTCCGTTCGATACCTGGGTCAGTATGCCCTTATTTCTCCCGTTTTTCCGTCTGCATCCTGTTTTTCAGCCACTGGTAAATAACACGGTCGGAGGCGTCCGGTTTTCTGCTTGTCTGCATGCTGAATCCGTATTTAGTTCGGAAGTTGAAGACGGCCAGGGAAGGGCTCAGGCCGATGGAAAGCCCATCCATCCGTATTTCCACCTCTTGCGGGACATGGCTGGAAAAGTTGAGGCGCCCGGCATTGGTGACAGTTCCCACATAATTTTTAATCAGGGAAAGAATTGCCGGCTGAAGGGAAGAACCTCTGGACATGGTCCGCGCGGCGGGCGAGCAAGGCTCTCTAAAAAGAACGGCAACGGGAGCATCCGCTGCGCGGGGAGCCGCGAGCTTGTCCATGGGAACGTTCCACAGGAAAGAAAACAGAGCCGTTCCCGCCAGAAAAACGGGAATCGCCAGAATGGAGGCCCATAGGCGCAGCCTGTGTTTATTCCGTTTTTTGCCGTTGTCTTTTCCCCCAGCCATGGAAGAATCTGAAGCATGGCATGGGTTCCCGGCAGTGTCCATCAGTAAATGCAGGGTGATGAAGCGTTGCCGGGCTGGATGCTCTTGCGGGGTTCTTTTGCATGGAGCTGAGAGAGAACGGGAGATATTCTTCCTGTTCCCGGGCGTTTTATGGCAACAGGTCCCACCCGGAAAGCCTTGTTCCGGGTGGGGTGGGTATTGGGGCGCCTGCTATTCGGGTGCCTTGAAGTTATATACGGGCCTGATGCGTTCCACGATTTCCGCCGTTTCATGGATGTTGTCCAGCACGCTCTCGCCATCCTTGTAGGCCATTGGTGCTTCATCCAGCGTGGCGCGGGAAACGCAGGTGGAGAAGATACCCTGCATGGAAGCCTCGAATTCCTCCAGGGAGAGATTGGCTTTAGCCTTTTTGCGGGACATGCTGCGGCCTGCGCCGTGCGGGGATGAGGAATTGAATTCTTCATTTCCTTTGCCGATGCAGATGACGGAGCCGTCACGCATATTCAGGGGAACGATGAGTTTTTCTCCGCGTCCGGCCCGGACGGCTCCCTTGCGGATGATTTGGTCTTCCGCAATGTAGTTGTGCACGGTGTCGAAACTTTCCAGATCAGCTGCATCGTCCAGCAGTTCATGCAGTATCACGCGGCGGTTCAGGGCTGCGAAGCGCTGGGCCGCCTTCATGTCCCGCATGTAGTTCAGCGTATCTTCTCCCTGAAGGTAGCAGAGTCCTTTCTTGCGTTCTTTGAGATAGGCGTCCGGACAAGTGTCCACGGCGATTTTCTGATAGCGTTCCGCAATCTTCAGGCCGAAATTGCGGGAACCGGAGTGGATGCACAGGAAAGCGTGTTCCTTCCCTTGCGCTATTTCAATAAAGTGGTTGCCTCCTCCCAGAGACCCCACGGAGCGGCGGTGCCTGTCTTTGTCCGTTCTCAGCACATCCATGCAGATGCGGGAGATTTCTTCATCCAGTTCCGGGTCGTCCAGCAGGGCTTGATGAACGGAGGAACGGGCGTGCATCCCGGACGGGACACGCTCGCGCAGGCGTGCGTCAAAGCTGGAAAAATCCGGCAGTCCGGACAGTCTGGCGGTAAGCACTCCGCAACCGATGTCCACGCCGATCAGATTGGGAATTACCTTATCCGTTTTCAATTCCGCCGTGAACCCGATGACGCAGCCGGCTCCGGCGTGCACGTCCGGCATGATGCGCACCCGGCTTCCTTCAAAGGCGGGGTGGTTGCAGACGTCCCTGATCTGGGTGCGGGCCAGGTCTTCCAGTTCATCCGTGAACACGCGGGCTTCCGTGTATTTTCCGTCAATGGTGATCATGGTTTTATTCTTTTGGTTGAGGGGCGCAGAGATATTCGGAAAGCGCCTTCGCGCCCTGTGACCTTGTTACCATAACGTATTTGTTGACTCTTGCATTATATAAGTATTCATATTATATAACTATAAAGTTATGTTTGAGCATCTTTTCGCAGAACGGGGGCTGTCCCTGGACCGATTGAAAACCTTGATAGAAGTGGCCAAGGCCGGGAGCATTGCCGCTGCCGCCCGGGGGGACAGTGCGCGGCAGAGCCTGTATTCCCGGCAGATCAAGGAATTGGAGGAATTCTTCGGTGTGGAGCTGGCGAGCCGCCGCGGGAAAGTTCTGGCTCTTACCGGAGCCGGGTGGGAGCTGGTGAGGCTGGCCAGTGAAAGCCTGTGCCTGCTGGATGATTTCAAAAGCCGGAGCCGGAACCTGCCCTACCGGTTCACCATCGGAGCCGGGGACAGCCTGCATGCTTGGGTGGCGGCTCCCGTGCTGGCGAATATCCAGAAACGGGGGCTGCCGTGGCTTTTCGCGCTGGAGAACCTCCGCAACAGTGAGATTCCCTCTAAGCTCCAGAATATGGATATAGACTTCGGCATCGTGCGTACCAGCGCGCTGGAGGCGGAAGGGTTGGAAAGCCGGGTCATTTGCTCCATGGATTATGCGCTGTACGTTCCTGTAGCCCTGGCCGGGAAAAAGGTGCGGGGGAGGAAGGAGGATTTTCTCCGTCTACTGGAAATGTTCCCCCTGGCGACGCTGGGGAGCGGTTCCGGGTTTCATGCGTTGCTGAAAAGGAACTGCGCTGAGTTCGGCATCAGGCTGCGGGTGCAGTGTGAAACGCAGTCTTTTCCTTTTGCGGCCCGCATGTTGAAGAGCGGGGCGTTTATGGCGATTCTGCCCTGTATGGCGGAAAAAGAACTGGGGGAGGGATTCGTCAAGGTTGCTCATCCGGCGCTGGACGGGTTGTCCCGCAGTATTTCCCTGGCCTGGAATCCGCGGTTGCTGCGCGTGAGGCCTTCAGCCAAACGGGTAATTGATGTTTTTTCCATCCCGGAACGGGAGTGATGAAAGGAAAATCAATCCGAATCCACACCCAATTTATTTTTCCGGTAGTGGTCCAGGGAGATGCGGTAAAAATACACGATTGCCAGCAGATTCAGCAGGGCTCCCGCTCCGAAGGCCCAGTTCAGGTTCAGGTACGCGTAAATTTTGCCTCCCAGGAACATGCCTGTTCCCACCCCGATGTCAAAAGCGGTGAAAAATGTGGAGTTGACGGCTCCCCGGTGGCCGCGGTCCGCCATGTTCAGTTTCATAGTCTGGAACGTGGGGATGAAAATGCCGAAACCGAAGCCGATGAGGATGGCGGAAGCGTAATAAATCCATTCCAGCGGCGCCAGCGCCAGCGCGCCGAAACTGACGGTCAGAATGCCCAGGGAGATGACGGAAAGCTCCGCCACACGCCCGCGGTCGATTTGCCTGCCTACCATGAATCTGGAGACCAGCATGCCCAGCCCCATCAGCGCGTAAAACAGCCCGGCGTATCTGAATCCGTGCATTTCCCCGTACAGGGCGGAATACACGGCCACCACGCCATAGGAGAAGGTGGCGATCATCACGTTCACCGCCAGCGGAATGCCCACGCGCAGCACCAGACGGTCCAGTACCTTTTTAGGCGTTTCATACACGGGCTCCTGAACAGGGCTTCCGGGAACGCGGATGAGAGATGCAATGCCCGCTCCGGCCAGGCACAGGAGCAGGGAGCTCCAGGTAATTACGTAAAAGCCGTACTGCTGGTATACCTGAAGGCCGATGACGGGACCCAGACACATGCCCAGCGTCATTGTCATGCCGAAGAAACCCAGGCCTTCCCCGCGGCGGGCAGGGGGGATGATATCCACCGCCATTGTCGGGCCGGAGGTGGTCATGCCCCCCCAGATCAGGCCCTGTATGAAACGCGTCAGGAAAAACGCCAGGGCGGTGGCGGCCGCAGCATACCCTGAAAAGGACAGGGCCAGCAGAATGTAAACCGTGATGTAAATCTTTTTGCGGTCTCCGGTATCCACCCGGTGTGCGAACCAGGGGCGGGAGATAATGGCGGCCAGAACATAAATGGACATGATCCAGCCCAGCCAGCCGGAGGAGACCTGCAATTGCCCCGTCAGATACAGCGGGAGAACGGGCACCAGTTCATAGAAGGCCAGCCCCGTCATTAAGTTGGCGCAACAGGCCAGGATGTAGTCCCGCGTCCAGAGAGGCGTTTTGACGGATGGTGCGGTTCCCGCCGCCAATTCATCTCTGGTCCGGGTCATGCAGGGGTTGTACAGCCGTTGGGAAAAGTTTCAAACGGCCTGACGTGTCATGATGATGAGGAGCGGGGAAGGGACGGATTGTCCAGATTGATGGTCAGGCATCTTTCACAGGTTGAATCCGTCTTCCATTCCTGTATGGGGCCGGGCAGTTCCGATGCGTTCACGATTATTTCTCCAGGCAGCAGGGCGTTTCCCTGTTTAGAGCATGCCTCAAAAAGGAAGCTGATGAAGAGAGGGAGGAAAACGGCAAGAAGACGAAGCAGAAGCATTTATTCATTCTTCTTATATAGTTTTTATTGCATGTCAAAAGAATAGAGAGTGCGGTACATGCCGGGAAAGATGGCGCTGTCTCCCGCTCCGGAATATGCCTTCTTTTTTGCGTGCAGGACGGCGTGGGCATGGTAGGGTACATGGTATGAGTGTAATCACCAAACGTGGAGACAGCGGCGAAACGGACCTGATGTTCGGCAGGCGGAGTCCCAAGACAGCGCCGCGCATTGAAGCTTACGGAACGGTGGATGAATTAAATTCCCTGATTGGCGTGGTGCGCCATTCCGGGGTAAGCTCCCGGACGGTGGAGATGCTGGACGGCGTCCAGGCGCGTCTGGTGGGAGCCATGGGGGAACTGGCTACGCTGGAGGAAGATTTGCCCAAATATGACGCCAAGGGGTACGCCCGCATTACGGCGGAAGATGTGACATGGCTGGAGGAACAGGCTCATCTGCTGGAAAAGGAATGCGACATCCGTTTCAAAGGCTGGGCCCGCCCGGGCAAGGAAGGATCGCTGGGTTCCGCGTATTTGGACCTGGCCCGTTCCGTCTGCCGCCGTGCGGAACGCCGTGTGGTGGCATTGAGGCTGGATAATGCCCTGAGCAACGTGAACACAGCCTTGTTTCTGAACCGCCTTTCCGATCTCTGCTGGGTGCTGGCCCGTTTTGAGGCGCTGGCCGCAGGGGAAAAGGGCCACGCCTGAGCAGGCCGTTTCCGCCCGTCTTCCTGTTCCGGCATGTTGTGTATCTGCGTGGGTCCCGTGTCGGGAGAAGCCCGGAAAGAATGGTTTTGCCGCAGCTCCATGTCCGGAGGGCAAAGCCCCCGGAATTGTTCTTCGTTATCTCCGGGGGGGGGAGCTTCCCGGTCAATCCAGCGGCAGGATGGAAGTAACCAGCATTTTGAACCGTTCCCGGGCAATGACGGAGTGAGGCACTCCGGCGGGAATCAGGAGGCTTTTTCCCTGGGGCAGAATAACTTCTTCATTGCCCACGGTGAAGTACGCCGTCCCGTCCAGAATCTGTATCAGCGCAGGACCGGGCGTCTGGTGAGTGGGAAGGAGCTGTTCGCTGTCAAAGGCCAGAATAGTCATGTTGACCCCTTTGGAGCGTACAAGGGCCAGACTGGTGATTTGCCCTTCGCGGTAATCGGTCAGATCGGCGTAATTGAAGGGCGTGCGTTCGGGGAGGCGCTGAATGGATGTCATACAAATTGGACATCCTTGTTGGCTCTTCCCGTTTCTCCATGACAGGCTTCCGGGAAAAAGGTCCGCTCCAGACCCGGGAGCGGACCTTGGCATTCAGCATTCATATGGTGCTTACTTACGGAGTCAGCGTCCTGAATTCATAGGCGTGAGGTCGAGTTCACAAGTAAACAACAATTTTTCTATATATGAAAAATACAATTTACTTCAAGAGAATTTCTGCAGGAAAGTTCGGATTCAGCATCCGTATGAGGTTGTTTCCAAATGCGGGCATCTGCCGTCAGCGGTTCCGCCGCCCGCGGCCGGATGTGCGCTTCTCCTGTTTGGCGGGGAAGGCCGTTTTTTCCGTTTGCCGCGGTTTCTCCCGTGAGACGATGGCGAAATCCGCCCACTGCTGCTCCCTGTCCACTTTCACGGGAATGACGGGAACGCGCAGCCCCGCGCACAGCACGGAACCATGGTCGTTTTTCCAGCGGCTGGCAAACGCCTCATACACCCAGCGGCCGCCGGGAAGTTTGTCCGGCTTGACCAGCCCCTTAATCTGGAGGCGCGGGATTTCCAGCAGCACGCCGAAGTGGCGCGTTTCCGTAACCAGAGCTTCGTGCACTTCCGGATGATCCGTGTAGCACTGACCTTCCAGCCATTCGAAGAGTTTCATCCGGTTCGCGTCCTTTTCCGCGCTGGCGGAAATGCGTTCCGTCTCTGAAATGTGTTCCGCGTCTTCCTCCAGCCTGCCTGCACTGCCTGCTCCTTTGGCTCCTTTGGGAGGATTGGACAGCAGGGGATTCAGGGAGCGGTGAACCACCAGGTCCGCGTAACGGCGGATGGGGCTGGTAAAATGGCAGTAATTGGGAGTGGCCAGGCCGTAGTGGCCCAGGGGTTCCGTGTCGTACCTGGCCCTCATCAGGCTTTTCAGGAGCGCCAGTTTAAGCAATTGCTCGTCCGGGGAATCCTTGATGGACTTCATCAGTTCATTCAGGTACTGGCGTTGTCCGATACCGTGGACGGGATGCCCGTACAGTTTGCACAACTGGCCGAATTCAAACAGTTTGGAGGAATCCGGCTCTTCGTGGACACGGTAGATGGTGGGACGGTTCCCGTTTTTCAGAGCCAGGGCCACGGCTTCGTTGGCGGCCAGCATGCACTCCTCAATAAGCTGATGGCTTTCATCGTATTCTTCCGTGATGATGCCCGTCACGCGGCCGTCCTTGTCCATAACGGCTCTCACTTCCGGGAAGTCCAGATCCAGGGCTCCTTTGGTGTAGCGGTTGCGGCGCAGGATGGAGGCCAGATTCCAGGCTTCCCGCACCGTGGAGGGAACTTCCCCCTTGTCGTTTCCTTTCAGCATGGCGAAAGCCTCCTGGTAGGTCAGGCGCGCCTTGCTGCGGATGAAAGCGTCCGCAAAGCGTGCACGGAGCATCTTCCCCTTTTGATCAAATTTCATTTCGCATACTTTTGTCAGGCGCACGACATCCGGCCGCAGGCTGCACAAATCGTCGGAAAGGCGGGGCGGGAGCATCGGAAGGACGCGGTCCGGCAGGTACGTGGAATTGCCGCGGCGCAGGGCTTCCCCATCCAACGCGCCGCCGGGCCTGACGAAATGGGAGACGTCCGCAATGTGAACGGCCAGCGTCCAGCCGGACGGAGTGGCCGTGATGGAAATGGCGTCGTCAAAATCCCTGGCGCTTGCCGGGTCAATGGTGATGACGGTCCGGTCCGTCCAGTCTTCCCGGCGGGCGAGTTCCTCGGGGGAAGGGTTTTGAGGCAGCGTTTCCAGCTCCCGGAGCACGGAGGCGGGGAATTCCGCGGAAAGGCCATATTTTCTGATAACGGCTTCCATGTCCACGTGGGGCTCGTCCGGATAGCCGAGCACCTCCACGATTTTCCCGCGCGGGGCTTTCTTTTCCTCACCGCAGGGTACGGGCTCCACGGAAACCAGTTGGCCGGGAAGCACTTCCATGGCGGGTTTTTCCGCCAGTTCAATGGATGACGGAGAGCTTACGCCGTCTCCCAGCACGCGGCCCAGCTTGTTCTTTCCGGTGCGGAAGACGCCAAGCCAGCGGGAGTGCGCGCGTTCCGTCACTTCCTCCACGCGGGCTTTCATGCCGGCATCCGGGGAAGAAAGGCGGTCCCTGCGGATATTCCTCCGGCCCTTGGCCGTCTTGCGTTCCACGCGCACGGCCACCCGGTCCCCGTCCAGGGCAGTGCCCAGACGGTTGGGTTTAAGTTCCAGCTCCGGAATGGCTTCCGTGTCCCATCCCAGGGCCGCAGCGGCGGGGTCCCCTTTTCTGGGGAGAAAAAGAATCTTGCCGGAGCGCAGGATGCGGATCATGCCATGCACCAGGTTCCGGCGTTCCCGCTTTAAAGCGTATCTGCCCTTTTGTAGCCGCACGAGTTTTCCTTCCTCCTCCATCTGGTCCACCAGGGCGCGGAAATCCAGCTTCTGCCGGGAATCCACGTTCAGGGCGCGGGCCAGTTCGGATTTGCTCTGGGGTTCGTAACGTCCGTCTTCCATGTGACGGATCAGGCGGTCTTTAAGGGAATGATTCATTTTGCGGAAGTTCCGGGAAAAGGTGTCTCCCATTCCCATGGAAACCATCATAGGGCGGTTTGCGCGCCGCTTCAAGGCGCGGGCGGTGCATGCCGCGTTCGTCAGCGGTTTTTGGCCTGCTGCCGGGCATGCCGTTGTACGGAGCATGTCCGCAATCCGTCTAGGGATTTTTTTTAATTATATGGTATATGTATTGACAATGATCTGTTTTTGGATTTAATGATGTTTGGTTGTTTTTTATGAAAACATTTATTTTCCCGTTTTTGGCCTGCTGTTTCCTGGCGTTCAACGCGCTGGCGTCCAAGGGCGTTGAAATACGGCATAAAACCCAGTTCTGCGCGGCGGAAGTATATTTCAGGTATCCCGATCGCAACCCTCCCCAGGAGGAGATAGACAGAAGCAACAGAGAAAGAACGACCGTCACCCTCCGGGAATACATCACCCTGACCGCCACGCTGGACGGCAAAGAGCTTCCCGAAGACACCCGGTGTGACTGGTCCGCCGTGGAAGGAGGGGAATATTTCAAGCTTGAGCATAGTAATGAAGAATTTGGTACAGTAACCGTCAACATCAATACCCTGGCCAAAGCGCGGCAGATGCTCAAGGTGAAGGCGGAGGTGGACGGGGTGGAGCAGGTGGTGGAATTCACCCTCATCCCGCCCCAGGGGCTGATGTACGCGGGGGCGGAGAGCCCTTTCCGGCAGGCAGAGGAAGAAGCGGCCAAGGTGGGATGCACCGTGGGGCTGAGCGCCCTCCGCATCCTGCGCGTGTATCCCTTGAACGTCATCTTCACCAATCTTTACTCCCTGGAGCAGCATGCCGGTTACAAGACGGACCGGGAGCTGGTGGAGTTTCTGGAGAGGACCGGCGGCATGAGAAAGAGAGTTCAATTCCTGTACTCTCCCGAGATGCTCCGGGAACACAGAAAACTCGGGAAAGAGGATTAACCAGCCATGACCGCGAACGCCCTGCTGAGAACGCTGTTGTGCTGCGCCCTGTTCCTGGTATCTGGTGTTTCCCGGGCCCGGGATGCCGCCGCCGTGGGGAGTTTGCTGAGAGCGGATTATTCTTCAGTCATCATTGACGGCGTACGGAATCAACTCCGGAAACAGCTTGATTCCGGTACTCTTTCACCGGAAAAAATCCGGCGGATAGTATATCATCCGGAATTGGAGCAACTGTGCCATATCGGACAATTTTTCCGTTATGCCAGCCAGGAAAAGACGTTTCCAAAACAAGTTTTCCGAACGCGTAAATATTGCCGCGGCGCAGATAGGCGGCTTTAGGCTTGCCCTCCGCGTCCGCGACGGCCAGCACGCGCCAGCCCTCGTTGAGGGAGCCGCGGGCATAGGTAATCCGAATAGGGATTGACCATTGTTCAAAGGGACATTATCTGGGCCGGAGCGTGCCTTCCGTGGTGCCGAGCTGTTCCGCGACATCCAGTTCCCGGATGAGCCGGGCCGCCGTGCAGGAGCCGTCCAGCAATTCCCGGTAGCGGGACACCAGAAGGCGTATTTTTTCCGGGGGATCATCCAGCAGTTCCAGACGGAAGCGGGAAAGACCCAGACGGCGGAAGCCCCGGAGGAAGCCGGCTCCCGTCTGAGCGCGTCCGTTGAACAGCGTGTTCCGGCACCCGGCGTCCGCCAGCAGGGGATGAAGCTGGCCTACGCGGTCACGCAGCTGCACATGATGCCGTTCGCAGGGGCGTCCGCAATTCTTATAACTGGTGCCGTCCGACAGGAAGGTGCAGAACACGCAATGCTCCATGTGAAACATGGGCATATGCTGATGCAGCGTCAGTTCAAACCATTCCGGCGGCGCGGCGCGGAGCAGGTCCGCCACCTGTTTCGCGTTCAGGTCGTAAGAGAGGGTGAGATATTCCAGCCTCCCCCGTTCTTTCAGGATAGCCGCGCTGTACGGATTGGCGACATTCAGGGAAAAATCCCCAATGAGGCGCAGGGGGGAATGGCGGAAGTATTGCGCCGCGCCCAGGTTGCGGATGAGGATGCCGTCCGGCTCCGCCCGTTCCATGAGCTTGAAGTAACCGGTTTCCGACGGCTTCTGGATGCGGGGCGTCGCTAGGAAGACGGGGATGCTGCCCGCGTGCTGCCGAACCGCTTTCACTCCCGCCGCATAGTCCCGGAGGTCTTCAAAGTCCAGATAAACGGCATCCGCCCCGGAATTCAGAACGGAAGGTATCTGTTCCGGCCTGCGGCACAGCACAGACAGGCGCGGCGGCGCGTCCGGAGCCGCCGCACCCGCCGGAAGCGCGGAAGGGGTGAAAGCCGCTGAAAGACGGAAGGGAACGGGGGCTTCCCTCTCCTGCCGGACCGTTTGAATTTGTTCCACGAGGGCGCGTCTTGCCTGGTTGAGGATGCTGAGCGGGAGCATCAACCCGTCCGGCAGCCGGCATTCGCAGGAAGCCAGGCGGAACCCCGTTCCTCCCAGTCTGCCGAGTTGTTGTTTCAGCGCTTCAGGAGTCAGCGGGCGTTTTTCTGCTGTTTGCAGGGGCTGTGCGGACTGCACGGAACACCCGTATTCCGGGCAGGAAACTGTCAGAGGCTCCCCGGCGGATCCGGTACATGTCAAATGGAGGGGTACGGAGGCTTCCGGCAGGTGTTCCCGCATTTTTTTCAACTCCGCGTTCAGAGCCGGATCATCCGTTTTCCAGAGCTTCTGCCCGGGCCGGACCCTGCTCCAGTCAATGCGGGATGCTTTTCCATGAAAGAAAAGGCGGTTTCTCTGCACTTTCCAGATACGACCGCCCTGTTCTTCATTGCGGTCTTCCCCTGCATCAATGACGAAGCCGTCACCGGGCGCGAGCGGAATGCCTCCTTCCGGTCTGATATCCAGCCAGCCCTGACCGCTGTTCATGATGACGCCTGCGTAAGCGCCCCTCTTTTTACCGTAGCGGCCGTGGGTCAGACGCGGGTGGTCCGTTCCGTCCAGCCAGCCGGTGGAGAAGCCGCGTGAAAATACCATTTGCAGTGCGTAGCGGTCGCGTACGGTCACCATTTCATCCACAGGTATTCCAGCGCAGGCGGCGTCCAGGGCTTTTCTATAGGCCGCCGTCACCGCCGCAACGTATTCCGGGCTTTTCAGGCGACCCTCTATCTTATAGCTTTTTACGCCCATGCGGACCAGGTCCGGGATGCGGTCAATGGCGCACAGGTCCTGGGGGCTGAGCAGGTAGAGCCGTTCTCCCAGGGGAACGGCTTTGCCGTCTACAACCAGGGAATAGGGCAGGCGGCAGGCCTGCGCGCATTCCCCCCTGTTGGCGCTGCGCTGGCCCAGGCTTTCCGATGTAAGGCACTGGCCGGAGTAGGCCACGCAGAGCGCCCCGTGAACAAATACTTCCAGGGGTATGTCCGTATGCCGTACGCATTGCCCGATTTCTTTCAGGCTCAGTTCCCGGGCCAGGACGGCCTGCTTCAGGTCCAGGAATCCGGAGGCGAATTCCAGCCCGTCCGGAGAGGAAAGCGTCATCTGGGTGGAGGCGTGCAGTTCCAGCTTCATACCGGGGACCTGTCTTCCCCATTCCGTCAGGCAGCGGGCAAGTCCGATGTCCTGTACGATGACTCCGTCCGCGCCGGCGGCATTCAGGTGGCCCAGGTAGGAGAGGGCGTCCGCCAGCTCGGAGGTGAAAATGAGCGTATTCATGGTTACGTACCCCCTCACGCCGTGCGCGTGAAGGAAACGCATCAGCTCCGGAAGGGAATCCAGCGTGAAGTTGTTTGCGCGCAGACGGGCGTTGAAACGGTCCAGACCGAAATAAATGGCGTCTGCGCCATTGGCTACGGCGGCGCGGGCGCAGTCCATGTCCCCGGCGGGGGCAAGCAGTTCGGGACGCAGGTCTCCGGGCCGGAGGGCGGAAAGGGTCATGTCGTCGGAAGTCACGGGGAAAGGCAAAGAGGCTCGGGGTTATTGGGCGGTGCTGCGTTTTTCCGCATGGCGGAGCAATGCTTTCAAATCTCCCAGAAGGAACAGGGAACCTGCCGCCAGAGCGGGGAACGGGGAAGCCAGCGCCGCCTGCAGCCCGTCCGGAAGCGTGGAATGAATGAAAACGGGGCCGGTTTCCTGCCCGGCCAGCAGGGCAGCCATTTCTTCCGCCGGCATGATGCGGGGGGAAGTGCAGGGAACCAGGTGCCATTCTCCGGCAATTTCCCGCAAAACCGGAATCATTTCCCGGATATGCTTGTTTGCGGATGCGGCAAAAACCAGAGCCGCCTTCCGTCCCGGGAATTCCTTTTTCCACGTGGCTGCTAGCACGCGCGCCGCATGTTCGTTATGAGCGCCGTCCAGTACCAGAGGGGGCGTCTCAAGGCGTTCGAACCGTCCGGGCCACTGTACCTTGGCCAGGGCAGCGGCGGCTGCGGCAGGGGAGGGAAGGGCATGGAGTTGCCTCATGGTTTCCAGCGCCAGGGCTGCGTTTTCCCGCTGATGGGTTCCGGGCAGGGATGGGCGGGGCGTGTTCCGGTCCGCCCGGGCAATCGTGAGGGAAGAACGGCGGTTCCGCGCCGTCCGTTCAATGACGGCCATGACGTCCGGGTGCTGCACGGCGGTTACGGACGGTTTGCCGGGGGCGATGATGGCCGCTTTTTCCGCGGCGATCTCTTCCAGGGTGTCTCCCAGATACTGCTGGTGGTCCAAACCGATGGGGGCCAGTACGGCGATATCCTTGGGCACGGCGTTAGTGGCGTCCAGTCTTCCGCCCAGCCCTGTTTCCAGAATGATGAAGTTCACCTTGTTTTTACGGAAGTGGCGCAGGGCGACGGCCAGAGCCAGCTCAAAAAAAGTGGGCGGCTGTTCCCAGCCTTCCGCCAGTTGTTTCAGGAAGGAAATTTCCTCCGCCAGGGCATCCGGAGCAATCATGTTCCCATTGACGCGGATGCGTTCAGAAAAATCTACCAGATGGGGGGATGTGAACAGGCCCGTTACATAACCCTGCGCCCTGGCCAGGGCTTCAATCATGGCGCAGGTGGAGCCTTTGCCATTGGTGCCGGCCACATGGACCACGGTGGCGTTGATATGGTCCGCCCCGGCTGCCGCCAACAGTTTTTCTGTGTTGTCAAGCCCCAGCTTGATCCCGAAAAATTGGGTGGAAAAGAGCCAGTCAAGGGCGGCGGATACGTTCATGGGCGGTATTTTACCACGGGAAAACTCCCGTTCAACTCCGGTATGGCGGGGAGAGCCATAAAATACCGCCGGGAACAGACGCGGCAAACACGAACAAGCTACCGTTGCTACCTCTCGGTCCTGGCGGGGTTTGCCAGTCGTGCCTCCACGGGGTTCCCGGCGGCCCACCCAGTAAACTAGGTTTGCAGTGCAGTGTCAACCTTCAAAGACATCATCTCCTTCTGGCGAAAGAGAGCAGAATGGAGATCAGCAACATTACGCCGATGACGGCCGCCGCTGTGAAAAAAATCTCTTCTTCCTGTCTGAGCCGGCTGCGCTCTTCTTCGATTTTCGCGTCTCTGACGCGTTGCAGCCCGTGCAGGGCTTTGGCCTGTTCCTCTACATCCGCCTCCGTTCGCATGACAATCGTTTCCTCATGGTTGACGGCCTGGTCGTAAGGAGCGATCATCGCGCGGAATTCGGGGTCTTCCGAAAGTATTTCCGTTTCATCATAATCTTCCGCCAGGGGGGAATTCATGGAGTCCCGAAGGCTGGCGATTTGTCTGTCCACGTTGTTTTGGAACAGACCCAGCTCCCTTTTGGCCTTTTCGTAGGCTTCCGTCTGGTCTCGCAGAGCGGCTTCCCCCTGGTTGGTAATGCGCTCCAGTTCCTGCGGAAGGCTGGCCTGAAGTTGGAGCAGATCCGCCCGGTTCTCCGTCACTTTAAAATCCCCGCTTTTCTTGTTGGATGCCTCCGCGCGCTGGATGCGGTTGATGTCCAGACGGGTTTCCACCTGACGTATTTGTTCCTGAATCCGGTTTCGGGCGCTGTCCAATTGTTGTCTGGTGGCGTTCCGCCTGCTTTTGAGTTCTTCCACTTCCGCAACGCGGCGGTCATATTGTTCCAGCAGATAGGCTATTCGGGCTTCCGCGCTTCGGGCATTGGGCCTCCCGTTCACGGGGGAGGGCGCCTTTTTCCCGTCTTTTCCCTGGTCGGTCTGCTTGATTCGGGAATCCCAGTACTTGCGTACGGCTTCTTCCTTCCGTTGAATGGCGTTTTGGAGGCGTTCCGCCTGCTGTTCGTGAAGTTCCGCGGCTTCATCAAAACGGGCTTGGGCCGCATCCAGCTCCGGGCACGGTTCCTGCTCCATGGCTTTGAGAGCTTCATGCCTGGGTGCGAGGCCGTTTTGATAATAATTCCAGCCGTAGTATCCCCCGGCGAGCAACAGGATGAGAAGGAGGTAACGCATAAATGAAAGGAGGGTAGAGTCAGAAGCAAATCTCATAGTGGGAGTTCCGCCGGATTTTGCAAATCCTAAAATCAGCCATCCGGAGCTTTTTCCCTCAATAGGGAGAATGATGATAAATCCACTCCGGAGGGGGCGTAGTTTTCCTTGAAGCCATACTTTCAAGCCATGTCTATTTTCCCATCACGCAGACAGTTTCTCAAATCCCTGGGGCTTGCGGCCGGAGCGGCTGCCGCCGGAAATGCCCTCCCCGGGCAGGCTGTGGAAATCCCTGCCGGAGACCATCTCTGGAAATCGGCTTTTCCGGCGGTCCCGAGGCCTTCCGGTTCCACATACATGGGTGGGTTCAAGGCTCCCCGGCTGGATCGCATCAGGCTGGCTTTCATCGGCGTGGGCGGGCGCGGGTTCTCCCATTTGACGCAAATGTGCGTGATGGATGGAGTGGAAATCGTGGGCATATGCGATTTGAAGGAAGAGTTGACGAGACGCGGCGTGGACCGCGTGCTTTCCAGAATGGGGAAAAGCCCTCTGGGTTATTCCGGCGGCGACACGGAATACCTGACCATGCTGAAGGAGCTGCAACCGGATGCCGTCATTATCAGTACGGATTGGAGCTCGCACGCCAGAATCGCCTGCGACAGCATGAAGCACGGCGCCCACGCCTTTGTGGAAGTTCCGCTGGCCGTCTCTCTGGAGGAACTCTGGAATCTGGTGGATACCAGCGAGGCCACCAGGAAGCATTGCATGATGATGGAAAACGTCAACTATGGGCGTGATGAACTCATGTTCCTGAACATGGTCCGACAGGGCGTCATCGGCGACCTGCTCCACGGGGAGGCCGCGTATATCCATTGCCTGGTGACGCAGCTGGGGGACACGAGCGGGGAAGGGGCCTGGCGGCCGGAATATCATACCAGGATCAATGGCAACCTTTACCCCACCCACGGGTTGGGACCGGTGGCGCAGTACATGAGTTTGGAGCGCGGGGAGGACCGTTTCAGCCGTGTTGCGGCGTTTGCCTCCCCGGCTCTCGGGCGCAATGCCTACGCTAAAAAACATCTTCCCGCCGACCACCGCTGGAACAATACCCCATTCATCTGCGGCGACATGAATACGGCCGTCGTCAAGACGCAGCTGGGGCGGACCATTCTTGTCCAGCTGGATGAGACGTCTCCCCGGCCTTACTCCCGCGCCAATCTGATTCAGGGAACGGAGGGCACGCTGGCCGGCTTCCCAACCCGCGTAGCGGGCGAAAAGCTGGGCAACGGCAATTATCATGAATGGATTGAAGGCAGGGAAAAACTGGCCGCTATTTACGAAAAATACGACCATCCCCTCTGGAAACGCATCGGGGAGCTGGCCACGAAAATGGGCGGCCACGGAGGCATGGACTTCGTGATGCTTTTCCGCATCGTGGAATGCCTCCGGAATGGAAAGCCGATGGATCAGAACGTTTACGAAGGAGCCGCCTGGTCTTCCCTGCTGCCGTTGACAGCCCGTTCTATCGCCCAGGGCGGCCTCCCCGTGGAATTTCCGGATTTCACCCGCGGAGACTGGAAAACCACCGCGCCTCTGTCCGTGGTTTCATGAATAGCGCCGGGGATGAAGGGGCATTGTCCTCTTCCGGAGAGTTCAGGAAAGAATCCGTTCTTACGCAGGGTGCTCAGCAAGGACTGCCGGAAAACAGATTGTTTAATTCTTCCGCGCTCATCTTCAGGAGCCATTGTTCGGGGCCTCCGGAGAACAGGTCGTCCGCCATGCGGCTCTTGTTCTTCAGCATGGCGTCAATGCGGTCCTCAATAGTGCCCCGGCAGATCAGGCGGTGCACAAGTACGTTCCGGTGCTGCCCGATGCGGTAGGCCCGGTCCGTGGCCTGGTTTTCCACAGCGGGGTTCCACCAGCGGTCCACGTGGATGACGTGGGAGGCCTGGGTCAGCGTCAGGCCGGTGCCGGCGGCTTTCAGAGACAGGATGCAGAAGGGAGGCCCGGATTCCTTTTGAAAGGCGGTGACGATGTTCTGGCGTTCCGGAATGGGCGTCCCCCCGTGCAGGATAAGCCCGGAACGGCCGAAGACTCCGGACAGGAGATCGTGCAGGTGAGGAATGATGGAGCGGAACTGGGTAAAGAGAATGGTTTTTTCCTGCCGGGCGACAATGGAAGCGCACAGTTCCTGAAGACGCCGGAACTTTCCGGAACGTTCCGGCGCGTAGTCGTCCGTGCCCTGGAACTGGGCGGGGTGGTTGCATATCTGCTTGAGGCGTGCCAGAATGGGTAAAATCAGCATCAAGCGGGCAGCCGGGTCCGGTTCGTCCAGTACGGCATGCAGCATGTCTATCTGTGTTTGGTAAAGGGCGGCCTGTTCCGGCGTGAGGGAACAATAGGCCGGTATTTCCGTTTTGTCCGGCAGGTCGGGAACCAGCGCCGGGTCCGTTTTCATTCTGCGCAGGATGAAGGGGCGTACCAGGCGCCGCAGCGGGGCATAGCCGTGTTCCAGGGAACGGGTGAAGGATTCAAAGCTTTTTCTGCTGCCCAGCAGCCCCGGATTCAGAAATTCCATCAGGCTCCAGAGTTCATTCAGGTTGTTTTCCACCGGTGTGCCGGACAGGGCTATGCGTCGCTCCCCATGCAGGGAACGGATGGCGCGGGAACGGGCGGAGCCTGCGTTTTTAATAGCCTGGGCTTCATCCAGAATGATGGCCGGAAAATGCAGGTCGGCCAGCGCGGACGTGCGCGCGGCCATGCCATACGTGGTGATGACGGCGTGGCAGTCTTTCCGGCGCGGGGTATTTTCCGGCTGCCACGGGTCCGGGGAGGAAGGGTGCATGATGCGCAGCATAAGTTCCGGAGCGAAGCGTTGCGCTTCTTCCTTCCAGTTGGACAGGAGGGAGGCCGGAACCACAATCAGAGCCGGCAGGTTCTCCAACCGGCCTTTTCTCCGCAGGACGTCCAGCCACGCGATAGCCTGAAGGGTTTTCCCCAGTCCCATATCATCCGCCAGGCATGCGCCGAAACCCCGTTCCGTAATCCGGTAAAGGAAAGAAAACCCTTCTTTCTGGTAAGGGCGCATCAGTGCGTCCAGCCGGGGAGGAAGCTCCGGTACGGGGGCAGGGGTTTTCCCCGTCAGGATGTCCAGGGCCTGCCGGAGGTTTTGTCCCGGTTCCATAACGCAGTCTTCATCCGGTTCCGGAATCTGTACAAGCTGGCTGGAAGGGCCATTAACCAGCATTCTCAGGCCCTGGACCAGAGGGATGCCGAGGGAGCTCATCATACGTGCCGCTTTAGTCCACCGGTCCATTAAATCCCGGACTTTTCGGGCGTCTATGCGAACCCATTCCCCCTTGAAGCGGATCAGGCCGTCTCCGTTGCTGAGCAGTTCCCCCAGTTCCTCCGGGGTCAGGTCTTTGCCTTCCAGAATGGCGGATACGGAGAAATTCAGCAAACTGCGGACGGAAAGCCCGGAGGAATGGGCCGTCTTTTCGCTTCCGGATGCATCCGCCGTGACTTTTACCTGCAGTTTGGGAGGGTTCTTTTTCCATAGATTCACCATGCGCACAATAATGCCTGCGCGTTCGTAGGTCGGCGTATCCTGCAGAAAGTCCCGTGCTTCCGGAGCGCTCCAGGCCATCGGCGTATAAATTTTCCCGTTATCCAGCAGCCGCCTCAGCAGGGAACTTTCCCGTGCCGCTTCTTTCAAGGGCTGGAGCACAGCCAGCAGGGCGGTGTGATTCCCTTCATGGAGTTTCAGGGCGGTGGAGAGGGGAAGGTGGCGCACCTGGTTGTCCGCAGCGCTTTGATGCGCAAAGGTGGCCATGAAAGCAAAGGGGCGGGCTCCTGTGGCGTCATCCCGATTTTCCGCAAGGTGGAAAAATACCTTGCCTATCTGATTCCAGGGAGCGCCCAGGCCGTTCAGCCATTCGGCGGGGGTGATGCCTCGGGCGCGGATTTCCTTTGCTATTGCCTTTCGCAAGTCTTCAAGCCATCCGGCAATGATAGCTGGCGTGGCATATTCCGCGCCCGGTATGGGTGGGAATTGTTCCGCCAGAGAGGCTTTTTCCGCGGCGGAGGCCAGAAGATGGTCCAGAACAGTGTCTACCTCATCCGGCCTTTCTGCGGCAGCGTGCGCCATGCGGGTAAGCGCCTGGCGCGACATGTTCTTGATAAAGAACGCGCCCGGATCCGGGGCGGTTTCCCAGTTGGATACGGCCAGTGCATACAGTCCGTTTCCGGTCCCTTCTTCAAACAGGCGGTCGAAGGGCGGCGTGTCCGTCACCGGAGCGCCGGAGGGAAGGATGCGGAAACCATTGATATTCCGTTTCTCTTCCGGTACTGCATCATAGGGATCCGGCTGCATGGCTGGCGGGAATGTAGCGTGAGCTTGCGGCCGTAGTTCAAAGGGCGAACGTTTTATCTCTGATGATAGGCAGCTTGGACGGCGGCGGATTGAGCAGCTTTTTGGTTTGTTTCAGGTAATCAATCAGGGCTTTACGGACATCTATCCCCGTCGGTTTGCCGTTTCCCCGCTGGGGAAAGATGAAATTGCTGCACAGGTAGTCTCCCATGGCGACAGTGTAAATGACCCCGTTTTTCAGCGTGCTGGTAATGCTGGGCGTAACACCGTCCATGATCTGGTAGGAAAATCCGGAGCAGTAAACTTCCAGAATGCCTCCTTCGTCATCGGTCGGAGATATGAATTTGGACAGGATCAGTTGTTCAACGTCCGCCTTGCTCATGGAGCAGGTGACGATCTTTTCCCGGAAGGGTTCCAGTTCATAAACGTTCCTGATGGTAATGGGTCCCTTGGCAAGATGGTTTTTGGTTCGTACGCCGTTACGGTTATAAATGGCGATGTCCGAACGGGAAGCCTGTTGAATGGCTTTGCAGAAAAGGGTGCCTATGGTGACGTGCGTGATATCTTCTTCGGCGACGCCTACCTGATGGTTGAAAGACGGATTGACGGTAAATTCCCGGACGATTTTCTCTGCTTCCGGATCGTTGGGAATGTCTGCGTCCAAAGAAACGGCCCTGGTTGATTTGGAAAGGACGGAAACGGGTTTTTCCGTGGAGAAGATGATTTCCGTAACTCCTACGTGGCTCAAACTATGTCCCGTGTGGCTGAGCAGCGTGCCTGTTCTGAGATGACCGCTGGGAAGCATGACATGGGTATGGCCTCCGAGAATGACGTCGATATTCGGAGAATATTTCATCATTTTCAGATCCTTACCGTATCCCAGATGGCTGAGGATGACGTTAATGGTGTTGTGGTGAAGCCGGAACCTGTCCGTGATGCCCTTGTAATCTTCTTCATCCGGCAGCGTCCATGAGATGCCGGCCATCTTCCTCACATCCGTAGTTTGAAGGTCCGCCAGACCTATGAACCCTACGGAAACGGACGTGCCTTCAATCGGGATGCTGACATACGGAGAGAAACAGTTTTCCAGAGTAGGGGAAAGATTGGCGTTGGTAATGACAAATTTGGTGGAAGGCATTCCCTCAATATGGTCGCGCAGGGCCTCCTGCCCGTAGTCCAGGTCATGGTTTCCGATGGTCACTACGTCATACCCCAGTTTATTCATCAGAATGGTAAGGGGCTTGCCCCGTTTTTCGCAGTCGTCCACATAGGGATTACCCACGAAATAATCTCCTGAATCCACCAGCAGCACGTGCGGATACTTGGCGCGGTATTGTTTTACCAGCGTGGCCAGTTTTGGGAAATTGTCCAGATTGCCGTGAATATCACTGGTAGAAATGATAATCAGCGTTTTATTGGGATCCGATTCAAACTCCTGGGCCAGAGAGAACGGGCACAGGCATGCCAGGGCGGCAAGAACAATGCGGGGCGGAATCATGCAGGGGAAGGTAATGAAATGGGATTAACGGGCGAAAACCTCATACGGGCCGTCGCCCACGGAGATGACTTCCAGACGAACCCTGGACACGCCGCGTTTATGCAGGCCGATGCGGCTTGCAGCAGAGGTGGTGAGGTCTATCAGGCGATTGCTGTGAAAGGGCCCGCGGTTGTTGATCCTGACGACGATTGACTTGCCGGTTTCCAGGCAGGTGACTTTTACCTTGCACGGCATGGGCAGGGTTTTATGGGCTGCCGTCATGGAACGCCGGGGATTGATGTACTCTCCGGAAGATGTCTTCAGGCGGCGCGCTTTGCCGCCGTACCAGGAGGCATAGCCGGTTTCATGATATTGCAGGGCATCCGCCACGCTCATGGGAATATATCTTTTTCCCCGCACCCGATAGGGCGCATTTTTAACATGCGCCTCTGCCGCCTGAACGGACGGCTCCGTTTTCTGAGGGCGCTTCTCCATGGTGGAGCAGCCCGGCATCAGAAAAAGCAGCGGAACGAAGAGGAGCCATTTCACGCTTTCTACATTTAACACATATTTATAATCCTGTATAACAAAAAAGGAACAGGAATTGAAATTTAAGGAATAGAATAAGGGCGGAACAATCTTTTCCCGGCCGCGGTTTACCAGTTGAGCGGCTCGGAAAAATGCAGTATGATCTCCCGCATGAATTCTTCCAAGGTAATCGGCCTGGTCGCGCTGGCGGAAAAACCGGGACTGGGGGAAGCGTTGCGCATCATGCGCCGGGAACTTTCCCGCCACGGGCTGGGCTCCTGCGTTATTGAAACGCCGGATGCCCTGGAACGGGCTATCGGACGGTGCGGCATGCTGGTGACCTTCGGAGGGGACGGCACCATGCTGACCGTCTCTTCCCTGGCGGCCATGCACCGCGTTCCCCTGGCGGGAGTGAACCTGGGTCGGCTGGGATTCATGACCACCTGTTCCGTGCAGGAACTGCCGCTTCTGGCGTATGCTCTTCAGGAAGGTTCCTACCTGACGGATGAACGTTCCATGCTTGAAGTAGTACGGGCAGGGGAAGACGGCGTTGCGGCTCCTCCCCGCAAGCTGGCCTTGAATGAAATTTCCCTGATCCGCGCCCAGTCCGGCAAGATGGTGGACCTGGATGCGGAGATAGACGGGGAATTGCTGAACCGCTACCATGCGGACGGCGTTCTGGTTTCCACTCCCACCGGCTCCACGGCATACTCCCTTTCCGCCGGGGGGCCTCTGGTCTGGCCCATGTCCCGTGTCGTATGCGTCACCCCCATTTGCCCGCACAGCCTGACCAATCGTTCCGTGGTGCTTCCTGACACCATGACCATACGCCTGCGGCCCCGCGAGCGCCGCGGTCGCTTTGACTCCATGGTCTATTCCCTGGACGGCCGTTCCGCCTATCCCATTGAAGTGGGAGAAAGCCTGGTAATCCGGAAGGCGCCGGAAACGCTTTCCCTAGTTCATCTCCGGAAGCAGAATTTCGGCGCCCTGCTGAGGGCCAAGCTGCGCTGGCAGGGGGCGGAGATCCCTTCCGATGATGAATAGGCCGTCGCGGAAGCCCGGCTCCCGGCGGGCTGTTCCCTCCCTGCGGAATTCCCGCATCCGGGAACAGTCCTTCGTTCATCGTTCCGCATTGGCGCAGGGGCGGTAAAACGATTTTTTTAGGATGCGGGCTTGACGAAAAGGCCTATCCTATCATACTCTTCCTGCCCTGCCACCAAGGGGGTGGCAGATCTTAATCGCATAAACGCGTAAGAAATAGTCATATATGAAGACCCACGTGAAAAAAGGTGATGAAGTGGAAATCATCGCCGGACGTAACCACAAGGGCAAGCGCGGCACCGTTCTCGCCGTGAATGCTTCCAAAGGTACTGTCATCGTAGAAGGCGCCCGCACCCTGAAAAAGGCTGTGCGCCCGACCGAACAGAACCCGGAAGGCGGCATTCAGGAAATCAACGGCCCGATTCACATCTCCAACGTGAAAAAAGTAGGCTAGGCCATCCGGTCTGACCCTGCGCTTAAGCCATATCAATCATTAATAAAGAGCTGACCCGCTAAAACAATGAGTACACCAACACTGCAAACATACTACCGTGAAAAGGTCGTTCCCGGCCTTCAAGCGAAGCATGCATACAAGAACGTGCATCAGATTCCCCGCCTGGAGAAGATTGTTGTCACCTCCTGCATGGGCAAGCACCCGGACCGCAAGCAGGCCGTGGAAGATGCCGTTAATGAAATCGCCAAAATCACCGGACAAAAACCCTCCGTCACCTATGCCCGCAAGAGCGTGGCCAACTTCAAGGTGCGTGAAGGCGAACCTCTGGGAGCCCGCGTAACGCTGCGCGGCGCCCGCATGTGGGAATTCCTGGACCGCTTTATCAATATTACGGCTCCGAACATTCGCGACTTCCGCGGTCTTCCCTACAAGTCCTTTGACGGCAACGGGAACTATGCCGTCGGCATCTCCGACCAGTCCATCTTCCCCGAAATCGAACTTGACCAGATCAAGCGTCAGATCGGCTTCGATATCATTTTCGTGACTTCCGCTCCTACGGACGATGAAGGCCGCGACCTGCTTCGCGCCCTGGGCGTCCCCATGCGCGAACCGAAGAAGGCCGAAGAAACCCAAACCGCCAACGCCTAACTATTTCTTACCATGGCCGTATTAAGTGATCCCATTTCCGACTTCCTCACCCGCCTGAAAAACGCCAGCCTGGCCGGCAACGAGGAATTTACCGCTCCCTGCTCCAACATCAAGGTGGAAATCGCCCGGATTCTGCAGGAAGAAGGCTACATCTGGAACTATGAAGTGACCGGAGAAGGCTCCAAGAAGCAAATCAAGGTGAAGATCAAGTTTACCCCGCAGGGCAAGCCGGTCGTTACCGATGTGAAGCGCAGCTCCAAGCCGGGCCGCCGTCAGTACGTTTCTTCCGAGGACATTCCCCGCGTTCTCAGCGGGCTTGGCATTGCCATCGTCTCCACCTCCCGCGGTGTGATGACCGGTGCGCAGGCGCGCAAGCAGAGCATTGGCGGCGAACTTCTCGCCCTTGTATGGTAACCATTAACATTTCCTAAACATATGTCCCGAGTTGGTAAAAAATCCATCACATTGCCGGACAAGGTAACGGTAAAGGTTAACGGCTCTTCCGTTCAGGTGGAAGGCCCCAAAGGAAAGCTTTCCTGGACGCTTCCGGAAGGCATCACCGCTACCGTTGAAGGCAATCAGCTCTCCGTTGACCGCGCCGGCGAAAGCCGTCAGCTTCGCGCCCTGCACGGTACGAACCGTTCCCTGTTGAACAACATGGTCATCGGCGTGTCCGAAGGCTTCGTCAAGAACCTTGAAATCGTCGGCGTCGGTTTCCGCGCCGCCGTCAAGGGCAACATCCTGGATCTGAACCTGGGCAAATCCCATCCGATCAACCAGGTAATCCCGGAAGGCCTCAAGGTAACCGTGACTGAAAACACGAAAGTGACGGTCGAAGGCATCGACAAGCAGGTCGTGGGCCAGTTTGCCGCTGAAGTCCGTGCGTACTATCCCCCGGAACCCTACAAGGGCAAGGGTGTGCGTTTCGTCGGTGAAGTTATCCGCCGCAAGGAAGGCAAGAGCGTCGGTAAGTAATTCAGGTAATAACTATTACAACATATTTATACACGATGAGTACTATCAATCGCAAAGCCATCCGCGCCAAGGTTCGCCGCCGCATCCGCAGAAAGGTTTCCGGAACGGCTTCCCGCCCCCGCCTGGCTGTCTATTTCTCCAACCGCCACGTCTATGCCCAGATCATCGACGATACGGTGGGCAAGACTATCTGCTCCGCTTCCACGGCCGATGCTTCCATCGCCGATCCTTCCAAACTCGCCAACTGCGCTACCGCTACCAAGGTGGGCAATCTGATCGGCGAACGCGCGAAGGCTGCCAATGTCACTGAAGTCGTTTTCGACCGCGGTGGATTCAAGTTCTGCGGTAAGGTGAAGGCCCTGGCCGATGCCGCCCGCGAAACCGGTTTGAAATTCTAATTGAAAGATTCCCTAAATGAATAACGAAACGGAAAACACTGCTCCTGCTAC
>ERZ779880.683-NODE-683-length-37905-cov-3.020740_pt1 | contig 37905 bp, 34 predicted proteins | sample MGYA00511555_ERZ779880 | MGnify/ENA primary metagenome ERZ779880 (study PRJEB29588, sample SAMEA2145815) | human gut metagenome | biome: human gut; feature: human-associated habitat; material: faeces | place: Denmark | collected 2008/2010 ... | reverse complement strand
GAGCGGACGAGCCGCGTGATCGACAATGAGGCGGCAGGAAGTATGGAACGCAGAAAACGAGAGGGCTATTTTTAGTATAATACATAAATTACGAAATATGGAAGTGAGAGGATAACGATGCAAAGCTTATTGAAATTTATTACATGTGGCAGCGTAGATGACGGAAAGTCTACATTGATCGGACATATGTTATATGATGCCAAACTGCTTTTTGCCGATCAAAAGAGGGCACTGGAATTAGACAGCCGAGTAGGCAGTACCGAAGGACAGATTGATTATTCGTTGTTATTAGACGGACTAATGGCGGAGCGGGAGCAGGGAATTACGATAGATGTGGCGTATCGCTATTTTACGACAAAGGAACGAGCTTTTATCGTGGCGGATACACCGGGACATGAGGAATATACTAGAAATATGGCGGTTGGGGCATCTTTTGCAGATCTGGCAGTCATCTTGATCGACGCAACAAAAGGTGTGTTATCTCAGACGAAACGGCATACACGTATCTGTGCAATGATGGGAATACGATCCGTTGTGTATGCGATCAATAAAATGGACTTAGTGTCCTATAAACAGGACAGATATGATAAGGTTTGTAAACAGATCAAGAAACTGACAGCAGAGTATGCGTTCCAAAGTTATATCATTCCGGTATCTGCGACAGCAGGAGATAATATTACCAGCCCGTCCAAGCATATGCCGTGGTATAAGGGAGATACGCTGTTGCATTATTTGGAAACAGTTGATGTGCAAATGGAGGAAGCGCAAAATGGCTTTGTAATGCCGGTGCAGAGGGTGTGTCGTCCCAACAAGGATTTTCGTGGGTTCGCAGGGCAGATCGAGGTTGGAGAGTTATCTGTAGGAGACGAAATAAGAACGCTGCCGAGTGGCGAAACAGCGAAAGTGACGCAGATTTTTAACACGGACAGATCCGTGGAACATGCGGTAAAAGGGCAGGCGGTAACAATATGTTTAGACCGAGAGGTGGATGTATCCAGGGGATGCATGTTATATCGCAATGCATCGCTGCAAGTAGGGCATATGTTTATCGGTAAGCTTTTGTGGATGGATGATAAACCATTGATCGCAGGGCGTAATTATCTCTTAAAAGTAGGGACGAAATCAGTGCCCGCAGTGGTTATGAAGATCCGTGCCAAAATAGAAGTCAATGAGGGAAATGAGGTTCCGGCAGATAAAATTTTCAAAAATGAAATGGCAGTGTGTGAGATCAATTGTCAGGAAAAGATCGTTTATGATCTTTTTGCACATCATAAGGAACTGGGCGGTTTCATTTTAATTGATCGTGTTAGTCATATGACTTCGGCTTGTGGAACGATCGAGCAGCGTTTGCAGCGGGAGGATCATGTCGTTTGGCAGAAGATGGACATCACACCACAGTATCGTGCAGAACATATGAATCAAAAGCCAAAGACAATATGGTTGACCGGATTATCCGGTGCCGGTAAGTCAACGATTGCAAATGCTTTGGAAAAACGTCTTGCTGCAGAGGGAAGATTCACAATGACGTTGGATGGAGACAATGTGAGGATGGGACTGAATCAAGATCTTGGTTTTGAGGAGAAGGACCGTATTGAAAATATCCGTCGGGTCAGTGAAGTGGCAAAACTGATGAATGATGCCGGACTGATCGTATTAGTGTCATTTATTTCTCCGTTCCGGGAAGAACGGCGAAAGGCGCGGGAAATTATTGGAGAGCCGTTTGTTGAGGTGTATGTGAGCACATCCTTAGAAGAATGTGAGCGCCGAGATGTGAAGGGGCTGTACAAAAAGGCGAGAAGTGGAGAAATTTCTGAATTTTCGGGCATTTCCAGTCCGTATGAGCCGCCGGAGCATCCGGAAATTATCGTGGATACAACCAATCGAAGTGTAGAAGAAGTGGTAGATGAACTTTGGGAGTTTTGTCAGTAATGAGAGGTACAAGGATCAGGGGATTGATGCAGGCTATGCTGCGAGTCGGTGTGATCGGCTTTGGAGGTGGCAATGCGTTGATCCCGGTTATGGAAAAGGAGTTTGTGACGAAGAAATCGTACGTCACGAAAGAAGAATATGACGAGGCGGTTTTGGCAGCAAGTATTACGCCTGGGGCACTTCCTGTGGAGATTGCCTGCGGTATTGGCCGCAAGTATGGAAGAGCTTGTATGCTGCTTGCTGCCAGTCTGGTCGCACTTCCGGGAGCTGTGGCTACCGTTGCACTGTTAGCGATGATGGAACATATTGATGAGCAGACAATGCGTTGGTTATCTGTGTTTACCAAAGCAGTTAGTTTATTTTTGATCTATCTGTTGTTTCGCTATATTTGCGGTATTGCCCACGAGGCGATGCAGGAGAGCCGAAAACGATTTGGAAAGGTGCTTCTGATATTTGTATCAGTATTTTTGCTCTGTGGTGGCAAAAATCTGTACCGTCTGATGGGAATTCACGGCAGGCCGTTATTTGTACTTTCTACAGTTAGTATTCTGGGTCTGGCGCTGTTTTTTATTTTGTGGACACAGGGGCGGTATTCAGTGAAGCGTGTTTTGGTGCCGGGAATATTGATCGGTGCGTATCTCGCCTGTGTTTGCTTAGAACGGCATTATGAGGTGGCACCGGTAAAGGGCATTTTAGTGATACTCATGATCATGGTTACCATAGGAAAACTATATGTTACGTATATTCAGCGAATGAAAGGAATGCATTCGGTAGGATCGATTGGAATGACTTTGTTTGGAATTGGTAAGGAGACTATCGGAGACATTGTTGTATGGCTGTGTTTTCTTGCTGTATGTACGCTGCCGATGATCATTTTATTTTCACCTGCTGCGGATTATCTGCTTAAGGGAATGTATTCGTCTTTTTTGTCTTACGGAGGAGGCGATGCTTATCTGACTGTTGCAGATGGTGTATTTGTAGACACCGGGATGGTAAAGGAAGGGGTATTTTATCAACAATTGGTTGCCATTGCGAATGTATTGCCGGGGTCGATCCTGTGTAAGATACTTACCGGTGTTGGCTATTTGATCGGCTATGGGATTCATCAGAATATCATAGATGGGATTTTGATTGCTTTCTCAGGATTTGTATGCAGTATTTGTGCGTCGGGGATCGTATATTCGATAGGGGATTACCTTTGCAAAAATTTTGAGCAGTTGCCGTTGTTTGAACTGATCAAGCGATGGCTTCATCCGATCATTGGCGGCTTGCTGCTCAATGTTATAGTTGCGCTTTTGAACCAGATATGGCTGCCGATGGTTTAGAAAAGATAAGTGATCTTTTTGACGATATCGCGGATCGACAGATCTTCGCAGTCTACAGTCACATCTGCATAGCGCTCATAAATAGGAATACGTTCTTCGTACAGGGTTTCCAAAGTCTCTCCGGGACGGATGGAAACGCCACGTTTATTGAGATCACCAAGACGTTCGGTCAATTCTTCATAGGATAGTTTAAGATAGACAACCGTTCCGAGGGCTTTTAGGTGCATCATCGCTTCGGTGCCATATACAACGCTGCCGCCGGTGGCAATGACAGTGTCTTCTGCTTCGATAGATGCATTTACCTCAGACTCGATCTGATTAAAACGCTCCAATCCGTATTTTTCAATGATTTCATGAAGCAGGAGTCCCTCCCGTTCCTGGATCAACAGATCAGAATCAAGAAATGCGTATCCGAGTGTTTTTGCCAATACAACGCCGACAGTGCTTTTGCCGACGCCCGGCATACCAATTAAAATAATGTTATTCATAATCATCCTCCATACTCCCACGACCACCCGGTCAGGGTGATTTGGTACAATACGAATTTGTTTGTTATGTACCTGTTCGTAATATGCAGTATGTATTGTAGTAGATTTCGGCTAAAATGTCAAAAAAATATTACAAATATGACGGAAGTATGACATAGTGAAGAAGGAATATGTGAGGGAAGAGGGTAAAGGATAGAAAAAAATATGGGGAACGAGAGTGAGGGAAAAGGATGGAGAAGAAATATATGGGGAACGAGAGTGAGGGAAAAGGATAGAGAAGAAATATATGGGGAAAAAGGAAGAAAGGAAACAATTGTGATGGAAAAATGCGAAATGAAAGAAATCCATACGAAAGAGGAGTTGACAAAAGTATTTGAAGAGGAAGAAGATCTTGTGATCGTGCAGCACAAAAGGGTAGCCCGTGTATTGCTAAGGTTTGCCGGACATCTGCCGTTTCAACCACAGATCAAGGAAGTGCTTACGTTTATTCCGCTGACGGCACCGAAAGAAATTCTTGGAACACCTTGCGTGGACACGACAATGACCACGGCACGGGCAAAGGCATTGTATGTGATCGTCCGTTTACATGAAGAGGCGCATGAAGAGGCTGTGGAAGCAGCTAAGCAGTTTGGTGCAGTACGTATTTTGCTGGTGGATTATGAAGTGTTTGCAGAGATTTCTCAGCAGGAAAATCCGCATATGGATTTCTTATGTGTGGGCTTCACGAAGTGCGGCACGACATCGCTTAGCAATGCATTACGTGAATGTCCGGAGATCGTACTTCCAAAGGGTAAGGAGACGTTCTATATGCATTGGCGTAACAAATATGATGATGCGCCGGAACGGTTCCGCCACAAATATTTTCCAGAGCAGGATCCAGATAAATTATATGGGGATATCGAGCCGTCCTATCATGGATCGGCACGCAATGTGTATGAGTGCTTTGGACCGGAGGTCAAGCTGCTTTTTTTGGTACGACAGCCGTCGCTTGCGACGTTTTCTTATTATAAAATGTTAATGCGCAGACCGAGACATTATCGATATGTTCGCTATTATCAGGGATTTCACCGTTATTCGGTCAAATTATTTACCAAGTTTGCAAATGAGGAGATTTATACGGAGCGGAAAGATCGTTTTCAGTATGACAAATGGATCAATGAGTATTTGCAATACTTTCGACCGGAACAGATCAAGGTTGTTGTGATGGAAGAACTGATGCGGAACCCCGAAGAGCAGATGAAGGAGATTCAAGAGTTTATCGGTGTGAAACATCCGATCTGTGTGGAACAAATGCCAAACAGCAATGAGGGCAGTGCTGTTTCTGCTAACTGGCTGGGGGCATATATCAATTATCGGTATTATGCGTCGATCCGTGGGCGAAAGGAAAATACGACACGCACTAAAAAGCAAAAATTATTTTTTCGATTTGCGAGATGGGTACAGCGTTATACAACGATCGAAAATCACGACAAGATGACAGATGAACAGAAACGTAAGATGGATGCTTTCTATAAGCCAAGTGTAGAAAGATTGGAGAAGATGACAGGGCTGCCGGTGAGAAAATTGTGGGATATTTGAGTGCCCGCTTGCAAAACAGTGTGTAGTCATGTAAAATATACGTATACATAGAATCATATTTTGCTCGTTATGAAATATGTGAATGGGGAATGGTGGAGTCAGATCGGAGGTTTACATTACTATGGATACAAATATTTTATTAGAGAGTGGAACAAATGAATTGGAGATTTTGGAGTTTGTCGTGGACGGACATAACTATGGGATCAATGTGGCAAAGATCCGCGAGATCATCAGTTATACAGAATTAACGCCAATCCCGAATGCACATCCTTTTGTGGAGGGAGCATTTAGTACGCGCGGAGAGACAATTACTGTTGTCAATCTGGCGAAGTGTCTGGGAATGAATGAGCACGAAGAGAAGAAGACAGATATGTTTTTGGTGACATCCTTTAATGGAACGAATGCTGCTTTTCATGTACATAGCGTAGTGGGGATCCATCGTGTGAATTGGTCACAGATCGTGAAGCCGGATCGTTTGATCAGTAATTCGCGAACAAGCATGATCACAGGTATTATTAACATTGATAAGCAGCTTGTGATACTGTTGGATTTTGAAAATATTGTGGCACAGATCTCACCGGAGGCAGGCATTCAGTTGTCGGATATTGAACGGTTAGGGTCGCGTCCAAAGAATAACAAACCGATTTTGTATGCAGAGGATTCTCAGTTTTTGAGTTTAATGATCTATGATGGACTTACGGCAGCGGGATTTACGAATCTGATGCCGTTAAATAATGGATTGGAGTTGTGGGAGCTGCTGGAGCAGTACCGTCAAGAGGGAACCTTAAAAGAGAAGGTTGCGTGTGTCGTGACGGATATTGAGATGCCGCAGATGGATGGACACCGTCTGCTCAAGCTGATCAAAGAGACGCCGGCGTACAAAGATATTCCGGTCATTATCTTCTCTTCCTTGATCAATGAAGAGATGCGCCGCAAAGGAGAGCAGCTAGGTGCGGATGCACAGCTTTCCAAGCATGAAATGGGTGATTTTGTCAAAGCGCTGGATCGTGTTTTGGCATAAAAGATATCAGATAAGAGCCTTCCGTGTATCGGGAATGTCATTCGAGCATGATGACGTTTCCGATGCACGAAGGCTCTTTTTACATTAATCTTTATAGGAAACCGCTCACAATGTGGTGTTATGCAAAGCGCTGGCTTTGCTTTTTTATAGTCTTGTTGGCGGAGTGGAAAGCATGCGGTCGCATTGAATCAGTCCCCAGCCTTGTCTCGTATGGCTGTATCCAAGATCAAGTGCGGTGTTGCGAAGGTGCAGTTTTATTTCGCGATTTGTCAGATCCGGATATTTTTCTAACAGGAGAGCGATGCATCCGGCTACGATCGGTGTTGACATAGATGTGCCGCTTTTGGCCTGATAGGAGGAGCCTGCAGCGAGACTGACAATGCGCGATCCCGGGGCTACAATATCCGGTTTTTTTATACAGCTATTGGTTGGACCGCGGCTGGAATAGTCGGAGTCAAAACGATACTGTAACGGGTCGGAAGAGCCAACGGTAATGATCTTACGGCTGTTGCCCGGTGCACCAATACTTCCGGGAGCCGGGCCATGATTTCCGGCAGCTGTGAGGACAACAAGACCGTGTTCCCACAGAGAGTTGACACTTTTTACGAGAGGAGAGTTTTCGTCAAACTGTCGACCGCGGGTACTGCCGATGGAAATATTAACGATGCGGATATTATATTCTTTGTAGTGCTGTAACAGCCAGTGAATGGCTTCTAAGACGTGTTCAATATGCCCTTCGCCGTTTTTGCCAAGCACTTTGATGGAATAAAAATGACATTCCGGTGCAACACCACAGTAGAGTCCGTTTGAGACGGAGCCGTTACCGGTCAAAATGCCGGTAGTGTGTGTTCCATGTCCATTGTCATCGTAATAGTGTGTTTTATGATTGACCAGATCCAGAAAACCGGCAAGACGATATCCGCCTGCTTTAGAATAAAAATCCGGATGAAAATCAATGCCTGTATCCAATATAGCAACACCGATCCCCTGCCCGGTCAGACCATGTTGTCTGGCATAATCTAAATGAATGATAGAAGAGACTCGGTTCATAGAGCCCTCCTTTCGGGTGGTAATTTGTTTTCTATTATTGTATGCATACGGAAGGTGGTACGGAAGTGGGGATTTACAAGTAAAGTGATATTCTGTTAAAATATAAAGTTAGTTGCCGGCAATGAAAGTTGGCGAGTTTGGAAAGGAATAAAAAAATCGTATGAAACAGTTAGGTTACTATGTATTTGCGGGAATATATAATTTGCATCGAAAATTTGCGAAGGTGCATAATAAAGTTGTGCTTTTTAATGGACATAACCATGGGCTGAATGGTAATTTGGAGTTGGTGTCCGAGGAGATTACAAAACGTGATCGGGATTGTCAGATTGTGGCATTTAGCAAGCAGGATCTCTTTCATCCGAACGGAGGGATATGTTCTAAGATTAAGGGAATACTGTGTTTTTTTGTAAAAGTACCGTGGAATATGGCAGATGCCGGGAAGATCTTTCTTAATGACAATCTGCTTCCGCTTGCCTATATGCATACGGAGGGGCAGCAGATTATTCAGTTGTGGCATGGTGCCGGTGCGTTTAAGCGATTTGGTCTTTCTACAGAAGAAGATCCGAATGTTCGTAAACAGGTTGCTGAGGCTAATAAGCATGTGACACATCTGTTTGTCACTTCGACGCAGATCATACCGTATTATAGTGAGGCTTTTGCCATTCCGACAGATCGCATTTATGCAACGGGCATTCCGGTTTTGGATGCGTATTTTGATGAAGAGGACAAGAAAAGACGAGCAGAGAATGTATATCGTCAGTATCCGGTCCTTCGTGATAAAAAGGTATTATTGTATGCGCCGACGTTTCGGGCAACGGCAGAGGAAAATGCACAATTATTGGAAAAATTTGACATTGCAAAAATCTGTCAGACACTTGGAGATGATTGGTATGTTCTTGTTAAACTTCATCCGAAATTTCCGTCAGAAAATATTACCTTGCATGAACATTGCCTGAATATGACAGACTATAGTGATATAACAGATCTTTATATGGTCGCAGATTGTTTGGTCACAGATTATTCTTCAACCGTTGTGGAATATGTGCTTTTAGATAAGCCGATTATATTATTTGCCTATGACCTTGACAAATATGACCGCGGTTTTTATCGTGACTATCGTTCGACGGTTCCGGGTGATATTGCGTATTCGACAGAAGAACTTTTGCAGCTTTTGCAAAAAAATGTGGATAATGCTCAAAAACGCCAAGATTTTGCCAAATTACAGTATGATTATATAGAAGGCGGATCTCTTGACAGGGTATTTGCAATATTACAAAAAAGAGTAGAGCATGGAGGATGAAGCATTATGTTACAGTTGTTTGACAGCATCAGAAAATGGAAAGCCAGAATAGCGGTTATGATCGTTGCTGCACTTGTCTGCAGTCTTTTGGGAGGGTTTACGGCTGCCCCAATGGCAAAGGCAGAGGAGACCGGTGAGGAAATCTATACACCGGATAGAGTAGATTTGATCGCACCGGTGGAGGGTGCTGTATTTTTGGAAGAGAAAGATGTGCTGACCGGGTTGGAAGTAACAGAAACGACCACGGACTCGATCACGGTAGCATGGGATGAAATGCCCGGAATGACATCGTATCTTGTGTATTATTATGATTTTGAGAAGTCTGCTTATGTTTTTTTAGATGAGACGAAAGAGCAGAAATATACATGGAAAGACCGAAAAGCCGGTGATGAATTTTATATCACAGTGTGTGCCTATCGTCAGTCAAGCGGAGAACAGAGCCACTTTGCAGAACCGGTTCACACGTTTACCCGGCCGGAAGCACTTACGACATTTTCGATCATAAAAAATGCTTCCACATCGATCACACTTGGCTGGGAGAAGGTGGAGAGTGCGACCGGATATTTGATCTACCGCACAGAAGCAAATGGCGTAGAAAAAAAAGTTGGAAGCACAACGACATTAGAATATAAAGATGCCGGTTTGAAATCGGGTGTCACATACCGTTACCGCATTCGAACGTATTTTGCTGATGAGGAAAACACAGGAGAATATTCGGAGCAGATTTCGACCACAACGAATCCTGGCAAGCCGTCCATGAAACTTCGTGCCGGAAATGGCCGGGTAAAGCTCACGTGGACAGCGGTAAATGGTGCAACAGGATACCGCATTTATCAGTTTAAGGGTTCGCAGGTGGTTCTTATAGCTGATTTGAAAGGCCAGTCTACGGTTAGCTATATTCGCACCGGGCTCAAAAATGGCACGAAATATTATTATACGATGATAGCGTACCGCACCTATAAGGAGAAAGATTATGAGAGCAGCAAGGCGACAAAGATAAGTGCGAAACCGCTTACAGTGGCAAAGACGAGTACCGGTGCCAAGCTGTATAAATCGAAAAAGGCTTTTTTGAGATCGGCAGCAGTTAAGGCGTGCAGTTTTGTAAAGAAACAGTTAAACTATGCAAAGAGCATCGTTTTGCCGGGAATGACCAATACTAATGTTTTGGAATTTGGAAGTAAAACAATGGTTCCACAGGGGATGACGTTTGCCGGCTCGTATTTACTCGTCAGTGCTTATGACAGCAAGAGAATCGATAATTCCGTGGTATATGTTATGAGCAGATCCAGTAAAAAACTGTTGACGACCGTTGTATTGCCAAATAAGACACATGCGGGTGGACTTGCTTATGACGGGCGTAATCTTTGGATATGCCAGTCGACATATCTGCGCAGCATACCGTTTGCTCAGATCAAAAAAGCGGCTATCGCCAAAAAGAAATATTTGGAGATCAAGGCGTACGGGACCAAGAATTCGTTAGGGCAGCAGGCGGCTGCTGTAACGTATTATAAGGGATTTTTGTGGGTGGCTTCGTATAGCGAAATTAATTCAGGCTATTTGGGCTCCTATCGAATCGCAGACAAAAACGGCAAGCCGGTGCTTACCGTTTGTGGGCGTATTAAGCTTCCAAATCGTGTACAGGGATTAACGTTTACTTCGAATGGGCGATTGATCCTGTCGAGATCTTGTCAGACCAATTCGACAAAACGAGGATATCTGCATCAGCTGGATGTGTACAAACCGAATCTGAAAAAAGCCAGAGCCGGCAAGATCACACTTGGCAAACGCAATAAAGTGATCAATATGCCGTCGATGAATGAGGAGATTGCAGTAAGTGGTAAGTATTTATATGTAAATTTTGAATCGGTACAGTTTACTTCAGCTACGAAGCGGGTTGACCGGATCTGTGCTTTTAAGGTGGCTGCTGTGACAAAAAAGCAAAAGGCAAAGAAAAGTACGAAGAAAAGAACGAAGAAGTAATATGGAGGACACCTGTAACAGCGCGTGAAAAAATATTGATGGGCTGACAGGCTGAGAAAGGAATGGAGAGATAGCGTGATAAAAAATCTGCAGGCTGTTGCTGATGTGACAAAAACAGACCGATCGGTTGTCTATGAACTGACGGTATCCGGAAAGTTAAAAGGATACAAAACGACGGCGGCGAGAATGCATATGCTGCTTAGTTTTGTACAGGACATCGACGGACAAAAGAAAAAGCAACGGTATTATCCAATGTTTGTAGAATGCACAATGACTAAGGAGGAAGATTGCAAGTTTATAGGCACCTCCAAAGTGGAGTTGGCGTACGTGTTTGCGGATAAAAAAGGATTACAGCCTGACCGGAATGTGTCGGTTTCACTTTGTTATGTGGATCAGAATATGCAGTGGCAGGAAATAGAAGTTTCAAGGGATCTGCGGGGAGAGCAGTTTTTTGACTTATATCAGCAACCACGTGTTTTGATCAGAATAGCTAAGCTGGCGTTGTTTGGTCTGTGTACAGTGTTGCTTCCGGTATGGTTGTGTTCCGGTTGGCTTGCCTCGAAAGGAATTGGTAAGCTTAGCCCGAGAGCACAGAAAGCATCCGGTAAAAAGGCAATTTTTTATCATGCAAATGATATGGTAAAGGCGTGGACGGGATATGATTATAGTGTTCGCGATCACAAAACCAGATATTTTGCCAGACAGTATGCTCGTGCCGTAAAACAGATCGCTACGCCGGAGGGTGTGTTATTTCTGTCGGAAAGACAGGTGGATGCAGGCGGTAATCTGGACCGGGTTCGGAGTCTTTTGCAGGAAGAGGGAAAGACAGAGTTAAAAGAGTTTTTGACAACGAAGACAGTAGATAAACTGACTTTGGGGGAACTGAAAAAAAGTGCATATCTCGCAGCGGGGGCAAAGGTGATCGTTTTAGAAGATTTTGTGCCGCAGCTGGGGGCACTCAACGTCAGACAGGAGACTGAGGTGCTGCAATTGTGGCATGCTTGTGGCGCATTTAAGCTGTTTGGGTTGTCAGAGCTTGGGCTTACGGATCTGGCGCAGAATACGAGAAATCATAGAACATATACACGGGCGATCGTCAGTGGATCTGCAATGGCACCGTTTTACAGTGAAGCCTTTGGTATGCACATTAATAATATTCGTCAGACAGGCATACCACGTACCGATGTATTTTTTGATGGGGAGTATCGCAAAGAAACGGTTGCGGCTCTTTATGAGCGTTATCCGCAGTGGAAAGACAAAAAAATCATGCTCTTTGCACCGACTTTTCGTGGAAGTGGTAATAAAACGGCGTTTTATCCGATGGAACGATTTCCGATCGATCTTGTGATGAATGCATTACCGCCGGATACCGTGTTGCTTGTAAAGCAGCATCCTTTCGTACATTCCGATCTTTCGATGTACCGGGAATGCGATTTTGCCGATCGTCTCTTTGATCTGACCGGCAAAGAAAATATTAATGATCTGTTATTTATCACTGATCTGTTGGTGACAGACTATAGCTCGTCTATTTTTGAGGCAGCATTGATAGATATTCCAATGATCTTTTATGCGTTTGATCTTGAGGAGTATTTGAGAGAGAGAGATCTTTATTTTGATTTCGCAGAGTTTGTACCGGGTGAGATCGTAGAAGATCTGCAGACGCTGATAAGTAGGATGAAGGAAGTGCTTATCAGTCCGGCGAAAACTTCTGTGGATGATTCTTTTCGTCAATTTTTCTTAGGCCTGTTGGATGGCAGTTCCACACGCCGAACGACAGATCTGATCTATGACATGTTAGATGGTACGGATCAGCCGACATATATTAACTAGCGAAGCAATGATGTGCCTGCGGCAGGATGAAATTGTTATCAGTCTGCGGGAACGGAAAGGAATGTGGGATCCGTGGATCAGATCAAGATGAAAGATCTTCAGACAGAGGCAGAAAAGAAACCATTTGCAGCAGCGGTTAAGGCACTGTGGATCGAGATGTTTGAAGATAAAGAGAGTTATGTAGATCATTACATGAGCAGCACCTGGAAACACAACCGGGTGCTGCTTTTGCTGCGTGGAGAGGAAATTGTATCGATGTTGCATCTTAATCCGTACACTTGCATTGTGCAGGGCGAGCAGCTCGATCTGCACTACATTGTGGGTGTTTGCACGAAGAAAGCAGAACAGGGAAAAGGATACATGGGGCAGTTGGTTACGGAGGCACTTCGTATCTGCAAAGAGGACGGGGAGCCGTTTACGTATCTGATGCCGGCGGCAGAGGCAATCTACCGTCCGTATGACTTTGTGTCAGCGGGATGGTGTGATAAGTTCGTGATAGAAGCAGAAGAAGTAGAAGAAGTAGAAGAAGTAAAAGAAGCACCCCCATCCCTGCCACAGGCACGATGGGATGTTGCTGTGCCGGAACTTGGACAGGCGGGATCAATACAAAATGTCGGAAATCATACATTACAGATATGCCCGTTTGATCGTTGGACGGCGGGACAGACGAAGCAACTGGAGAGTTTTGTGGCAGAGCTGCCGATGGATATGCACGCAGCATGGACGGCGGCATATTTTGCAGAAACAGATCAGCAGATGAAATGCTACGACGGAGAGCTGGTTGCAGTGTGGGATCAGGAAAAACCGATCGCAATTGCCGCCTATCTGTGTGAGGAAGATCAAAGTGAGGCAGAGATCACTCATGTATTGGCAGCAAAGCAGTATCAGAAGTTGGTGTGCAGGCAGTTAGCAGAATATGTACGGAAACGTTTGAACAAGCAGGATATACGTCTTGTTTGTAATCTGCCGGCGTACTCTTTTGATGCAGAAAGAATGTATTGCACGACAATGATACGACCGCTGCAAGAGGAATGGTTTGCAAAGAGAATTTCTCCTGCGGATGGTGATTGTATGAATATACAAATTTTGGTAAAATTATGGTTACAGGGAGTGATGATATATACTCCGGAATTAGTATGAGCCGTACAATGGGATACAAGAAGTACAGTGTCTGCTATATACAAATAACATCATGGAGGATCAGAATATGACCTATAAAAAATGGGACAAAGAATTGAATAAACTGCAGGAGGGAACCGGTAAATACGAATGGGATGAGCTGGAAGAACTGATTACAGATGCTTACGAAGAGGAAGAGCTGACAGATGAACAGTTTGATATGCTGATGCAAAAGCTAATGGGTATTGAATGCGAGTAAAGATGGGCTTTTCGTTACTTGATTTTGAATGAAAAAAATCGTATACTACAATACAAAGTGTTTCGATGATGACAATACAAAAGTTACATACTCCCACGGCTGGCGGCCCATATATACGGGTTGTTGGACACATGAGTGGTTAGGAGGCTGCATATGGAAGACAACAAAATGGGACAATTGGGGTTTAAGATTGATACGGGGGAGTTGGCAACAAGTACGATTCCGGAGGATTTTACAGCACCGGAGGAGTTATATAAAAAGTTAATTACAATGATCCGTAAATATCATCCGTCAGATGATATTTCGATGATCGAGAAAGCGTATCAGATCGCATCAAAGGCGCATGAGGGGCAGCTTCGTAAATCGGGGGAACCATATATCATCCATCCGATCTGTGTCTGTTTGATACTTGCGGAATTGGAACTTGATAAGGAGACGATCGTTGCCGGGATGCTTCATGATGTTGTTGAGGATACCGTTATGACCGGACCGGAGATCGCAGCAGAGTTTGGAGATGAGGTTGCTCTGTTGGTCGATGGTGTGACGAAATTGACACAGATCGACTATGTGGCCGATAAAGTTGAAATGCAGGCAGAGAATCTGCGTAAGATGTTTCTTGCGATGGCAAAAGATATTCGTGTGATCTTGATCAAGTTAGCCGATCGCCTGCACAATATGCGCACAATGCAGTACCAGACGCCGATCAAGCAAAAAGAGAAATCAACAGAGACATTAGATATTTACGCACCGATTGCGGATAGACTCGGTATTTCCAAAGTTAAGGTCGAGTTGGATGATCTGTCGTTTAAATATTTAGAGCCTGAAATGTACAAACAGCTCGAAGAAAGCCTGGAGCAGGGCAAAGTGAAGCGGCACGAGTTTATCGCCAAGATCGTGGCAGAGGTGCGCAGTCACATTGCAGCGGCCGGGATCAAAGCGACAATCGATGGACGCGCAAAGCATTATTTTAGTATTTATAAGAAAATGGTTACCCAGAATAAAAAATTGGATCAGATCTATGATCTGTTCGCTGTGCGTATCATTGTAGACACAGAGAGAGATTGTTATACGGCGTTAGGTGTTATTCATGAGATTTATAAACCGATACCTGGTCGATTCAAAGATTATATCGCAATGCCAAAGCCGAACAATTATCAGTCGCTTCATACGACATTGATCGGTTCGGAAGGACAACCGTTTGAGATACAGATCCGTACGTACGAGATGCATCGTACCGCAGAATATGGTATCGCAGCACATTGGAAATACAAAGAAAATCAATATGGACAGGATACTTCCAAGAGTGAGGAAGAAAAGCTTTCCTGGCTGCGCCGTATTTTGGAATGGCAGCGTGATATGTCGGATAATAAGGAGTTTTTAAGTCTGCTTAAAAGCGATCTGGATCTGTTCTCCGACTATGTATATTGCTTTACGAAAGATGGTGATGTCAAGAATCTGCCTGCAGGTTCGACACCGATCGATTTTGCGTACGCAGTACACAGTGCGGTTGGTAACCGCATGGTAGGTGCCAGAGTGAATGGCAATCTGGTGACAATTGATTATCATATTCAAAATGGTGACCGTGTGGAGATCATCACGTCACAAAATTCCAGAGGTCCAAGCCGCGACTGGCTGTCTATTGTCAAAAGCACACAGGCCAAAAATAAGATCAATCAGTGGTTTCGAACGCAGTTTAAGGAAGAAAATATACTGCGTGGCAAGGAATTGTTAACGAATTATTGTAAAGCGCAAGGAATTGTACTTACGGATCTGGTCAAACCGGAATATACGCAGGCTTGTATGAAAAAGTATGGTTTCCGTGATTGGGATTCTGTCTTGGCTGCACTTGGTCATGGTGGTCTGAAAGAGGGACAGGTGATCAATAAGCTGCAGGACGCTTATCGTAAGAAAAATCCGCAGTTTGCAACGGATAAAGATATATTAGAAGCAGTAGGAAAAAATAATGCATCATCCAATGGTCAGACGGGAGCAATGGCAGCGATCAAGTCCAAGAGTGGTATTGTAGTTGCAGGGCTGGATGATGTTTCTGTACGTTTTTCACGTTGCTGCAGTCCGGTGCCGGGAGACGAGATCATTGGTTTTGTCACAAGAGGTCGTGGCGTATCCATTCATCGTACAGATTGTGTGAATGTAATGAACATGAATGAGGCGGATCGTCAGCGAATTATCGAGGCAGAATGGCAGGTGACTCCGGATAAAGAGGAAAATGAGCTGTATGATACCGAACTGGTTATTTATGCATATGACCGAATTGGTGTATTGTTAGACCTGACCAAAGTATTTACGGAAAGCGGTATTACGATCAATAATGTCAATTCCCGTACGAGTAAACAGGGCATTGCAACGATCACGATCGGATTTGCGATTCGTAGTGTAGAAGCGCTGCATGTGCTAACCGCAAAACTGCGTCAGGTAGAGAGTGTTAAGGATATACAAAGAACACATTCATAAAAAGGAGTAATTATGAGTCGATTGATTTGTAAATTTCAAGTGGTGGGACCGGTACAGACAAACTGTTATTTTTTGTATCGTGAGGATACAAAAGACTGTGTGATCGTGGATCCGGGAGATGAAGCAAAACGTATTAAAAAGTTTATAGAAGATCAGGAATTACATCCGGTTGCCATCTTGCTGACACACGGACATTTTGACCATGTTATGGCAGTGGATAGCGTGCGTGCGGCATATCATATTCCGGTGTATGCGGCAGAAGCAGAAAAGGAGACAATGCAGGATGCGTCCCTCAATCTTTCCATCAATATGGGCGGTGCCATGTTGTCCATAGAAGCAGATCACTGGTTGAAAGATGGGGAGACGATCACTTTATTAGATCAGGAAGTGCGCTGCATTTTGACTCCGGGACATACGGTGGGCGGTATGTGTTTTTATTTTCCGAAGGCGGGAATGCTTTTTTCCGGAGATACACTTTTCCAGGAATCGGTCGGCAGGACTGATTTTCCGGGAGGAAGTATGTCAGAGATCGTGCGGTCGATCCGTGAAAAATTATTTGTTCTTCCGGATGCCGTGCAGGTGTATCCGGGGCATGGACTTATGACATCGATCAAAAATGAAAAGATGTTTAATCCATTTGCAGTAGAATGATTTTCGGACATGGAGGATTAAGATGATAGGATTTACATTGTCTGAAAAAGAGTTTGACTATGAACTACAGGCGTTGGCAACCGGATTTTTCCCGGGAAAACGCACACAAATAAATGGGGAATCAGGAGACCTCCATATTGCCATTGATTATGGTGATGCGGAGATTTCTGTTTGTGTGGAGACAAAAGCCGGACGTAAATCGTCGAGTGCAGCAGTAACCGGAGATGACGACTGGCACAAAAAAGAGGGGAAGCTTGCGCACCCATATCGGACGTATTACAAAAATATCGTTAAAAAATTAGTATTTACAGTGCTCCGTGATTTCCCGGAAGAATGGCTGCCGGAGGGCTTTGAACGACGACTTCCGGTTTGGGGCACGATGACAGGGGTACGTCCGACAAAGATTCCGATGAATATGTTGCTAGAGGGACGTGAGCGAACGGAAGTCATGGAAATATTGCAGAACGTTTATTGTTGCAGTGAGCAAAAGGCTGCGCTTGGAACTGAGATTGCTGCAAGAGAGGCAGCTCTGCTGCAGCAAAATGAATATCAGGACGGATATAGTTTGTATGTTGGTATTCCGTTTTGCCCGACCACCTGTTTGTATTGTTCCTTTCCGTCGTATCCGTGCGATCGTTTTGGTCATTTGCGGGACGATTATGTGGCAGCACTGCAGCGGGAGATCAAGGGAACGGCAAAGTTGATGCAGGGAAAGCGGCTGACAAGTGTATATATGGGTGGTGGGACACCCACAACATTATCACCGGAGCAGCTTCGTACTGTGATAAAGACGATGCAGGAGTATTTTCCGATGGACACGTCTGTAGAGTTTACAGTGGAAGCGGGAAGACCGGATAGCATTACGGAGGACAAATTGTTGGCTCTGCGTGAGTGTGGTGTAGACCGGATCTCGGTCAATCCGCAGACAATGCAGCAAAAGACGTTGGATCTGATCGGAAGAAGGCATACGGTCGATCAGACGATACAGGCATTTGAGCTGGCAAGAAAGCTTGGATTTACCAATATTAATATGGACCTGATCATTGGTCTGCCGGGAGAAGAGCTGTCCGATTTTGAGGATACATTGCGTCAGGTGAAGCAGTTGGCACCGGATAGTTTGACGATCCATTCCTTAGTGATCAAGCGAGCTTCGAGACTGCGGAGTGTCTTGGAAGAACAGGGCGCATTGGGGGAGACGGAGCAGATACGCGGCAGACGGATGGAGCAGATGTTGGCTCGCGGGGAGCAGTTTGCCGGAGAACAGGGATATCTGCCGTATTATATGTACCGCCAAAAGAATTCTGCCGGTCATGCCGGAAGTGGTGGCCAGGAAAATATTGGATATGCAAAACCGGGGAGCGAATGTTTGTATAACATTTTGATCATGGAGGAGATGCAGTCGATCGTTGCGTTAGGAGCAGGTGCATCAACGAAGAAATATCATAGTGACCGGGGACAGGTAAGCCGGATTGAAAATGTGAAGAGTGTTACGGATTATATTTCCCGTGTGGATGAAATGATCGAGCGCAAAAAGCGTGCGCTTGAAAGATAGAGGGATTTGTTGTAAGATAGGAAACGAAAATTAGAATTACCGTGCAGGAAAGGGATTCCTGCAGCAGAGATTGGAGGAACTATGGCTGAGTCGATGAAGGGCTTAAAACGCACATGCCGTTGTGCAGAGCTGAGTGAACAGAATATTGGAGATACCGTTACCGTGATGGGATGGGTACAAAAACAGAGAAATAAAGGTGGCATTATATTTGTCGATCTGAGAGATCGTTCCGGTATTTTGCAGTTGATCTTCGAGGAGAGCGAGATCGGCAGTGAGGGATTTGCAAAAGCAGAGAAGCTGCGCAGCGAGTTTGTTGTGGCTGTGACCGGTGAAGTGACAGCACGTTCCGGTGCCGTGAATGATAAACTGGCAACCGGTAAGATCGAGGTTCGTGCTAAAGCAATTCGTGTGTTATCAGAGTCTGAGACACCGCCATTCCCGATTGAGGCAGACAGCAAGACCAAAGAAGACATTCGATTAAAATATCGTTATTTGGATCTGCGCAGACCGGATCTGCAGCGCAATTTGATCATGCGCAGTCGTGTGGCAACATTGATCCGTCAATTTTTGGCAGACGAAGGATTTTTAGAGATCGAGACACCGATGCTTACCAAGAGTACACCGGAGGGTGCCAGAGATTATCTTGTGCCAAGTCGTGTGCATCCGGGTAATTTCTATGCACTGCCACAGTCTCCACAGTTGTTTAAGCAGCTTTTGATGTGCTCCGGTTATGATCGTTATTTCCAGATTGCCCGCTGTTTCCGAGATGAGGATCTGCGTGCAGACCGTCAGCCGGAATTTACACAGGTCGATATGGAGTTATCTTTTGTGGATGAGGATGATGTGATGGACGTCAATGAGAGACTTCTTCAGAAGATTTTCAAAGAAGTGCTGGATGTTGATGTAGAACTCCCAATTCAGAGAATGACTTGGCAGGAAGCGATGGATCGTTTTGGTTCAGACAAGCCGGATCTTCGTTTTGGCATGGAGTTACATGATGTTTCTGATGTCGTGAAGGGATGCGGTTTCGGCGTATTTACCGGCGCATTGGAAAATGGCGGTTCCGTTCGCGGTATCAATGCAAAAGGTCAGGGGGCAATGCCTCGTAAGAAGATCGATGCATTAGTGAAGTTTGCCAAAGATTTTGGCGCAAAGGGACTGGCGTATCTGTGCATTAATGAAGATGGCACATATAAATCTTCGTTTGCAAAGTTTATGACAGAGGAAGAGTTAGATGCACTGGTTAAGGCAATGGATGGAGAAGCCGGTGATCTGTTGTTATTTGCAGCAGACAAGAACAAGATCGTTTGGGATGTTCTTGGTAATCTGCGTTTAGAGATCGCACGCAATCTTGATCTGTTGGATAAAAATGTATATAAATTCCTTTGGGTTACTGAGTTCCCAGAGTTTGAATATTCGGAAGAGCAGGGTCGTTATGTAGCAATGCATCATCCGTTCACGATGCCAATGGAAGAAGATATTCCATTGTTAAAGACAAATCCGGAGAAAGTACGCGCCAGAGCATACGATATCGTGCTGAACGGTACCGAGCTTGGTGGTGGTTCTATCCGTATTCATCAGGACGATGTACAGGAAACGATGTTTGAGGCACTAGGCTTTACCAAAGAAAAAGCGAACGAACAGTTTGGCTTCCTCATCAATGCATTCAAGTATGGTGTTCCGCCACATGCAGGTCTTGCATATGGTCTGGATCGTTTGATCATGCTTATGGCGAAGCAGGACAGCATCCGTGACGTCATCGCCTTTCCAAAGGTAAAAGATGCTTCTTGTCTTATGACCGATGCGCCAAATGCTGTAGATGATAAGCAGTTGCAGGAGTTATGCTTAGACGTTGTAAAAAATGAGGAAGAAGAGTGAGAAAAGAAGCTTATGAACGAATCTTTGCGTGTATTCAAAAAACACGTTATGGAGTGAAGATCATAAATGGAATAAGTACGGCTATCACATATGTGACAGCCGTGCTGTATTTTAGCGTTTTATTTTGGCTGGTCTGGAAGGAAAGCTATCGTGACGCTTGTGTTACGATAGCCGTGCCGGCAGTATCTTTTATACTTATAAGCGTTTTTCGTGCCAAATTAAATGCACGCAGACCTTATGAGGTATATCAGTTTCAACCATTGATCCCGAAGGATAAGTGCGGAAATTCCTTTCCGAGCAGACATGTATTTTCTATTTTTGTGATCGGTACGACAATTGCTTGGCAGTGTATGTGGGCAGCGGTGATCGTCTGGGCTTTGGGTATCGTCCTTGCGGTGACTCGTGTGGCCGGTGGCGTACATTTTCCAAAAGATGTGATCGCCGGAATGTGTATCGGCATAATTTTGGGAGCAGCCTGCCGGTTCTTTTTGTATTGATAAGCGGAAACAGCAAAAGAGAGTGATATTTGTTATCTTTACAGATGACAGATATCACTCTTTGCTTTGTAGGAGACAGATCACTGCTAATGCAGTCTATCTCCGGAAACTGCCGGCATTATTTGCCTGCCATTTCCTGCTCCTGACGCTTGATCATCTGGCGAACCATCTCACCACCAACGGAACCGTTCTGCTTAGAAGTAAGGTCACCGTTGTAACCGTTCTTCAAAGGTACGCCTAATTCGTTAGCTACCTCCATTTTGAATTTGTCCATTGCTTCCTTAGCCTGTGGCACTTCCATTCTGGAACTGTTATTGTTTGTCATGGTTTTTAACCTCCTTTATATTTGTCCGACATCTTTGATTTCGAACAGATAAATCCTGCCCAAATTGATAGCTGCCGGGATTTGATAAGTGTTTTTTCACGCTTATCATGGTACTAGTATGCGATAATGCAAAAAAAATATGTTGGCAGATATAGGAAAAAGATTGTTTTTTTTGAGAATTATGGTACAATAAACTTATATGGGTTCATTTTGAGAGATGGACTTTAGAATATGTTAATGGAGGATACTTATTATGAAGCATATCAAGACATTGAATCGTGCAAATCTGAGTGCTACTGCGAAAAAGGGTGGATGCGGCAAATGTCAGGCATCTTGCCAGTCTGCATGCAAGACTTCTTGTACAGTAGGAAATCAGAAGTGTGCAAATGAGGAAAATAAATAATTTTCTTCAGATCAAGAATGATAAATGGCTGTTACAAATACTGTAACAGCCATTTTGTTGACACAAACGAAAAGAAGTATAGAAATGAGGATAAATATATGATACACAAATTTAAAGCGAAAGGCTTGAATATTTTGCTCGATGTCAACAGTGGTGGAGTACATTTGATCGATGATGTGACATATGATCTGTTAGACCATGCACAGCCGCCTTTTGAGGAAGAATGTCCGACAAAATATATTGATGCGTTGAAGACAGATTATTCCGAGGAAGAGATTAAAGAGTCTTATGCAGATATTGTTGCTCTGTATCACGACAAGCTGTTGTTTAGTGAGGATATTTACGGAGATTTTGCAAATACAGCAGTAGAGTCTCCGATCAAGGCAATGTGCCTGCATATTGCACACGACTGTAATCTGCGCTGTAAGTATTGCTTTGCTTCTACGGGAGATTTCGGTACAGGACGTAAGTTGATGCCGTTAGAAGTAGGCATTGCGGCAATTGACTTTTTGTTAGAGCACTCGATCGGACGTGAGAATTTGGAGGTTGATTTCTTTGGTGGAGAGCCTTTGATGAATTTTGAGGTAGTCAAAGAGATCGTGAAGTATGCTCGCAGCAAAGAAGAAGAATATCATAAAAATTTCCGTTTTACGATCACAACGAATGGCATGTTGTTGACCGATGACAAGATTGATTATATCAATGAAGAAATGTCTAATGTCGTATTGTCTATCGACGGCCGTAAAGAAGTCAATGACCGTATGCGTGTAAAAGTGGATGGCAGCGGCGGTTATGACCGCATTGTAGATAACTATAAGAAGTTAGTTGAGAAGCGCGGTGATAAGGAATATTATGTGCGTGGAACGTATACGAAATACAATTTGGACTTTTCAGAAGACGTAATGCATTTGTACAATGCAGGATTTGATCAGGTTTCTGTGGAACCGGTTATGGAAGATGAAAGTGTAGAATACGCAATCACAGAGAAAGATTTAGATCAGATCTATGCGGAGTATGACAAATTGGTGGATCAGATTGCGGAGATCAAGGATAACGGTGGAAGTATCAATTTCTTTCATTTCATGATCGATCTGGATCAGGGACCATGTGTGATCAAGAGACTGCGTGGCTGTGGTAGTGGCAACGAGTATGTTGCGATCACGCCGGATGGCGATATTTATCCATGTCATCAGTTTGTAGGTCATGAAGAGTATTGTATGGGTAATTTGGAGCAGGGAACGTTTAACACCGACATTAAAAAAGAATTTGCCGGTGCACATGTATATTCCAAACCGACTTGCCGTGACTGCTGGGCAAAATTCTATTGCAGCGGTGGATGCAATGCGAACAATTATATTTATAATGGGGATATTCATGATGCTTATGAATTATCCTGTAAGATCATGCGCAAGCGTTTAGAGTGTGCGATACTAAGTCAGGTTCGCGATATGCTGAAATAGGCGAGAGCGCAGAATGTGGTTTGAACAATAACTTCTGATATGGAAAGTTATCATTAAGTGGAAAAAATCCCGGTAACTGATTTGCAGTTTACCGGGATTTCTTTCTTTGTAAATAGTTAGGTAATAATACCTAATCTATCAGCATTTCTAATAAATTTACATTCGTTGGCATATAAAATGCAGGAATCGGATAATTCTCATCATTGTAATTTCCTTTGGCAAAAATAGAACAGATCTGCTCGTGTGTCTCTGTAGTATAAACCAGAGACAGTACTCTTGCTAAATGATTAAACATCAATGGAGAGATGCATACGCCCCATTCTTCCGAATCATTTTCGTCAAATAGCTTTGGTGTGATGGCTAATGTCTTGCCATTTTTAGTATTTGTGGCTGTCAATTTCAAAAATCCGGTCTGAGGATCCGTCGTGCAGCTTAAAGTACAGATTTCTTCGATATTCTCTCGAAAATGCACTGTCTCCAATAAAGAAGAATTCACATCATTTAATGGATTGCATAAATCCTTAATGATCTGTTGCTTATCGCTTGTAATAAGATATATTAATTTGTCGATGCTCTTCTGGCTCATGACATCACTGTTAACAGAGCCTTTCTTAGCATTCAAAAAATCAACCAATACATCAATTTCCTCTTGACTGAGTAAGGAATAACTTTGGCTTTGTATGGTATTCATAATCAGTACCTCCCGTTAAATCTATCACACATTTTGCATAATCATAATTATATGCTTATTATACATGGTCTGAGCGTTTGTTTCAACTACGGATTAAAAAAAATAAAAGTGGGGATTCTGAATAAAAAGCAAAGCCAGTGCTTTGCATAACACCACATTGTGAGCAGTTTCCTATAAAGTGAAAAGAAGAGTTTGCACAGAGAAAGGAGCGTGGTCTGGGATGTTAGTAGGACCCAAAAAGAATCCGGTGGAAATTTTAACGCCGGAGGACATTGCTAAGCTGCCGCAGCGGGAACAGCATAAGTGGGAGATCGCTGCAGAACTTGGATTGTTTGATAAGATCATAGAACAGGGCTGGGAGGCTTTGACGGCACGGGAGAGTGGCAGGATCGGAGGAATGTTGTCTGCAGCTCAGAGAAAGAAAAAGTAGTTGACATTCCGACAGGAGTATACTATTTTCTACATGGATACAATTATTTTTGAGGTGACAGATAATGGGACATAAAAAGGAATATGAAGAGAAGCAGCGTCATGGTACGGTAGAACTGCCGCTGGGATTACACAAGATGGAATATCCGGAGGGAACAGACGCTATTTTTTATTTACATTGGCATCAGGAGTTTGAGTTTTTGGTCGTGACAAAGGGCAGTGTGCTGTTTATGGTCGATGAGAGAGAATATATGCTCCGCAAGGGAGATGGTATCTTTATCAATTCGAATCAGCTGCATTCTGCCAAAACAATAGATGGTCATGCATGTGCTTTTTTTGCGGTGGATTTTTCCTATCAGATATTAGCAGAAGATATTCATAGTCGTTTTGCTCAAAAATATATCCGACCGGTACTGAATGGTGAGACGGAGTTTGCAGTTTATCTGGCAGGAGATGGAGAACAGTGGCAGCAGGAAGTGATCAGCTTGCTGCAGGATATCGGAGTGTGTCCGGAGCATGATCTAACCGATTATGAACTCTTGGTTCGCAGTCGGATCTATGCAGTATGGGATCAGATGACACATCATGCAGCATATACAATGCGGGAAAAATCCGGGAAACACTCTTCGGAGCGTCTTGCACCGGTCGTAGAGTATATGCATCAGAATTACGCTTATGAGATCACGTTAGCAGAGCTGGCGGCACTTTTGCCCATGAGCGAAGGTCAATTCTGTCGTGTTTTTAAGCAGGTGATGAAGCTTTCGCCAATGCAGTATTTAATGCGATATCGTATTTTACAAAGCTGCAGGATGCTGCAAGACACGGATAAAAAAGTTGGGGAGATTGCCAATTTGTCAGGTTTTAATAATATCAGTTATTTTAACAAAGTATTTTTGAATACGATCGGGTGTACCCCAAAAGAGTATCGTGCGAATAGTATGTATTGATGGAGGAATGAGGATGGTTTATTATAAAACGATTTTAGAGGCAGCAAAGCATTTTGAAGAGAAGAAAGCTTTCTTGTTCGACATGGATGGACTGATATTTGACACAGAACAATTATTCATGGAGCAGCTTGCAATCGTCATGAAAGAACATGGATATACTTTGACAAAAGAGTTTTATATACAAAGTCTTGGGTTGACGGGAGAAACCCTGAAAAGCCTGATGTGTGGTGCGTATGGGGAAGAGTATCCTTTTGCAGAACTTAGCGCAGAGAGCCGCAGAAGGGTCAGTATCGTTGCTGAGACAGTGGGACTGAGGGTAAAGCCTGGAATCCGGCAATTGCTCGGGTGGCTGTGTGAGCATCATAAAAACTGTGCGGTCGTTTCTTCCACGCACGCAAAATATGTACGAAAATACTTAGAATATGCGGGGATAGATTCTTATTTTAAGGAAGTGATCGGTGGAGATATGGTGGAAAGATCCAAGCCGGAGCCGGATATTTTTCTTTTGGGCTGTGAAAAGACCGGGGTAACGCCAGAGGAGGCGGTGGTTCTGGAAGATTCTGAAAATGGTATTCGCAGTGCGTCAAGAGCCGGGATCGCGCCGATCTGTGTGCCGGATCTAAAATATCCGGGAGAACAGGTGCTGCCGCTGATCGATGTTATTGTCACAGCCGGAGAAATAACGGAATGACCGGATCATTTTTTGGAACAGTGTCGAAATAATACTATGCAGCTTATCAGAGAGATCACACCGATCAAAGTGCACAATGTCGAAACCGTGCCGAGCGTGAGAACTGCATAGTCAAAATGCATCAGACATTGTCGGATGCACAGAAAATCCAAAATACATATAATAAACATTGCGATCAGCAGATAAATGCGGATCGTTACTAAATGGGGGCGAAGCGGTGTATTGCCCCTGCTTTCCGTATAATGTCGAATTGCAGATGCAGTTCGGCTTTTTTGATGGGCAACGGTATACCAGCCGACCGCAAAAAATGAGATGCAGTGGCTTTCGTACAATACATTGTGTACACCGGATAAAAACATCATACTTACAAACCACAGAAAGATATTTTGTAATGATGCAAATTTTGTGATCTGTTGGAAATACGATTGATATACAAAGAACAGGAGGAAGGAGAGTATTGCAGCGGTTACGGTGGAGATGAGCTGCAGACGTCCTGCTTTTTGACGCAGTGTGGTCGTATCTGAAACGGAACCGCTAAGCAATGTGCGAAGTCTGCGGCGGCAAATAGACGGAATGCCGTAAAAACAGACACAGACAATAGCGCAGACACAGTAAGCCACTGCCAGAGGAAAGGCGATCAGTCTGCGTACCACCCACAAAAGACAACAGATAGGAAGCAGTACACTGACAGCTCCTGTCAGATCGCTTAAAAGGAGATACAGACAGGAGAGCGGCTGGTGACTGCGTACGATGTCTTTGCAGTAACGCGGCAGATTGGACCCTCGGAATCGGTTTGGCGCAATCCCTGCTCTTGCTGCCTGTGCACTGCGCGTTTGTTCGCGTTCTATTTCGTCGTTTATTTGCTGCTCCGTCAAAATAGAATCTGCTTCTTCGCGAAACAGCGCAGCAAAATCACGATCTGTGACGGGTGTATCTTGTACCATAGATTATCCTCATTTCCAGTAGGAATGCGTTTGCATTGTACTATATTTGTGATTCGTAAACGGGGACATTAACGGCTCAGACCGGATTGGAGAAAGGGTTTGATAAATTCATATTGCTTTTGACCGGAAGCAGATAAATTCTCTGTGAACAGCTCCGTAAGTAACTCATTCTCCTCTGCGGTGAAACGGATGTTTTCACGATCTATCTGCGTTTTCCATTCCATCAGTGCCGGAAGTGCTTCTGTGATCGTGTGTCCCTGCAGATGACCAGTCAACTGTAAGATCATTTCCTGCTTTTTAGGATCCAGAGAACGGAATTTTTCATTGTTCTGCCATGGGTGAAGTTGTTGTGTCATAGGCGTTCCTTTCTGGTGACTGGCACCGTCCATTATACATGATTTGTTGAAATTGTTCAAAGGTGGATTTTTGCTCCGGCGCAAGCTGAGATAACAAAAATTCCATCAATTGACTGTTGGGTGAATTGCTGCCGGTGGCTGTAAGATCAGCTGCGGGATGTGATTTTTGAAATTCCCGATAGCTTCGAAACAGGCGGTTAGCTTGTAAAACATTTAAGACAGTCTGGACAAAATCAGCTTCTTTTGGAGTACAGTACTCACGAATACATTGCAGCATTGTCTCAGGATTTGGTGTGAAATCCGGTGCAGACGGCTGGTCCTCTAATGAGAGTCCGGCAGCCTCCAGACTATACCGTTCATCGCTTTGCCCTCTGGCGGTATGGATCAGTGCATCTGCCTGCAGCATGATCTCAATAGCACGCCTGCTTTCCGGCATTGCATAAGGAAGTGCTGCTTTAAGCATTGCCATGTGTCGGTTGTGATCGGGTGGTACTTGCATAGTATTTCCTCCTTTTTTAGGCGATAACTGCAGTATGGATGTTTTGTGTATTTTGCATAGAAATCCGGTGCAGTGTTCTATATACGATATGCATCCGGGTGACAAGTCAGAACAAATTATAGTTGAGATTTTTGAGAATATCGTGTATTCTAATACCGTCTCCTGATGCAGGCATACCCGCAGGAGACGCAGAGGCTGGTGTATGCAGAAAAGAGGAGAAGCAATGCAAATGATATCATTGGAGCAGGAGTTAAAGCAGAATGCGTATCCGGGACGAGGCATCGTCATTGGGCAGTCTGCAAATGGAAAGTATGCGGTGACCGCTTATTTTATTATGGGAAGAAGCGAAAACAGCCGTAATCGCGTTTTTGTTGAAGATGGTGATGGGATCCGTACTCAGGCATTTGATCCATCGAAATTAAGCGATCCGAGCCTGATCATATATGCACCGGTACGTGTACTCGGTAATAAAACTATTGTAACAAATGGTGATCAGACAGATACCATTTATGAGTTGATGGATAAACAGATGACATTCGAACAGGCATTGCGCACAAGAGAATTTGAGCCGGATGTACCAAATTATACGCCGCGTATTTCCGGCATTATGCATGTGGATCAGGGAAATTACAGTTACGCTATGTCTATCTTGAAAAGCAACAATGGCAATGGTGCTTCCTGCAATCGTTATACGTTTGCTTATCAGCAGCCGGTAGCAGGGGAAGGTCATTTTATACATACGTATCAGTGCGATGGTGATCCGCTTCCAAGCTTTGAGGGAGAGCCAAAGTTAGTAGCGATTCCGGATGATATGAAAGCATTTACGGATATGCTTTGGAACAGCTTAAATGAGGATAACAAAGTATCGTTGTTTGTTCGTTATATCGACATTGCTACAGGCGAGGCAGAGTCTGTGATCGTTAATAAAAATAAATAAAACTATAATCTTATATTGAAAATGGAGGAATTAGTTCATGAAAGAATTAGAATTAAAATATGGATGTAATCCAAATCAGAAACCATCTAAGATTTATATGCAGGAAGGCGAGTTGCCGATCACGGTATTAAACGGTAAGCCGGGGTATATTAATTTTTTGGATGCGTTCAACGGCTGGCAGCTTGTGCGCGAATTAAAGAAAGCCACGGGACTTCCGGCAGCCACCTCGTTTAAGCATGTTTCACCTGCAGGTGCGGCTGTTGGTCTTCCGCTTAGTGAAGTGGAAGCAAAGATTTACTGGGTGGACGATCTTGGCGAATTGACACCATTAGCGGCAGCTTATGCAAGAGCGCGTGGCGCAGACAGAATGTCTTCTTACGGCGATTTTATTGCGTTATCTGATGTGTGTGATGTGTGTACCGCTAAAATGATAAAGAGAGAGTTCTCAGATGGTATTATTGCACCGGGTTACGAGCCGGAAGCATTGGAATATCTTAAGGGGAAGAAAAAAGGAAATTATGCGATCATTCAGATCGATCCGGAATATGAGCCGGCACCGATCGAGCATAAAGAAGTGTTTGGTGTGACTTTCGAGCAGGGAAGAAATGAGTTGAATATTGATGAGCATTTCTTTGATGATGTTGTAACAGAGAATAAAGACATTCCACAGCAGGCCAAGATCGATATGGCGATCGCAATGATCACGTTGAAATACACACAGTCTAACTCCGTATGTTTTGTGAAGAATGGACAGGCGATCGGTATTGGTGCCGGACAGCAGTCACGTATTCATTGTACCCGTTTGGCAGGCAACAAGGCAGATAACTGGCTTTTACGTCAGTCTCCACAGGTGCTTTCGCTTCCGTTCAAAGAGGGAATGAAACGTGCAGACCGCGACAATGCGATCGATCTTTACATCGGTGAGGATTATATGGATGTATTGGCAGATGGCGAGTGGGAACGCGTATTTACGGAGAAACCGCCGGTATTTACCAAAGAGGAAAAACAGGCATGGATCTCTCAGGCAACAGATGTTGTTTGTGGTTCAGATGCGTTTTTCCCATTTAGTGACAATGTAGAGAGAGCATTCCGCAGTGGTGTAAAATATATTGCACAGCCGGGTGGCTCCATTCGTGACAATGATGTGATCGAAGCATGTAATAAGCATGGCATCGCAATGAGCTTTACAGGTATCCGTCTGTTCCATCATTAATGCGAGTTCGTAAGAAAGGTCGAATGCGGTTGTACGCATCGAAATGGAAAGAAATATGGCAGGATCAACATTTGGAAATTTATTTCGCGTGACGACTTGGGGAGAATCACATGGACGCGGTATTGGTGTGGTTGTAGATGGCTGCCCTGCAGGGCTTCCATTGAATGAGCAGACAGTGCAGCAGTACCTGAACCGACGCAAGCCGGGACAGACAAAGGATTCTACACCTCGTAAAGAAGATGATCTGGTAGAGATTCAGTCAGGTGTCTTTGAGGGGAAAACAACGGGAACGCCGATATCCATGGTGGTATACAATAAAACACAGCGGTCTTCTGATTATTCGGAGATTGCATCCTACTATCGCCCTGGGCACGCAGACTATACGTTTGATCAAAAATATGGATTTCGAGATTATCGCGGTGGTGGCCGTTCCTCCGGTCGGGAGACGATCGGACGTGTTGCCGGAGGTGCTGTGGCATTGGAAGTGCTTCGGGCACTGGGAGTTGAGGTTTATGCGTACAGTAAGGAGATTGCCGGTATTGTGATCGATCCAAAGCGTGCAGACCGCAGTAATATCAGCAAGAGTCCATTGTATATGCCGGATCTGGAAGCGTCTGCACAGGCAGAAGATGCTCTTATGGCATGTATGCAGGAGCAGGATTCTGCAGGCGGTGTGATCGAGTGTGTGGTTCATGGAATGCCGGTTGGCGTTGGTGAACCGGTATTTGACAAGCTGGATGCAAAACTTGCGCAGGCAGTTATGTCGATCGGGGCTGTCAAAGGAGTAGAGATCGGTGATGGATTTTTGGCAGCACAAAGCCGCGGCTCACAGTTTAACGACAGTTTTGTTGTGCACAACGGCGCTGTTTGTACTAAGACAAATCATGCCGGCGGAATTTTAGGTGGTATTAGTGATGGCTGTGACATTATTCTCCGTGCGGCAGTAAAGCCGACACCATCCATTGCGTCTGCGCAGGAGACGATCGGTCGTGACGGCGCAGAGAGGGAGATTCATATCAAAGGCCGGCATGATCCGATCATTGTACCTCGTGCCGTAGTAGTGGTAGAATCTATGACGGCGATCACCTTGTTAGACTTGCTGATGATGTCGATGACTTCTCGTCTTGACCGGATGCAGCATTATTTTGGGATTGACCCGGAATAGGATACGACAAGATCGTGGCAGATTGTGTCTTTGTTCCGTAATTTGCATAGAATATGTTAGGGATACCTTAACAATCCTAAAAAATACGATATTTTGTATGTTTGTATGTGCGATGAAGCTGCAGACGTACTTTGGAGGATATTTATGCGATACTATCATTACGGAACTAAGCGGCATGAGAACCTACTGAAAGGAAGCGGAATGCCGCTGTCGGAACAGGCAGATGCTTTTTGCAGAGGCGACCGGGATCTGATCATTGAAGACGATACAATTTATGAGATTGACAGAGAATGTCTTGGTTGTCGTCAGGAAAGGGTCAGAGCAGGTAAACGGGTCTGAGTTATATAATGAAACAGGACAGTTTTCTATAATGGGAACAGAGTGTGCTTTGCGCACTTTGTACGTCACCGCAAAAAAGGCTGACATTGGATGAATGTCAGCCTTCTTTCAAGCTGGTTGGTAAAGTCTGAGAGACAGCCCTAAGCTGCAATTGTCAGACTTAAATGTTCAGCCCTCACCTGCATTACAAAGCATAGACTTTGTAATGGTTATCGGAGAGTGGAAGGGTTTTGTGATGCAGTGCTTTAGAAACCGCATCCGCAGCAGCAAAGAATAAGTATGATCCAGATGATGGAGCTGCAGCCGCTGTCTCCACAACCGCCGCCGAAACCACCAAATCCGTTGCCGTTACCACAGCAGCAGCACAGGAGCAAAAGGATAATGATCCAACTGCATCCGTTGTCATTTGAAGCGCATCCACAGTTTGTAGCTGCTAAATCACTCATAAGTCCTCCAATCTGTCGGAAGTGTTCCGACAGTAAAATATATTTACAGTGTTATCCTATGCGGAGGTGCTTGGACAGTTTCCAAAAATATAAAAAAGATTTTGTAGCTGTGCGTGAGACGTGCAGATACATAGAAAGGCATGGGTGTTTATGATGTCAGATCGAAACGTAACAAAATATTGCAAGCGGTTTCTTGCACTGTGTATTGTGACAGGATTATTGTTCACAACGACAGGATGTAGTGTGTTTGGACCAAAGCAAAAGCCGTACAAAACCTATAAGCCGTCGGTGTCAGAAACGCCGGTGGCATCCGAACAGCCCGTTGTTAATTTATCGGAAGAACAAGCAGGAGAGTTTGCCAGACGTTATCTTGCGAAGATGACGACCGAACAAAAGGTGGCACAGCTTTTCGTAGTTAAGTTAGAGGAACTGGATGGCTCACAGGGAGGATACTATGAATTTCGTAAATGCACAAAAGGGATGAAGACAACTTTAAGTCAGATCCCGGTAGGTGGTGTTGTGTTATTTTCGAGAAATATTTCTACTCGGAAGAAGACATCAAAACTCATCCAGAGATTACAAGTCAACAGCCAGACACCGTTGTTTGTCACTGTAGATGAGGAAGGAGGCAGTGTTGCGCGTATTGCTTCTAACAAGAAAATGAAAACGACAAAATTCCCGACGGCAGAAAGCATTGGCAAGACGAAAGACGGGGAATACGTTTATAATATGGGAAGGACGATTGCCAGAGAGATACGGGCACTTGGATTCAATGTGAATTTTGCGCCGGTTGCAGATGTTAAAACGAGTGATCTGAATACGGAAATCGGAGAACGTTCCTTCGGATCTGATCCCGGTAAAGTATCTGATATGGTAGCCGCTTTCGTACAAGGCAGTCAGGAGCGCGGGGTATGTGCAACGTTAAAACATTTTCCGGGACAGGGATCTTCCGATGGAGATACGCATCAGGGAAGTGTTGACATAGACAGCAGCATTTCCAAACTGCGTGATCTGGACTTCGTGCCGTTTAAGGCAGGAATTGATGCGGGGGCAGAGTTTGTTATGGTGTCCCATATATCGGTCAGTCGTGTTACGGAGACGAAAGAGCCGGCTAGTATGTCGGAATTGATCATGAAGACGATCTTACGTGAAGAGCTTGGCTTTTCGGGGATCGTGATCACAGATGCTTTTGATATGGCTTCGATCACGGATAATTATACACCGGGTGAAGCTGCACTCCAATCTTTTATGGCTGGAGCAGATATTATTTTGATGCCGAGCGATCTGACACAGGCCTATCAGGCAATATTGAATGCGGTAAACAGCAAAAAAATTACGCAGAGCCGCTTAGATGAGTCGGTGATCCGTATTTTGACAACAAAATTTAAGCACGGTATTTTGACGCAAGAGGATCTGACGGTCTGGGAACAGCCGACCGCAACACCGAGTGTTACACCGGCAGTTACTGTATCGCCAAAGGCAAAAAAAGGAAAAAAGAATAGGGAATCCGCAAAAACAATAAAAAAATCGACAAAAAATAAGTCGAAAAAGTAGTTGTCCCCTTGCTAGATTTTCAGAAACAGTTATAATGTTATTGGTGAAAGTATTCCATCCAAAAGAGGATAGACAGCATGAAGGAGAACAAAATGATGTGTGACAGACAGAAAGAATGCCTCGCATGCACCAACAGATCGTGTATGATGGCTGGCATTGAAGATCCGAAATTAGGAGAAGAATGTGGCGTATTTGGAATGTATGACATGGATGGCGGCGATGTTGCTTCGTCCATTTATTATGGTCTGTTTTCGCTGCAGCACCGAGGACAGGAAAGCTGTGGTATCGCAGTGAGCCGTACAGACGGTGAGAAACGAAATTCCCAGATGATCAAGGGAATGGGACTTGTCAACGAAGTATTTGATGCAGAGAAGTTAGAACAGCTTCATGGTGATATTGGCGTAGGGCATGTGCGTTATTCAACGGCTGGAGCCAGTATCCCGGAGAATACGCAGCCGTTGGTATTGAATTATATCAAAGGCACTCTGATGGTTGCACACAATGGTAATCTCGTTAATGCAGTTGATCTGCGCAGAGAGTTGGAATTGATGGGAGCGATTTTTCATACCAGCATTGATTCTGAGGTGATCGCCTATTTGATCGCCCGTGAGAGATTACATGTTGGAACTGTGGAAGATGCGGTGAAGTTAGCGATGCAGAAGATCCGGGGTGCGTACTCGCTGGTGGTTGCCAGTCCGCGCAAAATGATCGGTGCGAGAGATCCGTTTGGATTCCACCCACTTTGCATTGGTAAGCGGGATAATGCATACTTTTTCTCATCTGAAAGCTGTGCTTTGGACACAGTTGGTGCAGAATTTGTACGAGATGTTGCACCGGGAGAGATCGTTACGATCACGCCGCAGGGAATACAGTCAGATCGCAGTATGGCTTCTGACAAATGCGCAAGATGTATTTTTGAATATATTTACTTTGCCAGACCGGATAGTTATATCGATGGGATATGTGTGCATTCCTCTCGATTGACAGCAGGAAAGATCCTGGCGCAGGAGCATCCGGTGGATGCGGATATTGTCGTAGGCGTTCCGGAGTCCGGTAATGCAGCAGCGATGGGATATTCCATGGAGTCGGGGATCCCATATGGAACCGCATTTGTTAAGAACAGTTATGTGGGACGAACCTTTATTAAGCCGAAACAGTCAGCCAGAGAGAGCAGTGTTATGGTGAAGCTAAATGCACTGCGCGAGGTAGTAAATGGCAAACGCGTAATTATGATCGATGATTCGATCGTGCGAGGTACAACGAGTGCACGTATTGTAAAGATGATCCGCGATGCAGGTGCGAAAGAAGTGCATGTCCGCATCAGTTCACCGCCATTTATGTATCCATGCTATTTTGGCACGGATGTTCCATCCAGTGACCAGCTGATCGCATATAATCATTCTGTAGAGGAAATCTGCGAGATGATCGGTGCAGATTCTTTGGGGTATTTGGATAAAGAACGTTTGGCAGAATTGATCGACGGCGATGAGGGATACTGCCATGCATGTTTTACCGGTCAGTATCCAATGGAACCACCAAAAGAGGATATTCGTGGTGAATATGACCACTAAAATAAATTATCAACGAAAAGAGGAGAATTATGAGCACAGATAAGTACACAAGCCCATTGTCAGAGCGTTATGCAAGTAAGGAGATGCAGTATATCTTTTCTCCGGACAAAAAGTTTAAAACTTGGAGAAAATTATGGATTGCATTAGCAGAAGCAGAAAACGAGCTTGGACTCAAAAACGAGCAGGGCGGTCCGGCGGTGACGACGGAACAGATCGAGGAATTAAAGGCACATGCAGAGGATATTAACTATGATGTTGCCAAAGAAAGAGAAAAGCTGGTTCGTCATGATGTTATGAGTCATGTCTATGCCTATGGACAGCAGTGTCCGAAAGCAGCAGGAATTATTCATTTGGGAGCAACTTCCTGCTATGTAGGAGACAATACGGACGTTATTATTATGACAGAGGCGTTACAGCTTGTGAAAAATAAATTAGTCAATGTTATTGATGAGCTGGCAAAGTTCGCTATGAAGTATAAAGATCTTCCGACGCTTGCTTTTACCCATTTTCAGCCGGCACAGCCGACAACAGTTGGTAAACGTGCAACCTTGTGGCTTCAGGAATTTATGATGGATCTGGAAGATGTGGATTATGTACTGTCTACGATGAAATTGCTTGGTTCCAAGGGAACGACAGGTACACAGGCAAGTTTTATGGAGTTGTTTGACGGCGATGAGGAGAAAGTAAAGAAATTGGATCATTTGATCGCAGAGAAGATGGGATTTAAGTCCTGCTTCCCGGTATCCGGCCAAACATATTCCCGTAAGTTAGATACACGTGTGGCAAATGTTTTGGCAGGAATCGCTGCAAGTGCACACAAGTTCTCCAATGACATTCGTTTGTTACAGCATTTAAAGGAGATTGAGGAGCCGTTTGAGAAGAATCAGATCGGATCTTCTGCTATGGCCTACAAGAGAAATCCAATGAGAAGTGAGCGCATTGCTTCTTTGTCACGTTATGTGATGGCAGATGTTACGAATACCATGTTTACATCAGCCTGCCAGTGGTTTGAGCGTACTTTGGATGATTCTGCAAATAAGAGAATTAGTATTCCGGAGGGATTTTTGGCAACAGATGGTATTTTGGATCTGCTTTTGAATGTCGTAGATGGATTGGTCGTATACGATAAGGTTATTGAGAGAAGACTGATGTCAGAACTTCCATTTATGGCTACTGAGAATATTATGATGGATGCAGTGAAGGCGGGTGGCAATCGCCAGGAGCTTCATGAGAAGATCCGTACGCTTTCCATGGAAGCAGGGCGTAATGTGAAGGAACTTGGTAAGGAGAATAATCTGTTAGAGCTGATCGCAGCAGATGAAGAGTTCCCAATGGGTATCGATGAGCTCAAAGAGGCTATGAAACCGGAGAAATATGTAGGTCGTTCGGTTTCCCAGGTGAAGGAGTTTATCGAAGAGGTTGTACAGCCTGTTCTTGATGCCAATAAGGACATTCTTGGCATGAAGGCAGAAATTAATGTATAAAGCAGCAAAGGCAAGGAGGAAAACAAATGGTAACAGCGATTGTAGGTGCAAACTGGGGTGACGAAGGAAAAGGAAAGATTACCGATATGTTGGGAGAGGAGTCCGATATTATCGTGCGCTTCCAAGGCGGTAGTAATGCAGGCCATACGATTATCAATGATTATGGTAAATTTGCATTGCACTTATTACCATCGGGTGTTTTTTATGATCACACGACAAGTATTATTGGTAATGGTGTTGCACTTAATATTCCCTATCTTTTCAATGAGATCAATGAGATTGTGAAGCGTGGTGTACCAAAGCCAAAGATTTTAGTATCAGATCGTGCACAGATCTTAATGCCATATCACATTGCCTTTGATCAGTATGAAGAGGAACGTCTTGGAAAGGCTTCCTTTGGCTCTACCAAATCAGGTATTGCTCCGTTCTATTCTGATAAATATGCAAAGATCGGCATTCAGGTATCTGAGCTGTTTGCCGATGATGAGGTTTTGAGAGATAAAGTAAATCGAATCTGCGAGCAGAAGAACGTCATTTTGAAGTATTTGTATAATAAGCCGGAACTCAAGCCGGACGAGCTTATAGCTACACTGCATGAGTATCGTGATATGATAGCTCCGTATGTATGCAATGTATCAGCATATTTAAGGGAAGCGATCAAAGAGGGCAAGAATATCCTGTTAGAGGGGCAGCTTGGTTCTTTGAAAGATCCGGATCACGGTATTTATCCAATGGTTACTTCTTCTTCTACATTGGCAGCTTATGGTGCGATCGGCGCAGGTATTCCGCCATATGAGATCAAGCGTATTGTCACGGTTGTAAAAGCATACTCCAGCGCAGTTGGCGCCGGCGAGTTTGTCAGCGAGATTTTAGACGAAGAGGAAGCTTCCAAGCTTCGTAATCACGGTGGTGATGGCGGAGAATACGGTGCTACCACTGGACGTCCGAGACGTATGGGATGGTATGACTGTGTTGCATCTAAATACGGCTGCCGTCTTCAGGGTGCTACAGATGTGGCATTTACAGTACTTGACGTACTTGGCTATCTGGATGAGATCCCGGTTTGTGTTGCTTACGATATCGACGGAGAGATTACCACAGACTTCCCGACCACAGCCAGACTTGAGAAAGCAAAACCGGTGATCGAGAAGCTTCCAGGATGGAAATGCGATATTTCGGGCTGCCGGACCTATGAAGAGCTTCCGGAGAATGCAAAAGCTTACATTCTTATCCTGGAGCAGCTTCTGAACCATGAAATCCAGTTTATTTCCGTCGGAGCCAGACGGGATCAGTTTTTAACAAAAGGAGCCTGGTTATGAGACATTTGATCGATCCACTTGATTTTACCCTTGAAGAAACTACAAAAGTTCTGGATCTGGCTGACCGCATTGCAGAAAGTCCAGAAGTGTACAGCCATGTGGCAGATGGGAAAAAAATTGCCACTCTTTTTTACGAACCAAGTACCAGAACCCGTCTTTCCTTTGAATCTGCCATGTTAAGCCTTGGCGGAAAATCCCTTGGC
>ERZ779880.677-NODE-677-length-38120-cov-4.354105_pt1 | contig 38120 bp, 42 predicted proteins | sample MGYA00511555_ERZ779880 | MGnify/ENA primary metagenome ERZ779880 (study PRJEB29588, sample SAMEA2145815) | human gut metagenome | biome: human gut; feature: human-associated habitat; material: faeces | place: Denmark | collected 2008/2010 ... | reverse complement strand
TTATAACTGCATATGGAAAATGACGCACTTGTGTATAAAACTGCGGAAACTCAAGGAATTACTATCTTGCAAAACACCCTCCATTAGGTGTATAATAATACTGCATTAATGTGCGGATATTATACCCATGGAGGGATTTTTTATGAAGAAAAGGATTTTGAATTTTTTAATTAAGATTGGAAAGAAGTGTAAACCACTTACCTACCCGGTAATGATTGTGGTCATTGCCTTTTTGACGATTTATCATGCGATAAGAAATCTATTTACAAAGGAGAATAAATGGAAGTCTCTTGTGACCGGTGCCATCTGTCTGGTTGCCATTGTAGGAGCTGTTCTTGTCCTGCCATCACTGGCGGATGAGATGACGGGTGAGAGCCAGACCGAAACTGTGTCAGAGGAGGAACTTGAGCCGACGATGACACCGGATGTGACGGTGGAGCCGGTTGTAACTGAAGAACCGGAAGAAAAGCAGGACAGTGAGGAGACAAAACCGGCAGAAGAAACGACAAAGCCGGAAGAAGAGAAAAAAGACGAGGAAAAGGCGACGGATGAGCCACAGGCAAGTGAGGAACCGCAATATCAGTCAGCAGCCAAACAGGACGAATCCGACAATCTGCCAGAAGAGGAAAAGAAGGCAATTAAGAAAAAGAGGGAAGCGGCACCGGTTCAGTTAGAAAAACCGACCTGCCAGGTGGTAGAGCAGCCGGTAGGACCGTATACATATCCGATGGATTCAACCATCAAAGTGAAAGTGGAAGTAACACCGCCGGCAGGAGCCGGTTATGAGTGCCAGTGGTATGTGAGCAAAACGGCAAACGGTACCGGCGAGGCGCTGGTTGGAAATGGTGCTAAGACAACGACATATTCCATTCCAAAAGATACCGGAGCCGGTGATTATTATTACTACTGTATGGTAAAAAGTGTTGATAACAACCAGTATGACTTAGATTCTGAGGAAGTGCGCAGTCAAGATGTAGTTGTGACAATTCAGAAGGGCGAGCCGCAGCTTTCTGATTTTGATATCAGTACGATTAAAGAGGAATACTATTATACCGGAGAAATCCTTAATCCACGTATTGTGTCTTCGAAAGAGGGAATGGGAAGTGCTTACATTGTTGTGAAAGATGGAACGACAGAAAACCGTCCGAAAGCAGACAGTGATGATCCTTATGCGATTTATCTGCATGTCAGCGAGGGTAGTAACTATAAGGCAAAAACAATTGATTTGAATAAAACAATTACCATTAAGCGTTATCCGACACCAACGAAACCGTACACAGTTAGTGGTACAAAAGGAAAACTTGTCGATGGAAAACAGTGGTATACTTCAGATGTAAAGATTGTACCGATGAACGGCTATTTGATTTCAACGGGTGAGAGCGATTTTAAAGATTCCATCATTTGTTCATCCGATGGTACGAATCAGGGACCACTTAATGTTTATTTGAAAAATAAAAATAATAAAGGAATCACCGGTGCAATAACGGTGGCAGAAAAGCGGGATAGACAGATTAATATTGATAAGACCAAACCGACAGCAACGATAACTTATGAAGGAAAACAGTATTCGGATGCCGATCATGAAATTGGCGAGGATTGCTTCAATCATGAAGTTGTATTTTCTCTGAGTGCAGAGGATGAGACGAGTAAAGTGGACAGCCGTGCTTATGTGCTGGCAACGAAGGCGATGACGGCGAGCCAATTAAAGTTAGCCTCATGGGTTACTCTTGCAGAGGGGGACACCGTTACATTCAGTCAGGAAGGAAAGCGTATTTTCTATGCCCGCGTAATCGATAAGGCGGGAAATACTACTTATTCCGCGTCAAATCAGATTACTGTGGATAAGACCCTTCCGGAAATTTTGTGTGGAAGTAAAAAATTAGGGGATACGAAAAGTTATATTGCAGATCGCAAAAAAATTACAGTTACGGATGATTATCTTTCAAAGGTTACTGTGAAAAACGGTTCCAATACGGTTCTCACAAAAACAGAAGATGATATCACAAAGGGAAGTGTATCGTTTGTCATTGAGAGAACCACGGAAACGAATGATGATATTGTCTATGAGATTACAGCAGAGGATAAGTCCGGTAATCAGAAAGTTACGACATTGACACTGAAAAATCCGGTACTTGATGTTGATGCGAAAAACCTCGATTTTGGCAGTGGCAGTTCGGCGCTGACTTATGGTTATGAAGAGGTGGAAGCACAGGCGGTAAGTCTGATAAATAAAGCAAACAATCAGCCGGTGGCAGCAGATTCCATCACATTGGAAGGTGCAAATGGGGAAGCAGAGTATTTTGAAGTTACAGAGGGTACAAAAATACGTCCAAAACAGGGACTTCATGCAGGAACTTATACCGAAGCGGTTCGGATTGCTTATAATGGAGATGCTGAATCCGAGGTGACCTGCAAATGCAGCGTAACGATTAAAAAAGCCAACATGTTAGTGCGTTACACCGGTCAGAAAGATGTCGGTTATCATACGCTGCCGGATTTGAAAGGAACAATTGAGTACACAGCGGCGGATTTTAAAAATGGAGACACAAAGGATGTATTTGTAAAAGATGCAGATTTTGTGGCACCGAAATTATATTATATGGATGAAAATCAGAATAGTCAGGAATTTACATCGGATAAACGTGCAATAGAAACGATGCAGCTGATTCCGGATGGCGGTTCTTCACACGACTATGAATTTTCATATGCAGCCGGTGAACTGGAAGTGAAACATCATGTACTTCGTGACGGCTATGTGATTGAAGGTAAAAAGGTAAAAGGCTACGATTGGTATGTATCGGATTATGTAGCCATCCGCCCGGCGGCAAATTATCAAATTAGTGATTCGGAAGCAGCAGATTCTTTCGCTTCCCAGACACAGTCGATTTCCGTGGCTGGGCCGACAAACGGTGTAGAGAAAAGTTTTTATGTTATGAATACACAGACGGGTGAAATTTCTGCGCAGATGAAAGAGACGATAAAAATAGATAATACGGCTCCGTATTTTAGAAATGGAGAAGGTATTACCGTATCCTCCAATCTGTGGGCTGAGTTTTGTAATTCCGTAAGTTTTGGACTGTTTTTTAATCAGACCAAAGCGGTATCCATCCGTGCAACGGATGAAGAGAGCGGACTGGAACCAATTCAGTATTGTATATCGGAAAAAGCCGTGGAAGGAACAGCAGAGAGTTTAGATACCAAATTAAACTGGGTAACGTATGAGGATGGATTTTCGATTTCACCGGAGGAATATGAGAGTGCGGTTATTTATGCAAAAATAACAAATCATGCCGGTTTGTCAACTTATATTTCTTCTAATGGTTTGGTGTTTGATAACAAGCAGCCGCAAATCAATAAGGTTGAAAATGGAAAAGAACAGGGTATCGTGGATGAAAAAGAATATATCACGGAAGTTTTGTCTTTGAAAGTTTCAGACAGTAATTTAAATGAGACAACACTCTATGAGGGAACCGATGTTACGGCATCCGGAAGTGCCCTTTCGATTGCTGAAGAGTCGGAAGTGATGAAGACGGCAGAGAAAGAGATTGCCTGCCCGCAGAAAGGCTCTAAGACTTATACCGTGGTGGCGAGAGATTCAGCCGGTAATAATGCGGAGCGTGAGTTTACGATTACGAAACCGATTTATGATATTACGGCAGATACGCTTAAAATTGCGGATGCGGTTTATGGTTACACATCAACGCCACAGACCAAAATAACCTTTAAAAATACGGATAAGGCGAATGCAGACGCTACGATACAGAAAGTTATTCTTGGCGATGACAAACATTTTGAAGTGAAAAACACAGGAAATGAATTCTGGATTGCTGCCAAAGAAGGACTTTCACATGGTAAATATGCAACGGATGTGACACTGGTTTATAACGGTGGCAAAGAAGCAAAGACGACATGTGGTTTTTCTGTTGATAAAGCGGTTTTGAAGGCGACATATTCGGGCGATGATTTGTATTATCATGAAACGTTAGCTAAGGGCTCTGTAAAAGTAACCGGATTTGTAACGCAGAACGGTGTTGTGGAAACACCGGAGACGGCAGCCGGCTATGTAGCCCCAACGGTTGATTTTACACAGACAGCGAAAGAGACAAAAGAGCTTACACCAAAAGGCGGCAAGGCAGATAATTATACCTTTGAGTATGTGTCCGGTCTGCTTTTGGTTGACCGCCGCTATGCGAGTGCCGGAAAAGACGGTCAGTACCGAATTGAAGGCAGTGTTTCGGATACCGGCTGGTATACTTCGGATTTAAAGATTGTACCAAAAGATGGTTACGAACTTTTGAGAGAAGAAGAAGGAAAAGCGCTGGATGAGATTGCTCTTACAAAAGATACAGACTGCGGTGAAGAAAAATTCTATATCATGAATGAGACTACGGGTGAAATTTATTATCCGAGTGTATTCAATTATAAGAAAGATACGAAAATGCCGGAGATTAAAGGTGTTGAAAAAGATGCTACGTATGAGGCAAACAGCCGTGAGGTAACGGTATCGGATGAGAATCTGTCGAATGTTACCGTGAACGGAAAACCGCAGAGTATAGAAAATAATACGGTTACATTTACTTTGACAGCAGAACAGGAAACGATGGTATATGTAATTACCGCAACCGATTGTGCCGGTAATATGTCAGATTGCACAGTGGTATTAAATCAGCCGGCATCGCTCCCGGCATCGGATGACACCGATGCGGATAATGCAGGCAATTCAGGTGATAATAATACGGATGGAAATGTAGTTACACCGACTGCTTCACCGTCCCAGACAATTGCCGGTATTGTGAAAAAGCATGTCAAGGTGGTTGACGGAGCACCGAATACAGCACTTGTAACAGGCACACAGGATTTGAAAACTTCGGTACTGTCAAATGGAGAGCAGCAGGCGGTAGAAGATGGCAGTAATGCAAATATTGAATTGCGAATCAAGAATATTGACGGCAGTGTTCCTCAAAACGATAAGGAACTTGTGATTGCAAATCTGTCGGGTTATTCGGTCGGTGAATATTTGGATATCACACTGTGGAAGAAAGTAGGAAGCAGTTCAGAGAAAGAGGTAACAAATTTGGCGAAACCGATTTCTGTAACGGTAACGGTTCCTTCGGATTTGCGGAATGCGTCGCGTGAATTTGTTGTCCTTCGTGTTCATAAAGGAAAAGTATCCGTATTGGAAGATTTGGATTCAGCAACAAATACGGTTACATTTAAGACAGACCGTTTCTCTACGTATGCGCTTGCCTACCGTACGGCTGCAGCACTTACAACGAGACAGACAAATTCCACGAAGAATACAAGTATGATTGGAACACTTGCGACAAATCCATCACCGGCTACCGGCGATACGGCTCCGCTTCTGCCGATTGCGATTGTATTTCTTGGTTCTTTATCAGGAATACTCATAACGATGGTGCTTCGGAGAAAAATGTAATTCATCGGAGGTTTTAGCATGAAAAAAGTTAGAACACATTTGGAAGACCGTGTCCTTCCATCTTATACAAAAGGAGAAGAAATTTTTAATATGGTTTCGCATATTGCCGGTGGTGCGCTGGCAATTGCGGCACTGGTACTCTGTGTGATTTTTGCAGTAATACACACAGATGCATGGGGTGTTGTGGGAGCGGCTATTTATGGCTCCACGATGGTTGTGCTTTATGCGATGTCAAGTATTTATCATGGTTTGAAACCGGAAATGCCTAAAAAGGTGTTTCAGGTTATTGATCACTGTACAATTTATTTTCTAATTGCAGGAACTTATACGCCGGTCACTTTGACGGCACTGAGACCACAGTACCCGGTACAGGCATTTGTGATTTTTGGTATTGTGTGGGCGTGCTGTTTCATTGCGGCAACTCTGACGGCAATTGATTTGAAAAAATATCAGATTTTGTCGATGATTTGTTATCTTGCGATGGGATGGTGTATTATTTTCTTTATTAAACCGACGGTGCAGTGTCTTGGTACCGGAGGAACCGTCTTTTTGTTTACCGGCGGTGTTGCTTACACCATTGGAGCAATTTTGTATGGTATTGGTAAAAAGAAAAAATATGTGCATTCCATTTTCCACTTGTTTGTGGTGGCGGGAAGTGTTTTGCACTTTTTTATGATTTTGTTTTATGTTATACTATAGCATAAAGTGTTCCCTTATGAATGGGGATGCGGGTTGTTTAGTAGTTTTGATTGATGCAAAAGAATTTGGAGGATAAGATGATAGTAGAACCAAAAGTAAAAGGATTTATCTGCACGACAGCACATCCGGCTGGCTGCAAAGAGAGTGTGAGAAGACAGATTGCTTATTGTAAAGAAAAAGGCATGGTGGAAGGACCGAAAAAAGTATTGGTGATTGGCTCTTCGACCGGTTATGGTTTGGCAAGCCGTATTGCAGTAACATATGGTTACGGGGCAGATACGATTGGCGTGGCATTTGAGAGAGAGTCGAATGGAAGAAGAACGGCAACAGCCGGCTGGTATAACACAAAGGCATTTGAAGAGTTTGCCAAAGAAGACGGTTATTATGCAAAGTCATTTAATGGTGACGGTTTTTCGGAAGAAATGAAAAATCAGGTAATAGAGACGATTCGCAAAGATTTTGGAAAAGTTGATATGGTTGTTTACAGTATGGCAGCTCCAAGAAGAACGATGCCGGATGGAACGACAGTATCCTCCGTATTGAAAACGGTAGGAAAAGAACTGACAAATAAAACGATTGATTTGCGAAATAATGAAATTAAAGACGTGACAGTACCGGTTGCCAATGAAGAAGAAATTGAAAATACTGTCAAAGTTATGGGCGGCGAAGACTGGGAAGCATGGATTCAGGCACTTGTGGATGCTGATGTCTTGAGTGACAATGCTGTTACGCTAGCATATTCTTATATCGGACCGGAACTGACTCATGCGATTTACAAAGAAGGCAGTATTGGTCAGGCAAAGAAACATCTTTTTGAGACATCGAAAAAACTCACAAAAGAGTTTGAGGCGAAAGGCTTGAAGGCTTACATCTCGGTAAATAAGGCATTGGTTACACAGAGCAGTGCAGCAATTCCGATTGTCCCGCTTTACATTTCTCTGCTTTATAAGATTATGAAGAAAGAGGGACTGCATGAGGGATGCATTGAGCAGATGAACCGTTTGTTTATCGACAAGCTGCCGGCTAAGGAAACGGATGCAGAAGGCTATATTCGTCTTGATGACTGGGAAATGGAAGATAAAGTCCAGAATGAAATAACAAAGCTCTGGGACTTGGTTACGACAGAAAACATTGGCGAGCTTGGCGACATTGAAGGTTACTGGGAAGATTTTTATCACATGTTTGGTTTCCATTATGACAATGTGGATTATAGTGCTGATGTAGAAATTTAAAAATGACAGGAATAAAAAAGGGGCTGCCAAAATGACAGCCTCTTTTCGTTTACGCTTATAATCTTGCAACTACGAAAATATCATAGATAGCACGAATTGCATCTTCAAAATCTTCATTATTTACACCGATGATAATATTTAACTCACTCGAGCCCTGGTCAATCATTTTTACATTGATATGTGCATGAGCAAGAGCGGAGAACAAACGACCGGCAGTACCACGTGTACTCTTCATGCCGCGGCCTACAACAGCAATCAAAGCTAAATCAGATTCCAGATGAATGGTATCCGGTTTTGCTAAACGGTTGATGTCGGCAATGACTTCCTGCTCTTTTTCCTGAAATTCGTCCTGATGAACAAAAATAGTCATGGTATCAATACCGGATGGCATATGCTCAAAAGAGATACCATTGTCTTCAAAAGCGCTGAGGACTTTGCGTCCAAAACCAATTTCGGAGTTCATCATATCTTTTTCGATATTAACGGCTACAAAGCCTTTTTTTCCGGCAATACCGGTGATGGTATAAGCAGGAATCCGGCAGGTGCTTTCTACAATCATCGTTCCATCGTCTTCCGGACGGTTTGTGTTTCGGATGTTAATTGGAATACCGGCTTTTCGTACCGGGAAGATGGCATCTTCATGGAGTACGGAAGCACCCATGTAAGCAAGCTCTCGTAATTCCATATAAGTAATGGTATGAATGACTTCCGGATTTTTTACGATACGTGGATCGGTAACTAAGCAGCCAGAAACGTCTGTCCAGTTCTCGTATAAGTTGGCATTGATTGCTTTGGCAACCAAAGAACCGGTGATATCGGAACCGCCGCGGGAGAACGTAACGACTGTACCATTTTTCATGGCACCGTAAAATCCCGGAATAACAGCGCGTTCAATTTTATCTAAATAAGTGGCAAGAAGCTCGTTGGTGGTTTCGGAATCAAAAGACCCGTCTTTGTCAAAACGGATTACATTGGCAGCATCGACAAATTCATAGCCGAGGTATTTTGCCATAATTTTTCCGTTTAAATATTCGCCACGGGAAGCAGCGTACATAGAACCTGCTTTTGCTACAAACTGTTTTTTAATGATTTCAAAATCTTCATCTAAAGAAAGATCAAGTTTCAAACCATTAATGATTTCGTTGTAGCGGTCTTTGATTTGATTTAACTGCTTGTTGAATGCCTTGCTCTGTTCTGCCAGTTCATAGCAGTGATACAGCATATCCGTTACCTTCGTGTCATCGGAAAAACGTTTTCCCGGTGCGGAAGGGACTACATAACGGCGGGATTCGTCTGCACGAATAATAGCGCCAACTTTCATAAACTGTTCTGCGCTGGCAAGGGAACTTCCACCAAACTTAACTACTTTTTTCATGAAACATCTCTCCATATATTTTTTTTGTGTCAAAGATTTACAGACACACGATTATAGTAAACCATGTTTTTTGGTATTTTTCAAGAGTTTTTTGTGATATAATAAGAAAAAGAAATTTTACAGAGGGGGATTTGTATGGAAGGAATTACATTATATTCCATTGATTATTATAAAAAAAGTGTTTTTAAAGGCAGTTACCGGGGAATGAATTTCAGGATTTCGAAAGACGGCGATGAAGAGGAAAAGAAACTTCTTGCGACTGCGTGGAAAGGGCCGTTTATACTGGAAAAGACAAAGGAGGAGCCGGTGACGATGACGTTTGATTTTTCGGACGAGGGACTTTTAGAGGCAGATGAATGGCTGATGAAACAGCAGAAACTGTTATGCCCGGAAGTAGGGGAAGAGTGACCTCTTGTAACTTTTTGAAAAACGAGTATAATACTAGTAGCAGAGAAACATAAGAATAAGGAGGTTATTATTACCATGACAAAAATTGATATTTTTTCCGGTTTTCTTGGTGCCGGTAAGACAACATTGATAAAAAAACTGATAAAGGAAGCTTTTCAGGGAGAAAAACTTGTCCTGATTGAAAATGAATTTGGTGAGATTGGTATTGATGGCGGTTTTATGAAAGATGCCGGCATTAATGTAACGGAAATGAATTCCGGATGTATTTGCTGTTCATTGGTTGGTGATTTTGGTGCCGCATTGGAAGAGGTACTTGAGAAATATCATCCGGACCGCATTATTATTGAGCCATCCGGCGTTGGTAAATTATCGGATGTTATTAAGGCTGTTTCCGGTGTAATGGAGAGCCATGACGATGTGCAGATGAATGGGTATGTTACGGTGGCAGACGCAACGAAGTGTAAAATGTACATGAAAAACTTTGGTGAATTTTACAACAACCAGGTTGAGAGTGCAAAGACAATTGTGTTAAGCCGGACCGGTAAAATTACGGATGAAAAGTTAGATGCTGCGCTGGCTTTGATTCGCGAGAAAAATGATAAGGCAACAATTATTACGACACCATGGGATGAGATTGATGGCAAACAGATTCTTGGTGCGATTGAGGAGAGTAATTCGCTGGAATTGGAATTGATGGAAGAAGAGGATGTATGTCCGGAGTGTGGACATCATCATGACCACGACCATGACCACCATCATCACCATGAGGACGGTGAGTGTGACCATCACGACCATGATCATGAACACCACCATCATCATCACGAGGATGGTGGGTGCTGTTGTGGACATGACCACGACCATGAGCATGGACATCATCACCATCATGCGGATGATGTATTTACAAGCATGGGTATCGAGAGTGCGCACAAATACAGTGAGGAAGAATTGACCGGTATTTTGAAAAAATTATCTACTGAGGATAATGGCTATGGAAACATCCTTCGTGCGAAGGGAATTGTACCGGCAACTGAGGGTGAATGGTTCCACTTTGATTTGGTTCCGGGCGAGTATGAAGTGCGCCGGGGCAGTGCGGACTATACCGGACGAATCTGTGTTATTGGAGCAGAGTTGAAAGAAAGTGAAATTAAGCAATTGTTTTTAGGATAAGGAATGGAGGAAACTATGTTTGGAAATCGGGATATTCCGGTCTATTTATTTACCGGCTTCTTGGAAAGCGGTAAATCGACATGTTTTCAGGAAATACTGGAAGAAGGAAATTTTGAAGACGGCTTGCGGACCTTGTATCTGATGACGGAAGAGGGAGAAAAAGAAGTCGATGAAATGTTACTTCGTCATAATAAAGTGGACACGGTTTTGATTGAAGACGAAGAAGATTTGACGGAAGATAAGTGTAAGGAACTTGTGAAACAGTATAAGCCGGCACGAATTGTTATTGAAGTAAACGGAATGTGGGATTTGGTTAAGTTAATCAATGAAACCATTCCGGAAAATTGGATTGTTGTGCAGACATTTACAACAGTCAATGCGGAAACATTTTCTGTTTATATCAATAATATGAAATCGTTGATTATGTCGCATTTTCAGCAGTCGGATTTGGTTATTTTTAACCGTTGTTCGTCCGATATGGATAAGGCATCCATGCGCCGAAATGTTAAAGCAATCAACCGTCGTGCCCAGGTTTTATTTGAATCAGAAGATGGCTCGGTTGAGAGTAATATTGAAGAAGAATTACCGTTTGATGTCACCGCAAAAGAAATTGTATTAGAAGATGACGATTTTGGACTGTGGTATCTGGATGTCAGTGAGCATCCGGAAAAATACGAGGGAAAAACGATTGTGTTTAAGGGACAGGTATACAGAAATAGAACCTTCCCGAAAGATGCCTTTGTGCCATCGCGTGCGGCCATGACCTGCTGTGCGGATGACATCGCAAAAATCGGGTTCATTTGCCATTACCCACAGGCTGATAAATTTGCAACCAACGACTGGGTTATGGTAACAGTAAAAGTAAAACCGGAATTTAGCCGTAAACAACAAGCATTAGTGCCAATGCTTTGGGCTGACAAAGTCGAAAAAACCACTCCCCCACAAGAGGAAGTTGTATACTTTAGTTAGCTACAAGCCACGCACCAAAAGAGATGCCCCATGGCATGCAAGCTCGCTTGCAAATGCCATGGGGCATCTCTTTTGGTATGAGGCGACAGCCTCTATGAGCGGAGCCGGAGGCGGAGCGAATAGCGTGGGATATTCGGCGGAGCGAATAGCGTGGGGCTTCGGCGGCTGCAAACAACGTTTTTTTATCATTTTTACCATTAGCGTTGCACTTTTTGGTTGTTTTACGATATTACTGAGCTTTTTTGTGACGAATTACATCTAATTAGCAACCTTTTTGAGTGGATTTTAGCGAAAGGGTTGTTTTTGAAAGATAAAGTTTTTGAGCCGATGCAACGTTTTTGTTCTTTGAGTAAAGTTAGCGTTGTATAAGGCAAGCTATCATAAATTTTATAGATGTTTTACAAACGTTGTGCTATACTACTAATAGACAGAAGGCAGAAAGAAATTTAATCAATATTGAAAGTACAAGGAGCACAACATGAAGATACTTAGCAAACAACGAAACAGCAGAATGTGTATGATTTGCGGGCTGGATAATGAATATGGTGTGAATGCACCATTTTACAACATGGAAGATGGCAGTGTGATGACGGTGTTTCGCTACAAAGAACAGCATCAGAGTTATCCCGGACGTGTGCATGGCGGCATGATTACGGCGATGCTTGATGAGATGGGGCTTCGTTCTTTGTGGGCGAAGGAATTGTCGGAAGAAACGTTTGGAGTGACAATATCGTTAGATACCAAATACCGCAAACCGGTTCCCTATGAGACAGAATTGATTGGGCGGGGCGTTGTTGTAAAAAACACGAGCCATTTTATCATTACAGATTCTTATATTATGGATAAAGATGGGGAAATTCTTGCAAATGGTAGAATTAAATACATAAAAATGGACACACAGAAGATTCAAGAGGGCGTAGAAGTGCATGAAGAAATGCCATATCTTGTAGAGGATGGCAGGACAGAAATCGAGGGGCCATTCTTTGACAATCTGTAGCCACTATGCTATAGTAAAAGGCGACAATAATTTATGGAAAGCGTCCATGTGAACGTTTTGGTTAGGAGGAAAAATGAGTAAGATTCAGATGAAAACCCCACTTGTAGAGATGGACGGGGATGAAATGACCAGAATCCTTTGGCAGATGATTAAAGATGAACTGTTGCTGCCATATGTTGATTTAAAGACAGAGTATTATGACCTTGGTCTGGAGTACCGGAATAAAACCAATGACCAGGTGACAGTGGATTCCGCAGAGGCAACAAAGAAATATGGAGTAGCGGTAAAATGTGCTACGATTACACCGAATGCTGCCCGTATGGATGAATATGATTTGAAAGAAATGTGGAAATCGCCAAATGGCACAATTCGTGCAATTTTAGATGGTACCGTATTTCGTGCACCAATCCTTGTTAAGGGAATCATTCCTTATGTAAAAAATTGGACAAAGCCGATTACGATTGCACGTCATGCGTATGGTGATGTTTATAAAAATACAGAAATCAAAGTTCCGGGTAAAGGAACAGCAGAACTTGTATTTACCGCTGAGGATGGAACACAGACAAAAGAAGTAATTCATAACTTTGATGGTCCGGGAATCATTCAGGGAATTCACAATACAGAAAAATCCATTTCCAGTTTTGCACGTGCATGCTTTAGTTATGCAGTGGATACTAAACAGGACTTGTGGTTCTCTACCAAAGATACCATTTCCAAAAAATACGACCATACATTTAAAGACATTTTCCAGGAAATTTATGATACGGAATATAAAGAAAAATTTGAGAAACTTGGCATTGAGTATTTCTACACGCTTATTGATGATGCGGTTGCCCGCGTAATTCGTTCGGAAGGCGGCTTTATCTGGGCTTGTAAAAACTACGATGGAGACGTAATGTCTGATATGGTAGCTACGGCATATGGTGATTTGTCCATGATGACATCTGTTTTGGTATCACCGAGTGGTGTTTATGAATATGAGGCTGCACACGGAACGGTACAGCGTCACTATTATAAACATTTGAAAGGCGAAGAGACTTCGACAAATTCCATCGCAACTATTTTTGCATGGACAGGCGCACTCAGAAAGCGCGGTGAGTTGGATGAGATTCCGGAATTGATGGATTTTGCGGACAAACTGGAGAGAGCCTGCATTAAGACTGTGGAAGATGGAAAAATGACAAAGAGTCTTTCTCTTATTTCCACATGTGAAAATCCGGTAATTTTGAACAGCCTTGAGTTTATTCAGGCAATTCGCGAGACATTGGATTCTTTGATGTAACATAAAAAAAACAGACCACTGTGATACTGTGAACGTGCAGATATTGCAGTGGTCATATTTTTATAATAGTGTTTTCACAGGCAGGACACATAATATAAGTAAAATAATGGAAAACGTGGGAAACATTATGAAAAAAGAATGGAGGTTTGTGTATGCAAAAAACAAAGAAATGGATTGCAGGTGTTTTGACACTTGCGATGGTGGGAAGTTGTCTTGTGACAGCACCGGAGACGCAGGCGAAAAAGAAGACAAAAGGGTTTAGAATTTCGAAGGCGGCAGGAACTTATACCGGAAAAGTTACGGTGAAGGTCAAAGCCAAAAAGGGTTACACGGTTTATTACACCACGGGGAAAAAGTTATCAACCGGTAAAAAAATCAAATCAAAAAAGACGAAAACATTTACGTTTAAGAAAACAAAAACACTTCGTATTTATGCAGTGAAAAAGAAATTATCTGCGAAGAAGCTGAAAAAGATTTCGACGAAAAAAATGAAATCTTACAAGTACATAATTGTGAAAAAACAGGCGACTGTGACACAAACTCCAAAAACTGCTACACAGACACCGGTGGTAACGGCGACAGCGACGGCAACAGCAAATCCGATAGCAACACCGGGAGACAGTCAGTATACGGGAGATGATTCGGCGTCCGATTATACAGAACCGGTACGGATGGCGTACGATGAGACGGATTCGGATGTGTCGGAAACGGATGCTACGCAGATAGAATTGACTACGACAGCACCAAGTAAAAAGATTTCTATGGACAATTACGAAATCAGCAAAAAGAATAAACTGACGATTACTAAGTCAGGAACCTATGTGGTAACTACGGAAGAGGGGCAGACGGTGAATGGATTGATTGAGATTGATTATGCCGATGACACCGACGAGGGAACAACACATTTGATTTTGAAAGAAGTATCTCTGACATCTTCAAATAACACCGAGCCTACTTCGGATACAGGATTGATTACCGTAAAAAGCAGTGTGGCGAGAGCGGTTCTTACTGTGGCAGACAAAACCGTTACGACGCTTACGGATACCGGGGCAACCGGAATTGATAAAGATGACAACACATCGACTACTTATACGGCAGGTATTGTATGCAAAAAGACACCGCTTACCATCAACGGAGCCGGAACTTTGAACATTACCTCAGAAAACGGCAATGGTATTAAGTGTACGAATGTAATGAAGATGAAAGACGTAACGCTGAATGTAAGCGGCAAAGAGGAGGCTGCAGCCGGTCACAATGGTGTGACAGCCAAATTAGGTCTTGGCATAAAAGGTGCGAAAATATCCATTCATTCCGATGGTGATGCATTAAAGACAACATTGGATGATACCGATGTAGCAGGTGATTCGACACTTGCCGAACTTGGCAATATGGATTTAGATGGCGGTGAATATACACTTGTTTCAGAAAATGGAGATGGTATTTCCGTTTACCGTACCTTGTACCTGAATCCGAAAAAACTTTCTGTGACGACAAAAAATGCGGCACAGGCAGCAACAGACAGCAGTTACAAAGGAATCAAGGCAGGGCTTACTATTTATGTGCCGGAAACAGCAGGTACGATTACAGCGGATACAACGGCTACCTATCAGGCAAGCCGGGCATCCGGAGATAGTAACGATTCTTATGCCGATGATACCATTCACTGTAATGGATATATAAAAATTGATGGCGGAACTTTTAATCTGGCAGCCGGAGACGACGCCATTCATTCGGACAGTGGTCTGGTAATCAATGCCGGAACGATTGATGTTACAACATCGTATGAAGGATTAGAGAGTGGCGACATTACAATTAATGGTGGTAAGATTACAATTAAATCAAGAGACGATGGAATGAATGCCGCCGGTGGGCAAGATGGAACAACCAGTACAGGCCCCGGAATGCCGGGTGACTGGTTTCACAAAGGGGACTCTGCCTCATCTACGAAATACCAGATTATTATAAATAATGGTGATATTACGGTAGATGCAGACGGAGACGGCATTGATTCCAATGGCAACATTTTCTTCAAAGGAGGAGCGGTTACAGTAAATGGTCCGACAAACAGTGGAAATGGTGCACTGGACTATGGTGACAGTTCAGACTGCGTCTGTGAAATTTCCGGTGGAACATTAATTGCCGCAGGAGCAGTTGGCATGGATGCGGCACCGACGAGTGGTTCTTCCCAGCCTGCTGTAAATGTAAGACTTTCTTCGCAGGCATCTGCAGGAACTTATGTTGTACTAAAAGATAGTGACGGGAATACTGTTCTTACAGCCCAGCCGGCTAAAAAGTTCCAGTCGGTGGTTATGTCATCGCCGAAAATTCAGCTAGGAAAAACGTATACCGTATATTACGGAAGTGATTTGAGTTCCTTGACAAAGGGAGATTCCGTAACCTTTACGAGTGTGAACATGTCAACCGGAAGTTCATCTTCCGGCGGCTGGGGAGGTCCCGGTGGACAGGGCGGCCCCGGCGGACAGGGAGGTCCGGGTGGCTCCAGATAGACAAATATAGAAAGAAATTAAAAGAGACGGCAGGGTTAGCTTTTAACCTGCCGTCCTTCTGTATTTATCGTGTAATTATCTTTCATAATCAAAGCAGAAATTGGTACGAGTTGAAATCCTTTTTTCTTCAAGGTTGTTAAAAGTTCATCCAGTGCTTCGGCGGTGTGTTTTCCGCCATTGTGACAGAGGATAATTGAACCGTTGCCAAGATGTTTGTGCTCTGTGACACGGCGTATGATGGTAGCAGCATCGTAATCTTTCCAGTCGAGGGAATCCACATACGATATAGTTGAGAGTTTGGTAAAATGGGGGTTGTTTCGACGAATGTAGTGGTGGTAAAATAAAAAAGTAGTGTTTGTTTTTGGCATAATTAGTAAACATGATTATATATGGAGGGGTTATGCAAAGATTGATAGATTGTATTCCGATTATAGTGGGAGCGTTGATTGCAATTGTGCCTTCAACGATTGAGAAAGCATATTCAAATTATACAAAAAGAAAAAACGACTTACATGAAAAGAAGGAAAAGTTGTATATTGAGCTGATTTCTATACTTTCAAAGTATGTGTCGACTGAGAATATAATGGAAAAAAAAGAATATGAGAAAAAATTAGGAGATTATATAAATATCATTAATATCACTGGAGATGTCAAAGTGGTTTATGCGCTTAATGATTATGTCGAGTCGTGGGGGAAGAGTGGAACGAAAGAAGAGCAGGCGGCTAAATACACTACTTTTATCAAATTGGTGCGAAAAGAACTTGGAGTTACAAAAAGGTTGGAAAAAGATTTTCCGAATCTTGGATTAAGGCACATTTCAAGTTTAGAAGAGATGAATAATTGCGAGGTGAAACAGTGAGGCGCTAATAACAATGATACTACATGAGGGGAATCTATAAATGTTTTTGTGTTAAAAGTCAGCGAGTGCTGAAAAAGTCTGTGGTCTTCTTGTATAGGCCCTCTAACGTAGGATAGTTGTCACCCACCTCCCAAACTGGTATTATATAACTAGAAGGACAGGTGATTGATATGAGTTATGCGAAATATCCAAAGGAAATGAGAGAAGCTGTCGTAGCAAGAATGCTAGAAGGCGACGAAACAGTTACAGACATTCAAAGAGATACAGGAGTTGGAATCAATACACTCTATAGGTGGAGAGACCAAGCTATGAATCAGAAGGGGTTGTCAGCAACTACAAAGTATAAGAATGCGGATAAATGGACAAGCGAAGATAAATTTACAGCAGTTCTTGAAACAGCAAATTTATCAGAAGTAGAGCGTTCGGAGTATTGCCGGAATAAGGGGATATATCCAGAACAACTTAAGGAATGGAAACAAGCTTGCGTGAATGCTAATGCGGAAATGAAAGAGAAAAACGTAAAGGTAAGCCAAGAGTTACGCGAAGAACGAAAAGCGAAAGAAAAATTGGAGAAAGAGCTTGCAAGAAAAGAGAAAGCGTTAGCAGAAGCGGCGGCGCTGTTGGTACTACGAAAAAAAGCCGATGCGATTTGGGGGACGGCCGAAGAGGACGAATGATCAACGCCTCAGAACGCAAACAAGCAGTAGAGTTGATCACAGAAGCAGTAGGAGCAGGAGCGACACTTTATAAGGCTTGTAAAGAGATTGGAATTAGCAAAAGGACATATAATCGTTGGAAGAATACGGATAGCGATTATGTAGATAAGCGCACGATATGTGAGCGACCGGAGCCAATAAACAAGTTGACTCCAGAGGAGAAGAAAGAGATATTGGACGTGTGTAATTCAGAGGAGTTTGCTTCAAAAACACCATGTGAGATTGTACCGATTCTAGCAGATCGCGGGATTTATATAGCAAGTGAAAGTACATTTTATAAAGTATTAAGAGAGGCAAAATAGCTGGCTCACAGAGGGCGAGAGCACAAGAAACTGAAACGTTCGATATCAACCCACAAAGCAACAGCACCAAACCAAGTTTGGATGTGGGATATTACATACCTAAATGGACCAATCAAAGGAAAACATTATTATTTGTACATGTTTTCAGATTTATACAGTAGAAAGATTGTTGGTTGGGAAGTTTGGGAGAGTGAAGATGCAGAGCATGCAAGTGAGTTAGTGAAGCGAATTTATCGAGATGAAAAAAGATATCTAAGGAAAGAACCATTAGTACTTCATTCCGATAATGGAAGTCCGATGAAAGGGGCTACCATGCTGGAAACATTGTATGCATTAGGGATTACGCCGTCTAGAAGCAGACCACGAGTGAGCAACGATAATCCGTATGCAGAAAGTTTGTTCAAGACTTTAAAATATGTGCCAAATTATCAACCACAAGGATTTTCTTCATTGGAGAAAGCAAGGTTATGGGTAAGAGATTTTGTGGATTGGTATAACAATGAGCATCGTCATAGTGGAATCAATTATGTTACGCCAGCAGAGCGACATACTGGTAAAGACCGAGCGATTTTGGCGAGAAGAAAAGAAGTGTACGAACAGGCAAGGGCGAAGCATCCAGAACGATGGAGTAAAGATACTCGAGATTGGAGCTTTTCTGTGGAAGAATGGTTAAATCCTAAACAAGAAAAGGAAGCGAAAAACGAGGCGAAAGCTTCATAGAATTGGAAGAAAGGAAAATTGGGTAGGGTGACAACTACTCAAAAAAATTCCGGAGGGAGAAAATGTAGGAGGAAGGGATTATGTACCAAAAGCTATTGAATTTGGAGAAAGATTTCTTTCAGATTGCATGTATTTCAAGTAAAGAATGGCTGGAGTCTACTTTACATGATGATTTTGTGGAGTGTGGTAAATCAGGACTTTTATCTAATAAAGAAGAAGTAATAGATGGATTGCTTACATGCAAAGAAGATAGAAATATCAGTATATACAATTTTAGTTGTGAGAGTATTGGAGAAAACTGTTGGTTAGTGCATTATATTACAGAATCAGAGGCTGATTTGTTCTTACGAACTTCTATATGGGTTGGTGAACAGCAACTACAAATGCGTTTTCATCAGGCAACAAAGTTAAATTGTAGTGTGGAATTAGTGAGGTGTTAGTTTTGAGTGAAGTTTATTTACATCCAATGACAAGAGAACTATGCCATGCTTTTTTCAAAAAGTTCGAAAATGATACGGATATATTTGTAGATAGCACTGCATATGCTCAATACCAATATGACGAGAAAAAAGTGAATGAATACTTTGATATGAATCAAGATGCAAGTCGTATTGTATTTGCAGTTATGTTGGATAATAAGCCAATCGGAGAAATAAAACTGAAAAATATTGATTTTAAGAAAGAAGAGTGTAGTTTGGGCATTCATTTAGTGAATGATTCGGTAAAAGGGAAAGGGTATGGAACACAAGCAGAGAAGCTGGCATTGCAGTATGCTTTTGAGATATTGAGGATGCAAGCAGTAAATGCAGATACACTGGTGAAAAATGTGAGAAGTCAGCGTGTGTTAGAAAAGGTGGGCTTCCAATATGTACAGGAAGAGGACGGGTATAGATATTATAAGATTAAAAAACGAAAAAGGTAGAAATATTATACCATTTATGGTAAAATAAATAATGGGAATGCGGATTCTAGAAAGATTGCTGTTTTTCGGGAATAACAGTGTGCTTTAGTTTTTAATGCAGAGCCAGTTTTTGTGATAACATTGATTGAAAACAAAATCCAAAAATAATTCTCTGAATTATTTTCAGATGTTTCTTTTCAATAATGCGGAATGTAGAATCTAAGGAGGAATGAAATGAATTTATTAGTAGAAGATACTATGATAAAGAATAATACAGAATTGTTGAAAAAAAATCTTCGAAGGTCTTCATTTCATTCTTCTAAAGTTCCCATATTTGTTTTTGTGTGTGGTAAACAGATATTAGGGTGTGAAGGGGAAATGGGAGAAAATCTTTTGAATGAAACAAATAAAAGAGGTCGTATTGTTGAAGCAATCAAAGAAATATCATCTAAGAGACCTGCTTTTTCTATTGTTGCTGAACAACTGCTTTCTGTTGAATTGGCACAAAATGATAGTTTGACATTTGAAGGTTTGATTGCTGAGGTAAGTGATGAAATAGTTTTAATTGTAGAAAGTGCTGGCACTATATGTGAATTGGGTGCATTTTCATTTTCTGATAAGATAAATAAAAAGATATTTGTATTGAATGATCTGAAGCATGAAGAAGATAATTCATTTATTAATAGAGGGCCTATAAAAAAACTCCGTAGAATTAATCCAAGTAATGTTAATTACGTTGACTTTACAGTAGATTGGAAGAGTATTACAGTATTACAAGATTATTATAAGCGTATAACTAGTATTAGACGAAAGTATATTGTGGGAACTACTGAAAATGGTGTATACCATATAAATGTCAAAGATTTAATAATTGAACTTTTGGCGATTATTGAGATTTATCAGCCTATAGTGGATAAGGACGTAAATGAGCTATACAAATTTTTTAAAGGGAAATATAAAATCAAATCAGATATAAAAATAAAAAGTATAAATCAGGTTATTGAACTTCTGTGCGAAATTGGAATATTGCAAAGAGATGGAGAAGTTGTTAAAAAGACTTATAATTCATTTCCTTGTGCGTCATGTGTGTTTGCTCTAAATGAGAATCAGATTAATAAAATTAGAGCTGAAATCTTATACCGATTAAGAAGGCAAGTGAATAAATCGAGGTGAGAAAATGCAAGTATTAAAAGAGATGGCAAATGATTTGGCGCTTAGTGAAGAATATATATACAAGTTTTCACATCGAACTTTTGTGGCGTATAAACAATATAAGAAGAATTGTAAAAATGGTAAGAAGCGTACAATATGTGAGCCTTCTGCTGAATTAAAATTATTACAATACTGGGTGCTGGACAATGTGCTTGATAGATTTCCGGTTTCAGAGTATAGTACTGCATATGAGAAAAAGTGTTCTGTTAAGACAAATGCGTATAAACATTGTAAAGCCAAGTATATCTTTCATACGGATATTAAAAATTTTTTTGAAAGTATTCCATCTTTGTTTGTTTATGAATTGTTAATTGAGCATTATTCAGCAGAGGAAACAAGATTTTTGATGGATATAGTTTTGAGGAATGGCAAAATGGTGGTTGGAAGTATTACTGCTCCTAAATTAGCAAATTGTATTATGTACCAATTTGATAAGGAGATTGAAAAAGAACTACAGGAAATACAGGAGATTACATATACAAGATATGCAGATGATATTATTGTATCCTCAGACTCATGGATTGAACCAGCTGTATGCGAATGTATTAAGAATAAGTTGGAATCAATGGGCTTGTCCATTAATGAGAAGAAAACGTATTATTCTAACAAATCGAAGCGACGAGTAGTGACAGGAGTTGTAATAGACAATAATAACAATTCGCTTTCTATTGGGTGGAAAAAGTATAAGCAACTTAAAGGAGAGATATACAAGTTTTTAGTGTATGATGATGAAGCGTCCGAATCAAGAGTAAGTAGAAAAGATAAATTGATTGGGAAGTTAGCTTATTTGAAAAGCATAGATCCCAATAGGTATCATTCGTTGAAGACGGCATTTAAGAAGTATAAAAATTTTGAACAATTATTTCGTTAAAGAAAGCTATAGATGTTAAATGTTTCAAAAATAGAATATATATATATTTGCATCTGTGGTCGGTGTCTTCAAATTTTTCACAGGTGGCGAAAGTACAATAATACAATGATATACTATAATAGTGGAGGACGTTCTCCAGAGCGTCCTGTCGCAAAGGAACATAGTCTCCCGATTAAGGGAACGGAACACAGAAATCCTGTTTTTGGGTTTCTGTGTTTTTTTAGTTGTATATTATTTCAATGAATAACCATAAACAAAACTTAGAACGGAGGTAATACACTATGGAACAAATATTCAAATTACGAAAGCCTACATGGAAAGGTCTCGGAGTCAACGTAGCAGATGCACGCTCATCCCAAGAAGCCCTTGCCATGTCCGGCTTAGACTGGAACGTCTACCAGCAAGACATGACTGCACAAAACGGCGTACCAATTCTTGGCTACAAGGCAAATATCCGAGACATCGACGACCAGCTTCTCGGCGTTGTCACAGACAAGTACCAAGTGGTACAGAATGAAGAAGCCTTTGCTTTTACTGATGAACTCTTAGGACATGGCGTTCGCTACGAAACAGCCGGAATGCTTCAGGACGGAAGAAAGACTTGGATTTTGGCAAGATTACCACAACGATATCAGATGATGGGGGACTGGATTGATCCGTACCTTGTTTTCTACAACTCTCATGATGGTAGTGGTAGTATTAAAGTTGCCCTAACACCAATTCGTGTCACTTGTCAGAATACTCTGAATCTTGCTTTACGTAAAGCCAACCGCATCTGGTCCACCAAGCACACAGGCGAAATCCATTCCCGAATGGACGATGCTAGAGAAACCTTATTCCGAGCAGAAGAATACATGGATGAGCTTAACAACGAAATGTATCGTTTAGCGGATATCTCATTTAGTGATAATGAAGTAGACAAGTTCATCCACGAACTCATTCCTCTTCCGAAGAACGCCTCGGCTCAACAGGAAAAGAACACCGAACGTCTGTGGAATGACCTAAAGGTTCGATATCACAAAGCACCGGATTTGAAGCATCTAGTCGGAAATGGATACAAACTTATCAATGCCGTGTCTGACTTTGCTACTCATGCGGAGCCTTTGCGTAAGACCGACTCCTATCAGGAGAATCTCTTTGCCAAGACACTGGATGGCAATCCTCTCATTGACAAGGCGCATCGCATGATCTTGCAAGCAGCATAAACTTGGGAGACTCAGATGAAAACATTAACTAAGAGCGAAATTACAGAAAAACTAAAAAAGAATCACAAGATATTTTTCGTGCGTACCCAAATGAAACAAGTGGGTACGCTTTCTTTTTCTGACACCATTCATGAGCCAGAAGATGTTGTGATTTTTATACAGAATCTTTTGGAAGGAGAAACCAAAGAGCATCTTCTAGCCCTATATCTTTTAGTAGACCGTGTAGTGGCATTGGAACAAATGTCTATCGGTACTGGCAACAGTTGCCTGGTTCCCTTTAAGGACATTTTGCAATCATGTTTTTTATGCAACGCAAGAAGCATCATTCTGGTTCACAACCATGTCAGTGGAAATCTGATACCTTCCCGAAGCGACATAGATGCCACAAAGCGAATGAAAAAGTGTGTGAAACTTCTTGATATGGACCTATTGGATCACATTATTGTCAGTAGTCGGGATAATCGGTTTCTCAGCATGAAAGTAGCAGGATATTTAGACGAAGAATAAGGAGGAAACACCGTGACAGATACAAAATTTTACGAAGACATAACCACAGCAGTACAGAAACACTTAGGAGAAGATTGGACTGCCGAACTTCTTACCAATGTAACAAAAAACAATGGAACCAATCGGGTGGCAATAATTTTATACAAAAACGATGATAAAATCCGTCCACAGATTTATCTGGAAAAATATTACGAAGATTATCAGCGCGGAAAAGAATTGCAGGAAATCGTCGAGGAGGTACTAAAAGTGTACAAATCCGCAATGAAAGATATCAATCCTAAGAATCTTAAACATTTGGAGGAATGGGGCAATATTAAGGAGCGACTTGCCCTTCGGATTGTATCAAAGGAGCGAAATCAGGAAGAACTCTACAACCTTGTTTATGAAGAGATTTGTGACCTTGTAGCCATTGCAACCATATGTGTGGAACGAAATGGGGAGGGTGTAAAATCCATTCGTATTACCCAAGACCTTGCTCGAAAATGGAATGTATCAAATGAAGAAATATTGGAGGCTGCAAAAGAAAACACAAGTAAGCTCTTTTCGCCGAAGATTCAGGATTTGTACGAGTTTGTTCAAGATATGGTAGATATCAGCAAAGAGGAATTATCGCAAGGTCAAAAGAACTTTCCGGACTTGCAGATTCTTACCAATGACCTTTGTATCAATGGAGCAACCGTTATCTTGTATGATTCTTTTATGAAAGACGTATACGAACGTCTTGGTGGTAAGTTTATTATTCTGCCAAGCAGTATCCACGAAGTTCTTGTTGTTCCTTTGGAGGACTCCATGTACATACCATATCTACAGGAAGTGGTAGAAAGTATCAACCAGCGTTTTGTCGCAGAGGATGAAATTCTCTCCGACAACGTATACATGTATGATGGAGAAAAGATTGTCCTTGCTTTTGATAAGAATGGAGTGTGGCATTATGAAAAAAACAATGATTAGTACAAAGGATATGCCTCGTGAGGAATGGTTGCGACTTCGTAAGGCTGGTATCGGTGGTTCCGATGCCGGCTCTATCTGTGGACTGAATCCCTTTTCCTCTCCTATCGCTGTTTATCAGGATAAAATAAGTGAAGATATTGCAGACTTTGATAATGAATCCATGCGACAGGGGAGAGATTTGGAGGATTATGTAGCAAAACGTTTTACGGAGGAAGCAGGAAAGAAAGTCCGACGTGCCAATGTTATTTTCAAAAATGCAGATTATCCCTTTATGTTTGCCAACGTAGATCGTATGATTGTGGGCGAAGATGCGGGATTAGAATGTAAGACAGCTTCCGCATACTCTGCTGACAAGTGGAAAGACGGGCATATCCCAGAATCTTATCAAATCCAATGTTATCACTACATGGCGGTAACAGGAGCAAAGGCTTGGTATATTGCAGTAGTGATTCTTGGGAGAGAGTTTATCTGGCATAAAATTGAACGGGATGAAGAACTGATTCAGAACCTCATTTCCATTGAGAAAGATTTCTGGAATAATCATGTCATTCCTCGTATCATGCCGGAACCGGATGGTTCAGATTCTTCGGAAGAGTTGATTCGTGAATACTTTGGAAGGGCTTTGGAAGAAAAAGCAATTCCATTGACTGGATTTGATGATCAGTTGAAACGCAGAACCGAAATCACACAACTAATGGAAAAGCTGGATACGGAGAAAAAGACCATTGAGCAGAAGTTGAAGTTGTTCATGGGTGATGCGGAGATTGCAGAGAATGAGCAGTATCGGGTTTCGTGGAAGAATAGTACCAGCAATCGTGTTGACATTAATCGCCTAAAAGCAGAAATGCCAGATGTTTATGGTAGATTTGCAAAACCAATACAAAATCGCAGACTTCTGATTCGTGCAGTTTCATAAAATGCAGGTTAATCTGAATAAAGGCATTGCATGTGAGCCAATATTTTAGTATAATCACTATTAAGAAAGGCGGTGGATTTATGAGCAATTCAAAAGCAAGTATTATTGAAAAATTGAATCATATCTCTGACGACATGAATGAAGAGCAGATTATCGAGCGTCTATACATGTTAATGCGTTTGGAACATAGTAAAGCTCGTTGCGATGCAGAAGGTGTTTACTCCGATGAAGAAGTTGAAGCACATTTTGCGGCAAGAAGGAGGAAAGTGTCACAGGCATGATGAAGTTGGAATGGTCTCCTGATGCCCTTGACGATTTGGATGCTATCTATGATGTAATTGCATTAGATGATGAAGATACAGCAGATAGATTTGTAGGTGAACTGAGAGAAAAAGCAAGAACGTTACGAATCAGTCCAAGAATCGGCATCAAGATAGAAGAATTGGATGATGAAGCATTTCGTGAACTACATTATAAAGGTTATACCATCGTATATGAAATTCGCGAAGATGCAATACGTGTACATGAAGTATATAATCAAAGACGAATGTTTATTCGTACATATAACAGAGAATAAATAGCAGGCGTTGGTATTTTGTTACCAACGTCTATTTTTGTGCAAGAAAGGAAAATGCAGATGAATGTGAAAAATGAACTGGCTAAAAAAGCTGAAAATACAGGTAAAGTGAAACTCACAAAAAATATGCCTATTGCTGATATGATAAAGGCATTGGAACCAGAGATTGCCAGAGCCTTACCAAGTGTCATAACTCCAGAACGATTTACAAGGATGGCGTTAAATGCTCTGAACAACACACCAAAACTAGCTGAGTGTACGCAGATGTCTTTCTTAGGAGCATTAATGAATGCGGCGCAGCTAGGACTAGAACCAAACACCCCACTTGGACAGGCATATCTTATTCCTTGTAAGAATAAAGGCGTCTTGGAATGTCAGTTTCAGATTGGTTACAAAGGACTCTTAGACCTTGTTTATCGTAACGACATGGTTCAGACAGTACAGGCTCAGGTAGTGTATGAGAATGATGAGTTCCATTACTGTCTTGGATTGAATGGAGAACTGAATCACGTCCCGACATTGAAGGAACGCGGTAAACCGATTGCTTTCTATGCTTTGTTTAAGTTGGATAATGGTGGCTATGGGTTTGAGGTCATGAGTAAACAGGATATGGATACCTTCGCACAGAAGTACAGTAAAGGCATTTCATCTTCCTATTCTCCATGGAATACCAACTATGAGGACATGGCAAAGAAAACGGTAATCAAACGAGTTCTGAAATATGCCCCACTAAAGACAGACTTCCAGAGAGCATTGTCTAACGACGAGACTATCAAGACTCAGTTTGCTGTGGATATGTCTGAGGTGGAGCCGGAAACAATCATCGATATGGAGGAGGGTGAGGACTTTGAAACTGTTGATGAGTAAAGAAAGGCTTGTACGTTCCAGAGTTCTGCGGGAATATAACAAGTTCCAGTATCGCATCATGAAGATGAAAAAGGAAGAAATCGTCAATCAATGTTGTAAGCTTCACTTCTACGGATGTGTAAAAGAATATTTTCAATATAATGAAGCGATTTCGGAAGATGAGTATGAGTTCCTGTTTGGAAAGAAGGACATTCTCCATACTATGTGGGAACTGTATCTTAAGTATGAGCAGTTTGGGTGTTCCACTTGGGAGCAGGTGGATGAGATACTGGCACACTGGATGTATGGGTAAAAAAGGATTTTGAAATCAATTGTAAAAATGGTGACACCGTGTTATACTATGTACAACAAAACAAGGAGGGTGATTCGTATGAGTACAGCAAAACAGTTGATTATTGATAATCTTTCTGACATATCTGATGACATTCAGGATGAATTTGAAGTTATGGAAAACTTATATAAATTACTTCGTTTCAAGAAGAGTCAGCAGTCCATCGCTGAAAATGGTGGGCATACAACAGACGAAGTACGTAAAATGTTTCAAAAGAAACGTGAAGAAAGGACGATTCTTGCATGAATATAATCTGGTCTGATTTAGCAATTGAAGACTTGAATGATATTGAAGATTACATTGCAAGAGATAATCCGACTCGTGCAGTATCTTTTGTTGATGAATTGATTGATTTGGGAGATTCTTTAAGTATTGAAGGAGAAGACGAAAAAGGAACTCCGGCAAAATGGATTCGTGATACTAATGTGCGTGAATTGTACTATAAGAACTATACTATCGTGTACGAGATTTGTCGTGATGATATTATTATTCATGAAGTACATAATTCCGCAAAATTGTCTCGCCAACTTCGAGGCTGGTAATGATCAAAATACTAAACTAGGTGTACCCATTGTGGTGCACCTTTTTTGATGGGTGGATATGGAGGGACATATTCAGTCCAGATTACTCAATTTGAAGCAATCGTTATACTTACATTGCATATATGGCGAGATGCTCTTGCGAAAGAATGATATGAAAATCCCCAAGTTCGCAAATCAGAACTTGGGGTTACGTGTCAGAATCCTGTGTTTCACAATAATTTGGGAAAATGTCATCATATGATACTTTCAAAATGTTTTTTAGATGAAAAAGTTCGTCTGCATATACATGGCGTTGACCTACTTCTATCTTAGCAAGTGCACTTCTGGTAATATCGCAACTCCGAAGTTGGAGTTTGGCGGATAGTTGTTCTTGCGTCATGTCACGTTTCTCTCGGAGCATACGGATGTTTTGCCCAAGACGTTTCTCATAATCTGCGTTCATAGAATAAATCCTTTCTTTGCACCCAAATTAGTGCATTTTTATTGATTTTATCCATTTTCTATGATATAATTGCACTTATATAAGTGCAATTATATTTCTGGATGGAAATGTTGGGCACAAAAAATCGGAAATTGATTTTAAATTACAAATGATAAAATATTTGTACAAGCTTATGTGGCTATTTTTTGATAAAAGAAATAGAAACTCATGTGATAATCAGTAGAGGAAGGAGGTTCATCATTATGATGTGGATTGTTATTATTTTAGTAGTAGTTGCAACTATAGCTATAGCTGCTGGAGTTTTAGGCAAGCTTGCAGACTTGTGGTGTGGTTTATGTGAAGTTGCACCGTTATTGATTTTTATTTTGTTATGTGCCTTTATAGTTTACACACAGGGGTGGTAAAGTAATCTGAGAAGATTTTATGCTTTTTTCAATATTTTGGATACTAGATAATTTTTATCATAACTTTATGTACATATCTATGTCAGCAAAAGTAAGTGGTTCGATTCCCAATACCAATTGATATCTTAGTTTTAAGAGATGTCTCCCCAGGCATCTCTTATTTTTATGCCAAGAAAGGAATGAAGAAAATGACAAATGAGCAAACAAAGAAAATATTTAAGCGAATCGGTGAGAGAATCCAGCATATTTGCAAAATGGATGATATCACTATAGAAGAACTAAGCGAACGAACTGAAATTCCACTTGCCCGGCTTCGGAAGTGGGAAATTGGTGATTCGATGAAATGTCCGGCAACGGACATGTACCTTATTGCCAAAGCTCTGGAAGTTGACATGGAATATCTTTTCTTTTCTGACATGGAAAAATCCGTGGAAAACTTCTTTTTAGCGTACAAATTATCTACATTACCAGAACATATTCAGAAACAGTTGTTAGAAAGGTTTGATAAGGCGTCATCGGCGAAAGAATATTCCGCAGAATTCTGGAATGACATCATCTCCATAATGGCAGACAGTAATGGTGAGTTGTTGCAAAAGTTCAAAAAGAGATTATTGGAGTTGGCAGATGAGATGGAGTCCTAAAATGTATACAATTTGGCACTAGCAATATGGAAGTGAAAATGAGTGCCAAAAGGTATGCATAGAAAAATGGAACTAGTTCCGTTTGGCGTCTTGACATTTCGGAACTATCTTTGTATTCTGAGAATGAGGTGATGAATTTGAAGTATGTAGCTTACCATAGAACCAGTACGAAGGAGCAGCATTTGGATCGCGGGATTAAGGAAATATCTGACTATTGTGAGAAAAATGATATTTCTCTCTACAAAGATAAAGTCTATACGGACCAGCAGACAGGGAAGAATTTTGACCGTCCTCGCTATCAGATGTTAAAGGAAGAAATCTTAGAACCAGGAGATGTTTTGATTGTCACAGAGGTTGACCGTCTTGGGCGTAACAAAAAGGATACGTTGAAAGAACTCCATTATTTTCAAGATAATGATATCCGAATTATGATATTGGAACTTCCTACCACTTGTCAGGATATAGAAAGGATGGAAAACGGTATGGCAAAAATGATGATGGAAACCATCAATAATATGCTTATCGAAATTTATGCTGCTATGGCACAAGCTGAAATCGAAAAGAAAGAAAAGCGACAGCGGGAGGGAATCCAAGCCATGAAAGACCGGGGAGAGTGGGATGAATATGGTCGCCCGAGAAAACTTTCGCTGAAGGAATTTGGTAAAGAATATGAACGTGTTCTAAGGAAGGAGATTGCTCCATTCGAACTCATGCGAGAACTCCGATTAAGCAAAACAACATATTATCGCTATAAAAAGGAATATGAGGAAAGAAAGGCGACTCCGGAGAGAAAAACGTATAAACCTAAGATACGTGCACCATACCCGGCACCGGAGAATTGGTAGTGGAAATAAGAAATCCCCTGATGAGCGAATCATCAGGGGTGATTTGTTCTCTACAGTTTTTGTTCTACATTTTCTTTGTTGTATAGAAGCCGTCTGACTTCCATGATTTTGTGTGGTTTTGCATCAATTACGACATAATATACAACATAGTTTTTTACATAAATCCTGTAATATGGATATTTTCGCTCGCGGAGAGAATGATATGGTTCAAAAGACTCTGTATAGGGAAGTCTTTCTAAGATAGCTTTCTCTACAGAATCAACCAAGTCCATTGCTGCCTGCGGGTTCATTAACTTGTTTTTGATGTATGCCTTAGCTTTGGACATATCGTCAAAAAACAGAGGTAAGTATTGTAACTCATATTTTTTGTCATCTAGTCCTCCCTAAGTTTCGCAAACATTTCCTCGTGGGAATATCTTATAGTATTTTCTTCAGCGGCACGGTCTGCTTCATCTAATGCAAGCTCTACACCGTCAGTTAATTTTGAATAAGCTTCAAGACTTAATACAACCATAGCACCATATCCATTTTTAGTAAGATATACTGGTTCGCCTGTGTTGACGATTTTTTCAATATCCGGAAATTTGTTTCTTAAATCAGAAACTGGCTTAATCTGTATCATAAGACTACTCCTTATCATAATTTTATCTGAATTTTATCATTTTCTTTATTATATACAATAATACAGATTAATACAAGTGCTTTTTTGATGCAGGTAGATTGCAACACTCTCTTACATATTGTTCTACACATATTTTGGGAACTTTCCAATCACGTCCATTTTTCATGGACTTTATCTTTCCGGAACGTAATAAATCATACACAGAGTTTCTTCCTATGTGAAGAGCTTCTGCGATTTCATCAATTTCCATAATGTCATCATACGTTTCAAACATGTTTTTTACCTCCAAGCTTTATTTTTTATTAAGGGGGTTCTGTTATTGTTATGTTGAAGGGATTCTTAGTAGAAGTTGTTGCTAGTTACTTCGATACCGGGGAAATTGTTTAGATAATTGAGAAAATTAAGCTTTTCTTCCAGGCTTCTTGGGAATTTTGAACCATTTCGATAGTTTGTCATATTCTGACAGAAATGAATATGAATGTGTCCATTGTCATTCATAATCCCATAGAATATTTGATATTCTGATGAATAGTAGTTTGCAGCATAATTTGCAAATTGGATAATGAGTGGATTATTGAGATCTCGGTTGACTTTGAAACTGATGACAAAATGCCGGAGATATCTGGTACCTTTGGGATGGTAGAAAGCATTGACTATATAGAAATCTTGAATAGCAGTTTCAGGAATGGACGAACACCCTTGTCCAAATAACAAAACATCTTCACGATCAGAGATGTAGTTGATGACATTTTCGATACAATCATGATTGGCATAAGCGCCTTTAAATATTTCCAATCTAGCCCTCATAGTTCAAGTCCTCCAGTATTTTGTATAAATAAGACAGGTCACAATCAGGATAGGTGTTCTGGTAGTAATTGATTGCCGTATATACATCGCATTGTGTATAAAGAAATTTTTGTTTGTAAGTTGTAGGAGTGATATGAGTCCGATGTAATTCTTCCACATATTCTCCGACTGTTTGATTTTGTTGTTTTGCGGTTTCCTTAATTTCTATTTTTAATGGTTCTGTTAGTGTTAATTTTAAGAATGCCATAAATATTCATTCCTTTCCTATTGTATTTGTATATAAGTAATACATATTGTTTATGTAATTATATATTGTAGTGTATTTGTAATATATAATTTCTAAAATATAATATGAAACAGTATATAGCAAGGTAAATGCAAAAGGTTCCAAGATTTGTTATCTTGTACCAGCATTTACCCACGGTAACCTTATTTTAATGTTAGTTGTTGGGGAATTATTTTTTTTACACAGAATTCATAAGAAGTGCCCACAAAAGAAAAAAATATGGTTAAAATTTTAGAAAACATCGAATGAAAAAAATTTTTCTCGTGGGCAGTATTGATGGATTTAGTTTTCTAAGTGTTGTGATGAAAATAAATTGTAACAATGTAAGAAGTCAGTATTTGCTTTTGCTAATTCTGCGTAATACTTCCTTTTTATTGCTTCGAGTTTTTGCAAGTGAGAGATTTGTATATCCGTATAAACTACCTTGTCATTATCTCTTAGATGTTCTAGGTCATAATCTACATAGTCTAATAATGAAGACGGAGTGATTCTTTTGTTTTGCAGAATCTGCAGGTAAAAGGTTTTAATAAAGGAAAGATTATGAGCAATCAAGTCTTGGTTTTTAAGATTTGTTGTAGCATTCATGGTTACAGTGTTTTTCCAGTTATTAAGGCAGACTGTGTTGTTGTTTATATCATTTCTATTTCCTATGATAGTATTCGTGTTTTTCCAAATGGCTTGGGAAGATTCGATAATCTGTGCGAAATTGTTAGGTTGGTTTGAGCATTGAGTATTTATTTCTCGGCATATCGGAAAAACAATTGCTATTAGGGTATCGAGGTAGTAATTAACAATATCTAACCAAACACTGCATTTTTCTTTTTCGGAAAGTGGATTAAAGGAAACCAATTTTCCGGGATAACAGACTAGAGGATTGTTAGGACTAATGCATTTTTTGATCTTAAGCATCATATCCCAGAACGTTTCTCGAGTAAATATATTAGGAAGATTAACAGATTTAATCAGTAATTCGTCAAAGCGAGACATATCAGTTTCTGGATAGTTATTCTGCACCGTTTCTCTAACATCTAATAATTTTGTCAAAAAGGAAATATGGTAGTCTTTTTCCAGTTGGTAATTCAATAAAAGCGCATCTAGATAACTAAGTTTGTTCCCGCATTCACAGAAATTGTTAGCGAGATTCATATGTTTTTTGTGACATTGCATAATGATATTGCGTTCTCTGGAAGGAGTTACCCTTGTAGCTTCTTTTAAAGTAGATAGAGCAAGGTCTAAAGGATATGTACTTTTGGCATTTAGATAAACATATGGTGCATTTAAGACGGAAAGAGAATAACCACTTTCTCTACTGTTCCAACCACAGATGGAATTAAAGTATCCGTCACGAACGTTTGGATTTGAAGACTTATTTTTTCGAATGTATTCCATAAAACTTTTACTTTTGGAATAAATGTTTAGTTCTTCGTCAATGGAACGATTTAGTGAATGGCATAATTTTTTTTGGTCAATTTTTGATAGTTTATTATTGGTGTTTAATAGGTAATTTTCAAGTAAGGTTGTTGTACCATAAGGAAAATCGTATTTGGACAATTGCTCAAGAGAGATATTGTATTTGGAAGTACGTCGTTCCATCTCAGCATAAAAAGAATGCATAAGATAGTATTCAATTGTGGCATGTTGTACATAAGATGTTATAGACTCTTCCACATTCTGTGATATAGGCTCAATAGTATATTCACCCTTTGTAATATTTTGTACTAGAATATCTGTAAGTTCGAAGTATGGTATTATTCGTGAGATAAGTTCATGAAAAAAATGCTCATTAATGATATTAGTGGAAATATTATCTGGTATAATAAGGTTTTTCAATTTTTGTGTACTCATTGCACTTCTCCTTTTCCCAATAAAATATTTTGTTCATAATTCAGAATACTATATCGTCTGTGAAAAATCAACTAAAACAGTGAAGAAAACCAACAAAATATATCAATATTGAAAAACAGAAAAAAACGACATTGGTAAAATTGGGTGCTTTTAGTTGAAGGGATACTGTTGGCATGGTATGCTGGATTTAATAAAACAGGCACAAGGAGGACGGATGAGATGAACAATTTTCAAAATAACTTGGATGCCAGTGTTGATCGATTAATGAATGCTTCTTATGCATTAGGAGTTAATGCCAATGCAGCTGGGTATCAGGCTGGTTTGGCAAGTGCTGAAATTGAGCGCTTGAATCGTGAAATTCGAATTCAGAATATGATAAAAGCGGGAGAACTGGTGCCAGATGATGTGAATCAGGTTATGAGTGTTGAGAGACAAACTGTTTGTAACGGCGTTATAAAAGTTCAATATTTGGTAAGAGGTAATTCGGGGAAAGAAGATTTCATATTTTGCGTACTTGTAACTCCAATAACACAAAAACAGGTCTTAATATCGCGGAAAGCCTTGTTTACGTCAAAAGTAGTAGATGAACTAGCGCGTTCCGGTGTGGATTTGTCTGTGGATTTTGTGTCAAAATATTCGACAAGGGTTGCGGTATCATTAATCTCTAAATACGTGCGAGACTGTGCAGAAACCGTCGAGACTATTCCATACAAAGCGGGTTATGATGAGTTGAATCGAACTTTTTTTTATTGTCTATTACAGACATCAATTGAGTTGGGATGTTGGAAGGAAGAAATTCCCTTTTTGGAGAAAACACTTCACGAGGGTACGTTTGTTCCAAATGATATTGAAGCTGTACAAAAACTTTTTTCTTCTCTAGGCAATGTTGTTAATTCGGGGTTTCTGTTTTTGATGCATCAACCCTTTCTTGTAAAGTGGATTTCTGACACTATTTATAAAGTAGGATTGAATAGTGGGAAATCGAGCAAAAGCATTTTGCAAATATTGATTCCGTGGGATGGTAAAAAATACATTGCGTCATTCAAAAAAGGGGGATTTCATTCCCGGTATATGTTTGCCAATTGTGAAAACTTAGGCGTGTTGATTGAAGCACCTTCGTCCTATGAAAGAAAACTTTTAATGGAAAAGATACCGATGATGGAAAAACCAGGAGTAAATGTAGTTGTCATTAATGATGACATTTTTGGCACATCGGATATTGTTGATAAGTTGGTATATGTACCACAAGATGCGGATATAGCACAACTTCCTCAAGGTTATTACAAAGCGTTTGTGGATTGGATGAATGTATCAGGAACGTATATCGAACAGGTGATTTCGGGACTTGAATTCACGAAGAATACCGCAGATATAGAACGCGATGTCACGATTGTAGTTAATGTTATTGGAAACTTTTGGAGAACTCTTGGATGGGAGTGGGATTCTGACTATTTACAGGATTTTATTGAAGGTGCAATTCGATTCTTTGGTTCAGAAAATGAAGTTGAATGTAATTATGTGGACCAATTTGTTTCCTTATTTAAAAATTATAATTTTCGACTTGTTCGAATAGAGAGACAAACACCGGTTAGTGGCTTGGGAGACAATGTAGTTTGCTTGGATGATGAGTTTGTGTACATGGCGTACAACGATTTTGTCACAATGGCAAGAGAAGTTTGTCTTGGTATCTCTATATCGCATTTTTGTGAATTATTAGTGGAAGCAGGCATTCTTGTGAGAGAACATCGTACAGATATTGGCTACTATAACACAGTGAAAGCGCCAATGCAAGGGCGACCGCGAATGGTTAAGTTACGACGTTACTTGTTGTTGAGTGTAGCAGATGAAATTTTTTGGAGGGATGAAAGCGATGAATAAATTGAAATTAGGAACAGAAGTTACTGGATACAAAATCAAGCTCTATTATGGTGAAGAGTTGGAAAACCGGCACATTCTTGTGACTGGAAAGTCAGGTACGGGAAAGAGCTATTGTATCAATTCTATGATGAATCAACTTGATTCACAAAATGTATCAACAATTATTTTTGACTTTTCCGGTAGTATGGCAACCTATGATTTGCATAGGATTTCAGATTCTTCTGTTGATTTTATGGATGTCGACATGTGTGGAATTGGGTTGTTCGACTTTCGTGATAGTGCATATGGAGTAATGGAAAGTGCTAGGCATTACGCACAGCGAATTGCTGACACCCTGCAAGCATTAATGAATTTAGGACCAAAACAAAAGGGGTATATCAGAGAATGTTGCTTAAAACAGTATTCTTACGGTAAGCAAATGAATTTCGAGGATTTATTAGAAGATATGTTCCAGTTGCAAGAACGTTCACTTTATCTACGATTGAAGGAATTGGGGGATTGTCGATGTTTTCAGGTCGAAAATCGTTTTGATTGGGAATCTGTTTTGAAGGATGGAAGAAAGCATATGATAACATTCTCTGATTATGATGCTGCAGAGCGAATTCTGTTAACGGAGCTTTTGTTGTTAGATTTGCTTGGTTTTGTAGAAGAACGGGGAGCTGGTGCATTTCCTTGTTTTGTCATTGTGCTTGATGAAATTCAGCGATTGTCAGTATCGAAAAAATTAGCTTTGAGAAGATTGCTTACAGAGGGACGGAAATTTGGTGTGGGAATATGGGGAGCAACTCAGAGTTTGGAATCATTGCCAAAAGAGTATCGTATAATGCTAGAGCAAGCAGCGACAAGATTGGAGTTTCAGCCTGATGCTGAAACGTTGCAAAAGGTTACACGAACAAGATCGAGAGATGCACCATCTTTGGAAAAATTGTCGCGAGGCCAGTGTTTAGCAACAGCTCAATATGTACGGAATGACGGAAAAGTCACAAGGCGAGCAAGCCTTGTGGTAAACGTCGAGTAAGGAGGCAAATAATGAATAATAGAGAAAAAGACTTGGGTGGAATCGTTAGAATAAACCCATATGAATCGGAAGCATATCAGTCTTTTGTTAAAGCATATAAGATGGATGTTTCAAGACCTGTAAAAACTGAGTATGAAGTTTGGAACGTGTTAGAACAGTACAAAGAAGCAGTTTGTTTAGGGTGTGTGGAAGCGTGTGTTAATGCCATTTCTTTGATTCTAGAAACGGAATTACCAAGATGTCACGATGACTCGAGTTGTTACTTTAGGTATGGGGAATTGTTGGTTGATATGATTGAAGTATTGCAAAAGAATCATCATCCAGCAGGAGACTATTTTTATGCATTAGCATTATGCTGTGGACTTGGTGATGAATTTATATGCGGAAGCGAAAGTGAGCTTGATGTTTCGGCAGGAATAATGAAAATGCAGTATTTGGTTCATGTTGGAAATCCGTATGCAATGAATTATGCATCATGTCACTCGATTTTCAAACCTTTAGTAGTATTTGGACAATCTTAACAATTATGGTGATATATCATAATAATGAAGTAATGTAATCCGTATCTTACGAATATACTGTTTTGATTAAGGAGGAAACAGGATGAGCAAAGTGATAGTCAAAAATACTCGCAAGCCATACATAACACCAAAAGAGCGTGAGCAGCAGCAACGTCTAATCTTCCGAAAATTCTGTTTCGAACTGTTGATGAAACAGAATGAGAAAGCAAAATCAAAGAACAAGTAACTGAGGATTCCGATAATAGGTTGGGAGTAAGGAAAAATCAATGAAAGACTAACTATTAAAAGTCAAGTCTAAAAATAAAGTTTTATGGAAGAATTGCAGAAGTGCATTTCAGGCATATTTGAACATTGAAAACTGCATGACAATAAGAGCATCGTTTCAGGTGCTCTAAAGGGAGATATTTAATTTACAGAAATTAAGCTGACGCGATGTATGTTTGTCCCGACTTTTCGAGTTGATAAATCAAACGAACAAGTTTCTTTGTTGCATGGGATAATGCAACATTGTAATGCTTTCCCTCTGCTCGTTTCTTTGCAAGGTAAGAACCAAAGGATTTATCCCAATGGCAGACATATTTAGTTGCATTATAAAGAGCATACCGAAGGTATCGTGAGCCGCGCTTTTCCATATGAGCATAACAATTATCCACTTGCCCGGATTGGAAAGTAGAGGGTGACATACCGGCGTAAGCAAGTATCTTATCAGGAGAGTCAAAGCGACTGAAGTCACCGATTTCAGCAATAATCATTGCTCCCATACGATAGTTGATACCAGGGATTGTAAGAATAGGAGAATTGATTTCATCCATGATGAGTTTGATTTCCATTTCGATTTCTTCAATCTCAGCATCCAGTTCGCGTATAAGTTTAATGGTATGTTTTAGTTCCAAAGATTTTGCAGGCATATGAGAACCTATGGAATTTCTAGCAGCTTCACGAACCATAATAGCTGTATCCTTTCCATATCTGCCTCTGGAACTTTCGGAAAGAAGGTTTGCAAGTCTGGTAAGATGTGCTGATGCGATGGTGGATGCACTTGGAAATTCGGAAAGTAAAGCATAAACAGATGCCATATGAAGTGTTGGAACGAGTTTTTCGAGTTCTGGAAACAGAATACACACGAGTCTTGAAATGGATGATTTCAACGCAGCACGTTCCTTAACTTTATCAAAGCGATAACGAGTTAATGACTTTAGTTCCTCATTGTGGTAAGATGTGTCTGAGTAGGACTTTAAGTTCACATCAGACATAATCATAG
>ERZ779880.664-NODE-664-length-38848-cov-4.830124_pt1 | contig 38848 bp, 33 predicted proteins | sample MGYA00511555_ERZ779880 | MGnify/ENA primary metagenome ERZ779880 (study PRJEB29588, sample SAMEA2145815) | human gut metagenome | biome: human gut; feature: human-associated habitat; material: faeces | place: Denmark | collected 2008/2010 ... | reverse complement strand
GGACGCGGCGCGCGAGGTGCTGGACTCCCGCGCCGAATGGAAGGCGGCGGAGCAGCGCCGCCGCGCGAAGGAGACGGAGCGTGAGCAGGAGAGTACGCCGCGCGGCGGATTTTTCTCCGGCCTTTTCGGCGGCAGGGACGACGATAAGCCGCGCAAAAATCAGCCGCCCGAGTTCTGAGCCTGCCCCTTGACAAATCCGCAGCGACGGCGTATACTGCTATCCATCAAACCGGCATCGACGGAGAAGAAACCGCAGAGCACCGCACAGAGAGGGACGCATTTCGGTGCAAGCGTCCTGCGTGAGCGGCGGCCGTACCACTCCCGAGCAGCCCGCGACGAGCGGGACGGGTTCGCCCGTTACAGCGGACACAAGCGGCGCAAACGCGCAAGCAGGGTGGAACCGTGGAGTATAGCAATGCTTCACCCCTGATACCGTCGGGGGTGAAGCATTTTTGCACCCTCAGAGTCAAATGGAGGTAACTGAAATGTCCGAAGAAGTCAAGATCAACGAAGAAAACCAGTACAGCTTTGAAAATCCCGAGTACCGCAAGACCTATTGGCACACCTGCTCCCATGTGCTGGCGCAGGCCGTCAAGCGCCTGTGGCCCGAGGTGAAGCTCGCCATCGGCCCCAGCATCGAGACCGGCTTCTACTACGATCTGCTCGCTCCCTTCGCCTTTACGCCGGAGCATCTGGAGCAGATCGAGGCGGAGATGCGCAAGATCTGCAAGGAAAAGCTCAAGCTCGAGCGCTTTGAGCTGCCGCGCGAGGAAGCCATCAAGTTCATGGAGGAGAAGGACGAGCCGTTCAAGGTCGAGCTCATCAACGACCTGCCCGCCGACGCGCATATCAGCTTCTATAAGCAGGGCGAGTTCACCGACCTCTGCGCCGGCCCGCACCTCGATTCCACCGGGCGCATCAAGGGCAACGCCATCAAGCTGACCGCCTGCAACGCCGCCTACTGGCGCGGTGACAGCAAGCGTGAAACGCTCCAGCGCATCTACGGCGTCGCTTTCCCGAAAAAGGACGAGCTGGACGAGTACCTTGCCAAGCTCGAGGAGGCCAAGCTGCGCGACCACCGCAAGCTCGGCCGCGAGCTGGGCCTGTTCATGACCGACGAGCTGGTCGGCCGGGGCCTTCCGATGTTCCTGCCCAAGGGCTACACGGTCTGGCGCATTCTGGAAAACTATATCCGCGACAAGGAGCTCAAGCTGGGCTATCAGCACGTGCTCACGCCCTGCGTCGGAACGGTCGAGCTTTACAAGACCTCCGGCCACTGGGATCACTACAAGCAGAATATGTTCCCCGCGATGGAGGTGGACGATGAGGTCTACGTCCTGCGCCCGATGAACTGCCCGCACCATATGCGCATCTACGCCAATCAGCCCCACTCCTACCGCAATCTCCCCGTGCGCATCGGCGAGATTGCCCACGACTTCCGCTATGAGGCGTCCGGCACGCTCAAGGGCATCGAGCGCGGCCGCCACTTCTGCCAGAACGACGCGCATCTGTTCGTCACGCCCGAGCAGATCAAGGACGAGTTCTCCAAGGTCTGCGACCTGATCTTCGAGACCTACAAGGACTTCGGCATCACGGATTACCGCTGCGTGCTGTCGCTGCGCGACCCGGCGGACAAGGAGAAGTACCACGACGACGATGAAATGTGGAACACCGCCGAGAACGCCCTGCGCGAGGTGCTCAACGAGCTGGGCATCCACTACACCGAGGAGATCGGCGAGGCGGCCTTCTACGGACCCAAGCTGGACGTGAACGTGCGTCCCGCCGTCGGCGCGGAGTACACACTCTCCACCTGCCAGCTCGACTTCTGCCTGCCCGCCAAGTTCCACCTGACCTATATCGACTCCAACGGCGAGGAAAAGACGCCCGTGGTGCTCCACCGCGCGATCCTCGGCTCGCTCGACCGCTTCATGGCCTATCTCATTGAGGAGACAATGGGCGCGTTCCCGACCTGGCTCGCTCCCGTGCAGGCGAAGTTCCTGCCCGTCACCGACCGCGCGAACGAATACTGCGAGAAGGTCGCCGCGCAGCTCGAGGAGCAGGGCTTCCGCACCGAGGTCGATTACCGCAACGAGAAGATCGGCCGCAAGATCCGCGACGCGCAGACCGAGAAGGTGCCCTACATGGTCATCGTCGGCGACCGCGACATGGAGAACGGTACCGTCTCCCCGCGCCACCGCGCGGACGGCGATCTCGGCGCGATGAGCGTGGACGAGTTCTCCGCCCTGCTCAAGCGCGTTGTGGACAACAAGGAGCAGAAGTAAACCGATCTTTTTGGAAAAACAGTCACTCGTCAGAGTGACTGTTTTTTGCCTTGGATTTAGCCAAAATGACAGACGGTGAAGGAAAACTTGCATAAATTCGAATAAGGTGCATGAAAAATTTATATATGAAGAAAAAGTAAAAATTTGTCGTCACCAAAAAATTTGTGTGAAATAACGGAACGAGCGGAAAAAGAAAGGGCTAAGAAAAATGGATTCCGCCTTAATTTTGTGCGAATAGCCAAAAGTGCAAAAGTATCTTGCAATAAAACTTGCAATAAGTTATAATGGCTATGCCTCAAAGAGGTACATTTGGCCGTTTTGCAAAACGAAGAAGCGCCGGCCGACGCTCATGCACAACATTGGACAACGTTGTGCAGAATGTCCCCGACCGGCGGTAACGTTGCCGAAACGGTAAAACAAAAAGGAGATTGCGTATGAAAAAGTTCTTAGCCCTCATCCTGTCCGTCGCTATGATCTTCGCTCTTGTTGCCTGCGGCAGCAAGGAAGGTGATACCCCCAACACCGACGGCGACACCCAGCAGACTGATACCCCCGCCGCTCCCGTTGACATCGTCATCGCCACCGGCGGCACCACCGGTACTTACTATGCCGTTGGTAACGCGCTCGTCACCACCATCGGCGACAAGCTGAGCCTGTCCAAGCTCACCGCTGTCGACTCCGGCGCCTCCAAGGCGAACGTCCAGCTTGTCACCGCCAACCAGGCCCAGATGTCCATCCTGCAGTCCGACGTTCTGAACTATGCTCACAACGGCTCCGGCGGTGAGACCATGTTCGACGGCGCTGCCGACAAGAACTCCCTGTGGGTCGCGGGCGTTTACAACGAGACCGTCCAGCTCGTCACCGCTCCCTCCATCACCAGCATTGAAGACCTCAAGGGCAAGACCGTCTGCGTCGGCGACGTCGGCTCCGGTACCGCTCTGAACGCCGCTCAGGTCCTCGAGGCCTACGGCATGACCTTCGACGACATCAAAGTCATGTACGACTCCTTCTCCGGCGGCGCTGAGGCCCTCAAGAACGGCCAGTGCGATGCGGCCTTCACCGTTTCCGGCGCCCCCACCCCCGCTCTGACCGACCTCGCCACCGCCTACAACTTCAATATGCCCTCCCTCAGCGAGGAGGCTGTTTCCTATCTGACCACAAACTATCCGTTCCTGGTCCAGGATAACCTGCCCGCCAACACCTACACCTGCGTTGCGGACGAGACCGTCTGCGTCGCCGTCAAGGCCGTCTTCACCGCCTCCAAGGACCTCAGCGAGGATGTCGTCTATGAGATCACCAAGGCCATGTTCGACAATCAGGCTGACCTGGCCAAAGCTCAGGCCAAGTTCGGCTTCCTGAGCCCCGAGGGTGCTGTTGCCGGCTCCTTTGACCTGCATCCCGGCGCCGAGAAGTACTACAAGGAGATCGGCGTTCTGTAAGAACACCCGATCCTGAAAGAGTGCGAAAGTGCAACTGCGACAACGCATAAGCATGGCCGCTGCAATAGTCTTGATTATTGCAGCGGCCTCCCTCTTGATTCCCCGCGCCGGCTATTACCTGACGCTCCGCAATAAGGACAGCGGCGAGCTCTATGCGCGCTACCGCATGGACGAGGGGGATCGCTTTTCCATTACCTTTAAGCATTCCGTCAACCAATATCCGCTGACGGACACCTTTGAGATCAGTGAAGGAAAGATCTATGCCGAGGAGTGTAAGTACTATGCTTACGGCGCCGGCGTGCAGGTGGAGCTGAATCCCGGAGAAGAGCTCAGCTATACCGACGACGGAGCCATGCTCATCACCGGCATACATCAGGATAGAACCGGAGTCTGCTATGCCGTGGCCACCGTTTACGACTTCTTTTTGAAGGTAAAGGACGGCCCGGATATCAGTCTGCGTGATTTGTGTGGAAGAAATTCGCTGGTGACGCTCAATTATGAGTTCTTCCTCTATTGACGTCACAGTGTTCACCAATAAAAAGGAGGAGAAAAACACCAATGACTGACGCTGAAAAGAAAGTCTTGGACGAAGAGGTCGTCGTTGAAAGCGTAGACGTTGAAGTCGGTACGATGGAAGACGTTGACGCGATCATGAAAAAGTTTGACCGCGAGTCCAACACCCGTGTCTGGGAGGGCACGCCGAAGAAGATCCTGCGCTATGTGCTGGCCGCCTTTATGCTCTTTATGGTCTACATGAACCTGTGGGCCACCTGGAGCGGCCAGATCCGCCGCTGCCTGTTCGTCGGCTTTGTGATCCTGTTCACATTCTTTATCTACCCCGTGAAGAAGGGCAATGTGAAGCCCAACTCCATGCCGTGGTATGATATCCTGCTCGCTGTCGCGGGCTGTATTCCCTATTTCTACTATGTTGCCAACTTCAAGAGGATTGTGGCGATGGGCATCGCCATCGGCCAGACCGAGGTCATCCTTGGCATCATCGGCACGTTGGTGCTCGCGGAGTGCTGCCGCCGCGCGGTGGGCCTTCCCATTCTGGTCGTGGCGGGCTGCTTTGTGCTCTACGCCTTCATCGGCCGCGGCATGAGCCTGGACCTGGTGGTCTACAACATCTTCTATACCACCAACGGCATCATCGGTACGCCGATCTCCGTCTGCTCGACCTACATTGCGCTGTTCCTGCTGTTCGGCGCGTTCCTTGAGGCGACCGGTGTCGCCAACTTCTTCATCGACTGCGCGAACGCGCTGGTCGGCTGGGCGTCCGGCGGTCCCGCGAAGGTCGCGGTCGTCTCCTCCGCCCTGTGCGGCATGGTCTCCGGTTCCTCCGTCGGCAACACCGTTACCACCGGTTCCGTGACCATCCCGATGATGAAGAAGACCGGCTATCCCCCCGAGTTTGCCGGCGCGGTCGAGGCTGCGTCCTCCACCGGCGGCCAGATCATGCCCCCCATCATGGGCGCTGCGGCGTTCATCATGGCGGAAATGACCGGCTATGAGTATTCCGACATCATCGTCCGTGCGATCCTGCCCGCGTTCCTGTACTTCCTCGGCATCTTCCTGGGCGTCCACTTCAAGGCCAAGAAGCTCGGTCTCGTCGGCCTCAAGCGTGAGGAACTGCCCAAGTGGAAGCTCCTGCTGCCGAAAATCTATCTGCTCCTGCCCCTGATCATCCTGACCTGGATGGTCATTGCCGGTCAGACCATGGCCAAGAGCGCCATCTACGGCACCATCGTTGCCATCGTGGTCGGTATCATCAACAAGGACGACCGCATGACCCCGAGCAAGTTCGTTAACGGCCTTGAAAACGGCGGCAAGAACTGCCTGTCTATCGGCATCGCCTGCGGTATCGCCGGCATCATCTCCGTGTGCATCACGATGACCGGTCTCGGCGGCAAGCTGATCACCTATGTGGTCAAGCTCTCCGGCGGCAACCTGTTCATCGCCCTGTTCCTCACGATGATCTGCTGCATCATCCTCGGCATGGGCGTGCCCACCACCGCGAACTACATCATCATGGCCTCCACCTGCGCGCCTATCCTTATCAACGGTATGGGTATGCACATCCTGGCTGCCAATATGTTCGTGTTCTACTTCGGCATCGTCGCCGACATCACGCCTCCCGTTGCGCTCGCGGCTTATGCCGGTGCTGCCATCGCCAAGGCGCCCCCGATGAAGACCGCGCTCAACGCCACCCGTCTGGCGATCGCGGCATTCATCATCCCCTACATCTTCGCTTATAACAATGCGATGATCTTCGTCGGCGATGTCACCTTCTTCGGCGTTGCCTCCATCGTTATCTCCGCGACGCTCGGTATGGCGTCCATCGCCTCCGGCTTCATGGGTTATCTGATCCACGACCTGAAGTGGTACTCCCGTATCGCGCTAATCGCCGGCGGTCTGCTGATGGTCATCCCCGGTACGGTCACCGACCTTGCCGGCCTCGCCATTCTGATCGTTATCCTGCTCATCCAGAGGGCTGAGAACAAGAAGGAGAAGAAGGCTGCGGTCTGATCTCCCGAAAACACGAGAAAATAAAGAGACGCTTCGGCGTCTCTTTATTTTTGCCCGATCGCCCCTCAAGGTCAGGAAGTCGGCACATGAAACGGCGCGGCGGCGCATAAAATGCAGGGAAAGGGAGGCGTCGTTATGCCGAAGATCTATCTCAGCCCATCCACGCAGGAGTCCAATCCCTACATCACCGGAAGCGGCAGCGAGGAGGACAATATGAACCGGCTCCGATGAAACCACCGGATAACTTCCCTCCGCACCGTCGAAAACCGGCTTTTCAAAAGGGATGTCCCAGGTCTTTTCCCTGCCCTCATGGGTTAAAACTTCAGATAAGTGTATCAGCATATTGATCTCCTAATACGCACCTATGATATTATACATATGCAGGTAGTATTTGTCAACTACAAATTGTAACCGTTTCGCAGTTTCCAATCCATGCTTTCTGCACGGCTTGAACGGCCTGCGGGAAATTATCTGAAAAAGAATGTGGGGATGCAGACGTCCCATCCCCACAAACCTCTTTTCAAATTCTTACGGATTAAACGAGCGCCAGAGTCTCTCTTGCGATTGCTAACTCCTCGTTTGTCGGAACAACCATAACCATAACCTTGGAATCCGGTGCGGAAATGATCGTGTCCTTTCCTCTCACATCGTTGGCTGCGTCGTCGATCTTCACGCCAAGGTAGCTTAAGTGGCTGCAAACAGCCTTTCTCATGGACTTGCCATTCTCACCAAGACCTGCTGTGAATGCGATCACATCTACGCCGTCCATAGCTGCTGTGTAAGCACCGATGTACTTAACAACGCGGTAGTTGTAAGCTGCAAGAGCTTTCGCTGCGCGGTCGTTGCCAGCCTCAGCTGCTTCCTCGATGTCACGGAAGTCGCTGGATACGCCGGAAAGGCCAAGAACGCCGGATTTCTTGTTGAGGACGTTCATCACGCCTGCGATGTCCAGGTTCTCTTTCTTTGCGATGTACTCCATGATGGCCGGATCCATATCACCGGAACGTGTTCCCATGATTAAGCCCTCAAGCGGTGTAAGACCCATGCTTGTATCAACGGATTTTCCGTTCTTTACTGCGGAAAGGCTTGCGCCGTTTCCAAGGTGGCAGACGATGATCTTAAGATCCTCGTAGGGCTTTCCGGCAAGCTCGGCAGCTTTCTTGGATACGAAGCTGTGGGAGGTTCCGTGGAAACCGTATCTTCTTACCTTGTAGTTCTCATAGTATTCATAGGGAAGGCCGTACAGATATGCCTCCTCCGGCATGGTCTGATGGAACGCCGTATCGAAAACAGCAACCATCGGAGTCTCCGGCATCAGCTCCTGGCAGGCACGGATACCGATCAGGTTTGCCGGGTTGTGAAGCGGTGCAAGATCGTTGCACTCTTCTACTGCTTTGATCATCTCGTCTGTGATCACTGCTGAGGAAGCAAATTTCTCGCCGCCGTGTACGATACGGTGACCGATAGCAGTCAGCTGCGCAGACAGTTCTGGTTTTTGTGCCAGAATAGTATTAACGATAAAGTTGAGCGCTTCGCTGTGAGCGGCGCCTGCACCTAAAGCCGCTTCCTGTTTATTGCCGTCCATTTTCCATTTGATACGTGCTTCGGGCAGGTGGAAACATTCGGCTAAACCAGAAAGGTACTCTTCACCATTTACTGCATCGATGATGGCAAATTTCAGTGAAGAACTACCGCAGTTCAGAACCAGTACTAACTTACTCGACATGGAAGTACCTATAATTGATACGTGGCTAAAAAAACGTCAGGGAGCCATAGAGCGTAGCGCATGATGACACCGACATTTATGATTAACATCATGCACTGCAAATTTTTTTTGCATGATGGAAGAAATATCTTGAGTCTATGCCATTTTGCGTAATTTTCAGCCAATGGCATAATGTATATGAATTTGACGACTCAATGAATATGTACTACTTAGGCCTTCAGGCTGCTAAAGGATACCTGATAGTGGGTATGGAAGACAAAATGTTTTGAACGTTGTCCCGCTGAGTTGTGAATTTGCACAAATTTTTGAATCTTTATATGTGAAGTTGAGGTGAAGCATGTCAACGCCGGATAATCGTTCTGTTAATTTTTTTAGCTTGTTTCGCCGGGGACAGCATTACTCAAAGACGTGGCCGCTGGAAAAACGCCTTGCCCCGGTCTTTGTCGAAAATCGCGTTATCAAGATGACGCGTTATGCGATCCGTTTTATGCCGCCGATCGCCGTATTTACTCTCTGCTGGCAGATTGCCCTGGGCGGTCAGCTTGGGCCGGCAGTTGCCACTGCCCTGTTCGCCTTAAGTTTACCCATGCAGGGATTGTGGTGGCTGGGCAAGCGTTCTGTCACGCCATTACCCCCTGCAATCCTCAACTGGTTTTATGAAGTTCGCGGTAAATTGCAGGAGTCTGGACAGGTGTTGGCACCCGTTGAAGGCAAGCCTGATTACCAGGCATTAGCTGACACGCTTAAGCGTGCCTTCAAACAACTGGATAAAACTTTCCTTGATGATTTGTAATTGACCCCTGATTACGCATATAAAAGAAGGCATACTCAGCCTTCTTTTTTTTCACCGTAGTAGAGTGATACAGGAGTCAACAATGGAAATGACCAACGCGCAACGTCTTATTTTGTCTAACCAGTACAAGATGATGACTATGCTCGATCCGGCAAATGCTGAACGTTACCGTCGCCTGCAAACAATCATTGAGCGGGGTTATGGATTACAGATGCGTGAACTGGATCGCGAGTTTGGCGAGCTGAAAGAAGAAACCTGCCGCACTATCATCGACATTATGGAGATGTATCATGCGTTGCATGTTTCCTGGTCTAATTTGCAGGACCAGCAATCCATCGATGAACGTCGTGTCACCTTCCTCGGCTTTGACGCCGCCACTGAAGCACGTTACCTCGGTTATGTCCGCTTTATGGTTAATGTGGAAGGGCGCTATACCCATTTTGACGCCGGAACTCACGGTTTTAACGCCCAGACGCCAATGTGGGAAAAATATCAGCGCATGCTTAATGTGTGGCATGCCTGCCCGCGTCAGTACCATTTGAGCGCCAACGAAATTAATCAAATTATCAACGCCTGAGGAGGCCCGCGTGCGGTGCAAAGGTTTTCTGTTTGATCTTGATGGAACGCTGGTGGATTCCCTGCCTGCGGTAGAACGGGCGTGGAGCAACTGGGCCAGACGTCATGGGTTAGCGCCGGAAGAGGTGCTGGCTTTCATTCACGGTAAACAGGCGATCACCTCTCTGCGCCATTTTATGGCGGGCAAATCCGAGGCTGATATTGCCGCCGAGTTTACGCGTTTGGAGCAAATCGAGGCCACGGAAACCGAAGGTATTACCGCGCTTCCGGGGGCAATCGCCTTACTCAATCATTTGAATAAAGCAGGTATTCCGTGGGCCATTGTGACTTCTGGCTCCATGCCGGTAGCGCGAGCGCGCCATAAAATAGCGGGGCTTCCCGCACCAGAGGTGTTTGTAACCGCTGAGCGAGTGAAGCGCGGAAAACCAGAACCTGATGCGTATCTGTTAGGCGCGCAGCTGCTGGGGCTTGCGCCGCAGGAGGGTGTGGTGGTGGAAGATGCTCCCGCTGGCGTGCTTTCTGGCCTGGCGGCGGGTTGCCATGTCATTGCGGTTAACGCTCCGGCAGATACCCCGCGCCTGAATGAGGTCGATTTGGTCCTCCACAGTCTGGAGCAAATTACTGTGACCAAACAGCCAAATGGCGATGTTATTATTCAGTGAAACACCTGATCATGATTTAGCCCCGTCTCGTCGGGGCTTTTTTATGGCAGAATCAAGTCATCCCCCTCAATTAACAAGGATAAGTTGTGAACGGTGAATTGATTTGGGTTCTTTCATTACTGGCCGTTGCCATCGTCTTGTTTGCGACGGGCAGAGTGCGTATGGATGCGGTCGCTTTGTTTGTTATTGTCGCGTTTGCATTAAGCGGAACGCTGACAGTCCCAGAAGTATTTTCTGGCTTTTCTGATCCTAACGTTGTCCTGATTGCCGCCTTGTTTATTATTGGCGATGGTTTGGTCCGTACCGGTGTTGCCACCGTAATGGGAACATGGCTGGTCAAAGTTGCGGGCAACAGTGAAATCAAAATGTTGGTTTTGTTGATGCTGACCGTCGCGGGGCTTGGCGCGTTTATGAGTTCAACCGGCGTTGTCGCTATCTTTATTCCCGTGGTGTTAAGCGTTGCCATGCGTATGCAAACTTCGCCGTCACGTCTGATGATGCCGTTAAGTTTTGCCGGGCTGATTAGCGGCATGATGACGCTGGTGGCGACGCCGCCGAACCTGGTAGTCAACAGTGAATTGCTGCGTGAAGGCTATCACGGCTTCAGTTTCTTTAGCGTAACACCTATTGGCCTGGTCGTGCTGGTGCTGGGTATTTTGTATATGTTAGTGATGCGTTTCATGCTGAAAGGGGATACCCAGACCCCGCAGCGCGAAGGCTGGACGCGTCGAACCTTTCGCGATCTTATCCGTGAATATCGACTGACCGGGCGTGCGCGACGTCTGGCTATTCGCCCCGGATCGCCAATGATTGGTCAACGGCTGGATGATCTCAAATTACGTGAGCGTTATGGCGCTAACGTCATCGGTGTTGAACGCTGGCGGCGTTTTCGTCGCGTTATCGTGAACGTTAATGGGGTTTCTGAATTTCGCGCGCGTGACGTTTTGCTTATTGATATGTCTGCGGCTGATGTCGATCTCCGGCAATTTTGTAGTGAGCAATTGCTGGAGCCGATGGTACTGCGCGGCGAGTATTTTTCTGACCAGGCCCTTGATGTGGGCATGGCAGAGATTTCATTAATTCCTGAGTCAGAACTGATTGGTAAATCGGTGCGCGAAATTGGTTTTCGTACCCGCTACGGACTGAATGTGGTGGGGCTAAAGCGCAATGGCGTGGCGCTGGAAGGTTCGCTGGCGGATGAGCCTCTGCTGCTGGGCGATATCATCCTGGTTGTGGGTAACTGGAAACTGATCGGTATGCTGGCCAAACAGGGCCGCGACTTCGTAGCGCTGAACTTACCGGAAGAGGTGAGTGAAGCATCGCCCGCGCACAGCCAGGCACCCCATGCCATTTTCTGTCTGGTGCTAATGGTGGCGTTAATGCTGACAGATGAAATTCCTAATCCTGTTGCCGCTATCATCGCCTGCCTGCTGATGGGGAAATTCCGCTGTATAGATGCTGAAAGCGCCTATAAATCCATTCACTGGCCGAGCATTATTTTGATCGTTGGGATGATGCCGTTTGCTGTGGCATTACAGAAAACGGGAGGTGTCGCGCTGGCGGTGAAAGGGCTGATGGACATTGGCGGTGGTTACGGGCCACATATGATGCTGGGTTGTTTGTTTGTCTTGTCGGCGGTTATTGGGCTATTTATCTCTAATACCGCGACGGCGGTGTTGATGGCTCCGATTGCGCTGGCTGCTGCCAAAACGATGGGGGTGTCGCCTTATCCATTCGCGATGGTCGTGGCGATGGCAGCATCCGCCGCCTTTATGACACCGGTTTCTTCACCTGTTAACACATTGGTTTTAGGTCCGGGAAATTACAGCTTCAGTGACTTTGTGAAGTTGGGGGTACCGTTCACCATTATCGTGATGGCGGTTTGTGTGGTGATGATCCCGATGCTGTTTCCGTTTTGACAAGAGCCTGATGTCGCATCCGGCGCTTATTGCCTGATGCGACGCAGACTCCAGCTGCTTACAGCGGTGAATCCTGGCTAATCTCATCGAGCGAAAGATGGAAGCTGGGAACAAATACTTCCATGAAGTAGTCCATCTCCTGGCTGCGGCGCGCTTCAAGCGTCGCTTCCAGTCGCGTTTTTGCCAGCAAGAATTCATTATTTCCCGCCGCGAGTTCTTCCAGACATTTCAGATATGCACACAGTGCATCTGCCTGTTTCACCAGCGCTTTTCCACTAACACCGTACCGCGCTGGCCGCTGGCGCAACCGTTCCGCTACCTGGCGCATAACGGTGAAATCAACACCATCACCGGTAACCGCCAATGGGCGCGTGCGCGTACTTATAAATTCCAGACACCGCTTATCCCTGACCTGCACGACGCCGCACCGTTCGTCAACGAAATCGGCTCTGACTCCAGTTCGATGGATAACATGCTGGAACTGCTGCTGGCAGGCGGGATGGATATCATCCGCGCCATGCGTCTATTAGTACCACCCGCCTGGCAGAACAACCCGGATATGGACCCGGAACTGCGTGCCTTCTTTGACTTTAACTCCATGCATATGGAGCCGTGGGATGGCCCGGCGGGCATCGTGATGTCTGACGGTCGTTTTGCTGCCTGTAACCTCGACCGTAACGGTCTGCGTCCGGCGCGCTACGTCATCACCAAAGATAAGCTCATCACCTGCGCCTCTGAAGTCGGTATCTGGGATTACCAGCCTGACGAAGTGGTCGAAAAAGGCCGCGTCGGGCCAGGCGAACTGATGGTAATCGACACTCGCAGTGGGCGTATTCTGCACTCGGCAGAAACCGATGACGATCTGAAAAGCCGCCACCCTTATAAAGAGTGGATGGAGAAAAACGTCCGCCGACTGGTACCGTTTGAAGATCTGCCCGATGAAGAAGTGGGTAGCCGCGAACTGGACGACGACACGCTTGCCAGCTACCAGAAACAGTTTAACTACAGCGCGGAAGAGCTGGACTCCGTAATTCGCGTACTGGGCGAAAACGGTCAGGAAGCGGTCGGTTCGATGGGCGATGATACCCCATTCGCCGTGCTCTCCAGTCAGCCGCGCATTATTTACGACTACTTCCGCCAGCAGTTTGCCCAGGTGACTAACCCGCCAATCGACCCGCTGCGTGAAGCGCATGTTATGTCGCTCGCCACCAGTATCGGTCGTGAAATGAACGTCTTTTGCGAAGCAGAGGGCCAGGCGCACCGTTTAAGCTTTAAATCGCCGATTCTGCTCTACTCCGATTTCAAACAGCTCACGACGATGAAAGAGGAGCACTACCGCGCAGATACGCTGGATATCACCTTTGACGTCACCAAAACCACGCTCGAAGCGACGGTCAAAGAGCTGTGCGACAAAGCCGAAAAAATGGTACGTAGCGGCACCGTGCTGCTGGTGCTCTCCGACCGGAATATCGCTAAAGATCGCCTGCCGGTTCCGGCTCCAATGGCGGTTGGCGCGATCCAGACCCGTCTGGTCGATCAAAGCCTGCGTTGCGATGCCAACATCATCGTCGAAACCGCCAGCGCCCGCGATCCGCACCACTTCGCCGTGTTGCTGGGTTTCGGCGCGACGGCTATTTATCCGTACCTTGCCTATGAAACGCTGGGCCGCCTGGTAGACACCCACGCGATTGCCAAAGATTATCGTACCGTGATGCTCAACTACCGTAACGGCATCAACAAAGGCTTGTACAAAATCATGTCCAAAATGGGCATCTCCACCATCGCCTCTTACCGCTGCTCGAAACTGTTTGAAGCGGTCGGTCTGCACAATGATGTAGTGGGCCTGTGCTTCCAGGGGGCGGTCAGCCGCATTGGGGGGGCGAGCTTTGAAGACTTCCAGCAGGATCTGCTGAATCTCTCGAAACGAGCCTGGCTGGCGCGCAAGCCCATCAGCCAGGGCGGCCTGCTGAAATACGTCCACGGCGGCGAATACCACGCCTACAACCCGGACGTGGTGCGCACGCTGCAACAGGCGGTACAGAGCGGCGAGTATAGCGACTATCAGGAATACGCGAAGCTGGTTAATGAGCGTCCGGCAACCACGCTGCGCGATCTGCTGGCAATTACGCCGGGTGAAAACGCGGTCAACATTGCCGATGTTGAACCGGCAAGCGAACTGTTTAAACGCTTCGATACCGCGGCGATGTCTATCGGCGCGTTAAGCCCGGAAGCCCACGAGGCGCTGGCGGAAGCGATGAACAGCATCGGCGGAAACTCGAACTCCGGTGAAGGTGGTGAAGACCCGGCGCGCTACGGCACCAACAAAGTGTCGCGCATCAAGCAGGTGGCTTCCGGTCGCTTTGGGGTTACTCCGGCGTATCTGGTCAATGCCGACGTCATTCAGATTAAAGTCGCCCAGGGCGCGAAGCCGGGCGAAGGCGGTCAGTTGCCGGGCGACAAAGTCACTCCTTACATTGCCAAACTGCGCTATTCGGTGCCGGGCGTGACGCTGATCTCCCCGCCGCCGCACCACGATAGCTACTCTATCGAAGACTTAGCGCAGCTCATTTTCGACCTCAAGCAGGTTAACCCGAAAGCGATGATCTCCGTGAAGCTGGTTTCCGAACCGGGCGTTGGCACCATCGCCACCGGTGTGGCGAAAGCTTATGCCGATTTAATCACCATCGCAGGCTATGACGGCGGCACCGGCGCAAGTCCGCTTTCATCGGTGAAATACGCAGGCTGTCCGTGGGAGCTGGGACTTGTTGAAACACAACAGGCGCTGGTTGCCAACGGCTTGCGTCATAAAATCCGTTTGCAGGTCGATGGCGGCCTGAAAACGGGTGTCGATATCATCAAAGCGGCGATTCTCGGCGCAGAAAGCTTCGGCTTCGGCACTGGCCCAATGGTCGCGCTCGGCTGTAAATATCTGCGTATTTGCCACCTGAACAACTGCGCCACGGGTGTAGCAACTCAGGATGACAAACTGCGTAAGAATCACTATCACGGCCTGCCGTTCAAGGTGACGAATTACTTTGAGTTTATCGCCCGTGAAACCCGCGAGCTGATGGCACAGCTTGGCGTAACACGTCTGGTGGATCTGATTGGTCGCACCGACCTGCTGAAAGAGCTGGACGGTTTCACCGCCAAACAGCAGAAACTGGCGCTGTCGAAGCTGCTGGAGACCGCCGAACCGCATCCAGGTAAGGCACTCTACTGCACCGAAACCAACCCGCCGTTTGATAACGGCCTGCTGAACGCGCAGTTGCTGCAACAGGCGAAACCGTTTGTCGATGAGCGCCAGAGCAAAACCTTCTGGTTCGATATCCGCAACACCGACCGCTCTGTCGGCGCGTCGCTTTCAGGCTATATCGCCCAGACGCACGGCGATCAGGGGCTGGCAGCCGATCCGATTAAAGCGTACTTCAACGGCACCGCAGGCCAGAGCTTCGGCGTGTGGAACGCGGGCGGCGTGGAACTGTACCTGACCGGTGATGCCAACGACTATGTCGGTAAAGGCATGGCGGGCGGCTTAATCGCCATTCGTCCTCCGGTTGGTTCCGCCTTCCGCAGCCATGAAGCAAGTATTATCGGCAACACCTGCCTGTATGGAGCGACGGGTGGTCGTCTGTATGCCGCAGGCCGCGCGGGTGAACGTTTCGGCGTGCGTAACTCCGGTGCAATCACCGTGGTAGAAGGCATTGGCGACAATGGCTGTGAATATATGACGGGCGGTATTGTCTGTATTCTGGGTAAAACCGGCGTTAACTTCGGTGCGGGTATGACCGGCGGCTTCGCTTACGTTCTCGATGAAAGCGGCGATTTCCGCAAACGCGTTAACCCGGAACTGGTGGAAGTATTAAGCGTTGACGATTTGGCGATCCATGAAGAGCATCTGCGTGGTCTTATCACCGAGCATGTGCAGCATACCGGTTCCCAGCGTGGTGAAGAGATTCTGGCGAACTGGTCAACCTTCGCCACTAAATTTGCGCTGGTTAAACCGAAGTCCAGTGATGTCAAAGCACTGCTGGGTCATCGTAGTCGTAGCGCAGCAGAGTTGCGCGTGCAGGCGCAGTAAGGGGTAGCAACAATGAGTCAGAATGTTTATCAATTTATCGACCTGCAGCGCGTTGATCCGCCAAAGAAACCGCTGAAGATCCGCAAAATTGAGTTTGTTGAAATTTACGAGCCGTTTTCCGAAGGCCAGGCCAAAGCGCAGGCTGACCGCTGCCTGTCGTGCGGCAACCCATACTGCGAGTGGAAATGCCCGGTACACAACTACATCCCGAACTGGCTGAAGCTCGCCAACGAGGGGCGTATTTTTGAAGCGGCAGAACTGTCGCACCAGACCAACACTCTGCCGGAAGTATGCGGACGTGTCTGCCCGCAAGACCGTCTGTGCGAAGGTTCCTGCACCCTGAACGATGAGTTTGGCGCGGTGACCATCGGCAACATTGAGCGTTATATCAATGATAAAGCGTTCGAAATGGGCTGGCGTCCGGATATGTCCGGCGTGAAACAGACCGGTAAAAAAGTGGCGATTATCGGCGCAGGTCCGGCAGGTCTGGCGTGTGCAGATGTCCTGACGCGCAACGGCGTACAAGCGGTCGTCTTCGACCGTCACCCGGAAATTGGCGGCTTGCTGACCTTCGGTATTCCGGCTTTCAAACTGGAAAAAGAGGTAATGACGCGCCGCCGTGAAATCTTCACCGGCATGGGTATTGAATTCAAACTCAATACCGAAGTGGGCCGCGACGTACAGCTGGACGATCTGCTGAGTGATTACGATGCCGTGTTCCTTGGCGTCGGGACTTATCAGTCAATGCGCGGCGGGCTGGAAAACGAAGACGCCGATGGCGTGTACGCAGCGCTGCCGTTCCTTATCGCCAACACCAAACAGTTAATGGGCTTTGGCGAAACTCGTGAAGAACCGTTCGTCAGCATGGAAGGCAAACGCGTGGTAGTACTTGGCGGTGGCGATACCGCAATGGACTGCGTGCGCACGTCTGTACGCCAGGGGGCAAAGCACGTTACCTGTGCCTATCGTCGTGATGAAGAGAACATGCCGGGTTCCCGCCGCGAAGTGAAAAACGCGCGGGAAGAAGGTGTAGAGTTCAAATTCAATGTCCAGCCACTGGGAATTGAAGTGAACGGTAACGGCAAAGTCAGCGGCGTAAAAATGGTGCGTACTGAAATGGGCGAACCGGATGCCAAAGGCCGTCGCCGCGCGGAGATCGTGGCAGGTTCCGAACATATCGTTCCAGCAGATGCGGTGATCATGGCGTTTGGTTTCCGTCCACACAGCATGGAATGGCTGGCAAAACACAGCGTCGAGCTGGATTCGCAAGGCCGCATCATCGCCCCGGAAGGCAGCGACAACGCTTTCCAGACCAGCAACCCGAAAATCTTTGCTGGCGGCGATATCGTCCGTGGTTCCGATCTGGTCGTTACCGCTATTGCCGAAGGTCGTAAGGCGGCAGACGGCATTATGAACTGGCTGGAAGTTTAAGCTCTGTCCCAGCGCCGCCTCCTCAGAAAAGAGTCGGCGCTGAAATTCTCCTTTCGTTCTGGAAAGCGCCTCGCATAATCTGAAGAAAACCAATGTAATACGCACATCTGGATTGTTACCGGCAGATGCCCGGCGTATAGCTGATTCCATTATTCAACACTGCGCCATATAAAGGGAAAGATAATGGAATCGCTCTCAGAGAGAACCTCAACAGGCTACCAGCAAATCCACGACGGTATTATTCACCTGGTCGATAGCGCCCGGACGGAAACGGTACGTAGCGTTAACGCGCTGATGACCGCGACATACTGGGAAATTGGCCGACGAATTGTCGAATTTGAACAAGGTGGCGAGGCCAGGGCTGCGTATGGTGCGCAGCTAATCAAGCGACTATCAAAGGATTTAAGTCTAAGGTATAAGCGTGGGTTCTCTGCAAAAAACTTACGCCAAATGAGGCTTTTTTACCTCTTTTTTCAACATGTTGAAATTCGCCAGACAGTGTCTGGCGAATTAACACCATTGCCCTGGTCCACTTACGTCCGTTTACTTTCCGTTAAAAACGCTGACACCCGCAGCTTTTATGAAAAAGAGACGCTCCGCTGTGGCTGGTCTGTTCGCCAGCTAGAACGGCAAATTGCGACCCAATTTTATGAGCGAACACTGCTGTCACATGACAAATCAGCCATGCTGCAACAACACGCTCCTGCCGAGACGCATATTCTTCCGCAACAGGCGATACGCGATCCCTTTGTGCTCGAATTTCTGGAATTGAAAGATGAATACTCAGAATCCGATTTTGAGGAGGCGCTGATCAACCACCTGATGGATTTCATGCTGGAACTTGGGGATGATTTTGCCTTTGTTGGTCGGCAGCGAAGGTTACGCATTGATGACAACTGGTTTCGTGTCGATCTGCTGTTTTTCCACCGCCGTTTACGCTGCCTGCTAATCGTCGATCTAAAAGTGGGCAAATTCAGCTATAGCGATGCCGGACAGATGAATATGTATCTCAACTACGCCAAAGAGCACTGGACGCTACCGGATGAAAATCCGCCCATCGGTCTGGTTCTCTGTGCAGAGAAAGGAGTCGGAGAAGCGCATTATGCACTGGCTGGTTTGCCTAACACCGTTCTGGCGAGTGAATATAAGATGCAACTACCTGATGAAAAACGACTCGCGGATGAACTCGTTCGAACACAGGCGGTGCTAGAAGAAGGCTATAGACTCCGTTAATTTCAGCGGTTTCGAATTCTGCAGACACTGTCTGCAGAATCTTTAAAACGAACTAAGTTTTAAGCCATTAAATCAGCCTTAACCTTCACCACCACCTTTTTAATCTCACCAGGTTCGCCGACAACGCATCCTGGTTTATGCGGTTCTCCCGGCATAAACACGGCGAACATTCCCGGTTTTAAGTTGATGGTTTGCTCGTTTTCAATGGCGCTGCAAAGCTGGTAATCATCTTCATGGTGGAACTCTTCACACTGGCGCGCAGTGCCTGCCGTGCCAAACAGAATCCGTTCCTCACCTTTTAATAACAGCTGGATATCAATGTATTGCTCGTGCAATTCCGCTTTTTTCTCGACGGGCGATTGAGTGTTAAACGTCATGACATTCATAAAAATATTGTCGCCCTGTAATTCGTAACGACCCGGCGCTTTTTCTTGCGGTCTGGCAGCTAATGCCAGCGTTAACGCGTCCTGTAACGCAGGATGTAACCCAGCAGACGGTAATGACTGTACTTCACCCATCATCATAATTTTTCTCCCTGGGCCAACAGCGCAGCCCCAAGTAAACCTGCATCATGGCGGTAGTGCGCCGCCAGTAAATCAACATGAAATGCCGCTGGCTCCTGCGCCAGATACGTTTCCACCAGCGCCAGATACCCTTCTGCCAGACCAACGCTGCCACCGACCACCACGCACTGACAATCAGTTGTGGCTTTAATATCAGCGATCAGCCTTGCCAGCACATGTGCGGAGCGGTGAATCAGCTGCTGCGCCTGCTCGTCGCCCTGCCCGGCGCGCATGAAAATAGTTTTCGCATCCGCGCCAGCCAACTCCCCCTGCGCTGCCGCTGCAATACCGCGACCAGAGGCAATCGCTTCCACGCAACCTGTGCGTCCACAGCCGCAGACTGGGCCGTGTGGATCGGCAAGCGTATGCCCGATGTGCCCCGCCAGACCGCCAGGGCCGGTAAGCAGTTTGCCGCCGCTCACTACACCGCCGCCGACGCCAGTGGAAACGGTGATAAACACCATATCGGTTATATCGCCTTCCAGCGCCTGATACTCTGCCCATGCTGCGGCCAGGGCGTCGTTAATGGCAATGGTCGGCAAATCGGTAAGTTGCCCCAGCGTTTTGACTAACGGAAAGTGTAGCAATCCACCAAGATTATGCGGATTCAGCGCCAGCAAACTGCCGTCGCGAATAATTCCGGTTGAAGCGATGGCAACCCGCTGCGCATGAGCTTGCAACGGAGAGACTAATGCGGATAAGGCATCACGCAAGGCTTCTGGTGTCTGGCTGGCTGGCGTAGGAAGTTCACGACGATCGCGGATCTGCCCGTCAGCGCCAATCAGCGCGGCGGCAAGTTTAGTACCGCCGATATCAATCGCCAGTGTGGTCATAGCACCGCCTTTTTCATCGCTGTGTTGTACCACTGACAAATGTGTTCAAGACGCGTAATGGCAGAACCGACCGTCACCGCCCACGCGCCGTGGCGCATCGCATCAGCCGCCTGAGCAGGCGTGTTGTAACGCCCTTCGGCAATCACCCGACATCCGGCGTCGCTCAACCTTTTCACCAGCGTCAGATCCGGCTCTTCTGGCGTTTCAGGCGTGGTATAGCCAGAAAGCGTAGTGCCAATAATTTCGGCTCCCAGCTTTTGGCATGCCAGGCCGTCTTCCGGCGTTGAGCAGTCGGTCATCGCCAGTAAACCGTGATGATGAATACGTGCCAGCAGCGTTTCAACAGGCACCGGACGCGGGCGGTCGGTGCCGTCAATGGCGATAATGTCCGCGCCCGCCTGCGCCAGCGCATCGACATCTTCAATATAGGCCGTGATGCGTACCGGAGAATCCTCCAGATCGCGTTTCACAATTCCAATAATCGGCACGCTCACCACCGCACGCGTGGCTTGCAGATTTGCCACACCTTCAATGCGAATGGCAACCGCGCCCGCCTGCTCTGCCGCTAATGCCATGGCTGCGACGATTTCGGGTTTATCGAGCGGGCTGTCCGGAACCGGCTGGCAGGAGACAATCAGGCCACCGTTAGCAGCGATTTTTTGATCCAGTTGTGCAAGTAACGACATACATCTTCCCTTAGCGAAAGGCCCGATACAGAGACCGGGCAACAGGATTAACTTTTGGTTTTGACTAAATCGTTTTTGGCGCTGCCAAACGGCACGGCACCGCTAAATGGTTTGCCGTCGATAGCGTCATGAGTACGCAACGCTTCCGGGCGCAGCCAACGCTGAACACGAGAAGGCATATCCAGACCAATCAGCAGGATCACCACAAATGTCAGACTGAACGAGAGCGATGCCAGTGCAGTACCCAGATCCAGACGTTGAGCGATCAACGCGCCGATGATTGGGGCCAGTGCGCCACCCAATGCGCCAACGTTATAGGTAAAGCCCAGGCCCGCTGCACGCTGGTCGGTATCGAAATAACCGCCAATCAGTTTCGGTAAGATCCCGGCGATCCCTTGTCCAAGCATTTGCTGGAAGAACAGTAACAGACCGAGCACCCAGACGTTTGCACCGCCAATAGCAAATACCGGAATAATCAGCAGCTGCGAGGCCAACAGACTACAAACGTACGCTTTGCGGGTTCCCAGCCAGTCACCGAGGAAGCCACCGACGCAGCACCCCACCGCCGCGCCAAAGCCACTAAAGAACAGCACATTGGCGACAGTATGAGGGTTATAAGCCAGATCGGTTTTCAGATACGTTGGCAGCAGCGCCTGAATCGGCCATGAGTAGAGGAAAGCAAACAACACGACCACCATCAGCATTACGCCAGTTGGCCAGCGTTTGCCCGTACTCTGCACCATAAAGCTGATAAAGATTGCGGTGCATAACAGCCCAAGAACAGCGACGATCGCGGCATTTTGCAGGTTACCGGCGAAGCAGAACCACAGCGCAGTAGCCGCCGCCAGTGTCATTACGATATTGGCAATGCGATGTTCACCACGGTAGAGAATATCCACCATTGTGCGTACTGGTGCTTTACCTGCGTGTTTCTCTTTCCAGTCTTCTGCTTCCGGGATGTTTTTACGCAGCCAGAGAGCAAAGATGATTGGCAAAATGCCGATAAAGAACAGCGCACGCCAGCCCCAGACCGGAACCACCAGGCTGTAGACCTGAGCGGCAACGACGGCCCCTACAGAGAAGCCTGAAATCAGAAAGCCACTGGCTTTGTTACGCAGATGTTTTGGCCAGCTTTCAATGACATAGGTGGCGCTGGAACCGTATTCACCCGCCATCCCCATGCCGATGACCAGACGAGCGATAAACATGGTGATGTAGCCTGGCGCAAAGCCGCATGCCAGCGTCCCGGCCGAGAAGAGAACGATGCTGGTGACCATTGCCAGACGACGCCCGTAGCGGTCACCCATAGCGCCGAGCATCAGGCCGCCGAACCAGCGAGAGATAAAGGCTGCGGAGATCAGACTTGCCGCCTGCACCGTCGTCAGCCCGAATTCACCTTGTACTTCGGTGAGTACCAGGGCGATTAAAACGAAATCAAAACCGTCAAGCAGATATCCCAACCAGGCAGCGGAAAATGCCCGCCATTGTGCACGATTGAGATGGCGATACCACGGGATATTCTGGGTTGTAGTACTCATTGTGAGTCTCCCGCGGTGGGCGATGCCCACACGCTTTGGTATGAAAATTGTAGGGTACAGATGCGTTTATTTCCCCTCACCCGGTAGGGGCGAGCGAGGGGAAACAACTCACCCGCGCTCTTGCATCAACTGCTGGGCCAGCGCCTTCAGTTCTGGCAGATATTTTTCATCTACCGGACCAAACGGTTTGCGGCACAGCGGCACAGAAACGACATCCATATAATGCAGAACAGTTTTCAGGCCGCGGAATACACCCGTTTTGATCAGTAAATCAATGACTTTGTTGCATTCAGTTTGCAGTTTCTGCGCGGTCTGGATATCGCCTTCTTTCAGCGCCTTAACGATCCCCTGATAGCGCCAGCCCATGATGTTGTAGGTACTACCGATACCACCATCAGCGCCCGCCAGCAGGCCAGAGGCGAAGATTTCGTCGTAACCGTTATAGAGCACCAGATCAGGATGTTCACGACGGATCTGCTCCATCTGATAGAGATCGCCAGAGGTCTGTTTCAGCGCACCTACGCCAGGCAATGTAACAAGTGTGTTGATCTGATCCAGGGTCAGTTTTACCCCACTCAGGGCTGGAATGTTGTACACCACCATCGGCAAACCATCCGCCGAATCAATAATTGCCCGATAGTGATCGCAGTGTTCTTCAAAGCTGAAAGGATAGTAGAACGGCGTGACGGCGGAGACGGCATCGAAGCCATAACGTTTAGCCGATGCCGCAAGTTGTTGGCTTTCGGCGGTGCTGACGCAACCGACGTGGGCGATGAGTTTAATCTTACCTTTCGCCTCTTCGGCGACGATTTCCAGTACCTGTTCACGCTCGGAAAGGCTTTGTACAAAGGCTTCGCCGGTCGAACCACCCACGTATAAACCGTCAATGCCCTGCTGAATATTGAACTGAACCAGGCGGCGCAGACTCGCTTTATCCAGTGCTTGTTGTTGATCAAAAGGAGTCAGGAGTGCAGCCATTACGCCACGTAAATTCGTTGCCATAAATACCTCTGAAGTGATGCTTGTCTGATAAACGATATACCTTTATACCTGTTATACCAGATCAATTAAGCAACACCCCATACAGAAAGCTTATAATGCGATCTGCTTCACTAAAGTGGCATTATTTCTTTTTGTTGGTGGTCTGACCGAAGGCGTGCCAGGTAGCAGAGACGCTGTTGAGATGCGATTGCAACGCACGATCGGCTTCGTCAGGATCGTGGCGGCGGATCGCGTCAACGATCGCAATATGCTGTTGATAGCTAACGTTGTTATGCTCGTGCAGAGCCTGATCAGCCACGGTTGGACGTGCGGCGATCAGCCAGTCGAGCAGGGCAACGTGGATCGCCATGAAGATTGGGTTACCGGGGATCTCCGCCAGCACGCGGTGGAAATCAACGTCTGAGCGAATGAATGCCGCGTTGTTATCCAGCGACTGACTGTTGATTTCCAGTGCTTTTGCCAGCAAATCGATTTGCTCATCGGTGGCGTGTTCAGCCGCATAGCGCACCAGGCTGGATTCAAAGAACAGACGTAATTGTTCGAAATGGGCAATCCCACCAGGATGAGAAAGGAAATCTTTCGCCATGCCGGAAAGCTCGCCGATGATGGTGTCCGCAGAAGGACGTGAGACGCGGGCACGTTCGCCGTTGTTTATTTGCACCAGACCTTTGCGTTTTAACGCTGCCAGCGCTTCACGCACCGAAGGACGCCCGACGTTAAAGAACGCCATCAGTTCGCGTTCAGACGGTAATTGTTCACCTTCGCCAAATTCACGACGGCGGATCATCTGTTCCAGCTCTTCTTCCACCATTTCGGAGAGTTTTTTACGCGCCAGCGGGCGGCTACGCAAGTTGCGACCAATTGCAGGTGAAGAATCTTCGGTTTGCGAATCAAATGCGTTCATAAGGCCCATTCTGTAAGGTCAGTGTGATTAACATCATCAGTGACATCCTATCACAGGATTGAAAGTAGGGGAAAATGGCAGGGTTTTCTCTTTGTGCCTCATCATTACCATAATTAACGGAATAATTAACTATTGCGAAAAATTAATGTAACGCAGATAAAAACATCCCGTTTGAATTATTTATAAGACTATTCACGAGCATTATGAATATTATGAATGTGTTCTTACAAAATAATCATAAGCGCATATTTTTTAATGAAAAATCACCTCACCTACAATTAAAAACACGACATCCGCACCATAAATAGACTTGCAAAAAATATAACATCATTGTTTTCAATCTGCCGTTTATGGGATTGACCCTTTTCTTTTGACACGGAGTTCAACAATGTTCGGCATAATTATATCTGTCATCGTATTAATTACGATGGGCTATTTGATCCTGAAAAACTACAAACCTCAGGTGGTGCTGGCTGCAGGTATCTTCCTGATGATGTGCGGTGTCTGGTTAGGGTTAGGTGGTGTACTCGATCCCGCCAAAAGCAGCGGCTACTTGATCGTCGATATTTATAATGAAATCCTGCGCATGCTGTCCAACCGCATTGCCGGATTGGGGCTGTCGATTATGGCGGTGGGCGGTTATGCCCGCTACATGGAGCGCACAGGAGCCAGTCGCGCGATGGTGAGCTTGTTAAGCCGCCCGTTAAAACTCATTCGCTCGCCGTATATTATTCTGTCGGCAACTTACGTCATCGGCCAAATCATGGCGCAGTTTATTACCAGCGCCTCCGGCCTGGGTATGTTGCTGATGGTCACCTTATTTCCGACACTGGTGAGTCTGGGAGTAAGCCGTCTCTCTGCGGTGGCGGTTATCGCAACCACAATGTCCATTGAGTGGGGGATTCTGGAAACGAACTCCATTTTTGCAGCCCAGGTAGCGGGAATGAAAATTGCCACTTACTTCTTCCACTACCAGCTTCCGGTCGCCTCTTGCGTCATTATCTCGGTGGCGATCTCCCACTTTTTCGTGCAACGCGCTTTTGACAAAAAAGATAAAAATATCAATCACGAACAGGCAGAGCAAAAAGCTCTCGATAATGTCCCGCCGCTCTATTACGCCATTTTACCTGTGATGCCGTTAATCCTGATGCTCGGCTCGCTATTCCTTGCCCACATCGGGCTGATGCAGTCAGAACTGCATCTGGTGGTGGTGATGTTACTGAGTTTGACGATGTTTGTTGAGTTCTTCCGCAAGCATAACTTGCGCGAAACAATGGACGATGTGCAGGCGTTTTTTGACGGCATGGGTACGCAGTTTGCCAACGTGGTAACGCTGGTGGTCGCGGGTGAAATATTTGCGAAAGGCTTAACGACGATTGGCACTGTCGATGCGGTTATCAGGGGTGCGGAGCATTCTGGTCTGGGCGGTATTGGCGTGATGATTATTATGGCGCTGGTCATTGCCATTTGTGCCATTGTGATGGGCTCTGGCAATGCGCCGTTTATGTCATTTGCCAGTCTTATTCCGAATATCGCAGCCGGACTACATGTACCAGCGGTTGTAATGATTATGCCGATGCATTTTGCCACGACGCTAGCGCGCGGTTTCGCCGATTACTGCGGTGGTGGTCGTTACGTCAGGAATTGCAGGCGTTTCGCCTTTTGCGGTGGTGAAGCGGACAGCGATCCCCATGGCAGTCGGTTTCGTGGTGAATATGATTGCCACAATCACGCTATTTTATTAAGTCATTAAAAGACAAAACAGGCCGCCAGGGCCTGTTTTTGTATTACTTCACAACGCGTAATGCTGGTCGACCACCACGTGGTGGCTGCGGTGGTTCATCGTCAGGATGAGTGTCATCATCGTGATCTGGCTTGTCGCCATCAATAACCGACATAACGGTTTCGTTGTCTGCCGATGCCTCTTCATCATTCATGATGCTGGTATCTTCATCGTAGGCAGCTTCAGGCTCAAACATCGTGCCTGCGCCATTTTCACGGGCGTAGATAGCCAGCACGGCAGCCAGCGGCACAGAAACCTGACGCGGAATGCCACCAAAGCGCGCGTTAAAGCGCACCTCATCATTCGCCAGTTCCAGATTGCCGACAGCACGCGGCGCAATGTTGAGTACGATTTGCCCGTCACGCGCATATTCCATAGGAACCTGCACGCCAGGGAGCGTCACATCCACCACCAGGTGCGGCGTGAGCTGGTTATCCAGCAACCACTCATAGAATGCACGCAGCAGATAGGGACGACGTGGTGTTAGCTGTGACAAATCCATACAGATTAACTCCGGCCCAGACGCATTTCACGTTCTGCTTCAGTTAAAGAAGCAAGGAAAGAGTCACGCTCAAAGACGCGGGTCATATAGCCTTTCAGCTCTTTCGCACCCGGGCCGCTGAACTCGATACCCAGTTGCGGCAGACGCCACAGCAGCGGAGCAAGGTAGCAATCGACCAGGCTGAACTCATCGCTCAGGAAGTACGGCTTCTGACCGAAGACCGGCGCAATCGCCAGCAGTTCTTCGCGCAGTTGCTTACGTGCGGCATCTGCTTCAGAAGCTGAACCGTTGATGATGGTGTTCATCAGCGTGTACCAGTCTTTTTCGATGCGATGCATGTACAAACGGCTTTCACCGCGAGCTACCGGGTAAACAGGCATCAGTGGCGGATGCGGGAAACGCTCATCCAGATATTCCATAATGATGCGAGATTCCCACAGGGTCAGCTCACGATCCACCAGGGTCGGAACGCTCTGATTCGGGTTGAGGTCAATCAGATCCTGAGGCGGATTGTCCTTTTCCACGTGTTCGATCTCGAAACTTACACCTTTCTCAGCCAGCACAATGCGGACCTGATGGCTATAGATGTCAGTAGGACCGGAAAACAGCGTCATTACCGAACGTTTGTTGGCAGCGACAGCCATGAAAACCTCCAGGTATAGTCAGAATTTTTACTGCTACCAGCCACCAGGTGGCCAGTCAGAAGTTGTGTTACCCAGTAAGGAACGACTCTCTTTGTTCGAAAATCAAACAAAAAATGAGCAATACCCGACATTTGGGCAGAAAATTGGATGATAGTTTACCAGATTTTGCGACCTTTGTGGTGAGTCGATGCCGGAAATGGGGAAAAAGAGATGCGCTTTAGTCTGAAATAGTTGACTTAGTCCCTTATTGGCGATGTGGTTTTTGTTTTGCCTGTCTGTCAGACGGCAGCAAAAAGCAACTTTCCATTTTTTACGCTGATTCAGAATTTAACCATAAAAAAACCCGCCGAAGCGGGTTTTTTCGCAAATTGTTTTCTGCCGGAGCAGAAGCCAATTAACGTTTGGAGAACTGCGGACGACGACGTGCTTTACGCAGACCGACTTTCTTACGTTCAACCTGACGAGCGTCACGAGTAACGAAGCCAGCTTTACGCAGTTCAGAACGCAGGGACTCGTCGTATTCCATCAGAGCGCGGGTGATACCGTGACGGATCGCACCAGCCTGACCAGAGATACCACCACCTTTAACGGTGATGTACAGGTCCAGTTTCTCAACCATATCGACCAGTTCCAGCGGCTGACGAACTACCATGCGAGCAGTTTCACGACCGAAGTACTGTTCCAGAGAACGTTGGTTGATTACGATTTTACCGTTGCCCGGTTTGATGAAAACGCGAGCTGCGGAACTTTTGCGGCGACCAGTGCCGTAGTATTGATTTTCAGCCATTGCCTATAATCCCGATTAGATGTCAAGAACTTGCGGTTGCTGTGCCGCGTGGTTGTGCTCGTTACCCGCGTAAACTTTCAGTTTACGGAACATAGCACGACCCAGCGGGCCTTTTGGCAACATGCCTTTAACCGCGATTTCAATCACACGCTCAGGACGGCGAGCAATCATCTCTTCAAAGGTCGCTTGTTTGATACCACCGATGTGGCCGGTGTGGTGATAGTACACTTTGTCAGTACGCTTGTTGCCGGTTACAGCAACTTTGTCAGCGTTCAGAACGATGATGTAATCACCGGTATCTACGTGCGGAGTGTATTCCGCTTTGTGCTTACCGCGCAGGCGACGAGCCAGTTCAGTAGCCAGACGGCCCAGAGTTTTACCGGTCGCGTCAACAACATACCAGTCGCGTTTTACGGTTTCTGGTTTAGCTGTAAAAGTTTTCATTAAAAGCTTACCCAATAAATAGTTACACGTTGGTGAACACCCAAACGTCTTCAATTGTTGAGGTTCACACGACAAAGTCCGGCAAACCTACCCCTTCGAATAGCCTATGCCAGCACACAAAAAGTTTTGGGAAAAAAACTTTCTTGTAACGTGGGGTCGCAGGATTATAGAGAAGTCGGGGTCAAAGATCGACCCCTTTTTGTGATTTGTGGCAGGTTTTAACCCGCTAAATGCTCGCGCTTCAGATACTCTTCGCTTTGCATCTCTTGCAGACGTGACAGGCAACGCTGGAACTCAAACTTCAGCCGATCGCCCTGATAAATTTCATACAGCGGCACTTCTGCACTCACCACTAATTTGACATGGCGCTCGTAAAACTCATCCACCAGCGCAATAAAGCGCCGCGCTTCGCTCTCCATCAACCGCGTCATAACTGGTACATCAAACAACATGACCGTATGAAAGAGACGTGAGAGCGCAATATAGTCATGCTGACTGCGGGCGTCGACGCACAGCGTAGTAAAAGAGACCGCCAGCGTCTGGTTCTCGACGCCCATTGTCGCCAATGGCCGATGGTTGATTTCTAACGTCGGTGAATTTTCTCGTTTCCCCCCCGCCAGCGCCAACCATAGTTTATCCATTTGCGCCCGGGTTTCATCGTGGAGTGGCGAAAGCCACAGATGCGCCTGAGTGAGTGTACGCAGACGATAATCAACACCAGCGTCCACGTTCATTACATCACAATGCTGTTTAATGGCATCGATTGCAGGCAAAAAACGCGCACGTTGTAGGCCATTTCGATAAAGTTCGTCCGGCGGAATATTTGACGTCGCTACCAGGGTAATACCGCGGGCGAACAGGGCTTTCATCAGGCCGCCAAGTAGCATGGCATCGGTAATATCAGAGACAAAAAATTCGTCAAAACAGAGCACGTCAGTTTCTGCTTTAAAACGATCAGCAATAATTTCCAGCGGATCGGTCTGCCCCTGTAAGGCAGTTAGCTCTTCATGCACCCGCAGCATAAAACGGTGAAAGTGCAGGCGCTGTTTCCGCTCTCCCGGCAGGCTTTGATAGAAAAGGTCCATCAGCCAGGTTTTCCCGCGTCCTACACCGCCCCACATATATAAGCCACGCACTGGCGTATGCTTTGTGTCTTCCCGTTTACCCCACAGCTTACCGACCCGCGCCATTAGCCCACTCGTCCTGGGGGCTGGTGGCGTGCTATTGATGAGTTCCTGATAAATAATTTCCAAGCGGCTGACGGCCTCTTTTTGAACGTCGTCGGGTTGATGGCTGCCTTCATTGAGCGCCTTCAGGTATTGCGATGTTGGAGTAACGCTTTGCATGATCTTATTGTTATTCCTTGAATAATCGGTGCGCCGTTGTTCACGGTTGACGAAAAAAAGGCCGTTCTACACTACGCGATATGCAGTCGGGATTCCACTTCTGTGGAATTAACGGTTATAGTGGCATAATCAGCCGCAGGCATGGAGCCTGAAGCCAACACCCTACGGAAACAAAAGACAACGGGAGATGTTCATGACCTGGGAATATGCGCTAATTGGGTTAGTCGTCGGCATCATTATTGGTGCTGTGGCCATGCGTTTTGGTAATCGTAAACTACGCCAGCAACAGGCGTTGCAGTACGAACTGGAAAAGAATAAAGCTGAACTGGACGAGTATCGCGAAGAGCTGGTTAGCCACTTTGCCCGCAGCGCGGAATTACTGGATACCATGGCGCACGACTATCGCCAGCTGTATCAGCACATGGCGAAAAGCTCCAGCAGCCTGCTGCCGGAACTGTCTGCTGAAGCAAACCCGTTCCGTAATCGTCTGGCAGAGTCTGAAGCCAGCAACGATCAGGCACCGGTGCAGATGCCTCGCGACTATTCTGAAGGCGCATCCGGCCTGCTGCGTACTGGCGCGAAGCGCGACTAATTTATTTTTCGGGCGCAGCCATTGCGCCCTCCTCTTCTCTCCCTCCCCGACTATCATTTAATCTGGTGTCTCATTGTTAGCCGTCTGAAAATTCAATAACATCAAACTGTTTTGAATCTCTTTTCTTATCATTCAGGTACGAGAGCAGGAATAATGAAAAAACAAACCCAGCTGTTGAGTGCATTAGCGTTAAGTGTCGGGTTAACTCTCTCGGCGTCATTTCAGGCCGTTGCGTCGATCCCAGGCCAGGTTGCCGATCAGGCCCCCCTCCCCAGTCTGGCTCCAATGCTGGAAAAAGTGCTTCCGGCAGTGGTGAGCGTACGGGTGGAAGGAACGGCCAGTCAGGGACAGAAAATCCCGGAAGAATTCAAAAAGTTTTTTGGTGATGATTTACCGGATCAACCTGCACAACCCTTCGAAGGTTTAGGCTCCGGTGTCATCATCAACGCCAGTAAAGGCTATGTGCTGACCAACAACCATGTGATTAATCAGGCACAGAAAATCAGTATTCAGCTCAATGATGGGCGCGAGTTTGATGCAAAACTGATTGGTAGCGATGACCAGAGCGATATCGCCCTGTTGCAAATTCAAAACCCGAGCAAATTAACGCAAATCGCTATTGCCGACTCCGATAAATTGCGCGTCGGTGATTTTGCCGTGGCGGTCGGTAACCCATTTGGCCTTGGGCAAACCGCCACCTCTGGCATTGTTTCCGCATTAGGACGCAGCGGGTTGAATCTTGAAGGTCTGGAAAACTTTATCCAGACAGATGCTTCCATTAACCGCGGTAACTCCGGCGGTGCACTGTTAAACCTTAACGGTGAGTTAATTGGCATCAACACTGCAATCCTTGCGCCTGGCGGCGGGAGCGTCGGAATTGGATTTGCCATCCCCAGTAATATGGCGCGAACACTGGCGCAGCAGCTTATCGACTTTGGTGAAATCAAACGCGGTTTGTTAGGCATCAAAGGCACCGAGATGAGTGCCGATATCGCCAAAGCCTTCAACCTTGACGTGCAGCGTGGCGCGTTTGTCAGCGAAGTGTTGCCAGGTTCTGGCTCGGCGAAAGCGGGCGTCAAAACGGGCGATATTATTACCAGCCTCAACGGCAAACCGCTGAATAGCTTTGCTGAGTTGCGCTCTCGTATCGCGACCACCGAGCCGGGCACGAAAGTGAAGCTTGGCCTGCTGCGTAACGGCAAACCACTGGAAGTAGAAGTGACGCTCGATACCAGCACCTCTTCGTCGGCCAGCGCTGAAATGATCACGCCAGCGCTGGAAGGTGCAACGTTGAGCGATGGTCAGCTAAAAGATGGCGGCAAAGGTATTAAAATCGATGAAGTTGTCAAAGGAAGCCCAGCTGCTCAGGCTGGCTTGCAAAAAGACGATGTGATCATTGGCGTCAACCGCGATCGGGTGAACTCGATTGCTGAAATGCGTAAAGTGCTGGCGGCAAAACCGGCCATCATCGCCCTGCAAATTGTACGCGGCAATGAAAGCATCTATCTGCTGATGCGTTAATGTCGTAAACCGGGCATCAGGCTGACGTGTGATGTCCGGTTAACTCGTGGTATGCTGCTGCCGTTCCCTTTTTTAATGACGCCTCCATCATGTTTGTGAAGCTCTTACGTTCCGTTGCGATTGGATTAATTGTCGGCGCTATTCTGCTGGTTGCCATGCCTTCGCTGCGCAGCCTTAACCCGCTTTCCACTCCGCAATTTGACAGTACCGATGAGACGCCTGCCAGTTATAATCTGGCGGTTCGCCGCGCCGCGCCAGCGGTGGTTAACGTTTACAACCGTGGTTTGAACACCAACTCTCACAACCAGCTTGAGATCCGCACCCTGGGATCCGGTGTAATCATGGATCAACGCGGTTATATCATCACCAATAAACACGTCATCAACGACGCCGATCAGATCATCGTCGCCTTACAGGATGGACGTGTATTTGAAGCATTGCTGGTGGGATCTGACTCTCTAACCGATCTGGCGGTACTTAAAATTAATGCCACTGGCGGTTTACCTACCATTCCAATTAATGCACGTCGCGTACCGCACATTGGCGACGTGGTACTGGCGATCGGTAACCCGTACAACCTCGGGCAGACCATTACCCAGGGGATTATTAGTGCTACGGGTCGAATCGGTCTGAACCCGACCGGGCGGCAAAACTTCCTACAAACCGATGCTTCCATTAACCACGGTAACTCTGGCGGCGCGCTGGTGAACTCGCTGGGCGAACTGATGGGCATTAACACGCTGTCGTTTGATAAGAGTAACGATGGCGAAACGCCGGAAGGTATCGGCTTTGCGATTCCTTTCCAGTTAGCAACCAAAATTATGGATAAGCTGATCCGCGATGGTCGCGTGATCCGCGGCTACATTGGTATCGGCGGACGCGAGATCGCACCACTGCACGCGCAGGGCGGTGGTATAGATCAACTGCAAGGGATCGTGGTTAATGAAGTGTCACCTGACGGCCCGGCGGCGAATGCGGGTATTCAGGTCAACGATCTGATTATTTCGGTGGATAACAAACCGGCCATCTCTGCTCTGGAGACGATGGATCAGGTGGCAGAAATTCGCCCTGGTTCGGTGATCCCGGTTGTAGTGATGCGTGATGATAAGCAGTTAACGCTGCAGGTCACCATTCAGGAATATCCGGCAACCAATTAAGGCCAGCGTGAAAGACAAAAAAACCGGAGTCTGTGCTCCGGTTTTTTATTATCCGCTAATCAATTACTTATTAACGAACTCTTCGCCCAGGGCGATATCTTTCTTGAGCGTATCCAGCATACCTTCCAGCGCGTTCTGTTCAAATGCGCTCAGGGTACCGATAGATTTACGCTCTTCCACGCCGTTTTTACCCAGCAGAAGCGGCTGAGAGAAGAAACGGGCGTACTGACCGTCGCCTTCAACGTAGGCACATTCGACAACGCCTTGTTCGCCCTGCAGTGCGCGAACCAGAGACAGGCCAAAACGTGCAGCAGCCTGGCCCATAGACAGGGTTGCAGACCCGCCACCGGCTTTCGCTTCAACCACCTCAGTACCCGCGTTCTGGATACGTTTGGTCAGATCAGCCACTTCCTGCTCGGTAAAACTAACGCCAGGAACCTGTGACAACAGCGGCAGAATGGTAACACCAGAGTGACCGCCAATAACCGGCACTTCAACTTCGCCTGGCTGTTTGCCTTTCAGTTCCGCAACAAAGGTGTTGGAACGAATGATATCCAGCGTGGTAACGCCGAACAGTTTGTTTTTGTCATAAACACCGGCTTTTTTCAGCACTTCAGCAGCAATCGCAACTGTGGTGTTAACCGGGTTAGTGATAATACCAATGCACGCTTTCGGGCAGGTTTTCGCAACTTGCTGTACCAGGTTTTTCACGATGCCGGCGTTAACATTAAACAGGTCGGAACGATCCATACCCGGTTTACGCGCTACACCTGCAGAGATAAGAACGACATCTGCGCCTTCCAGCGCCGGAGTCGCATCTTCACCAGAAAAACCTTTGATTTTCACAGCAGTAGGGATATGGCTCAGATCGACGGCCACACCGGGAGTCACTGGAGCGATATCATACAGAGAGAGTTCTGAACCTGAAGGCAGTTGGGTTTTTAACAGTAGTGCAAGCGCCTGGCCAATACCGCCAGCAGCGCCGAGGACTGCGACTTTCATCCTAAACTCCTTATTATATTGATAAACTAAGATATGTTGCTCCGCTGCCGCGACCTTAATCCACAAAATTGCCGTTTACAATGACCACATCTCAAGAATGTGTAGTCACGCAAGTTTAGCGTTTATGCATTTAATTGCCGTAATCAGGAACCTAAGTTACGTAATTAACAATCGCTTATGCATTAGCGCAACATTCCAACAGGTGGTGACAATATACCCTACCGTTCAGCCAAAACAACATCAATTTGATAACAATTAATTTACTTTTAAGCAGAATTTGCATGCCGTGACGCAGGCATATTTCTCAATAACGAAATTTGATAAAATCCCGCTCTTTCATAACATTATTTCAGCCTTCTTCAGGGCTGACTGTTTGCATAAAAATTCATCTGTATGCACAATAATGTTGTATCAACCACCATATCGGGTGACTTATGCGAAGCTCGGCTAAGCAAGAAGAACTAGTTAAAGCATTTAAAGCATTACTTAAAGAAGAGAAATTTAGCTCCCAGGGCGAAATCGTCGCCGCGTTGCAGGAGCAAGGCTTTGACAATATTAATCAGTCTAAAGTCTCGCGGATGTTGACCAAGTTTGGTGCTGTACGTACACGCAATGCCAAAATGGAAATGGTTTACTGCCTGCCAGCTGAACTGGGTGTACCAACCACCTCCAGTCCATTGAAAAATCTGGTGCTGGATATCGACTACAACGATGCAGTTGTCGTGATTCATACCAGCCCTGGCGCGGCGCAGTTAATTGCTCGCCTGCTGGACTCACTGGGCAAAGCAGAAGGTATTCTGGGCACCATCGCTGGCGATGACACCATCTTTACCACCCCTGCTAACGGTTTCACCGTCAAAGACCTGTATGAAGCGATTTTAGAGCTGTTCGACCAGGAGCTTTAATCTCTGCCCCGTCGCTTCTGGCGGCGGGGAAAATGTTGCTTATCCCTCTCAACCCCCTGCTTTCCCCTGCGATTAATTTAACGAATAGTGCGTTTTACTGCGACATGTCATTCACACAATGAATACATAAGGTAAAAAAAGCACATTATGCAAAATTCATTATCTAATTGAAAAAACTAGAATTAACGATAAATAACCGTATTTTTAATTCTTTTTTGTTATTAAAATTCACATTTTTAACACTTAGCATCAACTGAAACAGTTAGCGCGGTATTAATTAGCTCAATAATTAGTGTATACTTGATTTTGTGATATGGGTCACGAAACAAAGGCCCAGCTAAAAGATTATGTCGAGGTAAAAATCATGAAAATCAAAACCACTGTTGCTGCATTAAGCGTACTTTCTGTTCTCTCTTTCGGTGCATTCGCTGCCGACTCCATTGATGCTGCACAAGCACAAAATCGTGAAGCAATCGGGACCGTATCCGTAAGTGGTGTGGCGTCTTCGCCAATGGATATGCGTGAAATGCTGAACAAAAAAGCGGAAGAGAAAGGCGCAACGGCCTACCAGATTACTGAAGCTCGTAGCGGTGACACCTGGCACGCTACGGCTGAACTGTACAAATAAACCCTCATCGTCTTGTCCGACGATATTGCCCCCGGTTCGGGGGCTTTTTTTTGCGCTAATGACGAACATTAAAACGCAAATGCCCTTCCAGCTCTTCCTCTGCCTCATCAAACAGCAATATTAACGCGCCAAAACGGCGACGCGTTTTCTCTCCCAGATGAACAAATTCAATCTCAAGTGGTAGCGGCAGGACATCGTTCATTAACACATCCCATAGTGAGTCGAGATCGCGTACCTTATCTTTCGCCAGACCAAAGGTTTGGCTAAAGTCACGATAAAAATCCTCCTGACTCTCAATCTCATCAAAATCAAAGGTATAAATATTCATCTGTTGCCACCGTCACGTTTCGCGGCGAGTTCTGCCGTGCATCGCTAAGTATAGCCATGAAAAAACCGACGCTTTTGGCGTCGGTTTTGACTTAACTATCGGTCAACGCATGTTGATACTTATGGAGCATCCCCGCCAGCCGATGAACCGGTTCCGTCACCTGCGGTGGCGCTTGCCAGATGCATAGCTTTTCCTGGTAGATTTCCAGTTCTTCCAGCAACTGACCAAAGTACCGACGACGTTTATCATCGCTACGGGCAGATATCACATGGTCTGCTGTGCGGCGCATTTGTCGGTGAAACGCCGATAAATCCTCGTTAACCGGGATCGGCGCATCACGCAGGCGCTGGTGGGCGATAATCATCGTCAGCGCCAGGCGAAATTTCGGCAAATCCCCTGGGAACTTATTCATCAGCAAAAACAGCTGCTGATAAAGTGCCGGGAGGTGGTTCTCTTTACGACGTGCCACATTGGTAGTCATCGCGGAAACAGCGGCAGAAACAAACTGATTAAGCAGTACACGTCCAGTCCTGTCGCGCGATTTATCCCGCACCAGCAAAATAACGGTGAACGCGAGCACACAGCCGACGATTTGCCCTAATGCGCTGTCGAGAAACTGACTGAAATGGAAAGTCATCGGGTTATCCAGCACGATAATATTTATGGTGCTGGCCAGCGCCCCCATCGAGCCCAGTCGCCGTTTCTGTACTTCTATTCCGAGGAAGAATCCCAGCACTGCCAGGCTAATACACAGCAGCAACATGCTCTGTTGGGTATTAGGGATAATCACCAAAAAGTAGAGCAGCCCTAACGGCAGCGCGGCCAGCGTCCCGTAGATAAAGTCGATCGCCACCATGCGTGGATTCGGCAAACGCATTGCCAGTGACGTCACGACCGCAATCATCACCATTGCACCACTGCCGGAAGTCCAGCCCGTCCACAGCCAGAAAAGCGTTCCCAGAATGCAGGAAAGTGTGGTTCGCCAGAAGTTAACCATCGCATGATGACGTTCGGCTGACTCTACTTTGACTTCCGGTTCGCCTTGCAGGATCTCTTCTTCGGTGGCGTTGATTTTTGTGTTACTGATAACGCCGCGCTTGAGAAGCTGATAACGCGTTGCCGCCGCGACCCAGCTATAAATGGTGACAGGCGTTTCCCGTTCCCCGGTCCAGGCGATAACTCTTCGCAGGCGTTTGAGCTGCTTGTGGACGTCCTGCGCGGTTTCTACCGGCGTGTCAAAAAATTCGCGGAAAGTATCAGTGATCAATTCCGGGCGCGTATTCTGAATAAGATAAGTTTCGCAGGATTGGGTAATCAGCGTCAGCGATAGCGTATTGATCGCTTTTAAACGTCGATTGGCCCGCGCCCAGCGGGAAGATTCCATATTCAGGTTGCTGCGCATGCCTTGTAGCGCCGTGGTGCGTCGCACCAGGTCGCCCCAGGCTTTATCGACAACTTCACCATCGCCATGCTTGATACAGAGTTGCATTAATTGATATTGCGCGACCAGCAAACTTTCCAGCTCTCGATCCACTTCTTGTTTGATCGATCGCGGAGAAAAGAGCAAATCCGCCATAATCGCACACACAATACCGATAACGATCTCGCTACAACGTTCGACGGCAAACTGCGGCGTAAGCAATGGTTCCGGCTGAATGGTGATCACAATGATCAGCGCGGTATAACCGGCCAGCCCCCACGCATACGAGTTTTCTATTCGTACCAGCGAGGATATCCAGGTACAAAAACCGGCCCAGATACAGCACACCAGAATCATCAATAATGGTGCGCGGATCATCGCAATGATGATCACCAGTCCGGCAATACAGCCAATAAATGTGCCGATGATGCGCAAAAAGCCACGATAGCGAATAGCGCCAGAATACGGTTCACCTCCCGCAGCAAAGGCCGGACCGGCGGCAACAATCGCCGCTGTCAGTACCGCCCAGCGTGGCGTTTCCAGCTGGAAGTGAAAGCCAACAAACAGCGCCAGTACAATGGCGGTCGCCAGTTTTACCGCAAAGCGAATATGTTGGTTAGCAATGGAGAAAATATCCATCGTGATTAACCAAACTCACGCAGGCGATGGGCCATTTTACGGAAGAACGAATCCTGGCTTTCGTCGCGATCTTGTTTGCCAGTGACCACCACTGTAGCAGTGGTGCCCGCAGGCCAGATGTTCTCTTGCTGGTTGTCGAGACGAATACGAACCGGAACACGTTGCGCCAAACGCACCCATTCAAGGTTAGAGTCGATGGTCGCCATCCCTTTGTCGTCACGCGTGCTGCTGGCGTTGGTGACCCCAGCGGCAACACTATCAACAGTCCCTTTCAGCACTTTGTTACTGCCAAGCGGCGTGATCTCTGCACGATACCCAGGGCGCACCCCTTCCAGCTTAGTTTCTTCCATATAGGCCAGTACATAGAAAGAGTTCTGTTTCACCAGCGCAACCGCCGTTGATCCACGAGTAATAAACTCACCGGTATAGACGTTGAGGTTGGTCACCCAGCCATCTGCTGGCGCGCGGATCACCGTGCGTTCAAGATCCAGTTTTGCCAGATCGCGGGTCGCCTGCGCTTTCGCTAACTGATGCAGAACCGTTTGTAGTACGTTGTTGGCCTGGTCGATCTCTTCGCGAGACATCGCCTGCACACCGAGACGGTTACGACGTCCGGCCTCCTGGCGTTTCTCCTGTGCCAGTACCTGATAATAAGCAACATCGGCTTGCGCTTCCTCAAGCGCCTTTTGATAGCGCGGCTGGTCGATGGTGAACAGAACCTGTCCTTTTTTCACGGTGTCACCAACTTTTACGAAGCTCTCTGCCTCTGGGGAAGAGGAGCTGTAAAAGGTTCCTACCAACGGGGAAACCACGATTTTATCAGAATTGATCGGAGCCGTTTTCGCTGCTGCGCCAGTATTTGCCACAGCGTTGCCTGTCTCCTGTGCTGCTGCCACTGTACCTGCTGCAAGAGCACCTGCTGCGCCGAAACTGCCAAAATCCGGCATCTGCACGCCAGC
>ERZ779880.660-NODE-660-length-39008-cov-9.364953_pt1 | contig 39008 bp, 34 predicted proteins | sample MGYA00511555_ERZ779880 | MGnify/ENA primary metagenome ERZ779880 (study PRJEB29588, sample SAMEA2145815) | human gut metagenome | biome: human gut; feature: human-associated habitat; material: faeces | place: Denmark | collected 2008/2010 ... | reverse complement strand
CGACCCCACGCTTAGGAGGCGTGTGCTCTATCCAGCTGAGCTACTGAGACATTTATAAGTTTTATGCAATTTTCAAGGCTCGAAGGAATCGAACCATCTGCCGCTTAGGAGGCGGTCGCTCTATCCAGCTGAGCTACGGAAACATCTTTAAAATCTATTCAATTATGGACTTAAACTAACTCATTGTCAATCACTTTTGCTCCAAAGGCGGTCGTTGCAACATATTCTTAGGAGGCGAACGCTCTATCCAACTGAGCTATTGGCACATAACACAAATATTGTATATTAAGACCTTCAATTTGTCAAGAAAAAGGAGCTTATTTATTATAATAAATTTTTGCAAAAGTGTTCTGAAAAAAATTAAAAAAAGTGTTGACAAAAGTAAAAGCTTGTGATAGAATAAATCTTGCTGAAACGCTGAAAGGCGACATAAATAAACGGAGAGGTGTCCGAGTGGTTTAAGGAGCTAGTCTTGAAAACTAGTGATCCCGCGAGGGACCAAGGGTTCGAATCCCTTCCTCTCCGCCATTTTATTTTTATAGTGCATTTAACTTCACACGGAGGATTACTCAAGTGGTGAAGAGGCTCCCCTGCTAAGGGAGTAGGTCGCTAACGCGGCGCGAGGGTTCAAATCCCTTGTCCTCCGCCAAAGGTCCGTCGTAATCTATCAGAATTACGACGGGTCTTTTTCTTTTGGCGGAGTTGTTTTTTTATTCAATGTCAATAGTTGGGGTAACCCGAAAAAACAGAATATATGAGAATTACAAGCGGCAGAAATTAAACTGTCGCTTGTTGCTTTTACATATAATTTTATTTATTAGGCATTTTTTACAGGAGCGTACTCGCCGTTTACGGACTGATAATAACTAAGCAAAAAGCAGTTCAGCCGATTTGACTAAACTGCCTCTTATGTTATTCGTATTGTTTATAACAGCTTATCCCTCAAAATCCCATTTTGGAACATAGCTTTCGCTTGCAGAAGAAAGCTCCTGCGTAAATCCGTCAATATTGAGCCTCATCATTTCAAGCTTAACCTTGTCATATTCTCTGCGTGTGATTTTACGGTTAATTCGCGAAAAATCTTTGTCGCTGACCTTGCCCATAGGAATGTACTGACACATAAGGCTTAACAAAACCTGATCGCCAAACCTGCGTTTTACAATGTCAAGCACTTCAAGGCTGTTTTTAGTGTGTGCAGGCAGAATAAGATGCCTTACGATAACACCTTTTTTCATAATGCCGTCACCGTCAAACTGCGGCAGACCGACCTGAAAAGTCATTTCGTGGATAGCGGCAACAGCCGTATTGACATAATTCGGTGCGGATGAATATTTTACCGCAAGAAAATCGTCCGCATATTTAAAGTCGGGAAGATAGATGTCAACAAGTCCGTCAAGCATACTGAGAGTTTTCGGGCTTGTGTAGCCGCTGCAGTTGTATACAATCGGAATCCTCGGTTTGTAAATTTCAAGACTTTTGACAACAGCGTGTGCAAAATGGTCGGCTGTTACAAGGTTAATGTTATGCACTCCCTTGTCCTCAAGCTCTTTGTAGCATTCGGCAAGCCTTTCCGGAGTGATTGTTCTTCCGCCGTTCTCGTTTGAAATTTCGTAGTTCTGGCAATAAACGCATCTCATTGTACAACCCGAAAAGAAAACAGTTCCGCTGCCCCTTGTACCGCTTATGCACGGTTCTTCGCCATAATGCGGAGCAACCCTTGCAACAACGGGCAGTTCGCCCATTTTACAAAAGCCGTTTCCGCTGTGAGCAGTACGAACCGCACCGCATTTTCTCGGACATAAATTGCAAATCATGATATCACCTTGTTGTCTGATATATAATGTTCGGCAGAACATTAAACACTATTGTACCACAAGTATGACAAAAGTTAAAGTCCTTGCAAATTAAAGTGTGAAATCAGTAAGATAATCTTCAATGATGTCGTCAAGCTGACAGAGTTCAAGTTCTAACTCGTTGCACATTTCGACAAGTTCGGTCATTTCCCGAAAGCTTTCGCTGATTCCCGAAACGGATTTTACAAGCTTTTTGCCGCAAAAGGCACTTATGCCGAAGGTGTTAAGCCCGTCCTCAGGTGTATGATTTAATTTGTAGGTTATCATTTTTCCCTCCGAATGATAACCGGTCACAATACAATGATACTATTATATTGCGAAATTGTCAATATTGTTACAAAAATATTGCTAAATTGTAAGCAAACAGTGATGCGTTAGTCATAAATTGTACATAATGACAAATGAATGTAAACCGCAGTTAAAGAATTATATAACAATAAAACTTTTGTTCTAAAGGAATCTTAAAAATGTGTAATAAAATGTTCAAAATACCGTGCAGCCGATATTTGCCGTGAAAACGGATTTTTCGGTAAATCACAAAACAATAACAATTAACTGATGAAATATTTCAATAATAGCTAATTATTGCTTTATGTCGGCTTTTATTTGTGCATAATGTATAAAAAGCACTCTCAAAGTTTGGCTTGAGGGTGCTTTTTTAGTTCTCAATAGGAAAAATACGGCATTTATAAATGTTAAAATATAGTTATCGTGCGGTACTTTATGCGAAATAATATTTAGGAGTGAAAATATGAGATTACGCAAACCATTATCGATTCTTCTTTCTCTGTCCATGATTGCAGGTATGTCGGCCTTTGCCTCAAATGCGGCAGTAACAAGCGATGAATCGGTTTCAGCAGGCAATTATTACAACGCAAGCTATCTTGAAAGCTATGCGAGCAAGGCATATAACGAGTCGGGGCTTGGCTCTGTTTACAGCAAGACCTCAACATCTTGGAAAACCTGGTCACCTGACGCGTCGTCCGTAAAGCTTAAGCTCTACACAACAGGTTCTGACAACGAGGCTGGTGCTTCGGCAATCGGCACCTATGATATGAAAAAAGACAGCTCAACAGGTATTTGGTCAATCAGCCTTAACGGCGATTTTAAGAATAAGTATTACACATATCTTGTAACAGTAAACGGCACAACCAAGGAAACACAGGATGTTTACTCACAGGCTGTCGGTGTAAACGGCAACCGTACAATGGTTGTTGACCTTGACTCAACCGATCCGAGCGGTTGGTCGGACGATAAGCATGTTCTCTTTAACAGCGCATCCGAGGCGGCTGTATGGGAAGTTCATGTGCGAGATTTTTCGGTTTCCAAAAACTCGGGTGTGAGTGAGGATAACAAGGGTAAGTACCTTGCATTTACCGAGGGTGGCACAACTCTTAATTCAGACACAAGTTCATCAGCCGTTTCAACAGGCATTGACTACCTTGTTGAACAGGGCATCAACTGCGTTCAGCTTATGCCTGTTTACGATTTCGGTTCGGTAAAGGAAGATGTTGCAAGTTCTTCTTCAAACCGTAACTGGGGTTATGATCCGGTGAACTATAACGCTCCCGAGGGTTCATACTCAACGAATCCTTATGACGGCAACACAAGGATTACAGAGTTCAAGCAGATGATTCAGGCTCTTCACGACAGAGGAATTTCCGTTGTAATGGATGTTGTTTACAACCATACATATTCTACGGATTCATGCTTTAACAGAACTGTTCCCGGCTATTATTACAGAATGAATTCATCATCCTCATATTCAAACGGTTCAGGCTGCGGTAGCGAAACTGCGTCAGATAAGCTGATGTACAGAAAGTATATGATTGAATCCGTAAAGTATTGGGCGGAGGAATATCACATTGACGGCTTCCGTTTTGACCTTATGGGTATTCACGATATCACAACAATGAACGATATCCGTTCTGCTCTTGACGGACTTTATTCAGACGGTTCGGGTAAAAAGATTCTCATGTACGGTGAACCGTGGACAGGCGGTAGTGTTGCAATTTCCGACGGTTGTTCGCAGTCAAAGGCAGGTTCGCTTAATTCAAGGGTAGGTATGTTCTGCGACAGCTACCGTGACGCAATTAAGGGAAGCACAGACGGTTCCGATAAGGGATTTGTTCAGGGCAACACCGATAAGAGCAGAACGGTTGCAAACGGTGTAACCGGCAAGGGCTTTTCGGCTCAGGCTCCTTCACAGACAATAGCTTATGCCGACGCTCACGACAACCTTATCCTCTGGGATAAAATTGTAAAGAGTAACGGCTCATCAAGCTGGAATTCAACATCTTTATCACTCAGGGGACAGGTTAAGAAAGTAATGGGACTTCTCCTTACTTCACAGGGTATCCCGTTTATGACGGCAGGCTCGGAATTTTGCCGTACAAAACAGGGTGATGCGAACAGCTACAAATCAAGCGACGCAATAAATGAGATTGATTGGTCAAGAGTAAAGACCTACTCGGATGTTGCCGCTTATTACAAGGGACTTCTTGAAATCAGAGAAAACTATTCTCCGATGAAGAGTTCAACATTCAACACTCCTTCATTCCAGTCAACATACGGCGATGTTGTTGCTTACACATATTCAAACAACAAGTCAAATGAATGGGGCAAGGTTTGTGTTCTTGTAAACGCAAGTCCAACAAATGATTGGCCGATTACACTTGACGGCAGCGGCTGGACAGTAGTTGCAGACGGCAAGACAGCAGGTCTTAAGAGTCTTGGCACAGTTTCGGGCAACACATACACAGTTCCCGCAAACAGCGCCTGTGTGCTTGTTCAGAGTTCAACTTTTGACAATCTTAAGGTTAGTGAAAAAACATTCGGTACGGTAACAATCAAACATATTGACGACAGCGGAAATGTTCTAAAGACATCAACAGCAAAATATGCAGACGGTACAACATACCGTACTTACCCCGACACAACCATCCTTTATGATTACAGTCTCAAGAATACTCAGGGTGCGACCTCAGGCAAGGTTACAGGCGGAAAGAACTACAATGTAACATTTGTTTACAGCTCAAGTGGAATCCGTTCAGGCTATGTTACCGTAAATTATGTTGACGAAAACGGTGAGTCAATTAAGGATACCGTTTCAACAAAGTACCGTGAAGGCGACAGCTACAGCGTTCCGTTCACATCAATTCAGGGCTATCAGCTCGACACGGACAAGTATCCTGCCAACACGACAGGTACATTTAACGGTACGAACACAACCATTAACTTTGTTTATAAGGCACTTGACAAAACAAGTTCGGTTGTTCACTACTATAACTCAAACAACTGGTCAAATGTTCGTTGCTATGCTTACACAGACGGCGGTGAAGAGCCTAACGGCAAGTGGAACAACGCAACTGTTATGACAAGTGAGGGCAACGGATGGCTCAAATGTACAATTCCTGCACCAAGCTCATATGTAATGTTCCACACAGATTCACAGCAGGAGCCGGGTGCAAACGAGACAGGCTACCTTGTTTCGGGTAAGGCATGGGTTCAGAATAAGAAACTCAGCTTTAGCAGCAAGGTTATCACAAGCCACATTGACGCCGCAACAGGTGAAAAGATTGCCGATGATGAAATTTTAATTCAGTCAAAGGTTTCTTCAGACGATACATACAAAACTTCTCCGCTTTCGGGCAGAACAGATGTTATTGCTCCCATAAATGCGTCAGGCAGCCTCTCATCGGGCATTATCAATGTTGTTTATCTTTACACTTCGTCGGAGCGTCCTTCAACTGCTCCTTCAACGGTAACTCCTACCACAGCCCCCGTTACACAGCCGACGGAAAAAATCCTTATCGGTGATGCTGATCTTAACGGTACAATTGATATAATTGACGCAACAGTAGTTCAGAAGTATATCGTAAAGCTTACAACGCTCTCAGACAAGGCTCTTATCGCAGCCGCAAGATGTGATGCTGACGGAGAGTACAATATAGTAAGCGTTAAGGATGCAACATACATTCAGACGTATGCCGCAAAGCTTGACGGTTATGCGAATGTAGGCACTTACTATGAGCCGGAGGTTACTCCGACAACCGCTCCCGTGACTGAGCCTGCAACAGAAGAGCCGACAGTTGCTCCGACAACCGTTCCTGCAACAACAGCTCCTGTTACAGAGCCTACAACCACTCCGTCATCAACCTATACAGTTAAGTTTGCGGATTCACTCAACTGGGACGGCACAATCTACTGCTATTCATGGGTTGACGGCGGCAATCCGACAAAATCTTGGCCGGGCGTTGCAATGACATATCTCAACACAAATGATTACGGTCAGAAGGTTTACTCGGTTGAAGTTCCGAACACTGTTAATTACATTATTTTCACAAACGGTTCGAGTCAGACCATTGATATCGGCTTTGACGGCACTTCGCTCAATTATTATACAGAGTCGCAGTATGACTCGCAGGGTCATGCTTATGTCGGCACATGGTAATCATTTTTTGAAGAAGTGTAAATAAGTAAAAACACAAGTCGGCAAGACAGTACGCAAATTAAACTGTCTCGCCGGCTTTTTATATGTTGGCTTGAAATCAAATCTGCGGCTACAGGATAAAAGCGTGACACATTTTACGGGTGCATTTAGTTTTGTTCTGCCCAGAAGCCGAAGAACCTTGCCAACCGTAAAGAAAATTTTAAAAAAACTCTTGACGAATGTGGCTGAGGATGATATAATAATCAAGCTGACTCATTCGAGGGCGTCTTCAAAAATGAAAACACTTCAAAAAATTTTAAAAAAGTTTGAAAAAAGTGTTGACAAATGACGAAGAATGTGATATATTATATAAGCACTCGAAATTACAGAGCAAGCACAGGAGCGAAAAGCTTAATTTGCTGGTGTAGCTCAGTTGGTAGAGCAGCTGATTTGTAATCAGCAGGTCGGGGGTTCAAGTCCGTCCACCAGCTCCATTGAAGCCTACTGTTTAGGCAGTAGGCTTCGATTTTTGAAAACTTAATATGGGAGAATTCCCGAGTGGCCAAAGGGGGCAGACTGTAAATCTGTTGCGTTTTGCTTCGATGGTTCGAATCCATCTTCTCCCACCATGATGGTTGTGCAAAAAAGATGCAACCGCAAAAAAGTCCGATTTTGTCGGGCTTTTTTTGTTGTATAGCCCGTGATTTTTAGTTACAAAACCGTAGATGTATTTTGCCTGTTTCGGCAGTTTTGGAGATTCGAACCCCCGAAAATTAACTTTAAATCTTTTCCCATTTTAAAATTTAATATTGTTATAGCAGAGTCAATTTTATAGAAATATAAAGTTGGCTCTTTTTTTATTTGCAAAAAATTTGAAAGGAATGATTTTATTCAAGCATTATGACCGAGATAATGCCTTTTTCTACTGCGATCCGCCTTATTATTCAAGCGAGTATGTTTATCAGTGCGGTTTCACTTGGGATGACCATCTGAGGTGAAGAATACTTTTAGGAGGCTGTTTATGACAGAAGAAAATTATAAATATAGGACAAGTGATTTGTTTCTGAGAAATCAATTTAATGGGGTTGGAAAATTTGATATACCTGAAATTCCTAAATCTAATTTTTCTGATGATACACTTGAAAATTTATTGCTAATTGGGTTTAATAAAATCAATACAGACCAAAGTAATTATGAGCGTATGGTGCATTTTTTTCTATATGATTACAAGTTTGAAAATATATGGAAAAAGCCTGATGAGTATGTGGAAAAGTTAAAAAAATACAAAGCTGTTTTATCTCCTGATTTTAGTATGTATATAGAGATGAATAAAGCACTGCAACTCTATAATACTTTTCGTAACCGTTGGTGTGGTGCTTATCTAGCAAGCAAAGATATAAAGGTTATTCCTACGGTAAATTGGGGTGATGAAAATACATTTGAGTTTTGTTTTGATGGAATTCCAAAAGGTAGTATAGTAGCGGTTTCAACATATATGGTGCGTGAACATAACAATCATGCAGACCAAAAAGACTTTTTTATGAAAGGCTACGAAGAAATGCTCAGGCGAATAGAACCGAGCAAAATTATATGTTACAGCGAACCTTTTCCTGAAATGCAAGGTGACATAATTTATGTTGATTATGAACTTAGCGGTTGGAAATATCTCAATAAAGAATCATTGGACTTGCCATTGCATAATAAAAAGGGTATAATTTTTAACAAAACAATGCTTCAGCCAGAGAACTTCAATAAAATGTATTCACTGAAAGGTTCAGGTAGTGCCTACGGCGGTAAGTGGAAACCAAAAAAGACTGAAGATGAACGATTTTTAGGAAAACCGGGCGAAATCAAGGAAACATTTGATAAGAATGGCGAACGAAGGTTAACGAAAATTGGTGATGATGGACGTGCAACCAAGGAAAGACATTTCAGTTTCCATAATCGACCTGATAAACATACAAATCCGCATGATCATATGATAAATTGGGATCCTAATCGTGGTAATCCATTGTCGCAGAGACCTATAAATTATCCTGATGTAGTTCCAGAATTTAAGTATTATAGGGAAGTGAACACAAAGATGAAAGTAAATAAAAATATTGTAAAAAACGAAGAAGATCAATTTAAAACAATTAGCGAGTTTAAATGGTGTGTAGATTGTGGTGGAGAAGTTGAATTTCAATGGAAAGGCAAATCTTATTCTATCACACATCCTGACGGGAGAATTAACATTGGCGAGGGCTACTATATAAAAGATGGAAAAAATTATAATGTTCTCAGCAATGAACCATGCATTGACATAGAAGGAATGTGGGGAGATACGGCAGATGATATATTGGAATATATTGTCGGTGGTGACAGGCTTCGTGATGTAATAACTCAAGTTGAGGTCGTTGTAAGGACAATTTAAAATTTTATAATGACAGCACTCTTAATCGGGTGCTGTTATTTTTTTGAAAGGACTGATCTCAATGAAAATAAACCAAATAACTTTAACAGATCTACGCCGTATGAACGGCAAGGAAGGTCTTATCTTGCAGGGCTGTGGAGGTGAAATTAAAGAATGGATGGACGGCATCAATAAAATGCTTACGGACAAAGGAATACTTCTTGACGACACAAAGTTTGAGCATGTTTCTGTGTTTCAAAATGACGGCGTTACCTGTATACTTTATCCATTTGAAGATGTCCACCTTGACATCGGCAAGCTTGCAATGTGGAGATTACAGTCCTACACAGCCTTTGCCGGAACTTGGCTTTCCGATTATGTAGATAACAAGCTCGGTGGTTTTATTATCGATGAACAGAGCAAAGCAGAAAAGGTCAAACCCGACTGTGCATTGATAGGTCAGGATGGCAATATATTCAATCTGTTAGGAATTGCAAGCCGTACATTAAAGCAAAACAGTATGGCTTACGAAGCAAAAGAAATGTGCAGTCGTGTTACGAGTTCTGGCAGTTACTGCGAAGCGCTGAACATTATCGGCGAATATGTAAATATAACGGACGGCAGTGAGCAGTCTGATGATATAGATGAAGATTTCAATGAAGGGCAGGCGATGAAATTATGATTTACTTTATCTGAAAACAGAATATTTCATCAGCAGGCAGAGTCAACCGACTTTGCCTTATTTTTTACCAAGAAAGGAATTTTTAGAATGAAAAACATTTTAGCTAAAAGGAATTTCACAAGAATAACAGCACTTTTGCTTGCGGTTGCCGTAATATTCGGAACAATGTTTGCACTCCCCGTAAGTGCGGCAAGCGGTGATAAGGTGACAATAACCTTTGATTACTGTTATGACAGTGCAGGAAACATAATCAAATTTCAGCAGACAACTGTTAGTGACGGCTACACGGTCGGAACTCCCGGCGAGGAGCTGTGCAAGATTTTTGCAGACGGAAAAGAAGCCTATTGCATTGAACCCGGTCATACGCTCTATTCAGGAAATACACTGACAGAGAGTGCCTCAACCGTTTGGAAAAATTTAGGCTCTGCAAAGCAGAAAGCAATTAACCTCGCTCTGCTTTACGGCAAACCCGGTTCGGGAAAAAGCTTAAGCGGAACTGAGGATCAGAAATGGATAGCAACTCAGCTGATTGTATGGGAGTTTGTTTCAGGTTGTCGTTCTACAAACGAAGGCTATAAATGCACAAATACAAAGTTTATTGACGGTATCTGTGCAGGCGGAGCAAATCCCGGAGTTAAGTCGGTTTACAATGCAATCTCAAAAAGCCTTGCAAATTACTCAACTGTGCCAAGCTTTGCATCGGCAATCGCTTCAAAGGCTGAAACCTATGAGATGAAATATTCAGATGGAAAGTACACTTTAACACTTACCGACAGCAACAGTACTCTTTCGGATTTCGGTTTCAAAACCACAAGCGGAATTTCCGTTTCAAAATCCGGTAATAAGCTTACATTAACTTCAACTTCGCCTGTCAATGATGCAGTAACATTCAACTCTGCAAAGTCAATGCCAAGCGTAGGAAATACAACCCTAATTCCATATGGAGATGCTACTTTGCAGGATGTCATAACAGGTGTTGAAAACGACGCAGACCCGATAAGAGCATATTTCAAGGTCAAGACAAACTCGGGCAACCTAAAGCTTGTCAAAACTTCCGAGGACGGCAATGTTGCAAATATTGAGTTTACTGTCAAAGGCGATGGTTACAGTAAGACAGTTAAGACAAACTCAAAAGGCGAATTTGAATTAACCGACCTTGTTCCTGGAAATTACACCGTTACCGAAATTACCGACAGTAAGTACGAAACGCAGAAATCGCAGACCGTAAAGGTTGAAAGCGGAAAGACTGTAACGGTGACTTTTGAAAATGTCCCCAAGAAAGGCAGTCTTGAAGTAGTAAAAACAAGTGAGGATAATTTTAACGAGGGTATTAAATTCCACCTTTACGGCACATCTTTAAGCGGTGCAAGCGTTGATTTGTATGCAAAAACAAATGCTGACGGCATTGCAAAATTTGAAAATGTCCTTGTAATCGGTGACAAGCCATATACGCTTGAAGAAGTCAATACCGCCGACAGATATGTTGTTCCGAAAACTCAACGCGTAGTTATTGAATGGAATAAAGTAACAAAAAAGAGGTTGAAAACAAAATTATTCGTGGCTCAATTAAAGGATTAAAGATAGACAACGAAACCAAAGAAAATATAGAAGGCGCATTGTTCGGATTATTCAATATTAATGAAACCGAATTTACAGAAGAAACTGCAATTCTGACATCCGAATCAAATGAGGAAGGAATCTTCACTTTTGAAAATGTGCCTTACGGAGAATACATTGTCCGTGAGTTAAAGCCTGCCAAGGGTTATCTGCCTAATGAAGAAAACTATCAGACAATTTCCAATAACGAAGAAATTATTGAAATAACAGTCGAGAACGATAAAATTCCCGAGTTGAAAACCACTGCAACTATTGACGGCAAAAAGAAAGTCGGTGCAACAGAAGTGTTTACTCTTGAAGATGTTGTAGAATATAAGCATCTTGTATCCGGCAAAGAGTACACGGTTAAGGGCATTCTGATGGATAAGGCAACAGGCAAACCACTGTTAATTGATGAAAAAGAAATCTGTTCGGAAACCACATTTACACCTGATGAACCAACAGGCGAGGTTATTGTTTCCTTTGAATTCGATGCAAGATATATCAAGGAAGAAACAAATATTGTCGTTTTTGAAAGTCTTTACAGCGAGGATAAAGAGCTTGCCGTTCACGCTGACATTGATGACAAGGATCAGACTGTAACAATTTATCCACAGTCTGAACCCGAAAAACCGCAGACTGGTGATAACTCAAATTTCGGATTCTGGGTTGGTTTAGGTTCAGTAGCCGCCGGAGGCTTGATTGCATTTATCATCATTAAATTCAAGAAGAAAGATGAGGATGAAGAATAATGCACAGGACGTATATTTGTTCGCCTTTGGGCGGTAATGTATCTGCAAATATTGAAAACGCAAAACGATATGCCCGATATGCGTTAGAATGCGGTATGGCTCCGTTCATACCGCATTTTTATGTACTGATTTTAGATGATAGAAATGATAAAGAAAGGAATCTCGTTATGAACGCAGGACTTTCTATGCTTTGGGTTTGTGATGCGGTTTGGGTTTTCGGAGATGAAATAACTGAGAGTATGAAAACAGAAATTCGCTTTGCAGAAAAACTGAACATCGAAGTCAGATATATATCGGAGAATGATTTAAGAAAATCGGAGGTAAAAAATGATAAAATCAAGAAGAACTAAGTTAATTAAATGGTTATCAGGCGTATCAGTAATACTGTTAATGCTCGGAATATCGGCAGTAACAGTATTTGCCGCAGGAGATGTATCATCAGCAATCGAAAGCACATGGAACTCGGCACAAACACAGATTAAAAATGTTGTAAATAATGTTGTTTTTCCTGCGGTGGATATGATTCTTGCTATACTTTTCTTTGTTAAACTCGCAACGGCGTATATGGACTATCGAAAACATGGGCAGTTTGAGTTCACGGCGCCGGCAATACTTTTTGGCTGTCTTGTGTTCTCTCTGACAGCACCACTGTACATCTGGACGATACTCTGATAACAATAAAAATAAGGCTGTTGTGTTAAGTCATAACAGCCTTTTGTGGAGGTGATTTATATTTTTGACTGGTTAGGAGATTTCATCGGCGGAATCGGAAGTGCCATAGGAGGTGTGTTCGATTACCTCGGTGAGCAAATCTCAAATGCTATATGGAATACAATGATTCAGTGGCTTTATGAAACGATTTACAACGCTGTTGCCGACTTCTTCACAATGATGGGAAATATGGGAGCAGATGTGTTCGATCTTGAATGGGTGCAGGCGACAATAAACCTGTTTACGCTTTTTGGCTGGGCATTGTTCGTTGCAGGAACGGTCGTTGCCGTATTTGATGTGGCTGTTGAATATCAGAACGGCAGAGCAAATATCAAAACAACAGCAATAAATGTATTAAAAGGTTTCTTTGCCTGTTCGCTGTTCGGCGTTGTGCCTGTGGAACTGTATAAATTTTGCATCAGCCTGCAAAACATATTCTCAAAGGATTTGTCCTCCATAATGGCAGGACAGCAAAGCATTGATTTAGCAGGACAAAGCACAAGTGTTTTAGAGGGCAGTTTTGCAGTTGCAAACCAGACAACATTCGGATTATTGAATCTGTTATGCATGATAGCCTTTGCCTACTGCGTAATAAAAATCTTTTTTCGAACATCAAGCGTGGAGGAATTCTGCCCATACAAATGGCGGTAGGTGCGCTGTATATGTTCAGCGTTCCGAGAGGATATCAGGACGGCTTTAATCAGTGGATGAAACAGATAGCGGCACTGTGCCTTACGGCATTTATGCAGACAACTCTGCTGTTCCTCGGGTTGCTAACCTTCCCCGGCAATATGCTTTTAGAGCTTGGAATAATGCTTGCATCAAACGAAGTGCCGAGAATTGCACAGCAGTTCGGACTGGATTCAAGCGTTAAGGAATATACAAAACCTCTGTTCTCAATTCCCACTCATCACTTCTTATTCTTCCCCGGTAATATCAATCCTAAAGATTTTCAGGATGCACTGATGGTTGAATCGAACGAATACGATTTAATAAAATTCGGTGAGCGTGGCACCTGTCTGTATAGGTGCGGTAATGAACGCTATTTGCTTCTCGTTCAGGCTCCTGAATACAAAGCTGAAATTTTCGGTAGTGCAGGCGGAAGATAAAATTTTGAATAGACAGAATTTTAAAATTGTGGTATGATAATTACAAAATAACAGGTTAATAAATTGATATTTGACACATTCTCTGTTTGTGGGGAAGAATTCTCATAACCGTTGATGTACCATATTTTCGGAGGTGAACGTCATGGATCAAATAAAAATCGGTAAATTTATTGCTACGCTTCGTCGGCAGAGCGGACTAACTCAAGAGAAGCTCGGAGAGAAAATTGGTGTAACAAACAAAACAATATCTCGCTGGGAAAATGGTAACTATATGCCAGACATTGAAATGCTCCAACTACTTGCAAAGAAATTTAATGTTAGCATAAATGAATTGTTGGCTGGACAAAAGATGTCAGACGAAGAGTTTCGGAAAAATGCAGATGAAAACATAATTGCTGTTTCAAAAGAAAGTGCATTCTCGTTTGAGGAAAGAAAAGCATATTTCAAAAAGAAATGGCGTAAGGAGCATATATCACTTTTTGTTGTTTTATTGTTAATTCTAATTGTCGCTTTTGTATTGCCATTTGTTGTCAGTAAACCATGGTTTGTTGGATTAGTGCCATTGATAGCATTTATTGAATATGGTTACCAGAATAACAGAATGATGATTTATGTAGAAAACTGTCTTTATAAGTGAGATAGTCAATATCCTGTTTAAGATTATTTTTACAATTAAAAAATATTATAATCCGATTGTTTTTCTTAAATGAAAGTCAATCGGATTTTTATTTGCGGAGGTGATTTTGTGAGTGCTACCATAGGTGCGGCACTGAAGAAAATAGCAGTTGCTCTGCTAACAGATAAAAAAGTAATAAAAACAATAGGCGGTATAATAATCGGCATAATCATAATTGTGGTTATGCCGATTGTTGCTGTTGTTTCCGTTTTCAACGGAAGTATGGATATTGATACCGACAAACTCAATCAGTCTATACAAGAAAACATTTCAGCCGAGCAGATGGAAAATCTACAGCTTATTAACGACACAATGACAGAGGTTGAAAATCAACTGAAAAATAAAAAGTTGTCCGACTATAACACACAGGCAGAGGTTATCTATCTGTTTTCTCTGTCCGATAAATCCAAGGAAAATGATTTTGTCAAAAACTTTGTTTCCTGTTTCAAGAAGAATCAGTCTGATGAGGATTTGGTAAATGCAGTCAATCAGAAATTCGGAACGGAGATTAAGTATGACGAGTTTCAGAAGATGATGCAGTCAATCAAGGGCGCTGAAATCAGCATCGCAGGCTTTACGGACAAAACAACGAAAAACAACCTCGACCTTGTCAAGTGGTGCGAGAACGCATACAAAAACGGCTGGGGTTATGTTTACGGCGGTTACGGTCAGGTCTGCACAAAACAATATCTCGACCAACAGGCGTCGTTGTTTCCCGGAAATAACGAGGCAGGTGGTGAGATGAGAAAGGTCGGTGAAAAATGGCTCGGCAAGAGAGTTTGTGATTGCATAGGTTTGATAAAATCATATGCTTGGTACAACGCTGACAGCGGAGAAATTGTTGCAGGCTCAAACGGTTTCACGGACTGCGGAGCAAATTCTATCTGGAGCAATGTAAGCGAGAGCGGATCGATTTCAACTATGCCCGACACACCCGGACTTGCCGTCTGGATGAACGGTCACATCGGTGTATATGTTGGCAACGGTGAGGTGATTGAAGCGCAAGGCACAGCCTACGGAGTTGTCAAAACAGAGCTTAACGGTCGAGGTTGGACTAAGTGGCTGAAGATTCCAAACATCAAATATATTGATAAAAACAAAAAGTGAGGAGTGATTGAATTGAAAAAATCAAGTATCAGCATTATGTATGACGATGAAAAGCTGAATGCAATCAGGCTGTATATGTCACAGCGTGATTTGGATTTCAAGGAAGAGCTTGAAAAATCTGTGGACGCTCTGTACGCAAAATATGTTCCTGCAAATGTCAGAGAGTTTATTGATATGAAAGGTTCACAGGTGAAACCACCAAAGCCTAAAAAATCAAAGATTGAAAGTGAGGAAAAGACTTGAGGTCGCAAAATTTTGGCATAGAAATAGAAATGACCGGCATCACTCGCAGTACTGCGGCGAAAGTGATTGCCGGTTATTTTCATACAGACGCAACTCATGTCGGCGGCTGTTATGACGCTTATTCTGTCCGTGATAATGACGGCAGGATGTGGAAGATTATGCGTGACGCAAGTGTTAGATGTGAAAACCGTTCGGGACAGAATGCAAGCTCTCTGTACTCGGTTGAATTTGTCACTCCGATTTGCAACTATGACGATATAGAAACGATACAGGAGTTAGTCAGAAAGCTTCGTGGCGCAGGAGCGAGAGTCAACTCAAGCTGTGGTTTGCATTGCCATATTAATGCGGCTCCGCATACCCCGAAAACACTTCGCAATATCGTAAACATTATGGCGGCGAAAGAGGATTTGCTCTACAAGGCATTAAAAGTGAATGTGTCAAGGGAATATTACTGTCAGAAGATGGACACTCGTTTCCTTGATGAAATCAATAACCGTCCTCCTATGTCAATGGAGCAGATAAAATCGATGTGGTATGACGGCGAAGATTACAGCTACAGACATTATGATGACACTCGCTATCACGCACTGAATCTTCACAGCGTGTTCTACAAGGGTACGATTGAATTCCGCCTTTTCAATTCCACCTTACACGCAGGCGAGGTCAAAAGTGCGATTCAGCTTTGCCTTGCAATCAGTCATCAGGCTTTAATTCAGAAGTCTGCAAGACACGCTAAAACTGTATCGGATAATGAAAAGTACACTTTCAGAACTTGGCTTTTGAGATTAGGTTTGATAGGTGACGAGTTCAAGACAGCTCGTCATCATTTGCTGAAAAATCTTGACGGAAACATTGCGTGGAAGGATCCTGCACAGGCTGAAAAGCAAAATCAAGGCTCAGCATCTGATTTTATCTCAAGAGTTATGGAAGATTACGCTTATGAAATCTCGGGCAGAAAAGCATATGCCGATTACATTGCTACCCGTCCTCGTGCCGAGAGATTCGGCTCTCACGGACTTTTTACCGATGACGGTGTTCAGGTTCAGCTGTCAAAAGTAACGGAAGAACTTGACAAACACAAGGGAAATATCTGGACTGCGATAATTTCTATTCGCAGAGAAGATGCACAACGGCTTGGCTTTAATACCGGAGCTCGCTGGCGGGATATGCTCCGCACACAGACAGAAGCACTTGCTAAAAATCTGAAAATACCAATGGAAAATCTTCGTTGGTATGCGGCATTTCATAATGAATCGCACCACCCTCATGTGCATATGATTGCATATTCAACTGTGGAGAACGAAGGCTATCTCACGCAAAAGGGAGTTGAAAATCTGCGCTCGTCATTTGCAAAAGATATTTTTCAGCAAGATTTATTGTGCATATATGAAATGCAGACCGAACACAGGGATAAGCTCCGTGCTGAGGCTCGTGACATTGTAGAGGATTTGGTTTCGAAAATAAACTCGGAAATATATATCAGCGCATCAATTCAGCATAAGCTGTTGGAGCTTGCCGACAGGCTTTCAAAAACGAAAGGCAAAAAGGTTTACGGCTATCTGAAACCCGATGTAAAAGCACTTGTGGATTCTATTGTTGATGAGCTTGCAAATGATGGTAGAATCAAAAAGTTGTATGACCTGTGGTATGAGCAAAAGGAAAACATAATCCGCACCTACACAGATGAAATGCCTGACAGGATTCCGCTTACGCAAAACAAGGAATTTAAGTCAATCAAGAACGCTGTAATTAAGGAAGCGTTGAAACTAAATTTCACCGAAGATGAAGCAGAAGAAATCGAGAACACAGACGAAGAATCTGTTTCAAATCCTTTTGAATATGAAGAAAACACCTCTGCCAAATCAGACCTTGATTCAGACAGAGGCATTTTATATCCTCGTTATTCAATTAAAGCCAACCGCAACAGCGTTGCAGTTTCTTCTCTTTATCTCCTGCGTTACCTTTGCAACATAATCCAAAATCAACTCCGCTTTGAAGAAAAACAGAAAGCACAGAGGACGGATAAAAAATTACAGCAAAAGATTAATGATAAAAAGCAGGCTCAGGGATTGAAGATGTAAATGGCGGAGATCGGAGGAATCGAACCCCCGGGCGTGTTACCTTATTTCAATGTGTGGTTGAGATGCTGAACATAGTAGCTGTTACAATCTCCACAACCGCCTGTAATATCCGCCAGCATACTTGTCGCCATTAATTCCATAATATCCTCTCCAGACAAAGTAAAATCTAATTCTAAATTGCTTTTGATTTTAAAAGAAATTGAAACAGAAATGCCAGCAATCAAAATAGCAACCACACTCATTAAGGACTTATATCCACAATTAAATTATATCAAATATTTTGTATATATCAAGGGCAAAAAATAAAAAACTCCACCAAGGATTAACTATGCCCAAATGCTGACAGGTACCACCTGTCACGGTGATAAGAGAAGAACTACCCAATATAAGATATTACAGCAGAAAGAAAAAATATAAAGGATGTGATAAAATATCAAAATATATTAACTTTACAAAAGAACAAAGAGAACAGGCAAGGAGAACAGACCTTGCAAATTTTTTAATCAGTCAGGGTGAGCAAGTCAAGCGTTCAGGCTCAGAATACGAATGGCTTGACGGCTCGCAAAAGGTTACAATCAGAGGTCACCTCTGGTATCATCAGTACGAACAGATAGGCGGCGATGCGGTTGACTTCGTCCGCAGATTTTACAACAAGGACTATGCCGAAGCGGTAGAAATGCTTTTGAATAACTGTGACGGTCAAATCATAACCTCACCACCCATAGAAAAAAGACACAAACCATTTGAACTGCCGCCGAGAAATGACAGAATGAGCAGAGTTTTTTCTTATCTGCTGTTGACTCGTGGCATTGACAAAGATGTGCTTTTTGAGTTTGTCAAAAACAAAATGATTTATGAATCTGCCGATTATCACAACGCTGTTTTTGTCGGTTACGATTCAAACGGTAAACCTCGCCATGCTCACAAGCGAGGAACTGTGACGAACAATCCGTACAAGGGAAATGTTGCAGGAAGTCAACTCGAATTCAGTTTTCACTGGCACGGTACAAGCGACAAGATGTTTTTATTCGAGGCTCCAATTGATATGCTTTCCTACATTTCAATGCACAAAGATAATTGGCAAAGGCACAGCTATGCGGCATCCTGTTCCGTTTCGGACAGGGTGCTTTTTCAATGTCTGAAAGATAATCCGAACATCAAAAATGTGTGCTTGTGTTTTGATAATGACGAAGTCGGTCAGAAAGCAAATAAACGCATAGCCGAAAAATTAAATTCAATGAATATCCAAAACGAAATCCTCATTCCAATCCATAAGGACTGGAACGAGGATTTAACTTTACCTGATAAAGGAGATGAACAAATATGCTATCAGGTGTTATAACTCTGATTATTGTTGCAGGCTCAATGTTTGCCTTGTTCATAATAATTTCTACGGTCGGCAATTACTATTCACTCAACCGTATAAAGAATAAGACAGTTGGTCAAGGTCAGCACGGCACGGCTCGTTGGGCGACCAAAAAGGAAGTCAAAAAAACATACAAACGAATTGATTTTCAGCCTAACGAGTGGAGAAATAATCCAGACAGCAGACCAACTGAACAAGGTATAGTTGTCGGTTGCAAGAACAGAAAAAAGGGAACAACAGCAATGGTTGACACAGGCGATGTCCACGCTCTGATGATTGGTGCGGCCGGTGTCGGCAAGACCGCCTATTGGTTATATCCCTGCATTGAGTATGCCTGCGCTACTGGTATGTCATTTTTGTCAACCGACACTAAGGGTGATATTGTTCGCAACTATGGAACAATCGCAGAAAAGTATTACGGCTACAAAATTTCTATTATTGACTTGCGTAATCCCACACGCTCCCATGGCAACAATCTTCTGCACCTCGTAAATAAATATATGGACTTATACAAAGCAAATACCAAACAGCTTGTTTACAAGGCAAGAGCAGAAAAATATGCGAAAATCATTTCAAAGACGATTATTCTTTCAGGAATGGACTCAGCTTCATTCGGACAGAACGCTTACTTTTATGATGCGGCAGAGGGACTTTTAACAGCGACCATTCTGCTTGTTTCAGAATTCTGTGAATCCGAAGAAAGGCATATTGTTTCGGTATTCAAAATCATTCAGGAATTGCTCGCTCCGACCAATAAGAAAGGCAAAAATCAGTTTCAGTTGCTTATGGACTATCTTCCCGACGACCACAAGGCAAAATGGTTTGCAGGGGCGGCTCTCAACACAGCCGAGCAGAGTATGTCGAGCGTTATGAGTACGGCACTTTCAAGGTTGAATGCTTTTCTCGACTCCGAGCTTGAACAGCTTTTGTGTTTTGATACAGAAATAGACGCTGAAAAATTCTGCAATCAAAAATGTGCAATATTCATTGTAATGCCCGAGGAAAATCCCAACACTTTCTTTATGGTATCACTCATTATCCAACAGCTCTACCGTGAAATACTTTCAGTCGCTGATGAAAACGGCGGTGTTCTGAAAAATCGCTGTGTATTCTTCTGCGATGAATTTGGAACTTTGCCAAAGATTGATTCAGCCGAGATGATGTTTTCTGCATCCCGTTCAAGGCGTTTACAGATAGTGCCGATAATTCAATCCTTTGCACAGCTTGAACGCAACTACGGCAAAGAGGGTGCTGATGTTATCATCGACAACACACAGCTGACTATCTTCGGTGGCTTTGCTCCAAACAGCACAAGTGCGGAAGTCCTATCAAAAGCACTCGGTTCAAGAACTGTTATGTCAGGCTCTGTAAGCAGAAGCAAAAATGATCCGTCCCAATCATTGCAGATGATAGAAAGACCTTTGATGACTCCCGATGAGTTGAAGTCACTTCCAAAAGGCACATTTGTTGTTATGAAAACAGGCTTTTATCCTATGAAAGTAAAGCTAAAGCTTTTCTTTAAATGGGGCATCGAATTTGAAGAAAAGTATGAAGTAGCGGAAAACGGCAACCGTGAAGTCCACTATGCAAACCGTTCGGAGTTGTTCAATAACATAATTCAGAAATACTATCCTCACTATCTTGAACAGCCTGCAACTGATTCGGATTTTGATGAGGCAAGCAGTGAGAAAAAGAAGAAAAATGAAAACCTAAAGACCTCGCCAAATGCGGAACAAGCCGACAGTGGAAATACTATCGATTCTGAACAGAAATATGAGCCAACAGAAGAACCCGAAAATTCAAGCGTTGAACAGAACAAAAATAAGCAGGGAAAAGTAGTCGTCAGAACCGAGCGACCGCCACAGGGGGATAACAGCAATGAGTAGATTAACTTTTCTGTATCAAATGGACTTGCCTCATCGAGCCGTTGCCGTATATACCTACCTCCACGACCGAGCCAACAAAAACGGCGAGTGCTTCCCTTCCGTAAATACAATAGCAGGCGACATTAAACTGTCGCCTGCCACAGTGCGTAGGGCTATTAAAGACCTAAAGAAAACAGGACTGCTAACAACCACCCAACGCTACCGTGAAAAAGGTGGTAAGAGCAGTTTGTTGTTTAAAATAAAAATGCTATGACTGGTTGTTAGAGGGTAAATTAGAATTTATTCCGATTACGGAGGTAAAGGTTTTTGTATCATTATCATATTTCATTTCTAAATTCCCATTATATTTTGCAACTACTCTCTTAATGCTTCTTGTACCTATTCCGTGCATTCCGGGGGTGTTTTTCGATGAAACTAAAATATTGTTTATATATTTAGGTTTTCTATCACACGAATTTGAAATTTTTATGATTACAAAGTTTGAATTTCTTTTGCAAATAGAAAAATCAATAAATTTATCATTGGTTAACAATGCAGACTCAATAGCATTTTCCAAAAGATTATCTAATAGAGCAGTTATATCATATTCTCTCATAAAATCAAGGCTAGTATTATTTATGTTTATCGTAAAAATTATATTGTTCTTTCTGCATATTTCATAATATCTGTGAGTGATTAAATTGACTACTGAATTATTACAGTAGTCAATGGGATTCATAACACTATAATCTGCAACAATTTCAGATATATATTTTGATATATTTGAATCTTTGTTTTCTGATAATTGCTGAATTGTCTTTAAATGTTTTGTTATATCATGAATTAATATCTTTGAGTTTTCGTTTTGTTCTCGTAACAAATCATAGTAATCTATTGTATTTTTTTCCTGCTGATAATCTAAAAGTATTTGAGTGTATTTCCTATTTATTTTTATCGTTGTTTCATGAAGGTAAAAAACTATTATGTTTGACAATAGTATGAGAATGTTACCTATAATTATAGCAATTTTAAAGTTGTTGTTTACGGAGTAGAATGTACAAAGATATACATTTGTACACATCAAGATTATTGAGGCAATGGGCAAAAAACAAAGTAATATTGAAAATTTAGAATCCGTACTTTTAGACTCTTTTTCAGAAAATTTTAGAACACCCCATATAAAAATAAAATAAAGCAATTTACTCATAATTGCCTGAATAATGAGGATAAATGCGTCAGACCGGCTTTCAAAAAGACTAAAACGAGATACAACAGAAAATGGTAAAATAACAATTAATTCTGTGATAATCATTAAAAACAACAAGACAAAATTAGCAAATATACCGGATTTTATGCTTGAATTATAGCAAATTCTCAAGATAATAAAATTGCAAACATAAAAACAAACAGCATTTATCAGCGGAATTTCGATAAGGTTTATAATATATAGGACTAAACCGGATAAAAGTATTGATATAGGAATAAATTTTTTTGATATTCTTCGTTTAAATTTAAAATCAAAATAATAAAAAGATATGAGTGACTCAATCAGAAAGACTACAGCGTAGCAGATATTAGAAATCATGTTGTCCCTCCCATATATTCATAAAAGGCTTTTTTGAATGATGCATAGAAACTACGGGATATAGGTACTGTTGCTTTTTTAGAATTAAACGATAATGTGATTTCGTTTTTATTAAAGTCTGTTACATTCTTTAAATTAACTATGTAACTATAGTGTGATTGGGCAAAATACTCATATTTGGATAACTGCTTTTTCCAATAATCAAACTTTTTATTTGAAATGAACTCTTGCGTTTTTGTAACTAGTTTAGTTTTGCGATTTTCTATAGTTAAATAAAGTATATCAATAGTAAATATATTGTGACATTCATCAAAATAGTCTAAGATAATTTTTTCTGTGCTTTGTTTATACAGATTTAAAGCAATCTCCATGCTCCTAAAAAATCTATTTTCGTCAATGGGTTTAGATAAAAATCTAAAAACCTTTAAATCCATCGCATCATCAAGGTATCCTTGAAAAGATGTAACTATAAAAACAATAATATTTGGATTTAGTGTTTGAAGATGTTTTGTAACAGAAAGTCCATTAACACCGGGCATTTCTATATCAATAAACGCAAAATCAGTTTTAATTTGTTCATCCAATATAGAATCCCCATTTGAAAAGCAGGTAATATCAAAATTATAGGTTGACTGTTTTGATAATTTAAGGAGAAAATTTTTGATTTGCTGAACGATTTTCAAATCATCATCACATATCAGTACATTCATAGAGCTATACCTCCTTAATTAGGATTATAACTCAAAAAAAGAATTTGTCATCCGTTTTATTCCTGTTCAGTTAAAACTCTATATATTATTTTTGATATCAGGTTCAATGATTTATCATTGCAAAAATTTGTTTGTCAACAATATTTTTAGGAATGTTATTACTTTTTTAAACTACTTAATAAGAGATAGTCAGGTGTGATATTTAATGCATTGCAGATTTTAGCAAATGTTTCAATACCTAGTACAGAGTAACCGTTTTCAATATTTGATATGCGGTAATTTTAGATAACCGAATTTTTACCTAAAAACCCACTATTTTTACCTGTTTAAAATCAAATATTCTAAAAAATGCTATCCTTTCTTTAAGGCGTTATGCCAAGAAAAAGGATAGCATTTTTGATTTGTATTGAATTTTATGTTCTAGCGGTATTTGCGTTAATTCCATTATGATATTTTGGCTTTGTGTTGCAGGAATTTGAAACTTTTATTATCGAAAAATTTAAATAAGGTTTAAAGCTGCTTCCCTAAATAAGAATTATAGAGTGCAATTTTTGTCGGATTTATTACCATTTTTGCAAAAATCAACATTCACAAATATTTTTTTGATAAATTTATAATAAGAAGGTTGATTACAACGAAAAACAAAAATTCATTATCAAGTAAAATTAAGGACGGAGTAAAAAATGCACTAATGCAACAGCACATACAAAAGCTGCACTAAATTATGCAAATACGTACAGTCCAGGTCTAGGATTATATCAGGTAACTGGAAAATCAAGTGTTGTATTTCTTGGATAATAATTAAATAGCAACATCATTTCCTATATACTTTTAACATGTTATCCGTAAATTTTGACATAGTTGTATCAATAAACTTTTGTTTAAAGTAAATTATTATTATACAGAGGAGTAAGCTGATGAAAAAATTATTAAGTGCGTTACTAATTGCTTTATTGTTGCCGACTATGATGTTGATGTCTGCATGTAATGACGCAAGCAAAACTTCAGATGATAAATTATCATTTGACTACACAACAAATTTTCAATATTATTACAGTAACTTGAACGGAATAAATTTTCCTGTGACAAAATCAGAAAAAGGGTACTATGTGTTTTTGCCTAATAATTACCTTTACTATATTGACCGTAAATCACAGGCGGCAACACCGCTATGTAACAAGCCTAATTGTTCGCATAACAGTGTTGATTGTAATGCATACTTTAATTTATTTGTAAATGCATCAGGAGAATCAGCTAATGTTGTGCAATATTATGACGGTAATTTATATATTGTTGTAAAAGATGAAGATGCTATGGGTAATTTTCTCGGAAATATATTGTACAAAGTTACACCCGATGGATCAACAAGGGAAAAACTGATTGAATTTAAAGACGGCATTTCGCATTGGTTGATTCATAAAGGTTATTTTTATTTCTCACAGGATAAGTTTGCCGATGATATTGATTCGTCCTCAGTTTATGACAGCTTTTCGATAAAAAGATATAAAATAAATAACATTAAATCTAAGCCGGAGGAAATCTTTAACAGCAAAAATTACAGTGATAATCTTAGAGGTACTTTCCAATTTACCGCATATGATAACTATATTTATGTGCCGGTTCTTCCTATTTCAGAAGATGAAATTAAAAAGCAGGAGGAAAGCGGAAAGGTAACAGTTTCTACGTATCAGGAATTTTATTCGATTAATATCAATACGATAAAAATAAACCAAATTAGAAATGATGAAGGTGATGTTTGCTCGCCGTTTTTCTATAATGGACAGCTAACATATCTCATTGATAATTCGGATACTAACGGTAAGTTTAAATATTTTACAAGTGAACTCGACGGAAGCAATCCCAAACTTTTAACGGAAATGAATTACGGCGATAATTTGTTTGCAAATGAATCACAGCTGTATTTACAGAACTTTAGTGAAGATACAGATGAAAACGCAGCAACTGAAAGTGACGGAGATAATGTTAAGTCTCTTGACGCTTCATTTAATGAAAAAAGTTCGTTTTTAATACCTTTTGAATGTTCAGTGTTAAACATTCCCCAGGATTCAGATTGCTTCATATTTGTTCAACAGGTGGATAATATGAATTGCGAGATTTATTTTGTTGATAAGTCAAAAACAGAATCTCTGTCAGGACAAACAGTGGAATATAAAACATTATTAAGTTCCGTGAATGTCGAGGCTGAAAATAATAACGCATTAAGCCAAGTAGATGAGAATGAAAAAATTGATACTAATGATAATGAATTGAAAAATGTTTTTGAAAATACACAAAATAAGTTGTATAAGATTTCAACATCATATGACAAAACGCTTTCTGATGAAGTCAATAGTGGCTTTTCAGTAACTTTATCTTGGGCGGGTGACGGAGGTAATTATACTGCAAATTTTCAAATATTGAAATTTAAAACCGCAGCAAATGCCGAAAAATTCGTTAAAGAAAATCCTCTTTCTTTTGTAAATGGGCAATATGTAGCTTTTGTATCTGTTGATAAAATTCCCGTAGAAATTAAAGATATGTTAGTTTCTATTATAAGAAATGAACCTATTTCGCCAATTAACAGCACTGATTTTGGCGGAGAAATCTACTCATTTAATTAAGGTTGTAACAATATGAAATTGATTATGTTCGAGATTTACAAACTGTTCAGCAAAAAACTGTTTTTAATATGCCTTGTTTTGTTTTTTTCTGCAAATTCAATATTTTTGGTTTACACTCAATCAAATAATCTTGAAGTAAAAACAGTACATACTAATTTATCTGATTATGAGAATATAATATCTAAATATTCAGATTATGTGCCGACTGAAGCACAACGACAACTTGAAAGTGAATTAAAAACAGTTGAAATCGCTCTTCAATTTGACAGAACGGCAGATAACAGCAACGGCGATGATCTAAAAAATCTTGGGCGAATTACCGAACAATATAAGGCGGAGAACCCGGAGGAATACAAAAAGGCGCGGGCGTTACATTATACAAAACAAGAGCTTCTTGATAAACAAACCTATCTTTCAAATTTGGTAAATCAATGCAAGTCTTTAGTTGATTATAGCTCTTTTATAGGCGATATGGATGAGCGCGCGCAGATGCAGACAAAGTTCTCGGTTTTTGCGGAAGAAGGTTCGTTTTCATACAACAACATATTAAAAACCGCCGAGGATTTTAAAGATGTTAATAATACAAATCTTAAAATCGGAAACAATTTTGCCGTAGAAAATTCAACAACATTTGTTCTGACAGATTTGCTCGTATTTGCGCTTGTATTTTTAATGTGCATCTATATTTTTACATTGGAAAGGGACAAGGAATTATACGGGCTTATCAGAACCGCAAAATACGGACGTATGCCGCTTATTATTTCAAAATTATTCGTCCTTATCTTTTTTACGATTTTAATATGCGCAGTATATTATTCTTCAAATATTGCACTCTGCGGATTGTACAGCGGCTTCGGCAATATGACAAGGAATATTCAGTCCTGCGAGCTTTTTATGAATTGTAATTTAAATCTGCAAATTTGGCAATATCTTGTTTTGTGGGGTTTATCAAAAATAATCACGATGTGCGTGCTTGCCCTTTTTATCGCGTTTATATTTGTTTTAGTAAAAAATACGGGAATGGTTTTTGCCGTTACCGCATTTTGGGTTTTCATTGAAGGAGTTCTTTATCTTGCAATAGGAAGCAACTCTCCCCTAAATCAGCTTAAGTATATAAACTTTTTATACTTTTTAAGCGGAAATAATATTTTCGGAAATTATCTTAATATCAATATTTTTTCACATACTGTAAATATTACCCTGATTTACGTTATAGCTATGATATTGATCGCTATTGCTTCCGTAACGGTAATTTGCATGTCTTTTGTAAAATCCGCGCAAATAACGACAAACAATATATTTACGCCAATTCTTGAAAAATTCAGACGAAGGTTTTATAAAATTCAAGGCAGCGTTTCAATATTCAAAGGCGAATGTTTTAAGCACTACAAAGGCTCAATGGCAATAATAGCGATTATTCTGCTTGTTTTTGTCGCCTACGGTAATGCTACTGATGATATTTCGGTTGTATACAGTTCGGCTCAGGAAAGTGCATACAGCGCGTATATTGATAAGCTTGAGGGCGAGCTTACGCAGGAAAAAGAAGATTATTTGCGGCGACAGCAGGATTATTTTGACGGACTGAATGAAGAGCTTAACACCATTTCAACTGATATGTCCTTATCGGCTGAAGAAAAAGAAATAAGGATAACGGCTATAGATTCGATTTTGAAAACCAAGGGCGCCGCCTTTGAGGAGATTTCAAATCAAGCCTCGTACATAAAAGAGGTCGGAGAGCGTTATCATATTACTCCCATATTCATTAACTATATTGTTTATAAAAGACTTGCCCAAAATCCGTCAAGAGAATGGCAGTATTTTACCTTGCTTATGGCAGTAATAATATTTATATCGTCCGATATATTTGCATATGAGCATAAAAAGCATATGATTGATCTAATTCGCTGCACAAAAAAGGGCAAGCTGAGGCTTGTACTTTCAAAAGTAATGACACTTTCGCTTACCACGCTTATATCATATACTTTAATTTATTTGCCTTATTATATAAATTTTATAAAAACCTTCGGAACAGAGTCGTTAAACACTCCTGTTGTATTTATGCAGGACTTTGCAAATATTGGCAGTACAATTTCCGTAAACAGTATGATTTTTATTACGGCGGCAGTGCATATAGCGGAGGCTGTCTCGGTTATGACGGCGGTTGCTATGCTTTCTCAAGTATTAAAGAATAATATATTGTCTATGATTGTCGGGGCGGTGATAGTATTATTTCCGTGCCTGTTATGTATGAATTTGACCGATATAAGATTATACACAAGCTTTCAAAAAGGCAGTTGGATGTGGCTTGTCCCGAGTTTGATAGTATTATGCGTATTCCTGCTGATGATTTGTTTAACTATAATTGCATTTAACTTTTCTAATATTGAATTTAAAGCTATGAGAAGGTGTAAAAATGAGGCTTGAAATAAAAAATTTATGTAAAACATATAAAAAAGGTGTAGTTAAGGCACTTGATGATTTCAGTGTTACCTTAACGCCGGGCGTTTATGGCTTGCTCGGACCAAACGGCGCAGGCAAAAGCACCCTTATGAATATCATCACCGACAACCTGAACGCCGACAGCGGAGAAGTTCTCTATGACGGCGAGGAAATTAAAAAACTCGGCAAAGACTACAGAACAGTTCTCGGCTACATGCCACAGCAACAGGGCTTGTACGATGACTTTACGCTCAACCGATTTTTGTGGTATATGGCGGCTTTAAAAGGTCTGAAAAAGAAAGAGGCAAAACAAAAAATTGCCTCGCTTCTTGAAACCGTCAATCTTAAAGAGTCGGCACATAAAAAATTGGGCTCGTTCTCCGGTGGTATGAAGCAGAGAGCCTTAATTGCACAAGCCCTTTTAAATGATCCCGAAATCTTAATTCTCGACGAGCCGACAGCAGGGCTTGACCCGAAAGAGAGGATAAGAATCCGCAACTTTATAAGCGAAATTGCGGAGGATAAAATAGTATTGATTTCAACCCACGTTGTATCGGACATTGAGTTTATTGCAAAGGAGATTATATTACTCAAAAGCGGTCAGCTTGTGTCGCACGATACCTGTACCAACCTTACAAAAGAAATTGAAAATAAGGTATTTGAAGTTGAAATTAATAAGGAAGAACTTAAATATTTTCAAGATAATTACCGTGTGTCAAATCTCTATCATAACGACGAAAAAATCATTGTAAGATTAGTAACTGATATCCCACCTGAAAACTATAAAATACAATCCGTAAAAGCAACCCTTGAGGATTTGTATCTGTATGTGTTTGAGAAAGGGAAATAACAAAAACAGAAAAAATAAGAAGATATTTAATATGTGCTTGTTAAATGCCGACAGGTTTTAGCTTTTAATGCTATTACCTGTCGGCATTTTTATGCCCTTTTTTGCATTGAAAGCAGAAAGGACTTTATTGTTATACAAGAGCAGGAGTCCTCCAGTCAATTTGATTTTTTAAATTCAGATTGATTGGAGGACAAAATATGGACAACAAACGTCCCAAAAGAAGAAAGGATAAGTATAATCCTTACACATTACATACAGAAAAGGGAAAGTACTATATCTCATTTACAGATGCTAATAATTGTATTCAAAAAGTTTTAATATCTAAGAAAATATTTGATAGTTTTAATAAATTTGAGCTTGAAGATATTTCTTGGATGAATGAATACGACAGGCATTATGAACACTCTGAAATATACGAAAGCACATTACACGAAAGAGGCGCTATAAATGTTGAATGTATGGAAGAATACTTGGATAATACTCAGGATATGGAAAATTTGCACATGGCGATAAAAAATTTGCCGGAAGTGCAGAAACGCAGACTGAAAAAGTATTATTTTGAAGAAAAAACTTTTGACGAAATAGCGTTTGAAGAAGGCTGTACTTATCAAAGTATTCAAAGATCCGTGTATCGCGCAGTGAAAAAAATTAAAAATATTTTAAAAAATTCATAAATTAGGGGTGTGTTTTAGCTTTTAAGTGAGGAAACAGGTGAAGGAATAAAAATTCTTTCGCCTGTTTCCTTTTTTCAGAGAACAGGTCTTGCTCTTTGAAAATTGAATATCAGCACATCAGATACTTTCCTTCCGCTGTTCGGAACGGACAAGCCATATGAGCGAACATATTTTATATATCTTCAGGACTCAGACATTGAAAGGTAAATTCAATGACGGCGATGACAGGCAGAGGGGATAATGATACTTCCGTCAAGTCAAAAGTCGAGCGTGATAGAACCGTCGCAACCAAAGATGGCGGCCGTGGGAGATCCTCACGGTGGTGAAATTCCAATGGAGCTATATGCAAAGCCGTTTGATGTGTTCCCAGTTGGGGGTTGTTGAGGACAAATACCAACAACCGCAGGGCATTTTCTTATTCAGAATTGCCTTGCAAAACGATTGATATTAAAAAGCAGGCGGCAGTTATGCTTTGCATAGCTGTTGCCTACAGTAGCAAAATATATTTTAGATTGGAGAAATTAAAATGATAGGTTTTATTATTGGATTATTTATAGGTGCGTTCATAGGTGTAGCTGTAATGTGCCTTTGCAACGCAGCTTCAAACGCTGACAAGAATATCGAAAATCAAAAAACATCAGAGGAAACTAAAAAAGATGAATAAGAGTAAAGCAATAAAAAATTCAGAATGTTACTATGAGTTAAATATGTTAAATCTTCTTTTGAAGATGAATCTGCTGACAGATGAAGAGTACAAAAGCATACTTGAAATCGTCTTGGAAGAATCTGAAAGCGTATTGCTGACCGCATAAAAAATAATTCAAAAAAGATGTAATATTCGCTGGATAGTTTCAAACTCTTGTGATATTGTTGTCTTGAAAAAAAGAATTACAGGAAAGGAAGAAAAAATGGTAGTTACCGAGATACAGCCGACAAAAAAGAATGATGAAAAAATCAGGTTAGCAGCTTATTGCAGAGTATCAAGTGATTCTTTGGATCAGATGAATTCATTTGCGGCTCAGATAAAATATTATACCGATTATTCAAAAGTTCACACCGAATATGAGTTGGTTGATATATATGCCGATGAAGGCATATCGGGAACATCCCTGAAAAAGCGTGACGAATTCAAACGGCTCATAAAGGACTGTGAAAACGGTAAGATTGATTGCGTTATTACGAAATCAATTTCGAGGTTTGCAAGAAATACAAGTGATTTGCTGACCGTACTGAGAATGCTTAAAACATTAGGTGTCCGAGTGTATTTTGAAGAACAGGCACTTGATTCGGACAAAATGAATGCCGAACTATTTGTAACGCTGCCCGGTCTTGCGGCACAGCAGGAATCAATAAATATTTCCGATAATATGCGGTGGAGTTACCGCAAACGAATGGAATCAGGCGATTTTAACACTACATATCCTGCATTTGGGTATCGGATATCAGACAACGAGCTTATAGTCAATGAAGATGAAGCTAAAACAGTAAGGACAATATTTGCACTGTATTTGCAGGGTATGGGAAAACAAGCCATAGCAAATACACTCAATGCAAATAATATACCGTCCCGAAAAGGAAAATGGCATTGCTTCTCGGTGGACTATATTCTTAATAACGAGAGATATATGGGAGATGCATTGCTGCAAAAAACGTATACCACAGAATCATTCCCCTTTGTCAGGAAGAAAAACAAAGGCGAATGTGCTAAATACTATATAGAGAACAGTAATGTCGCAATTATATCAAGAGAAACCTTCAACGCCGCAAAGGAATTGCAAAGAAGAAAAAGCGTACAGCATTCAAATGTTTCATATCCATTGAGCAGAATCATAAAGTGTTGTGAATGCGGTCACAATTACAGACGAATAGTAATCAATAACAAAGTGTATTGGGGTTGTTCATATAAAGCATCGCTGAAAACAGATTGCGCAACACAAACACTGCTTGAAAACGATATATACAGTGCTTATACCGCAATGATGAGCAAGCTCAAAAGATACAAATCGGAAATACTCGACAATATGATTAATCAGCTTGAGTACATAGAGGATACAACAAATCCTAATCAGGCATCAATAGCGGATATAGACAAACAGATAGCTGATTTAAGTACGCAGAATCTTATGATAGCAAGGCTTCGCACAAAATCCATATTAAGTGAAAGTGAATTTTCAAAGCAGGCGCTTGAAATAAACTCAAAAATATCAAAGCTGCGCAGTAAACGAAAGCTTCTGTTAAGCGATGATTCAGCAGAGGAAACGATATGTAATCTGAAACATCTCAGTGAAATAATAGATAAATTCGATTACCGTGACGGTTTCAATGAAGAAATGTTCAGTGACACGGTAGATCAGATTAAAGCAGGCTATGACAATAGGCTTGTATTCACACTATCGGGTGGACTTGAATTAACGGAAATTATTAATGAAAGGATATAAACAATGAAAAACAGAAAGGTTAAATACGGATATGCCTATCAAAACGGTGTTATTACGCTGAATCCGACAGAGTCAACTACAGTGAAAAGAATATTTGACCTGTATATTAACGGCTTGTCATTGATAAAAATTGCACAGCTTCTGATTGCGGAAAATGTTGAATATATGGTCGGTGAAGTATCATGGAACAAAGGAAAAATCAAGCGAATAATTGATGATGATATTTACACAGGAACAGATACTTACCCATTCATAATCAGTAAAGATACATTTGGAAAAGCAAACAAGGTAAAATCCGCAAGGGACACTCAAAAGGGTGTTGACAGGTCGTCTGACATATATAATCTCAATGTTCCGATATTATGTGCCGACTGCAATTCACCGTTAAAGCGCAATCACGAAATGAGATGTGTTCAGGGCACAAGATGGGTTTGCAAGAACGGAGAGTGTCATAATATAATACACCTTAACGATGATACGCTGATTGAGCAAATAACAGACTTGCTCAACCGCATAATTAAAAATCCCGACCTGATAAAGGATAATGATGACTGCGGTGAAATCAGCAAGGAAAGCGTAGAGCTTGAAAATGAGATAAGGAAATACCTTGAACACGGTGAAATCAACAAAGACAGTATTACGGAGATGATATTCAGAAACGCTTCCCTGAAGTATGCTAATATCAAAAATATGAATCATATAACGGAAAAGCTGAGAGCAGACTTTAACACAAGTCCGCTTTCAGCTTTTTCATTATCGCTGTTCTCTCAAACAGTTACCGCAATAACGCTTGATAAAGACTATATAGAAATAACTTTTAAGAATAATCAAAAAATCGGAGGTATAATATGGAGCAAAAAGTGCTACAAAGAAAAGTCAATTACATAGCTCCCACTCTCAATACCGAAACAGAGTCTGAAACAGCTTACAGACAGATTCGGGTAGCCGCATACTGCCGTGTATCCACCCCAATGGAAGAACAGCTCAACAGCTATGAGGTTCAGGTAAAGCATTATACCGACAAAATCAACAGTGAGCCGAAATGGTCTTTTGCAGGAATCTATGCAGACAAAGGTATATCGGGAACAAGTGCAAAAAAGCGGGATGAATTTATGAAAATGATTCGAGCCTGCAAGCGGCATAAAATTGATATGATTATCACGAAATCTATATCAAGGTTCTCACGAAACACACTTGACTGCCTGAAATATATAAGAATTCTGAAAGAGCTTAATGTTGATGTGTTTTTTGAAGAACAGGGACTTCACAGCAAGAATGCAGGCGCAGAGTTCTATATTACAATCTACGGCAGTATAGCGCAGAGTGAAGCCGAGAATATCAGTGCTAATGTCAGGTGGGGCAAGCAGCAAAGTGCCAAAGAAGGCAAAGTAGCATTCTCCTTCAACTCGTTTCTGGGATACAAAAAAGGTGCAGACGGAAAGCCTGAAATAGTTGAAGATGAGGCAAAAATCATCAGAGAGATTTATGATAAATACCTTGAGGGTGACAGTATCCGCAAAATTGCAGATTATCTGAACGATAATCAGATTAAAACTCCCACAGGAAAGAAAGTGTGGTATTACGGGACAGTAAAATCCATACTTTCAAATGAAAAGTATAAAGGCGACGCCCTGATAAACAAGACATATGTAGTTGACTGTATCTCGAAAAAGGTTAAAAGAAACGACGGAGAAAGAGCTCGGTACTATGTAGAAAACAATCATCCGGCTATTATATCCCCTGAAAAATTTAATCGTGTGCAGGAAGAAATGGCAAGGAGAAGCAGTAAGAAAAAGGTTAAACAAGTTGGCACAAAAACCGAGCTTGGTAAGTATTCAAGCAAATATGCTTTATCAGAGCTCCTGATCTGCGGTGAGTGCCATACTCCTTATCGCAGATGTACATGGACAACAACCGACGGTAAAAAGAAAATTGTGTGGCGGTGTATAAACAGGCTTGACTACGGAAAAAAGTATTGCCACCACTCCCCTTCACTTGAAGAAAATATCTTGCAAAGTGCTATTGTACGAGCTGTTCAGAATAACTTAGTTAAATGCTCAGAATTACTTAAAAAATTAAAGCAACACATACGAACAGGATTATCCGGCGAAGAAACAGAGGATAAAACCATAGATATTCAAATAGAAATTGCAAGACTTGATAAAGAATATGTCGATTTGCTTAATCGTATAACCTCCGATATGGAAAATGCAGAAACCTTGAAATCACAGCTTGAGAAAATCGTAATCAAAAAACACATCCTGCAAAAAGAATTGCAAATATACGAAAATGCAAGCAGCAGACAGGCAAATACAAAAACAAGACTTGATGAAATCTTCCAAATCATCGAAGGTCTTAAAAATCACCCCATGGAATTTAATGATGTAATAATCAGACAAATTATTGATTGCGTGATTGTTGAATCAAAGGAGAAAATCAAGGTGGTGTTTGTCGGCGGATACGAGGTGGAGCAAAGGCTGCGTTCTGATTGATGGTGAATTTCGCTTTATATCAGAAAAATAAGCATATATTTAGCGAGATCTTAAACAGATACTATAATAAATTTTAAAAGATTTGTCCCAATATATTGATTTATGTCCCAGTATGTGCTATAATTAAGTATATGAGAGGTGATGTGTTTTGAAAAAGCAAAATGTTATCAATCTGATAAAATATCATGTTGAAAGAAACGAAAATGCTTTTAGAAACGAAGCAATAAATATAGCAAGATATTTTGACAGTATTGGAGATGAACAGTTGGCAGAATATATTATGAGTTTGATTGCTGAATCTAATTTGTATACACCTCAAAGCAGTGATTTTGAAAGTGAATTTTTAAAACAAATTAATACTAGTGCAATGGAACCATTAAATCTACCAACTGAAATTTCAGAAGATATAAAAGGAATTATTAATGCTGTAAATCACAATATCGGCATTAATAAATTTTTATTTGAGGGTTTTCCGGGAAGTGGAAAAACCGAGGCAGCCAAACACATAGCTCGTTTGCTGGATAGAACATTATTTTGCGTGGATTTTGACAACTTAATCGATAGCAAATTAGGTCAGACTAACAAAAATATTGCAAGTGTATTTAATGAAATTAATATGCTTCCAAATGCAAATAGAGTGGTTGTGTTATTTGATGAAATAGATGTAATCGCATTAGATCGAATAAATTCAAATGATGTGCGTGAAATGGGACGAGTTACTTCAACTATTTTGCGAGAACTTGATCGTTTGACTGATTTAAATAAAGAAATCGTGATTATCGCAACGACCAATTTATTTTCTAACTTTGACAAAGCTTTAATTAGACGTTTTGATGCTGTTATTAATTTCAATCGTTATAGCAAGAATGATCTAATTGAAGTTGCTGAATATTATTTCTCGGCTTTTATCAAAAATTTCAAAGGAATTTCTAAAGATACAAGATTATTTAAAAAAATCTTAAATGCGTCTGATGAATTACCTTATCCCGGAGAATTGAAGAATATTATCAAAACATCTTTGGCTTTCAGTGATCTTAATTCCGGATATGATTATTTAAGAAGGCTATATAACAGTTTAATTGGTAATCTTGATAAAACCGATATTAATCAATTATATGAAAAGGGCTTTACTGTAAGGGAAATTGAAAAACTCAAAGGAGAGTCAAAAAGTACCGTATCAAGAAAACTGAATAAGGAGGATGAAACAAATGAATAATGTTTTGGAACTAAAAGGAAACCGTTTTGTTCAAGCACCAAAGAGTGTCAGCGGTGGCGGTCCTGCGATGAATAGTAAAGTAGTTGTTACAAGTCAGAAATTGAATAAACTAACATCTAAGCTTTTTCAAATTAAAGATTTTTGGACACACGAAAATAGACCATTTAACGGCATTTTAATTAGTGTGCATTATAATAAAATAGTAGCTAAAAGCAACCGTATTGCCGGTCTGTTTAAAGGAGATCAATCTAATTATGCTATCGTAGGGGCAAAATTTAATGCAGAAAAAACAAAGCATATAATTACCTATTTTTTATCAATTGATGATTTATATAACAGTATAGATATGTTATATAAATCAGATGAAGTAATATCTTCTGTATTTAAAGATGGCATTACTAAAGCAATTTTTGACAATTATGTGACCGATAAAATCAATTTTAAAAAATACGGATTAACAAAAAGTTTATTCAAACAGATAGTGGCTGATGTTTCATATATTGACGATTTTGAAGTAGAAAAAGCAACTCAACAATTTAAGGAAAGTATCATTACTTTGTATGATACAGGAATGGATACAAAAAAACTATTTCACGAAATCGGCATTGATATTTTATCAAGCAGGATTCTCGATAATCGTACGGTTTTCTTAGATGAGAATCAATCTAAAGTATTGTTTGAAAAGGCTCCTTATCTTGTTTCTATGGCAACAGAAAATTTATCTGACCTGTCCCCTGAAGATTTTATTGAAGATTATCAACAAGATATTGTTCATATTCCATCACCAAGCATTGAGCCTACTATTGGTGTAATTGATACATTATTTGATACTCGGGTATATTTCAGTGAATGGGTAGAATATCACGACATGGTTGATAAAAACATTCCAAAAAATTCCAGTGACTATCGTCACGGAACAGCGGTATCCTCTATTATTGTAGATGGACCTAAGTTGAATCCTTGGCTTAATGATGGATGCGGAAGATTTAGAGTAAGACATTTTGGTGTTGCAGCTGGAGCCCAATTTTCATCATTCACAATTATTAAGCAAATAAAATGTATTATTGCGGAAAATAAAGATATTAAAGTTTGGAATATTTCTTTAGGAAGTAATAAGGAAGTAAATGATAATTTCATTTCAGCCGAAGCTGCAGTATTGGATCAAATCCAAGCCGAAAATGATGTAATCTTTGTTGTTGCGGGAACTAATAAGCCAAATGAAAACATTGAAAAAATTGGATCTCCGGCAGACTCAATAAACAGTTTAGTAGTAAACGCAGTAACCAAAAGCGGATTATCAACTAAATACACCCGAAAAGGTCTTGCGCTTTCCTTTTTTGCCAAGCCTGATGTTAGCTATTATGGGGGAAGTGAGGAAGAGTATATTCAAGTTTGCGAACCATTGGGCGCAGCATTTGTAGCAGGAACTTCTTTTGCTGCTCCTTGGATTGCAAGAAAATTATCCTATTTGATTGATGTATTAGGTTTGAACAGAGAAGTAGCTAAAGCAATGATTATAGATTCAGCGAGAGGTTGGAATGAAGCACCGACTCCGGAAGAAGTAGCTATTTATGGGCACGGTGTTGTTCCAATCAAAATTGATGATATCGTTCAGACAAAAGACGATGAAATCAAATTTGTGGTAACAGATATAAGTGAGAAATGGAATACTTATAATTATCATTTTCCTGTTCCACTTAAAGATGACAGTTACCCTTATTTTGCCAGAGCGACTATGTGTTATTTCCCAATATGCGACAGGTCTCAAGGAGTCGATTATACAAACACTGAGCTTAATCTGCACTTTGGCAGAATAAAAGATAATGGAAAGCTGATCGAAATAAATGACGATAAGCAAAATCAAGAGGATTCGTTGGGAACAGCAAAAAGTTTTATTCTTGAAGGCGAAGCAAGAGAACGATTCAGAAAATGGGATAATGTAAAGTATATATCAGAGAAGCCAAAGAGTAGAAAAATCCCCAAAAAATCGTACAAAAATAAAAAGTGGGGAATGGAAATAAAAACAAATAATAGGTTAGATCCAAAAGATGGTGTGGGACTTCGTTTTGGAGTTGTAGTGACGCTGAAAGAAATGTATGGCGTTAACAGGATTGATGAATTTATCAGAAATTGCAATTTGAACGGTTGGCTGGTTAATAAGATTGATATTGAAAATAGAATTGATATCCATGAGAAAGTTAATGAAGAAATCGAATTTAGCTGAAAATGACATCAAAATTCTAACCTAATTCTTTAAATTGAAGAAAATCTTTCAATTTGTGAAAACATATTTTATGCTCTCTCCCCCTTGCAAATTTAAATAATCTGAACATTTTGAATGATTGGTAAAGTAATTCGATTTTTGTATGTTATTGAAAAACATTATATGAGGTGATTTTATTTGTTTGAGAATTATGCATCAGTTTTTGATTTAGGTGATATTTCACCAAGAGATAAATCAAGATTAAGAGAAGATATAGGGATGAAAAAGAAAATAGGAAAATTTTCAAAAGAAATTAGAGAGATAACTAAGCAAGAAACTTGTTATTACTGCGGTAATAAGTTTACCAGCTTTTGTAATTCTCATTCTATACCTGCATTTGTTTTAAGAAATATTGCAGAAAATGGCGAGGTGTTTACCCTAAATGCCTTTATTGATAATCCTATATTTAAAGTTGACAAAGGTGTTAATCAGGCAGGAACATTTAATTTAATTTGCAGAAATTGTGATAGTAAGATTTTTTCAGAATATGAAAATCCGGAAAATTATTGTAATGTTCCAACACAAAAAATGCTTGGGCAAATAGCTTTGAAAAATAACTTAATGGCTATAAGTAAAAGAATGTTTGAAATTAACTTATATGATAAGGCAGAAAAAGAACTTGGTTTACCATCAGAATTAAGGCAAGTAAAGAATGAAACAAATACTTTGGATTTAAATGAATATATTGAAAGCTATAAAAAGGCTAAAAAATCTATAGACAAAAATAGTACTTCGGATTACTATCTATGTTATTATGAAAAATTAAATTATGTGGTACCGATAGCTTTTCAAGGTGCAATAGCATTAATTGCAGATTTCAATGGAAATATTATTAATAATATTTATAATATATCT
>ERZ779880.609-NODE-609-length-41770-cov-11.094498_pt1 | contig 41770 bp, 31 predicted proteins | sample MGYA00511555_ERZ779880 | MGnify/ENA primary metagenome ERZ779880 (study PRJEB29588, sample SAMEA2145815) | human gut metagenome | biome: human gut; feature: human-associated habitat; material: faeces | place: Denmark | collected 2008/2010 ... | reverse complement strand
ACTGCGCGGCGCGCGGCATTGAGGTCATCCCTGAAATAGACGTGCCGGGCCACAACCAGGCCCTGGCGGCCGCCTATCCTGAGTTCTTCTGCTTCCCCAAACCGGATATGAAAGTTCGGACAACAGCGGGAAACAGCAGGGAACTGGTCTGCCCCCAGAAACCGGAAGTCTGGAAATTTTATGCCGCTGTTTTCAAGGAACTCAAGGACATTTTCCCGTCCAGCATCGTCCATCTGGGCGGGGACGAGGCCCCCACGGAGCTTTGGGAAAAATGCCCTCTGTGCCGGGAAGCCCGGACCAGGGCAGACATGAAAGACGAACAGGAACAGATGCGGGCTTTTTTTGCAAAAATGACAGCCCTGCTTGCCAAAAACGGGCAAAAACCGCAATTCTGGTATGAGGGGGATGCCGGCATTTACCATCCGGGGGAAACGGTTTACGCATGGCGGCAAGACCAGGCCCTCCAGTCCATTGAGAAGACAAAAAAGGCGGGATTGAACCTGATTATGGCCTCCAGCGAATATTGTTACCTGGATTTTCCCCAGATTCAGGGACAGCACAATTGGGGCTGGATGAGAACCACTACCCTGCAAAAATGTTATGAACTGGATCCCGCTTTTGGAAAACCGGAGAAAGAGACAAACCACATCCGGGGCGTGCATGCCCCCGTATGGGCGGAACACCTGCCGGACTTGAACCACCTGCTTTACCGTGCCTATCCCCGCGCCTGCGCCATTGCGGAAGCCGGCTGGTCCCCGATGAACGCCCGTTCCTGGGAAAACTTCCGGCGCAAGCTGGCCGACCACCGTCAATTCATCCTCAAACGCTTCAATTATGATATGGAGCGCACCAAAGAAAACGAACCGCCTTTCAAATAATCCGCATTCTTTTTCCATGAGCAACATGAAATTTGCACGTCCGCACCGCCCCTCCGTAGAAGAACTGGCCCAGGGAGTACTGGCCGGAAACCGCGCCCTGCTGGGAAGGGCCATTACACTGATAGAAAGCAATGCCGTCCGGGATCAGGAATCTTCCCGCGCCCTCATCTCCAAGCTCCTGCCCCATTCGGGCAACGCCGTCCGCATCGGCATCACGGGCGTTCCGGGCGCCGGAAAATCCTCCTTCATTGAAGCCTTCGGCACCTACCTTTGCAAAAAAGGCTTCAAGGTGGCCGTGCTGGCTATTGACCCGTCTTCTTCAGTCTCCCGCGGTTCCATTATGGGAGACAAAACACGCATGGAGGAACTTTCCGGAGAGGAAAACGCCTTCATCCGCCCTTCCCCCTCCGGCGGCTCTTTGGGCGGCGTAGCCCGGAAAACGCGTGAAACCATGATCGCATGCGAAGCCGCGGGCTTTGACATTATTCTCATTGAAACCGTGGGGGTCGGCCAGTCGGAAACTACGGTGCGCTCCATGGTGGACATATTCATGCTCCTGCTCATCACCGGAGCCGGAGACGATCTCCAGGGAATCAAGCGGGGCATTATGGAACTCGCGGATATCCTGGTAGTTACCAAGGATGACGGCGACAACCGCCAACGCGCCGCAGCCCACTGCCAGGAACTGAAAATGGTGCTCCACTACCTGCAAAGCCCCACTCCCGGCTGGACGCCCTCCGTCCTCACCTGTTCCTCCCTGGAGGGACGCGGTCTGGACACCATTGAAGAAACGCTCTTCCGCTTCCGGGACAACATGAAGGAATCCGGATTCTGGTACAACCGCCGCCGGAGCCAGTCCCTCTCATGGGTGCAGGCCCTGGTGCACGAAGCCCTGCTCACCGCCTTTGAACAACACCCCGCCGTAGCGTCCCGCATGCCCATTCTGGAAAACATGGTGGCGGGGGACAAGATGGACCCCGTTTCCGCCGCACACGACCTGCTGAGCCACTTCACTTATCCAGCGCCCGGACATTAAAGAAATCTTCAAGCACCCTAGCGTAAACTTCCTTTTTAAACTCCGGCAGCCACTCCAGCTTAAATTCGGCCGGGGTTATCCATTGATAGGCGCAAAACTCCCGATTGTCCAGGTCGGGGGCCGGAGCGGCCGCATGCAGCCGGCACAGGAAATATTCCTGCTCCTGCCCCACAAAAGGCTGCCGCCGCTTTTCACGGACATACTCCAGCACCTCCGGCGGATAATCGTAACGATACCCTTTCCGGGATTCCACAATATCATACTGGGTCGGTAAAAACCCCACTTCCTCTCTAATCTCGCGCCGCACGGCATCCAAAGCCGTTTCCCCCGGGTCAATTCCGCCCTGGGGAAACTGCCAGGCCCCTTTCTGCCCGGAACGCTCGCAAATCAATAATTTCCCGTCCTGCCGGACCATCATCCCCGCAACATTCGGACGATACAATCTTTCCATGCCTTGTTCATTAACATAACCTTTTCCGCATTTCCAGCCATGTTCTTCCATAAGCCTGTTGAAAACGGGCAAAAAACCCTTTTACAATTTTTCTTCCCCTCCTTCCAGGCGGCCCGGACATCATCCACCTTCCATCAGAAAAATAAAAACGGAAAATGTTCCGTTTGCAGCGGGAATGCCGTCTAATCCGCTAAAAATTTTAGTAATCAGATATTAACATCCTGCCTTTTTTCGAACATTGTTCTTTATTGGCAAGTCTATTGTTTTCACATAGTAAACTCCGGGAAGCCGGCCTCCCTTTTATTTTTCGCGCATTCCATTAATAAAGCTCCGATATGATCATAAAAATAAATTATTTGGCCACCGCGCTTCTGGCAATGTCCGTATGGGGAGGCGGAGTGTACGGAGCAAACCAAAATGACCTTCACAGCATGCAAGATGCGGAACAAGGCCCCAAAGACAAACCGGATGCGCAGAGCATTTCCCGTTCCAATGCCAAAAGAGCGCTGTTTGAAGTCACGAAAGGAATTTACCAGATTCACGGGAACGGTTTTCCGAACATAACTATTATGGAGGGACAGGAAGGCATCATGCTCATTACCCCTTTCGTCCCGGAAGAAATCATGACCGAAAGTCTTGACCTTTACTACCGGAAAGCGGGAAAACGGATTGTCAAAGCCATCGTCCATACACCCCCCCATATCGACCATTTTGCCCATGCCAGAAGAGTGACATCCGGGCAGGACATCAATTCCAAAGGAACGCAGATACCGATACAGGGAAACTCTCCGCAAAAAGCCATCCCGGAAAAGGCTCATGCGGGCAATACCATGAAAAAAGATTCTGCCCGCATGGAGGCCGCTCCTTTTGATAAAACGGTAAAAAGCGCCCTGCATTCCGGCAGGGGCGCCGCTGATTCCGGTAAAATCATTACGGCGTTCCCGCCTGCCGGGACTACCGCCAAGACAGGTGGAACAGTAAGGATAGACGGCATAGAAGTGGAATTCATGACGCTTCCCGGAATGGGAACCTCTCCTGCCGCACTAATGTATTTTCCCCAATTCAAGGCGCTTTTTTATGGAGAAGACACGGCAAGGGCCATGCATGATATCTGCACTCTGGGAGTATCCAAAATAAGGGATGCAAAAAACCGGTGGAAAGCTCTTGATCAAGCCATTCAGCGTTATGAAGACAAAATAGAAATTTTATTCGCGCAACATCATCGGCCCAGAATGGGAAAAGAAAATATTAAACGGTTCCTAGCCAGGGAATGCCGCAGCTGCAAATACATGCATGACCGGATATTGAATCTGGTCAGCAAAGGGTATTCTCCCGCAGAGATTGCGGAAAAAATCAATCCGATGCCGGAAGACGGCAGAATCAAGATTAGCTCTCCGGAAATCACCGGGCAAAAGGACTATCGTCAAGACGCCGGGGCATTAAGGCACGTTATGTTTGCCAATCTAAAAAGCGGCAACATAATGAATCTTGCAGGAAATATGTTGAAACAATTCGGTTATCAAACGGAGTCCTTATTCCGAAACAATGAACTTCTCGTCAATGCCGGGGAACCGGGAAGCGGTCTGCTTAAAAATTCCCGCGAACTCGTCTTGACGGACACGTTATCTGCCCTGACTCCTGAACTGCTGTTCGACTACCTGGGCGTCAGCCTGAATAGCGCAAAGACCAAAGGGAAAAAGCTGGCTTTCAACTGGATTGCCCAAAATGGAAAACCATACGGTTTCTGGATTGAAAACGAAGTACTGATGTACCGCGAAGGAAAACCGGTCAAACACCCCGACGCAGTCATTACCGGAGACAAACTCCACTTTGCCCTGGTTGCCACGCGCGCAATGCCCTTAAAGACGGCGCTGGACAAAGGCATGATCAAAATTGAAGGCAATACGGATAAATTCAGGGAACTGCTCGGATGCATGGATAAGTTCCATGGAAATTTCCATGCCATAACACCCTGATTCCATTACCTTTTTACGTACGTTTCAGTTTTTTCATCCGGAAACAGGAGTAGTGGCATTTTCTATCAATATCATGAACTGTGCCTGTAAATATTACATGAAGAGAAGTTGTAAATATCTATTCACCTATTGCTGATAACAAGAGACTCATTGCCTTGCTACTAGATTCAATGGATTGCTCTAAATCGCTAATAGATTTAATTACCGCACTTCCTATCCTGTCTATAATAGCTCTATCCTTTGGAACAGGTATTGGGATTTCTGCAATAACATCTGGTTCTAGGTGTTCTTGATTTGTGCCATAAGCGTTTTTGAGCATCAGGCTTTGCCCTAGCTTGCTTTGCAGAAACTCATATAGGTATCCTCTCATTGTTATATCATCAACAACTATTCGTATAAGGTTGTTTGTCGCCACGTGCCCGTCATGCTGATTGAGTGCATATGTTACCCGGCCAAGAGTGCCTGAATCAGAGACAAGGATATATCCTTTATAAATTGTCAAGGCATCAAGTTGTCGTTTGACTTGCTTGCTCGCCTTTGCGCTGTCGAGGTATTTGATATTCTCCGCATTTAATTGCGTCAATGCTGTCCCAGTAAAATATTTCCGAATAGTTGGTCCACTTGTTATTCCTAAATCTGCATATGGTCTTTTAAACCTCGGCCCGTTGTAAACTCTTGCAAGATCACCAAGGCGATGTAATTCAAAATCGTTTCGCTCTCCTATGGTTAAAACGTGCTTAAATGCTGCGTTATGCTGTGGTAAATAATGTACTGGATTCAATGATAGAGAATCCTTGTCAAGGTCTGAAAAGGCGATTGTATATCTAAATTCGCTTTCTACTAATGTTCCGTGCTTAAATGCAGTATAGTCCTCTGCAATTTCGGATAAATCCTCATCCAATATATGTTGTCCATTCTTAATTATTGGATTGCCCTCAGTATCTCGTTTGAATATTGCTTCACCACGGCTTGTTTGCCCAACTTTGTTTGAAATTGCCATGAATATTCTATAGTCAGTAGGTACTTTCTTCTTTTTCCTGAGTAAGATTACAGATGCTTTAGACCCACAAAATGGTTCAAATGTATCCTCATGCAAGTTAATAACTGCAAGTATCTGTGCTTTTTTGCAAATTGTTTTTCTTATCGCTAATGCTTCTCTATTATCCAACTGACCTTTTGCCATAACAATACCGATAATCCCATCATTTTTAACCCACTCTAAGCAACGTTCCAAAAACAAGAGTTCTGGCGCAACCCCTTGTCTGTCGTTTGTTTTTTCTAAGTACTCAATTTCTCCTGCTTCTGATACTTCCCATTGATGACCGTTTTTATATTGAGACAATATAAATGCTTCTTTTATTCGCAAGTCGTGACCTGAGCCAAAAGGTGGATTTGTTAGGATAATACTGGGCTTTCCAATACCGCAGATATCAGTAAATCTTGCAGACAACTTTGATGTCGAATCGAGACTATTTGCGTGTTCAATTCCTCCATGTCCATCTTTTCCCAATAACATGTTAGCCTTTGCTATCTTTACAAGCTTTGGTGATATATCTATTCCGAACAGTTGATGAACTACATTCCTTTTTAGCACTTCCTTTGCGTTGGCTGTTCTTGTTGATTTATCAATGTTATCAAATATATAATTCATCGCCGCTAATATAAAGCCACCGCTACCACAAGCAGGGTCAAGAATTATATCTTTTTCTGTTGGTGCTGCCATTTTCACCATCATATTAACTACAAGACGGTTTGTAAAATATTGACCGCGTTCTCCCTTTAAGTGTGACGCAACATATATCTCATAAGCTGTGCCAATAACATCATGAGGAGAGTCCATGAAAGAGTACTGTTGTAATTGGGATATAACAACTGCTAATTGTCCGTTAGATGCTGTAATTTCTTCATTTTCTGTAAATACGTCTTTATATCTATCCCGTACAGAATAGAAAAGTTTTCTAACACGATCACAAGCTATATCTCTAGACCTTTCCTCCAAAAATTCCTCAGGAGTTATATGAAAGTCACATTCCTCTTTTGCACTAGATTCGTCCTCGAATTTTGACAAAATAATACGAACCATATCCAAAGCAACATCTTCTGAATCAATCCCAGAACGATATATTGCGTTGTGGCAACGACGAAACGCCAACTTGAGATCGACGGGAATAATCAAATCACTTTTCTTGTATTTACCTATACTATCCCATGCTTGTTCGTATTTTGGTATGCCAAGCCACTGAATAATTGTACCGTCTGATAGATCTTTACGGTAGAAATCAATCTTATTTCCATTTGTCCAAAATCCGCCTTGCGCTGATGTTGCACTTATATATGAATCCAGTTGTCCATCAGAACCCGAAATAGTTGGAGCTTTAATTTCTGCAATAATGTATATTTTCCCTTGATCATTGTTTGCACAGGCCTCTTGTGACATGAATACTACGATATCAGCACGCTTCTTTTCCGTTCCAATGTTAATTGTACGCTCAAGTCCTATATTTTCAGATGGGTATCCAAATTCACAATGAATAATTTGAACCATTTTTTGTCTAATGCGTTCTTCTGGCGTGTTTTGTCGCCTTATATCATTGTCCAGATAATCTATGATTTTCCCTTGTGCATCAAGTGTTATTTGAAATTCTTGTGCTTCAACCCAACTGTCTATCTCCGCCATTTTGTATTCCTCTTCTAAAATATCGGTTGTTTTTCATATTATAGCACGCTATCTAATATATCGCAACGTTTTTCCCTTACCCATCTTTGACGTTTCCCCGTTTTCGGTTGTAGTAGGAAACAAGCAGGTAAAACTGGCAGCTCAAATACCTTTTGCGCATACAGGCCGACAGGCGGGGAGAGGGTTTGGGAGACTTCCCCACAAGCGTTTTGCGAAGCAAAATACGAAAGAGGGTACCCTCTTTCTATGCTTGCTACGAAACTTTCCGTTCTCCCTTAAAGCCTGTTTCCGTGAAACAAGCCGCCCAAATTTCCACGCCCAAAAAGTGGGCAAAATTGAGAAAAAGGCCTCGCAAAAGCCCTCTATCTGTGGTATAATAAGGGGAAGCACATCAAGGCTCTTTCCGTCTTGGAAAGGAGCAGCGCACTATGTCAGGAAAAAGACGGGACAATAAAAATCGCATTTTGCGTTCAGGAGAGAGCCAGAGAAAAAACGGGCGATATGCTTACAAATACACCGATACCTTTGGAAAGATGCAGTTCGTCTACGCAAGGAAGTTAGTGCCTACGGACAAGCCCCCTGCCGGAAAGCGTGAGGATATTTCCTTGCGTGAAAAGGGAAAGGAAATCCAGCACGACCCTGACGACGGGATAGACCCTATCGGCAAGAAAATGACTTTCTGCCAGCTCTACGCGAAGCAGATACGGCACCGGGGAAATGTGCGGCACAACACCGTAAAGAGCCGGGAACGGCTGATGAAGCTCTTAGAGGATGACCCACTGGGCGCACGTTCCCATCGAAAGCGTGAAGCTGTCCGACGCGAAAGAGCGGGCTTTACGCATGAGAGATCGGGGCATTGCCTATCGGACAATCAGCAACGACAAGCATTCTCTGAAAGCGGCGTTTTACACAGCCATACAGGACGATTGCATACGCAAGAATCCGTTTGACTTCCAGATTAATACCGTTCAGGAAGATACGACGGAGCCGAAAGTGCCTCTTACGTCAGCGCAGGAAGAAAGCCTGTTGGCCTTTGTGGAGAGCGATAGTGTCTATCAGAAATACCTTGACGAGATTGTGATTCTGCAGGGTACAGGGCTGCGGATTTCCGAGCTTTGCGGGCTGACCGCCGCCGACCTTGACTTTGAGGCCAAGACAATCAACGTAGACCACCAGCTTCTCAGGAGCAAGGAAACGGGCTATTATGTTGAGAAGCCGAAAACCGAAAGCGGTTTCCGACGAATCCCCATGAGCAAGAAAGTCTATGAAGCGTTGAAGCGGGTGCTTGCCAATCGCAGGGGTGCAAAGGCTATGACTGTGGACGGGTACAGCGGCTTCCTGTTCCTCAACCGGGACGGCAATCCGAAAACGGCAACGAACTACGATACCATGTTCCGACTGCTTGTGAAGAAGTACAACAAGTGCCACGAGGAAGCCTTGCCAAAGGTAATGACGCCGCACACGCTCCGGCATACATTCTGCACCAACTTAGCCAATGCGGTCATGAACCCAAAAGCGTTGCAGTACATCATGGGACATTCCAACATCACCATGACGCTGATACTATTACGCACACGCGACCTACGCTTCCGCAAGGACTGAAATGGAACGGCTGGCGGCATAGCAAGACGAGGTTTTACTACTTTCGTACTACCTTTGAGAGAGAAAACCTAAAAACTTTTGCGTGTATATGTGAGCTTCCCCCGACAGCAAAAATGCCGCGAACCATTGAAAAATCAATACTTAGCGGCATTTGAGAAATTATAAAGAGATAGTCTAAAATCACTTTGAATTTTTGGACAACAGTCATGTATTCCGGCGCAAGGGAGCAACTGAAAAAAGGGATGACATTTATCCATGAGCAGACATGTTCTCCCCCGCAAACATTCAACGATTTTTCCTTCCCATACAGTAAGAGCTGATATTAAATAGAAAGCATGAAACGATTCTTCCTTCCTGTTTTAGTTCTATTTGTTTGTGCAGCCGCACCTCTTTCCGCCCAGGCCAGGAAAGGAGCCTCCACCCCTTCCACGGACGACTACAACCAGAGCCAGTTCTGGATAGGCAATTTCCCGGAGGGGCAGTATGTGGTGCATCTCAGCCGGATTGTAGCGATGGCGCAGCATAAGTATATTCTGGACAATGCCTGCATGGTGTATGAAGTGACGCTGATTACTCTGGGGAATACGCCCACCAAGTTTTATTATCTGGAAACGCTGGGGCAACATTCCGGTATCAACGCCATCAAAAATGTGACTGACCGGGCGAAGGAACTAGGGGCCGGCGCCGTCAACCGGGCGACGGGAGGAAGCATTGACCCGGATACAACCGTCGCAAAGATTTACCCGAATACGAATACCGTGGAATTCCGTGTAGCTACCCTGGAACAGCTCAATAAAATGTATGCCTCTCTGCTCAAGGCGTGGCAGGACGGGAAAGGGAGGACGTTCAAACCCTGAAGGCCTGAATCAGTGATTAAAGCGTAGCTAAGCATGGTCTGATTCCAATCCGCGGCAAGTACGGATTTTTTAATCATCTTTCCTCACTGCTAAATATATTTCCTCTCCATCATGTGGGCCTTCAGAGGATCCGCAGAATAGAGGTGGGTAAGGCCGATCGCCAGAGCATCGGCGGCATCGGATTCCGGCGTTTCCCGGAGTTCCAAAAGAGCCCGCACCATAAAGGCGACTTGCGTTTTTTGAGCAGCCCCGCGCCCCACGACGGAGAGTTTCACGCTTTTGGGGGAGTACTCCATGATACGCAGCCCGGCTTCCGCCGCGGCAATGACCACGGCCGCCTTGGCCGCTCCCATCGTGATGGCCGTCTGATGAGACTGGACATAGATGATGCGCTCCACCGCCATTTCATCCGGGTTCCATTTGTCAATGAGGTTGCCCAAATGCTGCTTGATGGCAAGCAGACAGCCGGACTGGGACACGCTCCGGGGAATGGAGAGCGTTCCATAGTCCAGCGCGCGCGCCCGTCGGTAGTCGCCCTCCACCACGGCATAACCCGTGTTGCGGATGGCCGGGTCTATGGCAAGAATGCGCATGGGATGATCTTCATTCCATCAGAGAGAAACATCATGTTTCCCCCGCCTTAGCGCCTGCGGCGCTTGGGGCCCGCGGGTTTGGGCTTGCGGACGGATTTGACGGGCTTGTCTTCCAACAGGGCGGTGTACGTGTAATTGAACCCGTCCAGTTTTTTGCGCTCAATGGGTTTCCCGATGAAATTTTCCACAGCCGTGGCAAAGTCCAGTTCATCCGCCGTCATGATCGTGAACGCATCCCCTGAAGCTTCCGCGCGGCCGGTACGGCCGATGCGGTGCACATAGTCTTCCGCATTTTCCGGAACGCGGTAGTTGATGACGTGGGTCACGCCGCTGATGTCAATGCCGCGCGCCGCCACATCCGTAGCCACCAGAATATCGTATTTTCCGCTCTTGAATCCCTTAAGCGCCTCCATGCGCTCTTTCTGGGGAATGTCGGAGTGCATGACGGCCACTTCCCCGCGGTAACCATGATGCTTGAGCATGCCGCATACCGCGTCCGCCTCCTTGCGGGTGCGGGTAAAGATCATGACGGAACGGAAATCCGTTCCCTTGAGCAGGGCCAGCAGCAGTTCATCCCGCTGATCCAGAGCCACCGGATAAAAGGCGTGGCTGATGGTGGCGGCCACTTCACGCCGGGCGATGGTGACTTCCGCGGGGTCCGACAGACACCATTTGGCAAATCCCGCGATGACCGGAGGCATGGTAGCGGAGAAGAAGAGGGTTTGCCTTCCTTCCCACGGGCAGAGGTTGACGATTTTACGGACAATGGGCAGGAACCCCATGTCCAGCATTCGGTCCACTTCATCCAGAACCAGGGCCTTGACTTCACCGAAGCGCATGGTGCAACGGTAGAAGTGGTCCACCAGACGGCCGGGGGTGGCCACGACGATGTCCGCTCCTTTTTTCAGGTCTTCCGTCTGCTTTCCGTATCCCACTCCGCCGTACAGCAACGCTACTTTCAATCCGGTGAATTCACCGTATTCGGCAAAGGCTTCCGCTACCTGGTCGGCCAGTTCACGAGTGGGTTCCAGCACCAGTATCTGAGGTTTGCCGATGGGTTGAAGCTTCGTCAGCAGAGGGAGGGCAAAAGCGGCGGTTTTCCCCGTTCCCGTCTGGGAGGCCCCAATGAGGTCCCTGCCTTCCAGAATGATGGGAATGGCCTGCTCCTGAATGGGGGTGGGATGTTCATAACCGCATTTCTCCACCGCCTTCAAGACGGGTTCCGATAAACCTAATTCTGAAAATAACATTGATCTTGTATGCTTGCTAAAGAGTAGAACACGATTCCGCACAGAGGCGCAGGAACCGCGGTCAGGAGATGAACGGATTGGTCAGCAGTTCGTTCTTTACGGTGGTATAAGGCCCGTGTCCCGGGAAAATCATAGTCGTGGCGGGCTGGTTGAGCACTTTCTTTTCAATGCCCTGTTTCAGCAGGCGCAGGTTTCCCCCCGGGAGGTCCGTCCGCCCGATGGAGCCGGCAAAAATGACGTCACCAGTGAACATGATTCCTTCATCCGGCAAATCGTAAACAATGCTGTCCGGAGAATGGCCGGGCACCTGGTGGAGATGCCACAACAGGCCGCCCCAGTTCGCCGTGTGAATGTCCGGAGTGAGTACTTCATCCACCACAAACGGCTGGACGTTGAGGGGAAGCCCCCAGGCGTCGCGGGCCATTTTTTCCAGCGTCAGGCTTTCATTGTAGGGCTGCCCGGCATGAATGCGGCAGTCGAAAATCTGGCGCATGCGGCAGGCGTCCTCCACATGGTCAAAATGCTGGTGGGTAATGAGAAGGTCCGTGATGATGATATCGGGCTTTTTGGAATAGATCCAGTCCGCGAAACCGGACGGAGCATCCACAGCCACGTAAGTGTTATCCCTCGTTTTGAAGAGGTAACCATTACAGGAAGCCACTCCACCCGTATAAACGCGAATCCGATCCATGGACAGGGATTGTAGTGAGATCGCCCGGAATATCCAGTATAAAGACGATTCCCTTAAATCGCTTTCTGTCATCTTCCCCTGGAAAAGCCCCTCACATCAGTCTCCAGGGAATGGTGCGCCCGGCATCCATCGGCACCACTTTCTGTCCATGCCCTTCGTAAACGTCCGGCACCGGCATTTCACGCCGCTGCAAACGGACCGTCCTGGCAGGCGGGTTCAGACCGTACAGAGCGCAGGCATGGCCGGAAACAAAGCCCTGCAGCCGGTCCAAGGCTCCGTGTTCGTCAAACAGGGCCGCCAGACGCGGAAGGGCGATGGGAGCCGTGAATACGCCGGCGGCGCATCCGCACGCTTCCTTGGCATGGATGGGATGAGGGGCGGAGTCACTGCCGAACATGAGGCGGGGATGCCCGGAAAGGACAGCCTGCAGCAGGGCTTCCCGGTCTTCCGGCCTTTTGGCGATCGGCTTGCAGAACAGATGCGGCCTCAGCATGCCTCCGGCCACATCGTCCAAAGTAATCAGAAGGTGCTGGAGGGTTACCGTGGCGGTCAGGTTTTCAAATTCATCCAGCAACCGCACGGCGGCGGCCGTGGTAATGTGTTCCATGCAGATAGTCAGCCGGGGGAAGCGCGTGGCCAAATCACGGTAAACATTCAGGAATTCGGCCTCCCGGTCCATCACGAAGCCGTGGCTTTCTCCATGCACCAGCAGGGGAATATCCATTTCCTGCATGATGGACAGGGTGGCTTCCGCATCCTTCATGGCTTTCACGCCGCCCTCGCTGTTCGTCGTAGCCCCTGCCGGGTACAGCTTGATGCCGAACACCAGTTCCTTGAGCCGGGACAATTCCTTCTCGGAATAGGAACGGAAAAATGCCGTCATGTACGGCTGGAACACATCGCCTCCGCAAGCGTCCAGAACCCGCTGCCGGTAAGCCTGCACCGCATCCGCATCAGCCACCGGAGGCACCAGGTTGGGCATGATGACCGCTCCGGCAAAGGAGGCGGAACTTAACGGGGCGACCAGCTTCAGCATATCGCCGTCCCTCAGGTGAAGATGCATGTCCAGCGGGGAGTGCAGTTCCAGAATCATGCCGATATCATGAGGGAAAATTGCGCCTAAATCAAGCACGCTCCCCCGCCCCGCAAAAAAGCAATTCTCCAACGGGGGAGAAAAACGGGCATTTCCCCGCAAACCGGAAGGGACGCGGTACGCCTCGCGCTGTTGAGATGAAGTCAAATTCCGCTCCATGCCTCAGAATCCGGGGGCCATCCCGGACGATTTTCCTGATACAGCAAGCGGAATACGGGAACAGCAACAATCCGGGCACAAAAAAGCCGCCCGGAGGCGGCTGTTTCTTCTGAACAAGGTGGCGAAGCGGACGGGGCTCGAACCCGCGACCTCCAGCGTGACAGGCTGGCGCTCTAACCGAACTGAGCTACCGCTCCATAACCTTGGATGCCGTCCCTGCCTGATGGCGGGGACGTGGAGGCTTATACACGCCTTCATACCCCGGTGACAAGAAAAAAAGACTTTTTTTGCAACTTCTGCAACCGCCGGCGGTTTGTACGGTGAAGAAACCGTAACTTTTCAATTTCCTGATTTATTTCAATACAACAACAAATTCTCAACCTTATTTGTTTTAGTTTGACAACAATTAACCGGTTTTGACATAACACCCCCATGCTTCAGACTGCCGCGGATATCACTGCCTCCGTTCACCAATTTGAGACGATTCTTTATCAATTCAAAAGAGATAACCTGAATGAGGTGGACCAGAACCATTACCAGAAAATCATGGGGCTTTCCGTCCGGCAGATGAACGCCCTGGGCGCCCTGAATCGCCTGATGACCAACCGCCAGGAAGGCATTCCCCTGAAAACGCTCGCCCATTATCTCCGCATGAGCATTCCCTCCACCTCCCTGCTGGTGGACAGCATGGTGAAGAAAGGACTGTTCGACCGCAAGGAGAATCCCCGCGACAGGCGTTCCCTGTGCATCCGCCTTTCCGAGGAAGGCGAAACCAGGTTCCAGATGCTTTTCAACGGCATGAAGGAAAAACTGGACACCCTGTTCAGCATTCTGTCGCAAGAGGACAAGGAAAATTTCTGCCGCATTGTGGATACCCTCTACAACCACGTTTACAATAAATAATACCACATGAAAAAACACACGCATCATCGGAAGGCGCCCCTCCGCCTGCTGGCCGGCTCCGGCCTGCTTTTTTCTCTGTTTGTTCCGGGTTATTCCCAGGGAGCGCCGGGAAGGGCTGCGGCCAAGCCCAGCACCGTACTCGTCCAGAAAGCCGCCGCTATTGACAGCGCGGTGAACAAAAAGTACATCGGCCAGGTGGAAGCCATTGACCGGGTGGCTGTGCAGCCCCGCGTCTCCGGCAACATCGTAGCCACCCGCTTCCAGGAAGGAAAGGTCGTGAAGAAGGGGGATCTCCTGTTTGAGATTGAGGACACGCGTTACAGGGCGGCTGTGGAGGAAGCGGTAGCCAAAAAGGCCCAGCTTGAAGCCAAACTTCTTTACGCCAAGAATAGTTTTGAACGCTACAACAGGCTGTTGGCCTCCAAATCCGTCTCCATGGACACGGTGGAAAACGCCAAGAGCACCATGCATGCCCTGGAAGCAGAAATCCAGTCCGCAAACGCCGCCATTACGGTAGCGAAGGATAATCTTAATTACACCAGGCTCACGGCCCCCATCACGGGCCGCACGGGCCGCGTCACTTTTTCCACGGGCAATTACATCACCCCCACCTCCGGTTCCCTGGTGACCATTACGGGCATTGATGAGGTATATGTGAAGTTCCCCATCAGCGAACGCGACTTCCTTTCCCTGTTCGGCACCCAGGAACAGATGAAGAAAGACGCCCTGGTGTCCGTCAACCTCGCCAACGGCAAGGCATACGACCAGCCGGGCAGAATTTTCATGACGGACAATACCGTCCAGACGACCACGGACACCCTGAATGTCTGGGCCAAATTCCCCAATCCGGAAGATGAGCTGACGCCCGGCGGCGTAGTCACGGTTAATCTTTCCAAGAAAAACGTGGACCGCTTCCCGGCGGCCAACATCTCCTCCGTGATGCATGATGCGTACAAGAGCTACGTTTACATCGTCAATGACCAGGGCGTCGTGGAACGCCGGGACGTTACGCTGGGCAACACGGTCAATAACGAACAGTGTTTCAGTTCCGGCGTCAAGGAAGGGGAAGTCGTCATCATCGACGGCATGCACAAGGTGCGTCCCGGCGCCAAAGTGAATCCGGTCTATTCCGTCCAAAACTGAGCTACCCATGATTGCGGACCTGTTTATCAAACGCCCCAAATTCGCCATCGTCATCGCCATCCTGATGATGCTGGCGGGCGGCATCTGCCTGAACCAGCTCCCCATTGCGGAGTATCCGGAAATCGCCCCCACCAGCATCAATGTGCAGGCCACCTATACGGGCGCCAGCGCCCAGGTGGTGATGGAGACGCTGGCCTCCCCTATTGAGGAAGAACTCAACGGGCTGGAAAACCTGCTCTATTTCTCCTCCAAGTCGGATAACACCGGCGGCTATTCCCTGTCCCTGACGTTCAAAAGCGGCACGGATTCGGACATCAACATGGTGAACGTTCAAAACGCCTTGAAACGGGTGGAATACAAACTTCCCAGGGAGGTGACGGACCAGGGCATCAAGATCAAGAAACGCTCCTCCGACATCCTGGGCTTCTTCGCCTTCCGGTCCACCAGCATGAGTTCCCTGGAGCTGAACAACTTCGTCAAGACCAGGGTGAAAGATGAGGTCGCCCGCGTACCGGGCATCTCCGCCGTCAACCTGATGCCTGAAAAAAATTACAGCATGCGCATCTGGCTGGACGCCCTGCGCATGTCCGCCCTGAATATCACGCCGGAGGACGTTTCCAACGCCATCAAGGCGCAGAACGTCCAGGCCGCGGCCGGCTCCATCGGCTCGGAAGGGGAAAACAACTTCATCCAATACAAGGTGAACGTCACCGGACGGCTGCAAACCGTGGAGGAATTCAGCAAGATCATCGTCCGCACGGGCCAGGACGGCCACGTTACCCGGCTGGATGACATTGCCCGCATTGAGCTGGGCGCGGAAACCTACACGGGCAGCAGCCGCAACAACGGGGAAGACTCCGTGAACATGGCCGTGTACCGCCTGGACGACGCCAACGCCCTGGAAGCCATGAACGGCGTGAAAAACACGCTGGAGGAACTGGCAAAACGTTTTCCGGAAGGCGTGAGCTACGTCGTGAGCTACGACCCCACGCAATACATTTCCGCCACCATGGCGGAAATCGTGGAAACGCTTGTCATCGCCCTGATTCTGGTGGTGGGCATCACGTACCTGTTCCTGCAGAACTGGCGCGCCACGCTCATTCCGGCGCTCGCCATTCCCGTCTCCCTGATAGGCACCTTCGCCATCCTGCTGCCCCTGGGCTTTTCCATCAATGTGCTGACCATGTTCGGCCTTATTCTGGTAATCGGCTCCCTGGTGGACGACGGCATCATCGTAGTAGAGAATACGATGCGCATTCTGGAGACGGAGAATCTCTCTCCGGAAGAAGCCACCAGGAAGAGCATGCACCAGATTACAGGCGCCATCATCGCCACCACGCTGGTAACGGTAGCCATTTACGTGCCCATCGCCTTCTTCGGCGGCATGGTGGGGAACATTTATATGCAATTCTCCGTAACCATGTGCGTGGCCCTCTGCCTTTCCGCCGTCAATTCCCTGACGCTCAGCCCCGCCCTGTGCGTGCTACTGCTGAAAAGGAAGCAAAGGAAACAGAGCAGGTTCAGCCTCTTCCGCCCCTTCAACGTCTCTCTGGAATGGGCGCGCAAAAGCTATATCAAATGCGCCGGCATCATGGTGCGCCGCGCGTGGCTGACGCTGATTCTGCTGGCCGCCGTCCTGGCCGGCAACTGGAAACTGTTTGAGACCGTTCCCAAGTCCTTCCTTCCCCCGGAAGACAAGGGCACCGTTTTCTGCGATATCCAGCTGGCCCCGGGCGCCACGCTGGGCCGGACGGAACAGGCCATGCGCAGTGCGGAACAGAAGCTGATGAGCATCCCAGGCGTGCGCCAGGTCTCCTCAACCTCCGGATTCAGCTTCATGGGCGGTAACGGGGAAAACCTGGGCATGTGCATCGCCCAGCTTGACCCCTGGGACAAGCGCAAGACGCCGGAGCTCTCCCTGGATTCCATCATGCAGAAAGCTTCCACCCTGTGTGATGAAATTCCGGCGGCCAAGGCCACCGTGTTCAGCCCGCCCGCCATCATGGGGCTGGGCCTGACGGGCGGCGTCTCCTTCATGCTCCAGGCCAGCGGGGAGGAAACGCCCAAGGACCTGGAACGCGTGACGAACGACCTTCTGGACAAAATCAACAAACTGCCGGGAACCATGTATGCCCGCAGCGCGTATGAGGCGAACACCCCCCAGCTTTTCCTGAACATCGACCGTGAAAAGGCGCAGAGCATGCACGTGCCCGTCAGCCGCATCTTCACGACGCTTCAAAGCAAGCTGGCCTCCATGTACATCAATGATTTCAACCTGATCGGCTACACGTTCAAGGTGAAGATGCAGTCTGCGGCAGAAAACCGCACCACCATCAATGACATCATGAACACCTACATTCAGAATGATCAGGGCCAGATGGTTCCGCTCAGTTCCGTAGCCACCCTGTCCTACATGGTAGGGCCGCGGCAGATATCCCGCTTCAACCAGCTCATGTCCGCGGAAGTAACCGCCCAGGCAAAACCCGGCGTCAGCAGCGGCGAGCTGATGAACCAGATTGAGGCTATTCCGCTGCCGGAAAACTACTCCATCACCTGGACGGACATGAGCTATCAGGAACGGCAGAACGACGGAAAAATCGTCCTGCTGATGGGTATGGCCCTGCTCTTCGGCTACCTGTTCCTGGTGGCGCAATATGAAAGCTGGACGGTCCCCATTTCCGTCATTGTTTCCGTCTCCGTGGCCCTGCTGGGCGCTTTGCTCGGCCTGATTATCTGCAACACGCCTCTGAGCATTTACGCTCAGCTCGGTCTGGTGATGCTGGTAGGCCTGGCCGGGAAAAACGCCATTCTGATGGTGGAATTCTCCAAGATGGAGCGGGAGCGCGGCGTTCCTATCCAGGAAGCCGCCCTGGAAGGGGCCCGGCAGCGCTTCCGCGCCGTGATGATGACGGCCATATCCTTCATCATCGGGGTATTCCCCATGGTCATCGCCTCCGGAGCGGGCGCGGCAAGCCGCAAAGCCATTGGCATCTCTACCTTCTACGGCATGATCCTCGCTACTTTGGTGGGCATCCTGTTCATTCCGGCCCTGTACGCCATGTTCCAGCGTTACCGCGAATGGGTGAAAGGCCTGTTTGCCGGAAAGGTGGAATAGATGTAAAGAAAAACTGCTCCATGCCAGACGGGGCGGCCCTGCCGCTCCGTCTTTTTTATGCCTTCAGCGCCTGACCGCAGAGTTACGGACAAGAGCGGCTATTTGACCTGCTCGTACAAATACAGGTCAAAATTTTCAAACCGTTCCTTCAGGACGGCATGCGCCAGCCGGTCCTCAAACGGAGGAAGAAAAGTGTCCGCCGGATATTCCCCCCTTACTTTGGAAACCCACATGCGGGACATGGCCGGCATCATCAGGGAAAAGATCTCCGCCCCCCCGATAACCATGATTTCCGGGTCCATCAATTCCAGACGTTCCAACTCCCCTGCGGAATGAATCACCTGAACGCCTTCCGCCGTCCACGCCGGATCGCGGGTCAGCACGATGTTCTGCCTGCCGGGAAGGGGCCTGCCTATGCTCTCATACGTTTTCCGGCCCATCAGCACGGGGTGCCCCGTCGTAATGCGCTTGAACGTCTTGAGGTCGTCCGGCAGATGCCAGGGGAGCGCCCCCCGGTAACCAATGCCGCGGTCGGGAGCCATGGCGACCACTCCTGTATAAGTAACGGGCTGTGACATGATGGGTTAAGGGATGAATGCGCTAAACGGAGATGGGAGCCTTGATGTGCGGCAGGGGATCATACCCCACGAGCTCAAAGTCCTCATAATGGAACCCGTCAATGGTGTTCACCTCCGGGTTGAGCTTCATGACTGGCAGAGGACGGGGCGTGCGGGAAAGCTGTTCCCTCGCCTGGTCCAGATGGTTCCGATACAGGTGCAGATCCCCGAACGTATGGATGAATTCCCGGGCTTCATACCCGCATACCTGGGCGGTCATAAGCAGCAGCAGCGCATAGGAAGCTATATTGAAGGGAACCCCCAGAAAAAGATCCGCGCTGCGCTGGTAAAGCTGGAGGGAAAGGCCGTGTTTTTCTTCTCCCGGCTGGGCGGGAATCACGCAAAACTGGAACAGGGAATGGCACGGAGGGAGGGCCATATCGTCCACCAGGGCCACATTCCACGCGCTGACGATGTGCCTCCGGGACCAGGGATTATGTTTCAGGCCGTCAATCAGTCTAGCAATCTGGTCAATGGGTTTTCCGTCGTTTCCCGGCCAGCAGCGCCACTGCGCGCCGTACACGGGCCCCAGATCCCCGTTTTCGTCGGCCCATTCATCCCAGATGCTGACGCCGTTGTCTTTCAAAAACCTGATATTGGTATCCCCTTTCAGGAACCAGAGCAGTTCATAAATGATGGAGCGCAAATGAAGCTTCTTGGTCGTCAGGCACGGAAAACCGTCGCGCAGGTCATACCTGCTCTGCCGCCCGAACACGCCGATGGTGCCCGTTCCGGTACGGTCCTCCCGCCCCGCCCCATTAGTCAGAACATCCTCCAAAAGTGCCAAATACTGCTTCATTCCCTTAAATTACGCTTTTCTAATCCCTGAACCCGTGATAATACGAGCATGCGCCACCTTAGTATCATCTCCTGTTTCAAAAGCCAGCCTTTTCACTTCTCCCCGCCGTTTTCCTCCCCCCCCCCCCGCATCTTTTCCGGTTTTCCGTTCCATGATCATTCCTGAAGAGCCATATTTGGGATTTGCCGCCTTTTGCCACATTGCAGGCGCCTTCTGCCTGATTCCGGCCCTGCTCCACACGCGCACGCCTCAGGGAACAATCGCGTGGCTCATTTCTCTGCTGGCGTTTCCATATATCGCCGTCCCCTTTTACCTGATCCTGGGACGCCGGAGATTCAGCGGATATGTGGAAACGCGCCGCCGCCAGACGGACCCCGAATCCGCATGGGGGGAACTGACGGATAAAATCACAGACTGCATGGTTCCGTATGCCATACAGTCATCCGACACGGCGGGAAAAATCATGCGCACGCTTTCCAACATCGTGCGGCTGCCCGTCTGCCGCGGCAATTCCTGCCGCCTGCTTATTGACGCGGCCAATGCCTTCCCGCGCATTTACAACGCCATCAAGAACGCAGAGCATTACATCCTGATTGAATTCTTCATCATCAAAAATGATTCCGTGGGGCAGAACCTGAAAGACCTGCTGATTGAACGGGCCAGGGCCGGCATCCGCATCTACATGCTGTATGATGAAATCGGCTCCCACAAGCTCCCGCCCGGTTACATTTCCGCCCTGCGGAAGGCAGGAGTGAACATTGAGCCTTTCAACGGGAAACGCCATTTCCTGAGCAACATCCTGCGGCTGAACTTCCGCAACCACCGGAAACTGGTGGTGGTGGACGGCTCCACCGCCTTTATCGGAGGCATGAATATAGGAAGGGAATACCTGGGCAAAGGCGCTCTGGGCTACTGGCGCGACACGTTTGTCCAGCTTGAAGGGCCTTCCGTCCAGCAAACGCAAATCAGCTTTCTGGAGGACTGGAACTGGGCCATGCTGAAATGCGGCCCCTCTTCCCTTCCCCGCCTCCGCTGGGAAATCACTCCCCAGCCGGAGGATGAAACCCTGCTCATCCTGCCCTCCGGTCCCGCAGACGTCATTCCCGCATGGAAAACCGCTCTCATCGCCCTGGCGAACAGCGCCACCCGCCGGCTCTGGATCGCCACGCCCTACTTTGTCCCGGACGAGGGGGTCATGGCCGCCCTGCAGGCGGCGGCCCTGCGGAATGTGGACGTGCGCATCCTGCGCCCGGAGCGGGCGGACCATATTCTGGTGAAACTGTCCTCCTTTACTTTCCTTCGGGACCTGGACACATACGGCATCCAGCTCTGGGCCTATCAAAAGGGGTTCCTGCATCAGAAAGTGGTTCTGATGGACGATGACATAGCCACCGTGGGAACCGCCAATCTGGACAACCGTTCCCTGGCCCTGAACTTTGAAATCACCGCCGTTATCCATTCCCCCTCCGTCTGCGCGGAGGTGAAAGCCATGCTGGAGCGGGATTTTTCCTCATCCAAAAGGGAATCCCTGGCGGATTACAACAACAAATCCCTGGGCTTCAAAATGCTCTGCAACCTGGCGCGCCTGACGGCCCCCGTCCAGTAGTTCTTCCGGGGAATCCGCTCTTGTATGCTTGACCTGCAAGGGAGGCTGTGAGAAAATCATTCTCCAGAAGCCACCTCTTCAATTTTTAACAACAGTTAACTAAATAATGAATCCTGTTACATTCAACTGCACCGTTCTGCGCGACGGGCATCAATCCCTGGCGGCAACCCGCATGAAGACGGCAGACATGCTGCCCATTGCCCCCATTCTGGACTCCATGGGCTTCAGCGCCCTGGAAACCTGGGGCGGCGCCACCATCGACGCCGGGCTGCGCTTCTTGAAAGAATGGCCTTTCGACCGGCTGGACGCCCTGAAAAAAGCGGCTCCCAAGACGCCGCACATGATGCTGCTGCGCGGCCAGAATATCGTGGGCTACACCAACTATGCGGACGACGTGGTGGAAGCCTTTGTCGCCATGAGCGCCAAGCACGGCATGAACATCTTCCGCATTTTCGACTGCGTGAACGACCCGCGCAACATGGAAACCTCCATCCGCGCCGCCAAGAAAGCCGGAGCGCAGGCCCACGGCACCATCTGCTACACGACTTCTCCCGTGCACACCACGCAGACTTTTGTGGACATGGGGCGGGAACTGGCGGATATGGGGGCGGACGCCATCGTCATCAAGGATATGGCCGGCCTCATTCCTCCGTATGTCACCCAGGAACTCGTCAGCGCCCTGAAAAAGGACCTGAACATCCCCGTCTGGATCCACACGCATGACACCGCCGGCCTCGGCGCCTCTACCTACCTCAGCGCCATTGATGCCGGAGTGGACGCGTGCGATGTCTCCATCTCCCCCTTCGCCAACGGCACGGGCCAGCCGGACTGCCTGCGCATGCTTGCCCTGCTGAACGGCAATCCCCGCAAGCCGGATTACGACGCGGACAAGCTCATTGAAGTCTCCGAAATGCTCAAACCCGTCTATGACAGCCTGGGCAAATTCGCCTCCCACCGCAACGAAGTGGTGGACTCCGACACGCTCCGTTACCAGGTGCCCGGCGGCATGCTTTCCAACTTCCGCACCCAGCTCAAGGAACAGGGCATGGAAGACAAATTTGAGGAAGTATTCGCGGAAATCCCGGTAGTCCGCAAGGCCCTGGGCTGGATTCCGCTGGTGACCCCCACCTCCCAGATCGTAGGCGTGCAGGCGATGCTGAACGTCAAGTTCGGCCGCTGGAAGAACATCACCCCCCAGGCGGCGGACATTGCCCTGGGCTACTACGGCCGTACCTCAGCCCCCGTGGACCCGGAAGTGCAGAAACTCTGCGCGGAAAAGATGGGCAAGGAACCGATCACCTGCCGCCCGGCGGACCTGATCAAGCCCGGCATGGAAGACCTGCGCAAGAAACTTGCGGAAAAGGGGCTCCCCACGGACGACGAACACTGCGTCATCTACGCCATGTTCCCGCAGCAGGTGGAAGACTTCTACAAAAAGCCGGAACCTAAGGAAGAAGCCCCCGTGCAGGTGAACACCGCTCCCGTCGCGGCTCCGGCGGCCGCGCCGTCCATGACCGTCATTGACAACGGCATCACCGCCCGGGTAAGCGGCCCCTCCGGTTCCCGTGACCTGACCATCGTCATCAACGGCCAATCCCACTCCGTGAAAGTGGAACGCATCGGCTAAAATCTCCGGTGCGCCGACTTAAACCGTTTGCGGGCGGTTCCCTCCATGAGAGGGACCGCCCGCTTTGGCGTTCATTGCTTCCCTGAGAAACGGCAGTTCCGTCACAGGGAACGATCATTTGGTAAAGATCAGCATTTTCCCGGCCAGTGTCTGGCTGAGAAGCGCCGCGGGAATCTGTTTGACGGAACCAGGCTTGAGCTGGTGGGTTCCCCCCCAGGCGTCAACGGCCGTCGTGCTCTCTTCCGAGTCGCAGGAATAATAATTCCCCCCCGTACTATCCTTTCCCCACCAGGACGCGGCTACATCCTGAATGGATTGATTGCTGTCCCGCAAAATATTCAGGTCAAACACGAATTTTCTGCCCCAGTGGTAAGCGTCCGCCAATTTTCGGGACGCGCAGTCCACATTCTTCTGTATGACGCACCAGTGGGCACGAATACCTGAAGTATCAGGATTTCCCCCGGCATCTACGCAGAAGGGAACCATGCAAAGGCCTCCGGCATCCAGAATGCCCACAATGGAGGAAACTTCACAGGCGGCAGACTGACACTTGATTTTGGAAGATTCCAGACTCCTGATATAATCCGCCATGACGGGAGTGGAGTCATATAATTCTCCAATAATGGTTTTCCCGTCTCTTTTGAATTTTCTCCTCAGGGATACTCCCTTCTTGTCTCCGTCCGATGTGGCAGGAATTTTAATATTGTAGAGATAATCCAGAACAAAAGACAAGGAGTAAAGACCGCAGGTCGGCCCCTTCTGGTCCTTGAATTCAACGTTCCGGCCTTCCGGATTGGTAACTGTAATAGACATAATTCAATAATGATGGCGTGGGGATTCATTTCCCGCACGCCGTCATTACACCGTGAAAGCACAGTGGACGCACGTTCCGCCATGCTTCCTGCCATGTTCACCTTCTGAAACGCCGCATTTATCCCGCGGAAAGAAAGTGTTCCGGAAACTCAACTTTCCCTTAATCCCGCCTGTCTCATCAGGACGAATTCCCGCCTGGCGGTGCGCCTTACGCGCCAGAGCAGCAGCACGGCCGCTACGGACAAGCCGATGATGAATCCCGTCCAGATGCCGCGCGCGCCCATGGCCGGGACAATCCAGTCCGTGCGGGCGAGGATGTAGCACGCCGGAAATCCTACTATCCAATAGGAGAAGAATGTAATGAAGGTAATGGACGCCGTGTCCCGGAATCCTCTCAGAACCCCGGCGGAGAGCACCTGCAAACAGTCCGGAAGCTGGTAGGCCGCCGCCAGAACCAGCAGGACGGAAGCCGTGCTGACAATCAGCTCCGAGTCATTGTACAGGAGCACAATCTGCTCGCGGAACAGGGTGATGCCTCCAAAGGTGCACAGGCAGATGGTGAGCACCAGCACGTAGGAAGACAGAATGGCGGATCTGGCGCCTGCCAGATCATTCCGGCCGTGATGGTACGCCACGCGGATGGAAGCCGCCAGCCCTACGGAGAGCGGGAGCATGAACACCAGAGCGCCCACATTCCCGGCAATCTGGTGGCTCGCCACCTGCGTCTCTCCCAGAGGCGCCAGTACCAGCGCCGCCGCGCAGAAGAGCATCACCTCGCACAGCTGGGAAACGCCTATCGGCACGCCCAGCCGCACAAGATGCGTGATGACGGATGGCGTGGGCCGCCGCCAGGAAATGATGTGCCTGCGGTACGGCCTGTGCTTGGGATTAAAGTAAACCAGCAGGAACATCAGCAGGAATTCAATGTAGAAAATGACTGCCGTGGCCGCGCCGCATCCCGCTCCGCCCATGCGGGGGAAACCGTACATGCCGAAGACGAACATGTAGTTCAGGGGAATGTTGAGCAGCAGGCCGCACAATCCCACGTACATGGCGGGCCGCGTCATGTTGGAGCCTTCGTTCAGGCTCTTCAGGGCCACGAATCCCAGGTTGGCGGGAAGCCCCCACATAATGGCGGACATGTAGGCGGAAGCCATTTGACACATGGCGGCGTCATCGGAAATCCAGCCGAACACGTTTCTCAGCGCATCAATGACCGGCATGGAAACCAGACTGAGCATCAACGCCAGCCACAGGCCGTGGTTGGTCATGTAGCCCACGCGGCTTTCATGGCTTTTCCCCCGCATATTGGCAATCACGGGGCCGATGATCATCAGCACGCCGCAGGCGAACAGAGCCACGGGGAGGTACACGGAAGACCCCAGGGCCACGGCGGCCATGTCCGTCACGCCGGCGCTCCCGGCCACAATCGCGTCCACCGCACCCATGCCCACAATGGAGAGGTTGACCACCAGCACCGGGAAAGCCAGCGGTATCAGCTTTTTCATCTCCTTCAAATTCCACGTCTTATTCATTTTCTTATTTCCTTCCATGCCTTTCCTCATTCCAAGAGCCGGAACCATTCCCGGCAAACAAGCCGGACTGGAGCGGCAAGCTCCAATCCGGCTTTAAAGTTAAGGGTTGTCCACCGTGCCGGGGCATCCTGCCCCGTCGGTCATTCAACGGTTAAGCACCACACGGGCGCATTGTTCAGCCACCTGGCGGAACGCGGCGGAAACCGGATTCTGCCCGGGCTCTTCCAGGGCCACGGGGCGGCCTTCGTCCCCGCCGGAGCGGGTGGAAATATCCAGCGGAATCTTGCCGAGCAGGGGCACTCCCAGCCTGGCCGCTTCCCGTTCGCCGCCTCCTTCGCCAAAGATATGGTAAATCTTGCCGTCAGAGGGGCACTGGAAATAACTCATGTTTTCAATTATGCCCAGAATGGGGGTTTCCACCCGTTCAAAGAGGCCGATCGCCTTGCGGGCGTCAATCAGCGCCACTTCCTGCGGGGTGGTCACCACCACCACGCCGTCCAGTTCGGCCGTTTGGACAATAGTCAGCTGAATGTCTCCGGTGCCGGGAGGCAGGTCCAGAATCAGAAAATCCACATCCCCCCATGCCACGTTGCGCAGGAACTGCTGGACGTAGCGTGTCGCCAGGGGACCGCGCACCGCCACAGGATCGGATTCATTAATCAGCAGCCCCATGGAAAGAAGTTTCACGCCATGGGCCGTTACCGGGATAAATTCGTCATTCTCATTGGCTCCGGGGCGTTCCTTGGTGCCGAACATCAGGGACATGGAAGGGCCGTAAATATCCAGGTCCACCAGACCGACGGAATACCCCAGCTTGCTCAGAGCCACCGCCAGGTTCGCGGAAACGGTGGATTTGCCCACGCCGCCCTTGCCGGAAGCCACGGCAATGACATGCTTGGCTCCGGGAACGGAGGATTTCCAGGTAGAGGGGTCGTCATTGATTCCCTTCCTGGCTTCCGGAGCCTTATGCTCGATATTGACGTCACAATGCTTCACGCCGGGCAAATGTTTCATCACGCCGTGAACGCCTTCAAAAATGTAACGGGGAATATCCGCATTCTTGCTCTCAATCACCAAATCAATCGTGACGTTGTTTTCAGCGTCAATGTCAATCTTTTTCACCAGCCCGAAAGATACGATATCACGGCTGAACCCCGGAAATTTTACCGTGGTCAGCGCAGCCCGTATCAATTCCGGAGTCAATTCCTGTTGTGTCGTCATATATCTGAAATATTCATGGTTGCATCAACATTCCGGCCCCGTGCCTCCGGCATGCAGAATGCTCCGGAATATGAAAAAAGGGGACGGCAAAACCGGGAAGTAAAAATACTCCCTTTTTTATTTTTGACAACGCCTAATTCAGACAAAACGGCTTTTTGCCCGCCGGATTTGCAATGACCCGGATACTAAGAAATGGCGGGACGGCCGCAGCCCCGCTATTGGTGAAATAAAAAACAGGAGGGAGGGGGAAAATTTATTCCCCCTGCTGCTTCAGTGTCTCCCGGATATCCTGGAGAGCGGCGATGAAATCATCCAAAATTTCCGCAGGCACCATAATCCGGTCCCGGTTGGAGCTCACCTTTTCCGTAATACGCACCACTTTGCCGCGCGCATTCTGTTTGAGATCAAGAAAGAACGTCTTGCGTTCCGCAATGATTTTTTCTGTACAAATAATATCGTCCTCCACGGCTGTAATCTACCTCTGGTTGAATGAGGATTTCAGGATAAAGCTTCCCCGCTGGCGGGTCAATGTTTTATTTACCCCGGCAGATGCGGCCGGGAAGCAAAAACCGGAAAAATAACGGTATTTTTCCGGCAGGGCATCCGTTCTCCGGGCAAACTGGCAGCAATCCGGCGTCCCGGCGTTAACTGCGGCAACGTGATTGACCAACATGAATGGAGAACAGGAAAGAACACAGGAGCCGTCTCAAAAAAGAACACTGTCGCCCGGGCCTGTTCACGAAGCTCATTGATCCTCTTCCTGTTCATTTTGAGCCATCCAACCGGCAGGAGGAGCTTTTTCCGCCCTTCAGCTTCCGGCCCGCCCCACGCAAGGGAACGGGAAGAAAATGGAAAAGCCATGAGAACCGCCCACGTCCCCCGGAAAGGAGCGCCGCCCATCAGCATTCCGCACGCCATCTGGCCTGTTCCGTCTTGTAGAGCTTGTACGTGACGGCGTCCGCCAGGGCTTCCAGGCTGGCCTCAATAATGTTGTAGGAAACGCCCACAGTGGTCCAGGTGGCGACGCCGTCCGAGGACTCAATAAGCACGCGGACATTGGAGCCGGTTCCGTTTTCATCCTCCGCCTCCGGAATGTTCGTCCGGGTGGGGGAAAGCACGCGCACCTTGTAGTCGATGAGGTGCATCTGCTCCAATTCCGGATACCAGCGCGTCAGGGCGCGGCGCAGAGCCCTGTCCAGCGCATGCACGGGGCCAAAGCCCCCGGCGGCGGTGTGCTCCACATTGCCGTGGACATCCAGCTTGAGGGAGGCTTCCACCATCATGTCCGGGTCCATTTCATGGCGTGAGGTCAGCACCACAGTGCGCAGGATGTTGAAATACGGTTTCAAGGCATTGTCCGGCATGTGCCGCAGGAAGAGCAGCTCCGCGCTGGCCGGGGCGGCCACGTAATCATACCCCAGCGCGGCATTTTTCTTCACGGCGGCGGAAAGCACGTCCAGAAGGGGGTCTCCCTTTTCCAGTTCAAAACCCAGGGTGCGGGACAGGGAAAGGATGTTGCTCCTGCCGCCCTGCTCCGTCATCAGCACGCGCTGGGCGTTCCCCACCAGGGAGGGGTCGATGTGCTCGTACAAAGCGGCTTCCTTCATGATCGCGCTGACATGCACTCCGCCCTTATGGGCGAACGCGGCGTTCCCCACGAAGGGCTGCCGCCGGAAGGGCGCCAGATTAGATACTTCCGAGACAAAGGCGGCGGTGGATTTGAGCCGCGTCAGGGAGGCGCCGCTGAGGCAGGAAAAGCCTTTCATCTTCACCTGGAGGTTAGGGATGACGGAACAAAGATTGGCGTTTCCGCAACGCTCCCCGATTCCGTTTACGGTCCCCTGCACCTGGATGGCTCCGCTGTTTACCGCAGCCAGGCTGTTGGCGACGGCCAGTTCACAGTCATTGTGGGCGTGAATGCCCAGGGAGGCAAGAGGCAGGCGTTCCCTGACCGTTCGGATAATGGAGCTGATTTCCTCCGGCATGGTGCCCCCGTTGGTATCGCACAGCACCAGGCAGTCCGCGCCATGTTCCCTGGCCGTACGGAGTACAGCCAGGGCGTATTCCGGCTCCCGCTTGAAGCCGTCAAAAAAATGTTCCGCGTCAAAAAAGGCTTCTTCCATATTTTTTTTAAGGAAGGAGATGGAATTGCCTATGATTTCCAGATTGCGTTCCCGGGAAATGCCCAGGGCCACTTCCACATGGCGGGGGCAGGACTTCCCAAAGATTGCGGCTACCCGCGCGCCGCTGGATACCAGGGCGGTCAGCGTGGGGTCCGTCTCCGGGGTATGGGAAGGATGGTGCGTGCTTCCGAAGGCGGCCAGCTTTGCATTCCTTAGTTCGACGCCTCTCATGGCGTTGAAAAATTCCGTTTCCACCGGATTGGCGCCGGGCCAGCCGCCCTCAATGTAATCCATGCCCAGATAATCCAGCTGGCGGGCGATACGGACCTTGTCCGTCGCGCTCAGGTTGACGTCTTCACTCTGCGCGCCGTCCCGCAACGTGGTATCATAGAGAAAGATTTTGGTGGACATCCCCTTGATTCATACATGCAAACGGGAAGCCGTTCAAGACCGGGCCCCGGCTTTTCCCCTGATGCAGACACGAAAAGCGCAAGGCTTGAAGGAGAAACCGGCTTCCAGTAGAATGGCCGCCATGAGTTTACTCAGGCAGTGTTTCTACCTCCTTTTCCTCTTTTTCTCCATGGTCCTCCCCTCCCCGGCGGCCTCTTCCGCCCACCCTTTCCTGGACAAGGGGCGTCCCATCCTCTGGAGCCGGCTGACTCCGGACAAGCTGGAACCGGATATTCAGGAAGCCATGCGCCGCACCCGGGCCTCCGTAGAGGAAATCAGCCGCCTCCGTCCGGAGGAAATGACGTATGAAAATACGTTCGGAGCGCTGGAGAAAAGCAATGACCTCCTTACGGAAGGCATGTGCAAGGCCTATGTCCTGAAAAGCCTGTGCGACAGCGCGGAACTGCGCAACGCCATGGATTCTGTTGCCCCCCGCGTGTCCGCCTTTCTTTCCTCCGTCATGAAAGACCAGGCCCTGTGGAAAACCCTGAAAACCGCGGAGGAACGCCTGAGGCAGACTCATCTGAGCCCTGAGCAGGAACGATACATGGAACTAAGCATGCAGAGCTTCCGGGACAACGGCGCGGATCTGCCGCCGGACAAGCGCGCGCGGCTTGAGGCCATTGACAGAGAACTGACGCTCGCCTCCCAGCGTTTCAACAATTTGTACATGGACGCCAGGAAATCCTGGACCTGGACGGTGCGAAACGCCGCCCTTCTGGAAGGAATAGACGGAAGTTCCCTGCAACAGGCGCGTGAGGAATTTCTGAGGCGCCATCCCGGCCAGTCCGATCCGGGCTGGACATTTACGCTGAATTCCGCGGCTTCCGCCCGGGTCATGGAAAAAGCCCGGCGGGAAGAATGCCGGAAAGATTTATGGGAACACCGCCAGTCTCTGGCTACGGGGGCATGCAACACGGAACCCGTCATCAGGGAAATCCTGTCCCTGCGCCGTGAAAAGGCGCATTTATGCGGATATGAGGCGTACCCGGATTACGCCCTGCGCGAGAGCATGGCGGGAAACGGGGAACACGCCATGAAGTTCGTCAATGAGCTGCTGGACAAGATCAAGGCCCCCTTTTTCCGTGAAATGGAAACTCTCCGCTGCCTGAAGGCCCGTCTTACGGGGCAGGAAAACGCCCGGCTGAATCCCTGGGACGTGGCATATTATTCCAATCTCCAGGCAAAAGAACGCTTCCGGCTGGACCAGGAGGAGCTGCGCCGCTACTTTCCCCTTTCCCGCGTTCTGGACGGCCTGTTTTCCCTGGCGGAACGTTTGTACGGCATCCGGGTAACGGAACTTCCGGCTCGGCAGGCCCTCTCCGGCATCCCGGCAGACAAATCCGCCGGAGCCGCGGAGGTCTGGCATCCGGATGTGCGCTTTTTCACTATTGACGACGGCAACGGCAACCTCCTGGGATCTTTCTATCTGGATCTTTTCTCCCGTAACAACAAACGGGCCGGAGCGTGGATGAACACTCTGGACACGGGCAGCCCGTCCACGCCGGAGACACCGGGCAAGCCGCGCCTGGGCATGGTCTGTCTCAATATTCATCCCCCCGCGGCAGGAGACACGGTGACGCTGTCCCACCGGGAAGTCAGGACTTTATTCCATGAGTTCGGCCATTTGCTGCACCTGATGTTCACCAAGGTTTCCATTCCCTCCCTGGCGGGAACCAGCGTGCCGCGGGATTTTGTAGAAGTCCCCTCCCAGTTCATGGAAAACTGGTGCTGGTGTCCGGACGTGCTGAAAAGTTTCGCCCGGCATGAAAAAACGGGACTCCCCATTCCGGAGGAAATGCTGCGCTCTCTGGACGCATCCCGAGGCAATACGCCAGCCCTCGCGCTGGCCGGACAACTCCTGTACGCGAAAATGGACCTGGCCGTCCATGCGGAACCGGAACGTTTCTCCGCCGGTCCTCTCGATGATGTGGATTCCGCCGTAGCGGGAGAGATGGATTATTTCAAAGATTTCAAAAGAGCCGGCAAGCTGCGCACGGCGCGCCACCTGTTTTCCTCCCCTGCGGGCTATGCCTCCTTTTATTTCTCCTACCAATGGGCGGAAGTCCTGGACAAGGATATTTTTGAAGCCTTTGAACGGGCCGGAGGACCGGAGAGGGAAATGGCAGGAAAATTCCGGAAAACTATTCTGGAAAAAGGATATGCGGTCCCGCCCATGCGGCAGTTCATGGATTTCATGGGCAGAAAACCGCGCATGGATGCCATGCTCCGCAAAAGGCGGCTGGCATCCTGAAATAAAGGGGCCTCAAGCCGCCGCCGCTTCCGGACTGCACAGGGGCAAGCCACATATTATACATTTGTTTAATTAAATTATCCTTTCATTATGCAAAGGTTACAGATATTTTGCAGAATTCAGAACACATCTTTGCGTTGACTTTGTAAGAAAAAGAAGAGAAAATTCTTTCGCTTTACCGCACCTTCCGGCACCAGCCGCAACCAACCGCATTCATTTATGTATAACAAGCCTTTGACGTTTGCCGCCACAACCCTGCTCCTTTGCTCCCCGGTGATCATGTTAACTTCCTGTGAAGGGGAAAAGGATTCTGCAGCCCAGACGCCGGCGCTCGTTCCCGAAGTGCAGGTGACCAAACTGGTCACGAAGGATGTCCCCATCAGGCAGGAATGGGTGGGCACCCTGCGCGGCACTGAAGATGCCGAAATCCGTTCCCAGGTCACGGGATACCTTCTTTCCAAGGATTACCGGGACGGAGCTTATGTAAAGAAGGGCCAGGTGCTTTTCCAGATTGATCCCCGCCCGTTCCAGGCAACGCTGGACCAGGCCCAGGGAAGATTGGAACAATATGAAGCCACGCTGAAAAAATACAAACTGGACGTGGAACGCTACACGCCGCTGGTGAAAACCGGTTCCGTCAGCCGCAAACAGCTGGACGACGCCCTGCAGCAGGTCCAGGAGACGGAAGCCGCCATCGCCACGGCAAAAGCCCAGGTGGCTGAAGCCAAGATCAATCTTAAATTCACCACTATTACAGCCCCCATTTCCGGCCTGGCCGGCCTGGCAACTCCTTCCATCGGCAACCTGCTGACGCCCTCCAGCCCCACGCCGCTGACCACCATTTCCTCCATTGACCCCATCCGGGTGGATTTCTCCGTAAGCGAACGGGACTTCCTGAACTCCATAGACAATAATCTGACCAAGCAGAAGCACCTCAAGTTTGACGTGATTCTGGCCAACGGCACGGAATATCCCATGCAGGGCGAACCCGTAGCCATTGACAGGAATGTGGATGCCCAGACCGGCACCATCAACATCGTCGGACACATTCCCAATCCGAACCTGACGCTGCGGCCCGGCATGTTCGTCCGCGTCCGCGCCACGGTGAAAACGCTGGAAAACGCCTCACTGGTGCCTCCGCGCGCCATTCTGTCCGCCCAGAGCGCCAAATTCATCATCTACCTGGATGACAAGAACATCCCCCACATGCAGGTCGTCAATCTCGGCCCCGTCGTTGACGGCATGCAGGTAATCAACATCATCCCCATGCCCCACTCCACTTTCACGAAGGACAGCCCCATCGTGGTGGAGGGAATCATGCAGGCGGCCAAGGTGCAGGGGCAAGCCCCCGTCAAGCCGCTTCCCTACAAGCCCGTGGTATCCCAGCCCGTCATGCCCTCCATAGGGGCCCAGTCCTTTGAAAAGGCCAAGACGCCTGAAGGCATGAAGGATGGAGAAGCCCAGCCGTCCGCCAAATAACATCCCTTCTCCGGAGATCCAGCACCTTCCCTTTTTCCGCGCATTTTCATGATTTAACGCCATGTCCAGCTTCTTCATCAAACACCCGACCATTGCCATCGTCATCTCGATCGTGATGATCCTGCTCGGCGGCCTGTCCCTGATGGGGCTGCCCATTGAGCAGTATCCGAACATCGTCCCGCCCACCATCAAGATGCAGGCGACCTACCCGGGCGCGAATGCGGAGACGGTGGCCAATTCCGTAGCCTCCCCCATTGAGCAGTCCATTTCCGGCGTCGTGGGGATGGATTACATGACTTCCACCAACGCCAACAACGGCATCTGCTCCCTGAGCATCGTCTTTGAAGTCGGTACGGACCCCAACATGGACCAGACGCTGGCCTACATGCGCTACGGGCAGGCCACCGCCCAGATTCCCGCGGAAGTCTCCCAGATGGGCATCACCATCACGCAGTCCACGGGCAGCCCGCTGGCCGTGATCAACCTGTATTCTCCGGACGACAGCCTGAACGCCATCTTCCTGAGCAACTATGCCTACGTGAGCCTGGTGGACCCCGTAAAACGCGTTCCCGGCGTGGGCGACGTGCAGGTGTTCGGCGCAGGCCGCTACGCCATGCGCATCTGGCTGGACACCACCAAAATGGCCGCCCAGAACATCTCCGTGGGAGAAGTCCAGTCCGCCATCCAGGCGCAGAACACCGTGATTCCCGGCGGCCAGATCGGCGCGGAGCCGGCCCCTCCCGGAACGGAATTCACCTACAGCATCCAGACCAAGGGGCGCCTTCAGACGGCTGAGGAATTCGGCAACATCATCATCCGTGCGGAGGGGAACAAGCTCCTTTACCTGAAAGACATCGCCAAGGTGGAGCTGGGCTCCCAGACTTACAACGTATCCAGCAAATACAACGGCAGGGATTCCGGCGCCATCGCCGTGTACGCCGCTCCCGGCTCCAACGCCATCAACACGGTGGACGCCCTGGTCAAGCTCTTTGAAGACCGCTCCCGCAGCTTCCCCGCCGGAATGGAATACAACCTGACGCTGGACACCACGCTGGCCGTGCGCGCCTCCATTGAGGAAATCGAGCACACGCTGGTGGAAGCCCTCCTGCTGGTGGTTCTGGTAGTGTTCGTCTTCCTGCAAGGCTGGCGCGCCACGCTGATTCCGGCCATCGCCGTCCCGGTTTCCATCATCGCCACCTTCGCGCTGTTCCCTCTCCTGGGCTTTACGTTGAATACCATCTGCCTCATGGGCATGGTGCTGGCCATCGGCCTGGTGGTGGATGACGCCATTGTGGTGGTGGAAGCCGTGGAATCCCACATGGAGCGCGGCCTCACGCCCCGCCAGGCGGCCTTCGCCGCCATGGAGGAAGTATCCGGCCCCGTCATCGCCATTGCCCTGGTGCTGGCGGCGGTGTTCCTGCCCTCCCTGCTGCTGCCGGGCATCACGGGCACGCTGTTCCAGCAGTTTGCCGTGACTATCGCCATTTCCATGCTCATTTCCGCATTCAACGCGCTGACGCTCTCCCCGGCTCTGTCCGCCATTCTGCTCAAACCCAAAGACCCGTCCAAGGGAGGCCCGCTGAAATTCTTCTACCGCGTTTTCAACCGCAGTTATGACGCCACGGCCAGCGGCTACACCAAAGTGTGCCACTTCCTGACCCGCAAGCTCATCATCTCCATTCCGCTGCTGGCTCTGATCGCCTACGCGATTGTCCCCGTAGCCAAGAAAATCCCCAACGGCTTCCTGCCGGACGAAGACCAGGGCTACCTGTTCGCGGCCCTGATTATGCCGGAGGCCCGCTCCCTCCAGCTGACCACGGCCGCCGCGGACAAGGTCTCCGAACTCATCCGCCAGAACCCGAACGTAAAAGACGTAATTGCCATTTCCGGCTTCAGCCTGCTGACAGGCGTGCAGAGCACAAACAACGCTTTCTTCTTCGTCATGCTCAAGCCCTGGGAGGAACGCCCCAATCCGGACCAGAGCGCCCAGGCGGTCACCGCCCAGCTGAACGCCCTGCTGACCACGAAAGTTTCCGAAGGCGTCACCATGTGCTTCCAGCCTCCGGCCATTGCGGGGGTCGGTTCCGCCAACGGCGTTACCTTCATGCTGGAAGACCGCGACGGCAAGGGCACGGAATATCTGGCGGAACAGACGGACATCTTTGTGAAGGAAGCGAGCAAGCTCCCCATATTCGACCCGAACAACAACGGCGGCGTGCGCAGCGTGATGTCCTTCGCCGTGGAACAGAAGGATGTGCGGCTGGATGAAGAAAAATGCGCTACGCTGGGCGTCAGCATCAGTGAAGCCAACAGCCTGCTCCAGGCCTACATGGGTTCCCTGTTCATCAACTACATCACCCTTTACGGCCAGCAGTGGCAAGTATACATCCAGGCGCAGGGCAGCGACCGCACAGGAACGGACATGCTCAAGAACTTCTACGTGAAGAACAACACAGGCAGCTCCGTCCCCCTCTCCACCCTCGTGAAAATCACGGACATCAAGGGACCGGAATTCCTGCTGCGCCAAAACCTGTACAACTCATCCAAGCTCATGGTCACGCCCGCCCGGGGCTACTCCAACTCCCAGGCCATGGAGGCGCTGGAAAAAACCTTTGAAGCCAGCATGCCTTCCGACATGGGCTACAGCTACGCAGACATGAGCTATCAGGAGCAAAAAATCCAGAACGGCATCGGCATCGTGCAGATTTTCCTGCTCTCCTCCGTCTTTGTCTTCCTGATTCTGGCGGCCCTGTATGAACGGTGGTCCCTGCCCCTCAGCATTTTCATGACGGTGCCCATCGCGGCCCTCGGCGCGTTCCTGGGCCTGTACTGGTTCGGTTATGAATTGAACCTGTACGCGCAAATCGGCCTGGTAATGCTCATCGGCCTGGCGGCCAAGAATGCCATTCTGATCGTGGAATTCGCCGTCATTGAAATGGAACGCGGCAAAACGCTGATGGAAGCCACGCTTTCCGCCGCCAGAATCCGCCTGCGCCCCATCCTGATGACTTCCTTCGCTTTCATTCTGGGCTGCGTTCCGCTGGCGCTGGCCTCCGGTTCCGGCGCTTATTCCCGCAATATCATCGGGATTGTGGTCATTGCCGGGATGACGATGGCGACGGTCGTGGGCATTTTCCTGATTCCGTGCTCCTTCTATTTCATCATGAAACTCTTCCGCGTACGCATCGCCCGGAAGACGGTGGAAACGGAAGATCCGGATGAAATCATCGCCCGCAAGCACCTGTTCCACGAAGCCCATGAATCATTAAAAGGGTAACACCTCCCCTGCACAACCATCTAAAAACAGACTCAACGCATATGCGAACAAAACCATATATCACACGCGCCATTCTGCTGGGAACGGCTTTTGCCGCCTCATCCTGCATGATGGGCCCCGATTTCAAACCGGTGGACATGCCCATGCCCGCGGCATTCAGGGGAGCCCCCGCAGCGACGGAATCCATTGCGGATCTGCCTTGGTGGAAAGTTTTCAAAAACAAGGATCTTCAGGACCTCCTGACGGACACCTACAACAATAACCGCGACTTGAAAGCCACCATGGCGCGCGTGGAAAAGGCACGCCAGTACATCACCATCACGGAAGCCCCGCTCTTCCCGTGGGCGGATTATTCCGGCTCCGTCAGCAAAGGCTCCAACTATACCGGGGGCAGCATCGTCCAGACTACCGGAACCACGCTGACGCCAGGAACGATTGACGCCGGCATTTCCTGGGAATTGGACATCTGGGGCAAGACGCGCCGGATGACGGAAGCAGCCCGCGCAGACTACCTGGCTTCCGAAGAAGGCCAACGAGCGCTTATGCTTTCCCTGCTCCGCCAGGTGGCGGACTCCTACCTCCAGCTCCTCCAGCTGGATGAACAGCTTGCCATCGTGCAGAAATCCGTGGAATCCTATTCCGAAAGCCTGCGCCTGTTTGACGAACAGCTCGAAGGTCAGGTAGGCGACAGGCTCCAGGTAGCTTCCGCCAAGGCGGCCCTGGCTTCCTCCCAGGCCCAGATTCCCGCCATTCAGGTGCAAATCGCCAATCTTGAAAACGCGGTCTCTGTCCTGGCCGGACGCGCTCCCGGCCATATCCGCCGTTCCGGCAGCACCCGAGATATCGCCTATAACGTTAAGGTTCCCGCCGGTATTCCGGCCTATATCCTTTCCAGAAGGCCCGACATCCGCCAGAGTGAATACAAGCTGCGCGCCGCCAATGCTGAGGTGGGCGTAGCCATTGCCAATTATTTCCCGACCATCTCCCTGACGGCGGCGGGCGGACTCGCCTCCGCAGACCTGCGCCACGTGCAGGGACGCCGCGGCGGCTGGGGCCTGGGGACCAATCTGACCGGCCCTCTCTTCCAGGCGGGCAAGCTGACAGCTTCCGAAAAGTCGGCCAAGGCTGAATTCCTGGCGGCCAGCAACGACTATGAGCAGACGGTTCTCAACGCCTTGGCGGAAGTCTCCAGCACGCTCATCCAGAGGGACAAGCTGCGGAGCATCACCGCGACCCAGTCCGAGGCCGTGGAAGCCTACCACACGGCAGTAAAACTCTCCTTTGAGCGCTACCGCACAGGCCTTTCCAACTACATTGAAGTACTGTACGCCCAGCAGAATCTCTACCCCGCGCAGATTCAGCTTTCTCAGTACTATTACCAGCACGCCAGCACGCTGGTTTCCCTGTACACGGCCCTGGGCGGCGGCTGGAACATGAGCCACCAGGCGATCATGGATGGCCCTTCCAGGCGATAAAGGCGCTTCCCCTTAAAACAGGCTATTTCCCTGACTGTTTTTTCTCCCTCCGGCAAGTACAGCTTGCCGGAGGATTTGTTTTCCGGCCCGGGAAAAACGGCGGCTCTCCAACCGCCTCATCCGTCCCGGCCGCAGGAACCACGGGACGGGAATTCCCAACATCGGGGCTCCTTTCTTGTTCCGCCCCGCATCCCGGAAAGCGCAAGGCCCTCAACCGCTTCTTCTCCTCTTTCCCTGCGGAAACGGAGGCCGGATTGAAATTGATTCAATTCCCGTTCATTCACGGTCAACAGGCTGCAGAATAATTTCATTGCGTTTTTCAGGAATTAATAGTCGTTGATTCCGATATTCCACCGTTTTCAATAAGACACGGCCCCCCTGCTTTGACAGATGATGTTCCACCTTCTGCCGGATTCCTAATCCGTTTGCGGCATCCGCCCCTCCCAAAAGAGGTAAAGTTCGGAAAATCATGGCAAAAGAAATGAGCCGGGAAAAGACCAGAAACCGGAAACACTGCTGAAAATCAATGCGTTGAATCAAACAATACACTTATCGTCAATATTTTTAATTGTTGGCGGATTAGGAATCCGATAAAAAACGGAAGTTTCTTACGCGGAAACATTTTTACCAACCATTGCAATAACTTACATGAAGACTAAATATCTTGCTCTCCTGATCGCCGTCATGGGAAGCGGCCTGTCCTTCGGGGCTTCCATCGACGGTCTGGAGTCGGCTTATTCAAAAAATCTCACCGTTTATAACGGAACCTCCGGCGATACGCTGATCGTGTCATCCCCTGCAACTATCAGCTTAAATAACGCATACAGCTGGACGATGGCATTCACCATTTCCGATCTGGGAGTCACTTCGAATTCAAATGTAGGGTTGCTGTTTACCTACAATACTGGCTCTTTCAAAAATCTGGAAGGGCTGGGATTCCAGCTTACGGAGTCCGGCAATCTCACTCTGTGCGCCGGAGGTTATGCTTACGGCGGGGGTTCTGCTGCTACCTCTCCCTGGAAAACGCAAACGTTTTCCGGTTATTCCTCCAGCACGCCCCTGACCCTGTTTTACACATTCAACAGGGGAGCTGTTTCTATCTCCGCCATGCTGGGGGATGACACGTCCACGCTGACCACGCTGGGAGACCTCAGCAGCGGAGCCTCCTTCAGCAACCAAAACATGACCCAGATCAATTTCTCCGCCAAAGACACCTCCGGAAACACATGGAGCGCCCCAAATGGAATCACGGGAGAATATACCCTGAATAATTTTGACCTGTACACGGCGGTTTTGACAGAAGACCAGATGAGGGAATACGCCCTGAGCGCCGTTCCGGAACCGGCTGCGGCCTCTCTCAGCCTGCTGGGCCTGGGCATTCTTCTGATGCGCCGCCGCAGGGCTTAAACTTTTGTCCTTCCACCAGCCGGGCCGCGCTCATTCCCGAAGGACGCGCTTTCCCCGGAGCCGGCCTGTCTGGATGCATTCAGCAGCGGCACGGAAAAATATTTCATCAACGGCTCTTTGTTTTCTTCAGGCCTTGATGGAAAACAGAAGCCCCCGCGGCATAGCGCCTGCGGGGGCTTCCCATAAAAAAGAAAAAACAACAACGCCGCAAGAGAGGGGAATACATGCTCCCCCCGGCTCTTCAAGGAGCGTCTTTTCAGACCTTCCTTCCTTTAAACAATTCCAAAGCAAGCTGAGACCAGGTCTCCAGTTTCTCAAACATTTCCCCGGACAGTTCCTCCGGAGACACAAAACGGAGATTGGCCAGGGCCGCTTCATTCGCGCGCACACGGTCCGTATCCAGCTCAAACAGGTGGACAATGCCCAGATGCACGGCCCCCACGTCATTGGTATCGTCATTAATCACGCCGAGAACCCGCTGGGTGCAGTTCCCGTCAATAACCAGTTCCTCGCGGATTTCGCGCTCCACTCCGGCCAGATAGGTGGAAACGTCGTCGTGACCGGATTGGCGGTCTACCGGATTGATATGGCCTCCGATGCCGATGGACCCCTTGTCATGCAGGCGGGCCTCGCCGCCGGAGCCTCCGCGAGTGTAATGCAGAATGCGGCCCCGGTGGCAGAAAATGGCATAGGCGATGATCTGCTTGTGGGAAGGATCGTTTTCCGCAGCCTCCCGGTCCATGAACGAGGCGACGCCCGGCTTCATGAACGCATTCAGATAATGCTCCCCGCCTTCCCGGTGCCCCTGGAAATAGCCCGCCTCCTCAAAGGCGGCGCGGGGAACCACCAGAACCTGTTCTCCATGGTAACGTGACATGAAGACACCCTACCCGTTTTCATCCCGCGCTCAACAAAAAAGGCGCTGAAACGGCAAATTCGCCCTTTCCTCCAGGGAGGCGCGGGCCGCCACGCCCCATCAGGAAACATCCCGTACTTCCACTCCATGATTCCGGAACCTGCGCATGATGCTTTCCAGCTGTTCCGAATTCATAAGATGGAGCGGCAGCCACAGCACCAGCTTCTTGCCGAACAGGAACAGCAGCGCGTGGCGCGTCCTGCACAACGTGGAAAAACGGTCGTAGGGAATATTCATGGGGTCAACGCCCTTGCAGGAGAACGTCAGGTAGTCCTCATGGAAAACGTAATCCTTTTCCTGATGGTACATGGGCACTTTTTTGTTGGCGGCCAGAGCGGCCTTTGCCAGGAAGGGAACGTAAAACCAGGACAGGATAATCGCCATCAGCGCCCCGGCCAGGGACAGCCAGGCGAATAAGGGCAGAGGCCGCAGGGAAAAGGAATACAGCGTCATCAACACAAAAAAGGCCGTAATGGCCAGATCCAGCGGCTTCTTCCACCTGGGACGCACCGCATGGTACCATGCCACCAGCACCTGCGTTGCCAGGCGGTCGGAAGGTACGGGCTTGACGAGTTTGATGACCTCTGAATCCTGCATCATGGCGGCAGGGTAGCTTCATTCCCGCCGGAGAAAAAGCCTAAAAGAGGGTTCTTCCGCCGCTATTGTGTCAAAAAAGCCCCTCCGGAAAGGTTTCCGGCCCCTTTTTCCCGCCTCCGTTCACGGGGGAAAGCCTCCTTCCCCGCATGCAGGCCAGAATTTCCTTGATAATCATAGTTCCCTTCATAGAATGAGAAACCAAAAGCTTTCTGAAGACCCGGTGGCAGACAATCTTCAAATTCACGTACGCACGTTCCAGCCCTCAACCACTCAGGCACAGGCTCTGGAAGCCCTGACGGATTCCATGTCGGAAGTCCTTGACGACCGACAGCTAAGACACATCAGGAATGCGGTTCTTCTGCGCGAGGAAACGCAGACCACTTATCTGGATCACGGTCTGGCCGTCCCTCACGGACGCACCAGCGCGCTGGATTCCATGCAGGTCACCGTAGGCATCAGCCCTGAGGGCGTCCTCTGGCCGGACGATTCCCGCAGTGCGCACCTCATTGTGATGCTGGGCGTTCCCGCCTCCATGGTGACCGGCTACCTGACCACCATGCAGAAATTGCTGCGGTGGCATAAAAACGCCCCCCTGGGCCCCAACGGGGAATGGACGGGAGATGAAGCCGGCCTTCTGGCGTCCCTTCAACAAGCCCTGCAATGACGGACAAGAAAAACCAGCCTGCGGAGAAGACGCATCTTTCCTGGTCATGGCTGCGCATGGCGCTGAGCCTGCGTGAAAAAGTCAAGCTGGGAGACAAGCAGGTCATCTTCATCTGGGCGGTCGTCGTCGGCGCGCTGGGCGCCCTGATGGCCCTTGTCTTTGAAATGGGCGTGGAACTGGTGCAGGACGTCCTGACGGGGCGGACCAGCTACAGGCAGATTCAGGTCTTTCAGGAAATGGCCGGCCAGGACCCGGCCTGGTGCATCTTCGTCCCGGCAGCGGGCGGCCTTTTAGCGGGTCTTACGCTCCTTTTCACCCACCGTTTTGTGCCGGCCAAGGCAACGGAATACATGGAAGCCGTGGCGCTGGGCAACGGATACGTGCCTCCCAAGCCCAGCCTTCTGCGTTCCCTGTCCGCTGTTTTCTCCGTAGGTTCCGGCGCCTCCATCGGCCGTGAAGGCCCGCTGGTGCAGGCCGCCGCCGTAG
>ERZ779880.597-NODE-597-length-42213-cov-3.359410_pt1 | contig 42213 bp, 37 predicted proteins | sample MGYA00511555_ERZ779880 | MGnify/ENA primary metagenome ERZ779880 (study PRJEB29588, sample SAMEA2145815) | human gut metagenome | biome: human gut; feature: human-associated habitat; material: faeces | place: Denmark | collected 2008/2010 ... | reverse complement strand
CTGGGGGCTGACTGTGGCGATCGAACCGCCAGAGTTAGAAACCCGCGTGGCGATCCTGATGAAAAAGGCCGACGAAAATGACATTCGTTTGCCAGGCGAAGTGGCGTTCTTTATCGCCAAGCGTCTACGATCTAACGTACGTGAGCTGGAAGGCGCGCTGAACCGCGTCATTGCCAACGCCAACTTTACCGGACGGGCGATCACTATCGACTTCGTGCGTGAGGCGCTGCGCGACTTGCTGGCATTGCAGGAAAAACTGGTCACCATCGACAATATTCAGAAGACGGTGGCGGAGTACTACAAGATCAAAGTCGCGGATCTCCTTTCCAAGCGTCGATCCCGCTCGGTGGCTCGTCCGCGTCAGATGGCGATGGCGCTGGCGAAAGAGCTGACTAACCACAGTCTGCCAGAGATTGGCGATGCGTTTGGTGGTCGTGACCACACTACGGTGCTTCATGCCTGCCGGAAGATCGAGCAGCTGCGTGAAGAGAGCCACGATATCAAAGAAGATTTTTCAAATTTAATCAGAACATTGTCATCGTAAACCTATGAAATTTACCGTAGAACGTGAGCATTTATTAAAACCGCTACAACAGGTGAGCGGTCCGTTAGGTGGTCGTCCTACGCTACCGATTCTCGGTAATCTGCTGTTACAGGTTGCTGACGGTACGTTGTCGCTGACCGGTACTGATCTCGAGATGGAAATGGTGGCACGCGTTGCGCTGGTTCAGCCACACGAGCCAGGAGCGACGACCGTTCCGGCGCGCAAATTCTTTGATATCTGCCGTGGTCTGCCTGAAGGCGCGGAAATTGCCGTGCAGCTGGAAGGTGAGCGGATGCTGGTGCGCTCCGGGCGTAGCCGTTTTTCGCTGTCTACCCTGCCAGCGGCGGATTTCCCGAACCTCGATGACTGGCAGAGTGAAGTCGAATTTACCCTGCCGCAGGCGACGATGAAGCGTCTGATTGAAGCGACCCAGTTTTCTATGGCGCATCAGGACGTTCGCTATTACTTAAACGGTATGCTGTTTGAAACCGAAGGTGAAGAACTGCGCACCGTAGCGACCGACGGCCACCGTCTGGCGGTCTGTTCAATGCCAATTGGTCAATCTTTGCCAAGCCATTCGGTGATCGTGCCGCGTAAAGGCGTGATTGAACTGATGCGTATGCTCGACGGCGGCGATAATCCGCTGCGTGTGCAGATTGGCAGCAACAATATTCGCGCCCACGTTGGCGACTTTATCTTCACCTCTAAACTGGTGGATGGTCGCTTCCCGGATTACCGCCGCGTTCTGCCGAAGAATCCGGACAAACATCTGGAAGCAGGCTGCGATCTCCTCAAGCAGGCGTTTGCTCGCGCGGCAATTCTCTCTAACGAGAAATTCCGCGGTGTGCGCCTGTATGTCAGCGAAAACCAGCTGAAAATCACCGCCAACAACCCGGAACAGGAAGAAGCGGAAGAGATCCTCGACGTTACCTATAGCGGTGCGGAGATGGAAATCGGCTTCAACGTCAGCTATGTGCTGGATGTTCTGAACGCGCTGAAATGCGAAAACGTCCGCATGATGCTGACCGATTCGGTTTCCAGCGTGCAGATTGAAGATGCAGCCAGCCAGAGCGCGGCTTATGTTGTCATGCCAATGAGACTGTAATGTCCCTCACCCGCTTGTTGATCCGCGATTTCCGCAATATCGAAACCGCGGATCTCGCTTTATCTCCCGGCTTTAACTTTCTGGTAGGTGCCAACGGCAGTGGCAAAACCAGCGTGCTGGAAGCCATCTATACGCTCGGCCATGGTCGGGCGTTTCGCAGTTTGCAGATTGGTCGCGTCATTCGCCACGAGCAGGAGGCGTTTGTTCTCCACGGGCGATTACAGGGCGAAGAGCGCGAGACGGCGATTGGCTTAACCAAAGACAAACAGGGCGACAGCAAAGTCCGCATCGACGGTACTGACGGGCATAAAGTCGCGGAACTGGCGCACCTGATGCCAATGCAGCTGATAACGCCAGAAGGGTTTACTTTACTCAACGGCGGCCCCAAATACAGAAGAGCATTCCTCGACTGGGGATGCTTTCACAACGAACCCGGATTTTTCACCGCCTGGAGCAATCTCAAGCGATTGCTCAAGCAGCGCAATGCGGCGCTGCGCCAGGTGACACGTTACGAACAGCTACGCCCGTGGGATAAAGAACTGATCCCGCTGGCGGAGCAAATCAGTACCTGGCGCGCGGAGTATAGCGCCGGTATCGCGGCCGATATGGCTGATACCTGTAAGCAATTTCTCCCTGAGTTTTCTCTGACTTTCTCTTTCCAGCGCGGCTGGGAGAAAGAGACAGAATATGCTGAGGTGCTGGAACGTAATTTTGAACGCGATCGCCAGCTAACCTACACCGCGCATGGCCCGCATAAAGCGGACTTACGCATTCGCGCCGACGGTGCGCCGGTGGAAGATACCTTATCGCGTGGGCAGCTTAAGCTGTTGATGTGCGCCTTACGTCTGGCGCAAGGAGAGTTCCTCACCCGTGAAAGCGGGCGGCGGTGTCTCTACCTGATAGATGATTTTGCCTCTGAGCTTGATGATGAGCGTCGCGGGCTGCTTGCCAGCCGCTTAAAAGCTACGCAATCGCAGGTCTTTGTCAGCGCGATCAGTGCTGAACACGTTATAGACATGTCGGACGAAAATTCGAAGATGTTTACCGTGGAAAAGGGTAAAATAACGGATTAACCCAAGTATAAATGAGCGAGAAACGTTGATGTCGAATTCTTATGACTCCTCCAGTATCAAAGTCCTGAAAGGGCTGGATGCGGTGCGTAAGCGCCCGGGTATGTATATCGGCGACACGGATGACGGCACCGGTCTGCACCACATGGTATTCGAGGTGGTAGATAACGCTATCGACGAAGCGCTCGCGGGTCACTGTAAAGAAATTATCGTCACCATTCACGCCGATAACTCTGTCTCTGTACAGGATGACGGGCGCGGCATTCCGACCGGTATTCACCCGGAAGAGGGCGTATCGGCGGCGGAAGTGATCATGACCGTTCTGCACGCAGGCGGTAAATTTGACGATAACTCCTATAAAGTGTCCGGCGGTCTGCACGGCGTTGGTGTTTCGGTAGTAAACGCCCTGTCGCAAAAACTGGAGCTGGTTATCCAGCGCGAGGGTAAAATTCACCGTCAGATCTACGAACACGGTGTACCGCAGGCACCGCTGGCGGTTACCGGCGAGACTGAAAAAACCGGCACCATGGTGCGTTTCTGGCCCAGCCTCGAAACCTTCACCAATGTGACCGAGTTCGAATATGAAATTCTGGCGAAACGTCTGCGTGAGTTGTCGTTCCTCAACTCCGGCGTTTCCATTCGTCTGCGCGACAAGCGTGACGGCAAAGAAGACCACTTCCACTATGAAGGCGGCATCAAAGCGTTCGTTGAATATCTGAACAAGAACAAAACGCCGATCCACCCAAATATCTTCTACTTCTCCACCGAAAAAGACGGTATCGGCGTTGAAGTGGCGCTGCAGTGGAACGATGGCTTCCAGGAAAACATCTACTGCTTTACCAACAACATTCCGCAGCGTGACGGCGGTACTCACCTGGCAGGCTTCCGTGCGGCGATGACCCGTACCCTGAATGCCTACATGGACAAAGAAGGCTACAGCAAAAAAGCCAAAGTCAGCGCCACCGGTGACGATGCGCGTGAAGGCCTGATTGCGGTCGTTTCCGTAAAAGTGCCGGACCCGAAATTCTCCTCCCAGACCAAAGACAAACTGGTTTCTTCTGAGGTGAAATCGGCGGTTGAACAGCAGATGAACGAACTGTTGGCGGAATACCTGCTGGAAAACCCAACTGACGCGAAAATCGTGGTTGGCAAAATTATCGATGCTGCCCGTGCCCGTGAAGCGGCGCGTCGCGCGCGTGAAATGACCCGCCGTAAAGGTGCGCTCGACTTAGCGGGCCTGCCGGGCAAACTGGCAGACTGCCAGGAACGCGATCCGGCGCTTTCCGAACTGTACCTTGTGGAAGGGGACTCCGCGGGCGGCTCTGCGAAGCAGGGGCGTAACCGCAAGAACCAGGCGATTCTGCCGCTGAAGGGTAAAATCCTCAACGTCGAGAAAGCGCGCTTCGATAAGATGCTCTCTTCTCAGGAAGTGGCGACGCTTATCACCGCGCTTGGTTGTGGTATCGGTCGTGACGAGTACAACCCGGACAAACTGCGTTATCACAGCATCATCATCATGACCGATGCGGACGTCGACGGCTCGCACATTCGTACGCTGCTGTTGACCTTCTTCTATCGTCAGATGCCGGAAATCGTTGAACGCGGTCACGTCTACATCGCTCAGCCGCCGCTGTACAAAGTGAAGAAAGGCAAGCAGGAACAGTACATTAAAGACGACGAAGCGATGGATCAGTACCAGATCTCTATCGCGCTGGACGGCGCAACGCTGCACACCAACGCCAGCGCACCGGCATTGGCTGGCGAAGCGTTAGAGAAACTGGTGTCTGAGTACAACGCGACGCAGAAAATGATCAACCGCATGGAGCGTCGTTATCCGAAAGCAATGCTGAAAGAGCTTATCTATCAGCCGACGCTGACGGAAGCCGACCTCTCTGATGAGCAGACCGTTACCCGGTGGGTGAACGCGCTGGTCAGCGAACTGAACGACAAAGAACAGCACGGCAGCCAGTGGAAGTTTGATGTCCACACCAATGCCGAACAAAACCTGTTCGAGCCGATTGTTCGCGTGCGTACCCACGGTGTGGATACTGACTATCCGCTGGATCACGAGTTTATCACCGGTGGCGAATATCGTCGTATCTGCACGCTGGGTGAGAAACTGCGTGGCTTGCTGGAAGAAGATGCGTTTATCGAACGTGGCGAGCGTCGTCAGCCGGTAGCCAGCTTCGAGCAGGCGCTGGACTGGCTGGTGAAAGAGTCCCGTCGCGGCCTCTCCATCCAGCGTTATAAAGGTCTGGGCGAGATGAACCCGGAACAGCTGTGGGAAACCACCATGGACCCGGAAAGCCGTCGTATGCTGCGCGTTACCGTTAAGGATGCGATTGCCGCTGACCAGTTGTTCACCACGCTGATGGGCGACGCCGTTGAACCGCGCCGTGCGTTTATTGAAGAGAACGCCCTGAAAGCGGCGAATATTGATATTTAATGGCGTTAACAATGCGAGCGTGCCTGATGCGCTACGCTTATCAGGCCTACGAGACTCCTGCAATATATTGAATTTGCATGTTTTTGTAGGCCGGATAAGGCGTTCACGCCGCATCCGGCAAGAAGCTATAAGAAAAGGGCGGAGATCATCTCCGCCCTTTTTATTTCTGCAATCCGCAATTATCATCCCGCAGTTCTATACTTTTTGGGTCAACACGTAACGCTTTACAGGTGATTATCATGGGGCTTTTTGATGAAGTTGTCGGCGCCTTTCTGAAAGGCGATGCGGGGAAATATCAGGCGATTTTAAGTTGGGTTGAGGAGCAGGGTGGCATTCAGGTGCTGCTGGAAAAACTGCAAAGTGGCGGCTTAGGGGCCATTCTCTCAACCTGGCTGAGTAATCAACAGGGCAATCAACCAGTTAGCGGCGAGCAACTGGAATCAGCACTCGGCACAAACGCGGTATCCGATCTTGGACAAAAACTTGGCGTGGATACCAGTACGGCTTCCTGTTTACTGGCAGAACAATTGCCGAAGATTATTGATGCGCTCTCACCGCAAGGTGAAGTGTCACCACAAGCCAATAACGATCTGCTTTCCGCAGGCATGGAACTGCTGAAAGGGAAACTCTTCCGCTAAGCAAATGGGGAGCATGCAACCCGCGTTGCATCCCCCTTTTCCCTCGGGTGTTGTACTGATTTTTGAGCGGAATCGCGTTAGCATGGGTCAGGAACCAATCTACCTGGGGAACTCATGGCTATCAAACTCATTGCTATCGATATGGATGGCACCCTTCTGCTGCCCGATCACACCATTTCACCTGCCGTTAAAAATGCGATTGCCGCAGCTCGCGCCCGTGGCGTGAATGTCGTGCTAACGACGGGTCGCCCTTATGCAGGTGTTCACAATTACCTGAAAGAGCTGCATATGGAACAGCCGGGCGACTACTGCATTACTTATAACGGCGCGCTGGTACAGAAGGCCGCTGATGGTAACACCGTGGCGCAAACTGCTCTCAGCTATGACGACTATCGTTTCCTGGAAAAACTCTCTCGCGAAGTCGGTTCTCATTTCCACGCCCTGGACCGCACCACGCTGTACACCGCCAACCGTGATATCAGCTACTACACGGTGCATGAATCCTTCGTTGCCACCATTCCGCTGGTGTTCTGCGAAGCGGAGAAAATGGACCCCAATACCCAGTTCCTGAAAGTGATGATGATTGATGAACCCGCCATCCTCGACCAGGCTATCGCGCGTATTCCGCAGGAAGTGAAAGAGAAATATACCGTGCTGAAAAGTGCGCCGTACTTCCTCGAAATCCTTGATAAACGCGTTAACAAAGGTACGGGTGTGAAATCACTGGCCGACGTGTTAGGTATTAAACCGGAAGAAATCATGGCGATTGGCGATCAGGAAAACGACATCGCAATGATTGAATATGCAGGCGTCGGTGTGGCAATGGATAATGCTATTCCTTCGGTGAAAGAAGTGGCGAACTTTGTCACCAAATCCAACCTTGAAGATGGCGTGGCGTTTGCTATTGAGAAGTATGTGCTGAATTAATCTGTGGGCGGGCAAACAGCATAAACGCGTTTGCCCGCTTACTGATTATTGGTTTACTGCATATACAACCAGAAATTGCAGCGGCGCAGTAATGATGTCCAGCGTAACAGTCACTGGCAGTAATGCTGCGGAAACACCATCCGGAATGCCTCTGGGTGAATAGTATTCATAAAATCGCACTTTAAATGGATGGTAGAACGCCATCACCTTTGAGTAATCCATGTTTTTATTTTTCTCATGGATTGTGCCTTTTAGGTTTTCCAGTGACCTGGTACAGTGTTGAACACCACAGGCAAAACCATAATGCGTTGCCAGTGCCTTTTCTTCTTCGTTATTCCAGTAGTAGTAAAGCGATATTGTGCCGGTAAATTTCTTTTTCCCCGCATTTAAAACAAATCTTGCGTCATTGGCAACCTGAATATTGTGCCGGTTAAGTGCTGGATCATTGAGCATCTTAACGATGTCATCGGCACCATCAGTGATAAGGTAATCCAGCGATTCCCCTACAAAAACATAGCCTTTTGTTCCATTACTATCTTTTGCCTGCGATAGCCCAGTGATGGTGTCTGACTGCGATTGATACTTTCCTGAACTACCCTTTGCGGTATGGGAAACCAGAGCATACGAGATACAGCCTGAAAGCATCAGCGCCAGTGGGAATAAACTGGCAGCCTTAAAAAATCCCTTAAAATTCAACTTCATGATTAATCCTTTAAACGAGTAGCTAAGCCGTTGAAAGCATACTCTTCTTTCCCTCCTGTTTAGCGCCTGATCTCCCTTTTCAGATTTCTGCCCGATATAAGACCTTTTCTTATGAGGTGTTTTTTTGTGGACTAATATCTGTTGCAAGGCTATGGGTTCGCACCTGCACTGGTTTATATCTCCGCCGTCGCGTTGATTGGCGCGCTCTCTTACATCCTGCTGGTGGGCTATGTGACGCGCGTTGGCTAATCTTTCAACTGTGGAATATGCGCCATACCACTGCGCATAATCCACTTTCTTAAAGCCGGTGCGGTCAGGCATCGGCTTTTTACTATCTTGCCGAAGAGTTTTAAACGCAGTTTGCGGGTGGCGTGCCAGTAGGCTGCGTTGATCTTCTCTGGCTGCTTCAGTAACACCGAACGCAGAATCTCTGCGCTATCCAGCGCATAGCTAATCCCCTCCAGCGAGCTGGCGCTGATAAATCCCGCCGCTTCACCAATCAGAAAGGCGTTGTCCTTACCGCAGACAAAATCCTGCCAGCGTGAGGGAAATAGCACCGTGCATTTTTCGCTTTTTACCGCCTTACCAAACTGGAATTGAAAGGCGCTCATTTTCTCTTTCAGCGTCGTGAAACGCGTCTGACCGTCTTTCATTGGATAGGCACCGCCAAAGATAAAATAACCGTCTTTGCTGATACTCCATGAGTAACAGTCAGTTATCGCATTATCAAAGATGCATGAGTAGAACGGCACCGGATGTTTCTCTGCGAACCACTGCTGGATAGCGACATATTTACGAATCTGATGGTCCGGGTAGAGATATCGCCGCACCATCGAGTTGGCACCATCTGCACCGACCAGATAGCGGGCAGTAATATGCTGCTCCCAACCGTCTGCACGAAAAATGACATGCCATTTATCATCCTCACGCCAGATTTTCCGGCACAGGCTATCGTGATAAACCTCAACGCTGGCGGGGATCAGCGATTTCATCCACAAGTCGAAAGCATGGCGATTAATATTGATATAGCTTCGCTGGTAGTTACGCGTGAGCGATGCGGCGACGTCGACAGTTTTGACGCTGAAAATCTGTGGATTGGCGATCACATCGACAGGAAGCGTCAGTCCATCGCGAATAAAAGATCGCTGCGCGTCCGGTGCCAGCAGACCGCCGCAAGGTTTGCTGAAACCTTCAGTACCATGCTGGTGCTTTTTATCCAGCGCGATCACCTGCATTTTGCCGGCTAACTTTCGTGCCAACGCCGACCCTGCCGGGCCGAGGCCAATAATCGCCACGTCGAAATGTTCCATCTTTTCACTCACATTCATCACGATGGCAAAAGACTATTGTCTGAAAGTGAAGTCCTTGTGAAGTATGATGGCGGGAACCGTTTTGTATCAGGACCGCGCCATGAAACAGATAACCTTTGCTCCCCGTAATCACCTGCTCACCAATACCAATACCTGGACGCCCGACAGCCAGTGGCTGGTATTTGACGTGCGTCCTTCTGGCGCGTCGTTTACCGGCGAGACCATTGAGCGTGTGAATATCCATACCGGCGAGGTCGAGGTTATCTATCGCGTGTCACAGGGCGCGCACGTCGGCGTGGTGACCGTTCATCCAAAGTCAGAGAAATATGTCTTTATCCACGGACCTGAAAATCCTCATGAAACATGGCATTACGATTTCCATCACCGTCGCGGCGTGATTGTTGAAGGCGGCAAGATGAACAATCTCGATGCAATGGATATTACCGTTCCGTACACATCAGGGGCGCTGCGTGGCGGCAGCCATGTGCATGTCTTTAGCCCGAACGGTGAAATGGTGAGTTTTACCTATAACGACCATGTAATGCATCAGTTCGATTCGGCGCTGGATTTGCGAAACGTCGGGGTTGCTGCACCGTTTGGCCCGGTCAACGTACAAAAGCAGCATCCGCGTGAATACAGCGGTAGCCACTGGTGCGTGCTGGTGAGTAAAACCACGCCCACGCCGCAGCCTGGCAGCGATGAAATCAATCGTGCTTATGAAGAAGGATGGGTAGGAAATCACGCGCTGGCGTTTATTGGCGACACACTTTCGCCAAAGGGCGAGAAAGTGCCGGAGCTGTTTATCGTTGAGTTACCGCAAGATGAAGCTGGCTGGAAAGCAGCAGGTGATGCGCCGTTAAGTGGAACGGAAACAACCCTGCCCGCGCCACCGCGTGGCATCGTGCAGCGACGTTTAACCTTTACCCACCATCGGGCTTATCCGGGGTTAGTCAACGTCCCGCGCCACTGGGTGCGCTGTAATCCGCAGGGTACGCAAATCGCGTTTTTAATGCGAGATGATAACGGCATTGTGCAACTGTGGCTTATCTCGCCACAGGGCGGCGAGCCGCGCCAGTTAACCCATAACAAAACGGATATTCAGTCTGCATTTAACTGGCATCCGTCAGGAGAATGGTTGGGCTTTGTGCTGGGTAATCGAATTGCTTGTGCCCATGCGCAAAGCGGCGAGGTTGAGTATTTAACCGAAAACCACGCCAATCCACCTTCTGCGGACGCCGTGGTCTTCTCGCCGGATGGTCAGTGGCTGGCGTGGATGGAAGGCGGCCAGCTGTGGATCACCGAAACTGATCGCTAAATCAGTTATCAGGCATTCTGGCCGGTGGAATAACCGCATTGGTGGCTTGCGCGTTGGCTTCGCTTTTTTCAACGCGTGAGCGCACCGAGCTGTCTTTGCGGAACACATCCCACGGTAATAAAAGCGTGTCCATCACAGCGGTAAACGGCATATCGAGAATCGCCAGCGACTTAGTGCCCCAGTTGGTTTCATCATCGCCAATCATGGTGGCGCTGGCGCGGGTGCCGGGATACGTTCCTTCTTTCCCTCCGGTATGGGACATCACGCTGGAGCATCCTCCGAGTAATGTCATTCCGCTGCATATCATGAACGCTAACAACACATTTCTTATCATAATAAATTCATCTGTTGATCGTGGGTGTTGGCCTGATGAGTTATAGCGATCCCTTGCTGAAAATAACATCATCATTACGTCGCTCTGTGGCGGCTATCGCACTTTAACGTTTCGTGCTGCCCCCTCAGTCTATGCAATAGACCATAAACTGCAAAAAAAAGTCCGCTGATAAGGCTTGAAAAGTTCATTTCCAGACCCATTTTTACATCGTAGCCGATGAGGACGCGCCTGATGGGTGTTCTGGCTACCTGACCTGTCCATTGTGGAAGGTCTTACATTCTCGCTGATTTCAGGAGCTATTGATTATGCGTAACTTTGATTTATCCCCGCTTTACCGTTCTGCTATTGGATTTGACCGTTTGTTTAACCACTTAGAAAACAACCAGAGCCAGAGTAATGGCGGCTACCCTCCGTATAACGTTGAACTGGTAGACGAAAACCATTACCGCATTGCTATCGCTGTGGCTGGTTTTGCTGAGAGCGAACTGGAAATTACCGCCCAGGATAATCTGCTGGTGGTGAAAGGTGCTCACGCCGACGAACAAAAAGAGCGCACCTATCTGTACCAGGGCATCGCTGAACGCAACTTTGAACGCAAATTCCAGTTAGCTGAGAACATTCATGTTCGTGGTGCTAACCTAGTAAATGGTTTGCTGTATATCGATCTCGAACGCGTGATTCCGGAAGCGAAAAAACCGCGCCGTATCGAAATCAACTAATTTCCTAAGGCCGCCTTGCGCGGCCTGACATCTCCATGCTCGCCGTCAGGGAGCATATGCGAATCTTCGGATTTGCAGGTACTTACTCGCTTCTTAGAAGGAGAAATGACTATGCGTAACTTCGATTTATCCCCACTGATGCGTCAATGGATCGGTTTTGACAAACTGGCCAACGCACTGCAAAACGCCGGTGAAAGTCAGAGCTTCCCGCCGTACAACATTGAGAAAAGCGACGATAACCACTACCGCATTACCCTTGCGCTGGCAGGTTTCCGTCAGGAAGATTTAGAGATTCAACTGGAAGGTACGCGCCTGAGCGTAAAAGGCACGCCGGAGCAGCCAAAAGAAGAGAAAAAATGGCTGCATCAAGGGCTTATGAATCAGCCATTTAGCCTGAGCTTTACGCTGGCTGAAAATATGGAAGTCTCTGGCGCAACCTTCGTAAACGGTTTACTGCATATTGATTTAATTCGTAATGAGCCTGAACCCATCGCAGCGCAGCGTATCGCTATCAGCGAACGTCCCGCGTTAAATAGCTAACTAGCTATTCTCTTTGCCCCGCCATTCTGGTGGGGCTTTTTTTGTCTTTCTTCTTCAACAATGCGTTAAATTTCGACTGTTTAAGATATTTCGGCACGTTCTTTCCCGTGATAATGTGCGCTATAAGGCAAATCTGCTTCACCGATTCAGCCATAATCCGTAGCAATTAAAATGTTATCTCAAGAGAAATGGACGATGAGTGATATAGCATTAACGGTCAGTATTTTGGCTTTGGTGGCAGTCGTCGGTTTGTTTATCGGCAACGTCAAATTTCGCGGCATAGGATTAGGTATTGGCGGCGTGCTGTTTGGTGGGATCATCGTCGGCCATTTTGTTTCTCAGGCGGGGATGACATTAAGTAGCGATATGCTGCATGTTATTCAGGAATTTGGCCTGATCCTGTTCGTTTATACCATCGGGATTCAGGTAGGGCCGGGCTTCTTTGCCTCATTGCGCGTCTCCGGATTACGCCTCAACCTGTTTGCTGTTCTGATCGTCATCATCGGTGGTCTGGTTACCGCCATCCTGCATAAACTGTTTGATATTCCACTGCCGGTAGTGCTGGGGATTTTCTCCGGTGCGGTAACCAATACGCCAGCGCTGGGGGCAGGGCAGCAGATTTTGCGCGACCTGGGTACACCAATGGAAATGGTCGATCAGATGGGGATGAGTTACGCGATGGCGTATCCATTCGGCATTTGCGGGATATTGTTCACCATGTGGATGTTGCGGGTTATTTTCCGCGTCAATGTCGAGACAGAAGCCCAGCAGCACGAGTCTTCACGCACCAATGGCGGCGCGCTGATCAAGACTATCAATATTCGCGTTGAGAACCCTAACCTGCATGATTTAGCCATTAAAGATGTACCGATTCTCAACGGCGACAAAATTATCTGCTCGCGTCTGAAACGCGAAGAAACCCTAAAAGTTCCTTCGCCAGATACCATTATCCAACTGGGCGATTTGCTGCATCTGGTGGGTCAGCCAGCGGATTTACATAATGCGCAACTGGTGATTGGTCAGGAGGTCGATACTTCGCTGTCCACGAAAGGCACTGATTTGCGCGTCGAGCGTGTGGTGGTCACCAATGAAAACGTGCTTGGTAAGCGTATTCGCGACCTGCATTTTAAAGAACGCTATGACGTTGTTATCTCGCGCCTGAACCGTGCCGGGGTCGAACTGGTCGCCAGTGGCGATATCAGCCTGCAGTTCGGCGATATCCTCAACCTGGTGGGGCGTCCGTCCGCAATTGATGCCGTTGCCAATGTGCTGGGGAATGCGCAGCAAAAACTGCAACAGGTTCAGATGCTGCCAGTGTTTATTGGCATCGGGCTTGGCGTATTGTTAGGTTCTATTCCCGTCTTTGTGCCAGGATTCCCGGCCGCGTTGAAACTGGGGCTGGCGGGCGGTCCGCTGATTATGGCGTTGATCCTCGGGCGTATCGGCAGTATCGGCAAGCTGTACTGGTTTATGCCGCCAAGTGCCAACCTCGCGCTGCGGGAACTGGGGATCGTGCTGTTCCTCTCGGTCGTTGGTCTGAAATCTGGTGGGGATTTTGTGAATACCCTGGTCAATGGCGAAGGGCTAAGCTGGATTGGTTATGGTGCCCTGATCACCGCCGTTCCGCTGATTACTGTTGGCATTCTGGCGCGGATGTTAGCCAAAATGAATTACCTGACCATGTGCGGGATGCTGGCAGGTTCCATGACCGATCCTCCGGCGCTGGCGTTTGCTAATAATCTTCATCCAACCAGCGGTGCGGCGGCGCTCTCTTACGCCACTGTCTATCCGTTAGTGATGTTCCTGCGCATTATCACCCCCCAATTACTGGCGGTGCTCTTCTGGAGTATCGGTTAACTCTTGTCCGGGTGGAGTCGCCGTAAATGGTACTCCACTTGGTATTCGCTGGCATTTCTGAACATCACTGAATAATTCAAAAACTCCCCGCTCTCGCTATATGACAACGAGGTGATCCGCAGCAGTGGCGTGTGTTCCGCTACCTTCATTTGCCGCGCCAGCAGTCTATCGGCGAGCACCGGCGTCAGGCTTTCATAATTACCGCCAATCAAAATCCCGCACTCTTGTTCAATATATTCAAACTTCGACCCTTCCAGATGTTGCAGCGAAAGGTTACGGAACAGTTTTACCGGCATATAGCTGTCTTCCAGCATCAGCGGTTTCCCTTCCACAAAACGAACGCGACGGGAGAAGTAGATCTGCTCGTTGATTTGAATCCGCAACTGGCTGGCAATTGCCGGAGGCGCAGGCATGATTTCAAAAATCAGCACCTGGCTGGTGACTGTTTTTCCCTGCCGTTTTAACACCTCCACCAGCCCGGTCAGGCTGGCGGTTTGATGCAGCACATCTTTGCGCACCAGGTAAGTGCCGCTGCCGTGGCGGCGGACCACCAGCCCCCACGCTACCAGCAGGTCAATCGCTTTACGGATGGTCATCCGCGATACCGCAAACTCTTCCGCCAGCTTTTTTTCACCGGGAAGAAGGCTGTTTAGCGTGAAATCCGCGGAATTAAGTCGAATTCTTAACCGCTCCGCAATGCTTTTGTAGATCATCTCTAGATCTCTTTTTTGCCTGCAAGCCCGGGTAATGCGCCCACAAGTTCTGCTTAATCAATTGAAAAAACATCTTTTTTTTAAAGATGTGTTCGATGCTGTGTACCAGTGCTCACAGAGATCTACTTTTTCGCGAAAAAGTAGATCTCTACCGCCCAACGAAAAGCATGAAAGCGATCACGAATCCCATTGGGTCGTCATGTTCTGCCGATCGCATCTTCCTATCCTCGCTCCAGGCCTGCCGCATAACCAATCAGGCTTCCTACTTACAGAATTGAGAAAAGAGGATGTGGAAATGCTCAGTCAAATTCAACGCTTTGGCGGCGCGATGTTCACGCCAGTGCTGCTGTTTCCCTTCGCCGGGATTGTGGTGGGTCTTGCCATCTTGCTGCAAAACCCGATGTTTGTCGGGGAATCACTGACCGATCCGAACAGTTTATTCGCGCAAATCGTACACATTATTGAAGAGGGCGGTTGGACGGTATTCCGTAATATGCCGCTGATTTTTGCTGTCGGTTTACCCATTGGCCTTGCTAAGCAAGCGCAGGGGCGTGCTTGTCTGGCGGTGATGGTGAGTTTCCTGACCTGGAACTATTTCATCAACGCGATGGGAATGACCTGGGGAAGCTACTTCGGCGTCGATTTCACTCAGGACGCGGTGGCAGGTAGCGGTCTGACAATGATGGCCGGGATTAAAACCCTCGATACCAGCATTATCGGCGCAATTATCATTTCCGGCATTGTGACGGCGCTGCATAACCGTCTGTTCGATAAAAAACTGCCGGTTTTTCTCGGCATTTTCCAGGGGACGTCTTATGTGGTGATTATCGCCTTCCTGGTGATGATCCCCTGTGCCTGGCTGACATTGCTCGGCTGGCCAAAAGTACAAATGGGGATTGAATCTCTGCAAGCGTTCCTGCGTTCGGCGGGTGCGCTTGGGGTGTGGGTTTACACCTTCCTCGAACGTATTCTGATCCCAACCGGTTTACACCACTTCATCTACGGACCGTTTATCTTTGGTCCGGCAGCTGTTGAAGGCGGAATTCAGATGTACTGGGCGCAGCATCTGCAAGAGTTCAGTTTGAGCGCCGAGCCGCTGAAATCGTTGTTCCCGGAAGGAGGTTTTGCCCTGCACGGTAACTCAAAAATCTTTGGTGCCGTGGGCATTTCTTTAGCGATGTACTTCACTGCCGCACCGGAAAATCGGGTAAAAGTGGCGGGTTTGCTGATTCCCGCAACCTTAACCGCCATGCTGGTGGGAATTACCGAACCGCTGGAATTTACCTTCCTGTTCATTTCACCGTTGCTGTTTGCGGTACACGCTGTGCTTGCGGCCTCAATGTCGACCGTGATGTATCTCTTTGGTGTGGTGGGCAACATGGGCGGAGGTCTGATTGACCAGGTTTTACCGCAAAACTGGATCCCGATGTTCAGCAACCACGCGGATATGATGCTGACCCAAATCGCCATTGGGTTGTGCTTTACCCTGCTGTACTTCGTGGTTTTCCGCACCCTGATTCTGCAATTCAACATGTGCACGCCGGGACGTGAAGATGCGGAAGTGAAACTCTACTCAAAAGCCGAATACAAAGCCTCGCGAGGCCAAACCACCGCGGCAGAGCCAAAAAAAGAGCTGGATCAGGCTGCCGGTATCCTGCAAGCCCTGGGCGGGGTCGGCAATATCTCCAGCATTAACAATTGTGCGACGCGTCTACGCATTGCACTGCATGACATGTCACAAACGCTGGATGACGAAGTCTTTAAAAAGCTGGGAGCGCACGGCGTCTTCCGTAGTGGCGATGCCATTCAGGTGATCATTGGTCTGCATGTATCCCAGCTGCGTGAACAGCTCGATAGCTTAATTAATTCTCATCAATCAGCAGAAAATGTTGCCATTACGGAGGCAGTATAATGACCAAATTCTCAGTGGTTGTCGCAGGCGGTGGAAGCACCTTTACGCCAGGCATCGTGTTGATGCTCCTGGCGAATCAGGACCGTTTCCCGCTTCGTGCACTGAAATTTTATGATAACGATGGTTCGCGGCAGGAAGTGATTGCCGAAGCCTGTAAAGTCATCCTTAAAGAAAAAGCGCCGGATATTGCGTTTAGTTACACCACCGATCCTGAAGTGGCGTTCAGCGACGTTGATTTTGTCATGGCGCACATCCGCGTCGGCAAATACCCGATGCGCGAACTGGATGAAAAAATCCCGCTGCGCCACGGCGTTGTTGGTCAGGAAACTTGCGGACCCGGCGGAATAGCGTACGGCATGCGTTCCATTGGCGGCGTCCTGGAACTGGTGGATTATATGGAAAAATATTCACCAAACGCCTGGATGCTCAACTACTCCAACCCGGCAGCAATTGTTGCAGAAGCCACGCGTCGTCTGCGCCCGAATGCGAAAATCCTCAACATCTGTGACATGCCAATCGGTATTGAAAGCCGGATGGCGCAAATTGTTGGGCTGCAAGATCGCAAACAGATGCGCGTGCGCTACTACGGCCTGAACCACTTTGGCTGGTGGACATCAATTGAAGATTTGCAGGGCAACGACCTGATGCACCAGCTGCGGCAATATGTCTCTAAGCACGGTTATGTTCCACCGCAGCAAGATACACATACTGAAGCGAGCTGGAACGACACCTATGCAAAAGCGCGGGATGTCCAGGCACTGGACCCGGATACATTGCCGAACACCTATCTGAAATATTATCTCTTCCCGGATTATGTCGTTCAGCATTCCAACCCTGAACATACTCGCGCGAATGAGGTAATGGAACATCGCGAGAAACAGGTTTTCGATGCTTGCCGCGCCATTACGGCGGCAGGAAATTCAGCGGCGGGCAAGCTGGAAATTGACGAACATGCGTCATACATCGTCGATCTGGCGGCGGCAATTGCCTTCAACACTCAGGAGCGGATGTTGCTGATTGTGCCTAACAACGGGGCAATCCATAACTTTGATGATGAAGCTATGGTCGAGATCCCGTGTCTGGTCGGGCACAACGGACCAGAACCACTGGTGGTCGGCGATATCCCGCAGTTTCAGAAAGGGTTAATGAGTCAGCAAGTGGCGGTGGAAAAACTGGTCGTGGACGCCTGGGAACAGCGTTCATATCAGCACCTGTGGCAGGCGATTACGTTGTCGAAAACGGTACCGAGCGCCTCGGTCGCCAAAGCTATTCTGGATGAGTTGCTGGAGGCCAACAAAGCGTACTGGCCAGAGTTACGTTAATTGTGTGGACTGGCATCCGTTGGGTGCTGGTCCGTATTCTTTAGCACGGCTGACGGCGCATAACCAAATTTATGTTTAAAGGCTTTGCTGAAATGAAAGGAGTCGAAGAAGTTGAGCGTATCAGCGACTTCGCCAACCGAGTTTCCTTGTTGCTTTAATAGCGATAGCGCCAGATCCAGACGCGCATCGAGGTAATATTCTTTCGGCGTCTTTCCGGTATAGCGTAAAAACAGACGACGCAACCAGGCTTCGCTACAGGGGATCGTGGCAGCCATATCAGCTACGCTCCAGCGTTGTTGCAGACTGGCATGTAAAGTGGCAATTAATTTTTCAATTTGCCGCCGTTGTGGATCTTTTTTACCGTCTGCGTACATAAGACAAATCCACTGATAAATAATTTTCGTCAGAAAAGCGACTGCCAGATTATTTTTTATTGCTTCTGGTGAAGTTATTAACTCAGCAACTTCGGTGAGTTCCTGATTATAAATTTCGCCATTGTAAATAACGCTTTGCTGACCGATGGGAATATCCATCATACTGGTGGGGGTAAATTCCATCCAGTATTGTTCCCAGACTAAACCTTCACAGTGATAAGAGTGAATATCCATTGGCTTTAAAAATATAATACAGTTGCCATGCAGTGTTATTTGTTCGCCATTCTTTAAAAGAATCTTCCCACATCCTTGTACGGTATACACCGCAACCCATGAGTTGGCGATAAGCGGTTTCTTCTTGTCCCGTGGCCAGATCACCCGGTAATGCTCGTCGGCGTAGGTATGCCAGAGCGAGATCAGAGAAATTCCGCTGGAGATCACATTTTCGTTAATCAATAAAGGAATATTGTATGGAGTTTCGTTTTTTACATCTGAAGTTTGCAATTTTCCATTCATTTTAATATCCCTCCGGCGAATTATGCTCACAACCTGAACTTAACAGAAAACAATCCGTTCAGGGATACGACGTTTGTATTTTAAGAATCTGACTGCCTGACCCGACGCATTTTACCTCTCCCTATATTCATGCGTCCGGGACATAAACATAAATAAGGGCTATGAGATGAATTCGTTACAAATCTTGAGTTTTGTCGGTTTTACGCTGCTGGTGGCGATCATCACCTGGTGGAAGGTTCGCAAAACAGATACCGGATCGCAACAAGGCTATTTTCTTGCCGGACGTTCACTAAAAGCGCCGGTTATTGCCGCTTCGTTAATGTTAACCAACCTTTCCACGGAACAACTGGTTGGTCTTTCCGGGCAGGCCTACAAAAGCGGCATGTCGGTGATGGGCTGGGAAGTGACTTCAGCGGTGACGCTGATCTTCCTCGCGCTAATCTTTTTACCGCGCTATCTGAAGCGCGGCATTGCCACCATCCCCGATTTTCTGGAGGAACGTTATGATAAAACGACGCGTATGATCATCGACTTCTGCTTCCTCATTGCCACCGGCGTCTGCTTTCTGCCGATTGTTCTCTACTCCGGCGCGTTGGCGCTCAACAGCCTGTTTCACGTCGGGGAATCGCTACAGATTTCTCACGGTGCGGCTATCTGGCTACTGGTAATTTTGCTTGGTCTGGCGGGAATTTTGTATGCGGTGATCGGCGGACTGCGCGCAATGGCAGTGGCGGACTCCATCAACGGTATTGGGCTGGTTATCGGCGGGTTGATGGTGCCGGTATTTGGCTTGATCGCGATGGGCAAGGGCAGCTTTATGCAGGGCATTGAGCAACTCACCACCGTTCACGCCGAGAAATTAAACTCAGTCGGTGGCCCGACCGATCCCTTGCCGATTGGCGCGGCATTTACCGGTTTAATTCTGGTGAACACCTTTTACTGGTGTACAAATCAGGGCATCGTGCAACGCACGCTGGCGTCAAAAAGCCTGGCGGAAGGGCAAAAGGGGGCGCTGTTAACGGCGGTGCTGAAAATGCTCGACCCGCTGGTACTGGTGCTGCCAGGGTTGATTGCGTTTCATCTGTATCAGGATCTACCGAAAGCCGACATGGCCTACCCGACGCTGGTCAATAACGTTCTGCCAGTGCCACTGGTGGGTTTCTTCGGCGCGGTGTTATTTGGTGCAGTGATCAGTACCTTCAACGGCTTTCTGAATAGCGCCAGTACGTTATTCAGTATGGGTATTTACCGTCGCATCATTAACCAGAATGCCGAGCCGCAGCAGCTGGTCACCGTCGGGCGCAAATTTGGTTTCTTTATCGCTATCGTTTCGGTGCTGGTAGCGCCGTGGATCGCCAACGCGCCGCAGGGGCTGTATAGCTGGATGAAACAGCTCAACGGCATTTACAACGTGCCGCTGGTTACCATCATCATTATGGGCTTTTTCTTCCTGCGCATTCCGGCGCTGGCGGCAAAAGTGGCGATGGGGATTGGCATAATCAGCTACATCACCATCAACTATCTGGTGAAGTTCGACTTCCATTTCCTCTATGTGCTGGCCTGTACGTTCTGCATCAACGTGGTCGTGATGCTGGTGATCGGTTTTATCAAACCGCGCGCCACGCCGTTCACCTTCAAAGATGCGTTTGCGGTGGACATGAAACCGTGGAAAAACGTCAAGATCGCGTCAATTGGCATCCTGTTCGCGATGATTGGCGTCTATGCCGGGCTGGCTGAATTCGGCGGCTACGGTACGCGCTGGTTAGCGATGATCAGTTATTTCATTGCCGCCGTAGTGATTGTCTACCTGATTTTTGACAGCTGGCGGCATCGTCACGACCCAGCCGTAACCTTTACTCCCGACGCGAAGGATAGCCTATGAAACGCCCCAATTTTCTGTTCATCATGACCGATACCCAGGCCACCAATATGGTCGGTTGCTATAGCGGTAAACCGCTGAATACGCAAAATATTGATAGTCTGGCGGCGGAAGGTATTCGCTTTAATTCCGCCTACACCTGTTCACCGGTTTGTACACCGGCGCGCGCCGGGCTGTTTACCGGTATCTACGCTAACCAGTCCGGGCCGTGGACCAACAACGTCGCGCCGGGTAAAAACATCTCCACTATGGGGCGCTACTTTAAGGATGCCGGCTATCACACCTGTTACATCGGCAAATGGCATCTCGACGGTCATGACTATTTCGGCACTGGCGAGTGTCCGCCGGAGTGGGACGCTGATTACTGGTTCGATGGGGCGAACTATCTTAGCGAACTGACGGAAAAAGAGATTAGCCTGTGGCGCAATGGCCTAAACAGCGTCGAAGATTTACAGGCGAACCATATTGACGAAACCTTCACCTGGGCGCACCGCATCAGCAATCGAGCGGTGGATTTTCTGCAACAGCCCGCGCGCGCCGAGGAACCCTTCCTGATGGTGGTTTCGTATGATGAGCCGCATCACCCGTTCACCTGTCCGGTGGAGTATTTAGAGAAATACGCTGATTTTTACTACGAGCTGGGCGAGAAAGCACAGGATGACCTGGCGAACAAACCAGAACATCACCGCTTATGGGCGCAGGCGATGCCATCGCCAGTCGGTGATGACGGGCTTTATCACCATCCGCTCTATTTTGCCTGTAATGACTTTGTTGATGACCAAATCGGACGGGTCATCAATGCCTTAAAGCCAGAGCAACGTGAAAATACGTGGGTTATTTATACCTCCGATCACGGCGAAATGATGGGCGCACATAAGCTGATCAGTAAAGGGGCGGCGATGTATGACGACATCACCCGCATTCCGCTGATCATCCGTTCGCCGCAAGGGGAGCGGCGACAGGTCGATACGCCAGTCAGTCATATCGATTTACTGCCGACAATGATGGCGCTGGCAGATATTGAAAAACCAGAGATTCTGCCGGGGGAAAATATCCTTGCAGTGAAAGAGCCACGCGGCGTGATGGTGGAATTTAACCGCTACGAGATTGAGCATGACAGCTTTGGCGGTTTTATTCCGGTGCGTTGCTGGGTGACGGATGACTTTAAACTGGTGCTCAACCTCTTCACCAGTGATGAACTTTACGATCGCCGTAATGATCCAAATGAAATGCATAACCTGATCGATGATGCCCATTTTGCCGACGTTCGCAGCAAAATGCATGATGCCTTATTGGATTATATGGACAAAATTCGCGATCCGTTCCGCAGTTACCAATGGAGCCTGCGTCCGTGGCGTAAAGATGCACAGCCGCGCTGGATGGGGGCATTTCGTCCACGCCCACAAGATGGTTATTCGCCAGTGGTACGCGACTATGACACCGGCCTGCCGACACAAGGGGTGAAGGTGGAAGAGAAAAAACAGAAGTTCTGACGATAATGCCCGCTGATGAACACCCGGCGGGCATTATTCAGGCTGCTTAAACCAGTGAACCGCCAGTCAGGAAGGAAAAGATAAGGAATATCAGCAAAATGCTGCACACGATGCCGATACCAAAAAGCAAGGTATGGAAAGCCAGCGTCCCGCCGCCAAAAACCCGCGCGCCGCGAATGCCCCAGCGATTTTCCTTACGCATACCGCCAATAAATGCGCAAAGTAGCGCAGCAATGGCCAGTGCGATACCGCTTTGATCGAGGATTTTATCGACATCCACGTCCTCTTTTCTCTCCACGGTGGTAATTTTTTCGCCTTTTATTCCGGCGAGAAGACCTCTTTTAATTTCAGCCGTTTTGTCCGCCACGATGCTTTCAAGCGTTGGCGGTGGTGCGGAAAAAGGGCCGAATGAAAAGTGGATAATCCCCATCATTAAAGCGATGGCACCGAATAGCATGCCCAATGAACTGATTTTATTTTGCGCTATGATACCCATCTGACCTCCTTGTAGCGGATGGCAAAAGCATATCAGGAAACGGGCGGACGAAATTCTTAAAAAAAACCGCTAAAGGTAGAGCGTTAGTGAAATTGCAAAGGAGCAACAATGAAAATTTCCCGCCTCGGAGAAGCGCCTGATTACCGCTTCTCGCTGGCTAATGAGCGTACTTTTCTGGCGTGGATCCGTACTGCACTAGGATTTCTGGCGGCGGGGGTTGGGCTTGATCAACTTGCGCCAGATTTCGCCACGCCCGTCATTCGCGAACTGCTGGCGTTGTTGTTGTGTCTGTTTTCCGGCGGGTTAGCGATGTATGGCTACTTGCGCTGGTTACGCAATGAAAAAGCGATGCGTCTGAAAGAGGACCTGCCCTACACCAACAGCTTATTAATCATCAGCTTAATATTGATGGTCGTAGCAGTGATCGTTATGGGACTGGTGTTGTATGCCGGATAGCCGCAAAGCCAGACGCATTGCCGACCCAGGGCTGCAGCCGGAGCGTACATCACTGGCGTGGTTTCGTACCATGCTGGGCTACGGCGCGTTGATGGCGTTGGCTATCAAACACAACTGGCACCAGGCGGGCATGTTATTCTGGATTTCGATTGGCATCCTCGCCATCGTGGCGCTGATCCTCTGGCACTACACTCGTAATCGCAATTTAATGGATGTCACGAATAGCGATTTTTCCCAATTTCACGTAGTCCGTGACAAATTTTTGATCTCCCTCGCGGTGTTATCTCTCGCAATACTGTTTGCTGTAACGCATATACATCAACTTATCGTATTTATTGAGAGAGTCGCATGACAGGAAGTCAGGTCATTGATGCTGAAGAGGACAGGCATAAACTGGTTGTAGAGTACAAGGATGCTCTGCAACCTGCCGATTTTTATCACAATTTCAAACAACGGGGCATCCGCTCCGTACAGCTTATTCCCCATCTTGAATTTGATGACCGGGGCGATATGACGGCCGCTTCGGTGACAGCAGAGCTGTGGGGGAAATTTTTAATTGCCCTGTTTGAGTGTTGGGTGCGGGCAGATATCAGTCGTATCTCGATTGAGCTTTTTGACGCCACATTACAAAAATGGTGTGGCAGCGAAAACCCGCAACCGCGCCGTGGCTGCCAGGCGTGCGACTGGCATCTGCTGTGTCCGCACGCTCGGGAGGAGACGCCAGACAGCGTGCTTTGTGCGGGCTATCAGGCGTTTTATTCTTACTCTGCGCCGCATATGCGGGTGATGCGTGATCTGATAAAGCAGCATCGTTCTCCCATGGAGCTGATGACGATGCTGCGGTGACGTGAGCTTAAACGGGCTGCCCCTGATGCGACATCCGCGTCGCCAGCGGTAGCCAGCACAGCACGATCAACAATCCCATTAAGGTCATCAACAACCCCAGGCTGCCCTGACCGGTTTGCGGCAACATCGCAGAGAGCGACGCCAGCACGCCGGAACCAATGTTTTGTAGACCGCCGACCAGCGCGCCCGCGGTGCCCGCCAGGAAGGGGAACGGTTCCATTGCGCCGCTGGTCGCCAGCGGAAACAGCATCCCGGCACCGAAAAAGAACAGCGCGGCGGGAACGAGCAGCGTCCAGACATTCATCACGCCAAACCAGTCGGGGATCCACATCAGTAAGCCAGCCAGCAGGCAGCAGATAACCGACTGCCACATCAACGTTGAGAAGCGTTTATTAGGACGTCCGGCAAACCATGCCCCAAAAAATGCCGCCGGAATCGGCAGAATAAACAAAATACTGACCGTCATACTGCTCAGCCCTAACACCGCGCCCATCAGCACGCCGGAGCAGGCTTCAAAGGCGGCAATCCCGGCCAGACCGCCAATCAGCATCAGCAAATAACAGTTAAAACCGCTGTTACCGAAAAGCGTTTTATAACTGGTAAGCAGGCGCGTGCGCGGTGCGTCGACCGGACGCGTTTCCGGCATCCAGCGGGCCATACTGAAGGTCACACCGGCACAAAGTACCAACAAAAAGAGATAACAGGCGCGCCAGTTCCACATCGTATCCAGCAGACCGCCGATTAGCGGTGCGAGCAACGGACTGACAAGAATTCCCATGTTTAACAGGCTGTTAGCGTGGCGCAACTGTGTCCGTTCATATAAATCACGCGGCAAAGTACGCGCCATTACGCCGCCAACGCCGGTGCCCATCCCCTGCATCGCGCTGGCGGCAATCAATACTGTCAAACTGGAGGTCGTGACCGCGACCAGCGTTGCCAGCATAAAAATGGACATTCCGACGAGGATCACCGGTCGGCGACCCACACGGTCGGAAATCGGGCCATAAAACAGCTGTGAGACACCGTAAGTCAGCAGATAAGCGCCCATTACGCTCTGCACCGCCCCTTCACGAACGTTGAGATCGCGCGCCATATCGGCAATAGCTGGAATATAAATGGTTTGCGCCATCTGACCGACGGCCACGAGTAATACCAACATCAATAACAAATTGATGTTTCTATGCCTTTTCATTATCACGGATGCTTTTATAAAAATAATTAGAATAAGTCACTACGCATTCCCATAAATGCGGGAGAGGAATCTATCATATTGATAAATGTTAGCCAGATATACGCCAGGAATGGGGAATTGTTTAGCGGCAGAATATGTAAACAAAAGCGGCAATAAATGTTGCCGGGAGGGATGGTAGGTCGGATAAGATGCGTCAGCATCGCATCCGACCCCAACCCACACGCTAAATATAAAATGGGAGCGGTTACCCGCTCCCCTTTAGTGCGACTTGAATCTGAATTACTTCAGGTATTTCAGAACAGCATCAAGCAGTTGCAGTGCTGCAACAATGAGTTTGAGGATAAGAATGGCGATATCCACCAGGCTCATACGCGTCTCCTGTGGTTCAGGAGCACTGCCAGCTGACGTACCTTTCCGCTGCCTGTTGCCAGCTGTTGTGCACGCGGTATCTCAAGGAGAAACGTTGTGCTCGTTGACATAACACAGTGTGCTCACGCGGGGTTAAGGCGCTGACGGCACCACCCGTTTCAGCCAGGACTTAGTGCGCCGGGTAACGATGCGGCCCCCGCATAACACATTGCGTACAGTGATATTATAGAAGCTTGCTGTATAAATAAACAGTAATATTTGGACAAAACGCAAACTGTGATCGATACTCAACTATGCACTAAATACGTCAAAATTCGTGCCGAAATTGCGCGTTTTGCGCGGAACACGTATACTTTCTGTGTTGACATAATACAGTGTGCTTTGCGGTTACCAGCCGCGGGCGGCTGACGAAACCTCGCTCCGGCGGGGTTTTTTGTTACCTGCAGTACAGTACAAAACGTGATCAACCCCTCAATTTTCCCTTGCTGAAAAATTTTCCATTGTCTCCCCTGTAAAGCTGTGCTTGTATAAATATTGTTAAACACAAAACCAACAAGGTCCCCAATGGCTACTTCCATGCTCAACGCAAAACTACTACCAACTGCGCCATCCGCCGCAGTGGTCGTCGTGCGTGTGGTGGTGGTCGTCGGCAATGCGCCGTAGGGACTGGAACAACACACGATTCCAAAACCCCGCCGGCGCAAACCGGGCGGGGTTTTTCGTTTAAGCACCTCCCGGAAAGTCGGCCCAGAAGAAAAGGACTGGAGCATGGCAAGTTCGGGCACATCATCGACGCGTAAGCGCTTTACCGGCGCAGAATTTATCGTTCATTTCCTGGAACAGCAGGGCATTAAGATTGTGACGGGCATTCCGGGCGGTTCTATCCTGCCTGTTTACGATGCCTTAAGCCAAAGCACGCAAATCCGCCATATTCTGGCTCGCCATGAACAGGGCGCGGGGTTTATCGCTCAGGGAATGGCGCGCACCGACGGTAAACCGGCGGTCTGTATGGCCTGTAGCGGACCGGGGGCGACTAACCTGGTGACCGCCATTGCTGATGCGCGGCTGGACTCCATCCCGCTGATTTGCATCACTGGTCAGGTTCCCGCCTCAATGATCGGCACTGACGCCTTCCAGGAAGTCGACACCTACGGCATCTCTATCCCCATCACCAAACACAACTATCTGGTCAGACATATCGAAGAACTCCCGCAGGTCATGAGCGATGCCTTCCGTATTGCGCAATCAGGCCGCCCTGGCCCGGTGTGGATAGACATTCCTAAGGATGTGCAAACGGCCGTTTTTGAGATTGAAGCACAGCCCGCGGTGGCAGAAAAAGCCGTCGCGCCCGCCTTTAGCGAAGAAAGCATTCGTGACGCAGCGGCAATGATTAATGCTGCCAAACGCCCGGTGCTTTATCTGGGCGGTGGTGTGATCAATGCGCCTGCGAGAGTGCGTGAACTGGCGGAGAAAGCGCAGCTGCCTACCACAATGACTTTAATGGCGCTGGGCATGTTGCCAAAAGCGCATCCGTTGTCGCTGGGTATGTTGGGGATGCACGGTGTGCGCAGCACCAACTATATTTTGCAGGAGGCGGATTTGTTGATTGTGCTCGGTGCGCGTTTTGATGACCGGGCGATTGGCAAAACCGAGCAGTTCTGCCCGAATGCCAAAATTATTCATGTCGATATCGACCGCGCAGAGCTGGGTAAAATCAAGCAGCCGCACGTAGCGATTCAGGCGGATGTTGATGACGTGCTGGCGCAGCTGATCCCGCAGGTGGAAGCGCAACCGCGTGCAGAGTGGCACCAGTTGGTAGCGGATTTGCAGCGCGAATTCCCGTGTCCAATCCCGAAAGCGTGCGATCCATTAAGCCATTACGGCCTGATCAACGCCGTTGCCGCCTGTGTCGATGACAATGCGATTATCACCACCGATGTGGGTCAGCATCAGATGTGGACGGCGCAGGCTTATCCGCTCAATCGCCCACGCCAGTGGCTGACCTCCGGCGGGCTGGGCACGATGGGTTTTGGCCTGCCTGCGGCGATTGGCGCGGCGCTGGCGAACCCGGATCGCAAAGTGTTGTGTTTCTCCGGCGATGGCAGCCTGATGATGAATATTCAGGAGATGGCGACCGCCAGCGAAAACCAGCTGGATGTTAAAATCATTCTGATGAACAACGAAGCGCTGGGGCTGGTGCATCAGCAACAGAGTCTGTTCTACAAGCAGGGCGTTTTTGCCGCTACCTATCCGGGAAAAATCAACTTTATGCAGATTGCCGCCGGATTCGGCCTCGAAACCTGTGATTTGAATAACGAAGCCGATCCGCAGGCTGCATTGCAGGAAATCATCAATCGCCCTGGTCCGGCGCTGATCCATGTGCGCATTGATGCCGAAGAAAAAGTGTACCCGATGGTGCCGCCAGGTGCGGCGAATACAGAAATGGTGGGGGAATAAGCCATGCAAAACACAACTCATGACAACGTGATTCTGGAACTCACCGTTCGCAACCATCCGGGCGTAATGACCCACGTTTGTGGCCTTTTTGCCCGCCGCGCTTTTAACGTTGAAGGCATTCTTTGTCTGCCGATTCAGGACAGCGACAAAAGCCATATCTGGCTACTGGTCAATGACGACCAGCGTCTGGAGCAGATGATAAGCCAAATCGATAAGCTGGAAGATGTGGTGAAAGTGCAGCGTAATCAGTCCGATCCGACGATGTTTAACAAGATTGCAGTGTTTTTTCAGTAAGGAGCGACATTAAACCGCTCGGGGGAGTTACTGATGAGCGATTTTTGATAGATCCGTGCAGATATATAGGGTGAAATTGTGCCAGAGACCATCTCAGGCACAATTTATTAGCCCAGGACGTTAATTTAAGTCGCAGCACCGGTAACCTGGGGGGGACAGTTAGGGCTAAAATTTTCAGCGATGGTGTTAAATTCTGATTGCTGTCTATACCAGTGGTCATGACCAGCATTCTATTAATTAATGGTTCATCGTGAGGTATATTATGGCAAGTCCTATAAACAGCGGAATAATGATGGCAAATCTCTGCCCTTCCACCTTTTTGGATAAAAATAGAAATGTCGCTGCTGAGCTTGATATTAAAAATAACGAGAAAAAATATTCACCTGGCAGTAATTTCGCAAAATGGATGTTGCAGGAAATAAAGCGCTTAATACTAAACATCATGTCCGGTTCTCGGAGTATTAACACCGATATTCTTGACTATTTCCACCCTATGCCAGGCACGGAAAATAATGGTAATCGTACCTGGGTGGCGGCAACTGGAGAGGATGAATATATCGAAATCAAACAAACAGGTGATAAGTCTTTTAATATTACACTGGTTGGCAGAGATAAACCTTCACGAAAAGAAATTCCATATTCAGGAGTGGCTGTAGCGACTATTATTAAATCGTTGTCTGAAAAAACTTCTGCGTTAGAAACACATTCCGCTGACACGGTTTTGAGGAAGAAATTAGTTAATAGTATTGTTATGAAGAATACGGATTTTAATTACGAAATTCCTGCAGGAATTTTAAGTAATATATATGATTTATTAAAACTGCGAATTAAAAAAGATGAAGGGTATGTACCTGTTCAGGAAAGTTTTAAAAGAACTGATGTTTTTTTGATTCCATGATTATGGATGCTCATTGAACTATAAAAGAACAAAGTCAACAAAAGGGTGCTACTAAAATAACTTGCTGCGGTGTTGAGTTAAGTGAAGATATTCTTAAAATATTTACAGACAAAATTGAAATAATTGAAAAAGATCCAAAGAATAGTCAAAACACACTTGAACAAATGGTTGAACTGGTTTGCTTTAATGATGATGATTGTGCTCAGGTAAGGGAATTATTAAAACAATCAAACGGTAATATTACGGATGATAAGATTGATGAAATAACCGCTTGCTTATCCAACCCTCAGGGGATTACATGTTTTTATTATTCTCCTTTTTTAAAAAATACATCTCAAGATGTTAGCGAGTTACTCTCAAAGAGTTTGAATGGTACCATTTCATCAACATCGGGTTTAAAAAAGTCAGGAAATGCCTTTTTTGGGACTGGGAAGTATCTTAAAGAAATTGATTTTACTATAAATGGGTTTAGTCAGAAGATGTATTTGATGGCGGTTAATAATGTTGGAAATGAAGTGAAGCTTCAGTGCTCTTGTTATTTTACTACCGGTAGTGTCGACGAAGAAAAATCCAAAAGCGATAAAATCGATTTTACATTTTCCGGTGCCGCAACAACTGCTGATTTATGATTTTTTCTTGATAAAGCGCGTTTATCATTAAGGTGAACACGTATTGTTAACCGTCTGTGTGTAAACAGTCTTTTTGAAAAAATGAGCGATTTTTGATAGTGAATAAGTAGTATTAGTGATGCAATTGCATTGGGGAAATCGATAAAAATTAACGGCACTATAGTCTTATTATTGAAATAAATGAAATATAGCGGTTAGCATTGAGATATTTATCATGCTAGCCATTGATACTTCTAACAATGTCAAAATATGCAAAGTGTCATATTGCGAGGTTACTATGGTTAGTGTGACGAGTTATTCATATCCAACGGAAACAGAGAATGATAATAGCCAGTTTCAGAGTCAAACTCAGAGTCAGGGCCTGAGCCAGAGTCTAAGAGATAGTATCGAGGGTAATATTGCTGCATTTGATGCGATGGAGCAAAGCGGCCTGCTCGATAATTATAGGGCAAGGTTTAAAGATGACACTTTTCGTGACATTTTTCGAAGTTTTTTATTATATCTTTTAGATTCATTTCATATCTATCGGCATGATATTAGTGATAAATTGGTTCCTTATTTTCATGTTACGCCTGAATCGGAGAATGCGAATTATAAGACATAGATTGCCGTTACAGGCATGAATAGCTATATAAAAATTGATCAGACCGGAAGTAATAAATTTAAAATCACTGATCTGTATCGTGAGTTCAATGGCGAAACAAAGTGTTATGATAAAAAGTGTAGGGATATGGATTTTAGTGGTCGAAATGTAAAAGAGTTTATAAGGTTATTATCAGATCACGATCAATTTGAAAAAGATCAAATCTCAGAATTAACAGTTGCTGCAAATGCTCTTAAGCTGGAAGTTGCTAAAAATAACTATAACATGAAATACTCTTTTGATACGCAAACCGAACGCCGAATGATAGAGCTTATAAGGGAACAAAAAGATTTAATTCCAGAAAAATATTTACATCAATCAGGTATAAAAAAACTTAAGCTTCATGAGGATGAATTTAGCTCACTCCTTGTAGATGCAGAAAGGCAAGTTCTGGAGGGAAGTTCATTTGTTTTATGTTGCGGTGAAAAAATAAACAGCACTATAAGTGAATTACTTAGCAAAAAAATTACAGATTTAACACATCCCACCGAATCTTTCACTCTCTCTGAATATTTTTCTTATGATGTTTATGAGGAAATATTCAAGAAAGTTGTTTTCACACCTGGTGAATGTGATCTGGTGAGAGATTCTTTAGTACAGGATGGTATAAAGCCAGAAAAAATAGCAAAAATTATTTCTTGTTTATCCAGTCGTACCGGGATTAGAAATTTGTTTTATGCCTGTTCACAAGCATTTCATGTTGCTAACGATAACGCTGCACTTGATGTGCGTCGCGCCGCTACGTCTGTTGGCGATACAATAGATGTTTGTCCGAGTTTTGTTGCTTTGAATGGTAGAAATTACCATCAGCATGTCGATTTCTCAGAATACGGATTCACTCAAACCCTTTGCGTCTTAGGCGCAGTCGTAAATAACGCGAATGACACCTTTGATGTTGCTAATTATATCTATACCACTAAAGGCGAAAATATTATCCATAACGACGCTGAAGATGATTCTCCCTATGTACATTCCGATGAGAGTTATAGACACAAAGATGATTATTGGGCAAGGGATAATGATATCCGCAATCTAAGGAGAAATTTCTCAGGCAATATTACGATTGCAACCTACAAATAATTCGCTTTTTCTCAATAACACGCACCAAACGCTTACCTCTCAGGTAAGCGTTTTGACGATAAGCTCAACATCATTAAGCCAATACATACCCCATATCCAACTTGAACAACATCGCGCTTATCGTTAAGGTATGCGCGTTTTTTATCCGCCAGGACCCAATCATGATCACCGTTGCCCTTATAGACGATCACCTCATCGTCCGCTCCGGCTTTGCGCAGTTGCTGGGGCTGGAACCTGATTTGCAAGTAGTTGCCGAGTTTGGTTCGGGGCGCGAGGCGCTGGCGGGGTTGCCGGGGCGCGGTGTGCAGGTGTGTATTTGCGATATCTCCATGCCCGATATCTCCGGTCTGGAGCTGCTAAGCCAGCTGCCGAAAGGTATGGCGACAATTATGCTCTCCGTTCATGACAGTCCGGCGCTGGTTGAGCAGGCGCTTAACGCGGGGGCGCGTGGCTTTCTCTCCAAGCGTTGTAGCCCTGACGAACTGATTGCTGCGGTGCATACGGTTGCCACAGGCGGCTGTTATCTGACGCCGGATATTGCCATTAAACTGGCATCCGGTCGCCAGGACCCACTAACCAAACGTGAACGGCAGGTGGCGGAAAAACTGGCGCAAGGAATGGCGGTGAAAGAGATTGCCGCCGAACTGGGCTTGTCACCGAAAACGGTACACGTCCATCGCGCCAATCTGATGGAAAAACTGGGCGTCAGTAACGACGTTGAACTGGCGCGCCGTATGTTTGATGGCTGGTGATGAAGACGTTGTTCTCCCGCTTAATTACCGTTATTGCCTGCTTTTTTATCTTCTCTGCCGCATGGTTTTGCCTGTGGAGTATCAGCCTGCACCTGGTTGAGCGCCCTGATATGGCGGTGCTGTTATTTCCGTTTGGTCTGCGGCTAGGGCTAATGCTGCAATGCCCGCGCGGATACTGGCCGGTGCTGCTGGGAGCGGAGTGGCTGCTGATTTACTGGCTAACGCAGGCGGTCGGTTTAACCCATTTCTCCTTATTGATGATCGGTAGTTTACTGACGTTACTGCCCGTGGCGCTGATCTCGCGCTATCGCCATCAACGTGACTGGCGCACCTTGCTGTTACAGGGTGCGGCGTTAACGGCGGCGGCGTTGTTGCAGTCGCTGCCCTGGCTTTGGCACGGCAAAGAGTCGTGGAATGCGCTGCTGTTAACTTTAACTGGCGGCCTGACGCTGGCCCCGATATGTCTGGTGTTCTGGCATTATCTCGCCAATAACACCTGGCTGCCGCTCGGGCCGTCGTTAGTTTCTCAACCGATCAACTGGCGCGGGCGGCATCTGGTCTGGTACTTGCTGCTGTTTGTTATCAGTCTCTGGCTCCAGTTGGGCTTGCCGGACGAACTGTCGCGCTTTACGCCATTCTGCCTGGCGCTGCCGATTATCGCGCTGGCCTGGCACTACGGCTGGCAAGGGGCGCTGATAGCGACATTGATGAACGCCATCGCGCTGATCGCCAGTCAAACCTGGCGCGATCATCCTGTGGATTTATTGCTCTCGCTGCTGGTGCAAAGTCTGACAGGGTTGTTACTGGGCGCTGGCATCCAGCGGTTGCGTGAACTTAACCAGTCGCTGCAAAAGGAACTGGCGCGCAATCAGCATCTCGCTGAACGTTTGTTAGAAACTGAAGAGAGCGTGCGCCGTGATGTGGCGCGTGAGCTGCATGATGATATCGGCCAGACCATCACTGCCATTCGTACTCAAGCGGGCATTGTCCAGCGACTGGCGGCAGATAACGCCAGTGTGAAGCAGAGCGGGCAGCTCATCGAACAACTGTCGCTGGGCGTGTACGACGCGGTGCGCCGTTTGTTAGGGCGGTTACGTCCGCGCCAGTTGGATGATCTCACCCTAGAGCAGGCCATCCGCTCACTGATGCGGGAAATGGAGCTGGAAGGGCGCGGCATTGTCAGCCATCTCGAATGGCGAATCGAAGAGTCAGCGTTAAGCGAAAACCAGCGCGTGACGCTGTTTCGTGTCTGCCAGGAAGGGCTGAATAACATTGTGAAACATGCTGATGCCAGCGCGGTCACCCTGCAAGGCTGGCTGCAGGATGAACGGTTGATGCTGGTGATTGAAGACGATGGCAGCGGTTTACCGCCGGGTTCCGGGCAACAAGGTTTTGGCCTCACCGGAATGCGCGAGCGCGTAACGGCGCTGGGCGGCACCTTGACCATTTCCTGTCTGCACGGCACGCGTGTCAGCGTTTCTCTACCTCAACGCTATGTCTAAGGTTTGATGATGTTGCCGTTTCTGAAAGCGCCTGCCGATGCGCCATTAATGACTGATAAACATGAAATTGATGCCCGTTATCGCTACTGGCGTCGGCATATTCTGCTGACCATCTGGCTGGGTTACGCGCTGTTTTACTTCACGCGTAAAAGTTTTAACGCCGCCGTACCAGAAATCCTTGCTAATGGCGTGCTCAGCCGTAGCGATATCGGCCTGTTAGCGACCCTGTTTTACATTACCTACGGCGTGTCGAAGTTTGTCTCCGGCATTGTCAGCGACCGCTCAAATGCCCGTTATTTTATGGGGATAGGGCTTATCGCCACGGGCATCATCAACATTCTGTTTGGCTTCTCGACGTCGCTATGGGCGTTTGCCGTGCTCTGGGTGCTGAACGCCTTTTTCCAGGGCTGGGGTTCACCGGTGTGTGCGCGTCTGTTAACGGCCTGGTATTCTCGTACCGAGCGCGGTGGTTGGTGGGCATTATGGAACACGGCGCATAACGTTGGCGGTGCGCTCATTCCCATTGTGATGGCAGCTGCTGCGCTGCATTACGGCTGGCGTGCCGGGATGATGATTGCTGGTTGTATGGCGATCGTCGTGGGGATTTTTCTCTGCTGGCGGCTGCGCGATCGCCCGCAGGCGTTAGGTTTACCAGCGGTCGGTGAATGGCGACACGACGCGCTGGAGATTGCTCAACAACAAGAAGGGGCAGGGCTGACGCGTAAAGAGATCCTCACCAAGTATGTGTTGTTGAATCCGTATATCTGGCTGCTTTCGTTTTGCTATGTGCTGGTCTATGTGGTTCGGGCGGCGATCAACGACTGGGGCAATTTGTATATGTCCGAGACGCTGGGCGTCGATCTGGTCACGGCGAATACGGCAGTGACGATGTTTGAACTGGGCGGATTTATCGGTGCGCTGGTAGCGGGTTGGGGCTCGGACAAACTGTTTAACGGCAACCGCGGGCCGATGAATTTGATTTTCGCTGCCGGAATTTTGCTTTCAGTCGGCTCGCTGTGGCTGATGCCATTTGCCAGCTACGTGATGCAGGCAACCTGCTTCTTCACCATTGGTTTTTTTGTCTTTGGCCCGCAGATGTTAATCGGCATGGCGGCGGCAGAATGTTCCCACAAAGAGGCGGCAGGGGCGGCGACGGGGTTTGTCGGCTTGTTTGCTTATCTGGGGGCGTCGCTTGCTGGTTGGCCGCTGGCGAAAGTGCTCGATACCTGGCACTGGAGCGGATTTTTTGTGGTTATCGCCATTGCCGCCGGGATTTCCGCACTGCTGTTACTGCCCTTTTTGAACGCCCAGACACCGCGCGAAGCGTGATGCATCTCACCTTTTCACTTCATATCCGGCAAAACTAAGAAATTTTCCAGGTTTTGCCTGGACGCTATCTCAGGCCTGATTTGCTGCTGATTTTTACAATGCATGCCTCACGCAGGTATTCATTTCAGGAGTAACCCATGCTGGCTTTCTTAAACCAGGTCCGCAAGCCGACCCTGGACCTTCCGCTCGAAGTGCGGCGCAAAATGTGGTTCAAACCGTTCATGCAATCCTACCTGGTGGTCTTTATCGGCTACCTGACGATGTACCTGATTCGCAAGAACTTTAACATCGCGCAGAACGATATGATTTCGACCTACGGGTTGAGCATGACGCAGCTGGGGATGATCGGCCTGGGTTTCTCCATCACTTATGGCGTGGGTAAAACGCTGGTTTCCTACTACGCCGACGGCAAAAACACCAAACAATTCCTGCCGTTCATGCTGATCCTGTCTGCCATTTGTATGCTGGGCTTTAGCGCCAGTATGGGCAGCGGCTCGGTTAGCCTGTTCCTGATGATTGCCTTCTACGCCTTAAGTGGCTTTTTCCAGAGTACCGGGGGTTCGTGCAGTTACTCCACCATCACCAAATGGACGCCGCGTCGTAAACGCGGGACGTTCCTCGGTTTCTGGAACATTTCTCACAACCTTGGCGGTGCAGGCGCAGCAGGTGTGGCGCTGTTCGGCGCAAATTACCTGTTCGATGGCCATGTCATCGGCATGTTTATCTTCCCGTCGATTATCGCGCTGATTGTCGGTTTTATCGGCCTGCGTTACGGCAGCGACTCCCCGGAATCTTATGGCCTCGGCAAAGCTGAAGAGCTGTTCGGCGAGGAGATCAGCGAAGAGGACAAAGAGACAGAATCTACCGATATGACCAAGTGGCAGATCTTTGTTGAGTATGTGCTGAAAAACAAAGTGATCTGGCTGCTGTGCTTCGCCAACATTTTCCTCTATGTGGTGCGTATTGGTATCGACCAGTGGTCAACTGTGTACGCGTTCCAGGAACTGAAACTCTCTAAAGCGGTGGCGATTCAGGGCTTTACGCTGTTTGAAGCTGGTGCGCTGGTCGGTACGCTGCTGTGGGGCTGGCTCTCTGACCTAGCGAACGGTCGCCGTGGCCTGGTGGCCTGCATCGCGCTGGCGCTGATTATCGCCACGCTCGGTGTGTACCAACATGCCAGCAACGAATATATCTATCTGGCTTCTCTCTTTGCGTTGGGTTTCCTGGTCTTTGGCCCGCAATTGTTGATTGGTGTGGCTGCTGTTGGCTTTGTACCTAAAAAAGCGATTGGCGCTGCCGATGGTATTAAAGGCACCTTCGCTTACCTGATTGGTGACAGCTTTGCCAAGTTAGGTCTGGGAATGATTGCCGATGGGACGCCAGTATTCGGCCTTACCGGCTGGGCAGGCACCTTCGCTGCGCTGGATATCGCCGCGATTGGTTGTATCTGCCTGATGGCGATAGTGGCGGTGATGGAAGAACGCAAAATCCGCCGCGAGAAAAAAATTCAGCAGTTGACAGTGGCATAAACGTAACTGGTGACTTTTGCCCGGCATGACGCCGGGCTTTTTTTATTATTCAGTGACTTCCAGCGTGGTGAAGGCAAACTTCTCGCCATCAAACAGCCCCTGGCTGGTTAGTTTCAGCGCGGGGATCACTGGCAGGGAAAGAAACGCCATCTGAATAAACGGCTCATCGGGTAACGGACCGCATTCACGGGCGGCGGCTTTCAAGGCGTCAATTTGCTCCGCCAGCGACTGCGCCGTGTCGGTGCTCATCAGCCCGGCAATGGGTAACGGCAGATGGCTTTGGACCTGGCCGTTACGTACCACGCACAACCCGCCGCCATCCTGAATCACCTGATTGACCGCTAGCGCCATCTCTTCGGCACTGCGACCGATCACCACAATATTATGGCTGTCATGGCTGACCGTCGCAGCCAGCGCGCCTTCATTCAGACCAAAGCCGCCGAGCAAACCACAAGCCGGAGCCAGACGTTGCCCGTAACGCTCAAGTACGGCAATAAAGCACACATCATTGCGCTCAAAACCATTTTCGCTGTAGACGCTGGAGTGGGAGTGCGTAATCAATTCGTTATGGATGACGTCAATGACCCGATAGCGTTTTCCGGGCGTAAATTGCAGGGCAAAGTCGCTGGCGGAAACTGGCTGGCGGGCAATGGTGTTGCCATATGGCGGAGCGGATTGTGCCAGTTTCGCCGACTCTTCCGCCTGTAAGGTTTGCGCGTCAATCGGTTCGCCTTTCACCAGTACCTGCTGCACCGTGACCTTACGCGCATCGCTCAACAGGACGATATCAGCCTGCTTACCAGGTGCCAGTAAGCCGAGGTGATTCAGACCAAAGTGGCGCGCCGTCGACCAGCTGGCGACGCGATATGCCACATGCAGCGGCACATTGTGTTGTTCGATCAGGCGGCGAATTAAGGCATCGATGTGTCCTTCATGGGCGATCTCCCACGGGTTACGGTCATCAGTACAGAGCATGCATTGCGGGCTGTTAAATTCGTTGATCAACGGTGCCAGTGCGTTGAGATTGCGGGCAGCGGACCCTTCGCGGATCATCAACGACATGCCGAGTTGTAATTTCCGGCGTCCTTCTTCCAGCTGATAACTTTCGTGGCAGTTTTCAATACCCGCAGCAATATAGGCGTTAAGTTCTTTACCACCCAAACCCGGGCAGTGACCGTCCAGCGTCAGGTGGCGAAATGCATCCAGTTTATCGAGCAGCGCATTCTGCCCGCTAATTACGCCAGGGTAGTCCATCATTTCTGCAAGGCCGGTAACCTGCGGATGGTCCCGCCAGGCGAGCATCTGTTCAAGGGTAAAACTGGCACCGTTAACATCGCAGCCTTCCAGAGCGGGTACGCAAGAGCTGACCTGTAAGTACTGGTTTTGCCTTGCCTGTTCGGCACAGCGGGCAAACCAGGCGAAACCGGCTTCGCCCATCACGTTGACGATTTCATGAGGATCGCAAATAACAGTTGTCAGGCCGCGAGGCAGGGTGGCGGTTTCAAAGGTGACCGGCGTCATCATGCTGGATTCAATATGCAGGTGAGCATCAATAAACCCTGGCACCGCCGTTGCGCCGTGGGCATCAATCCGCTGCAAAGCCGGAGCATCAGTGTATTCTGCGCCAACACCGGCAATGTAACGCCCTTTAATCACAATTGGGCCGGAAATTTCTCCGCCATTAATCAGGTCGAGAATAGAGACATTATCAATAATATAATCGGCAACAGCGTCGCCACGGGAAACGGCTAACAATTCCTGGTATTCCGCCCGGCTAATGTGATGAAATTTATGGTTAATGGAATTATTCATATTTTTCTCATTTTGATTTTATTAATTTGATTGTTATTTATCATAAAGAAATGTCGCAAGATTATTAAAGAATATCCATTAATGTGCAATTGAAATGTGATAATTATCACTGAACCGTTGTTGTCATTTGTTTTACAAAAGCAAGGGATTAAATCTCCTCCAATGGACAAAAAAATGAATAATGACAATACCGATTACGTGAGTAATGAATCAGGGACGCTTTCGCGATTATTTAAACTACCTCAGCATGGGACCACCGTCCGCACAGAATTGATTGCGGGGATGACCACTTTTTTAACCATGGTGTACATCGTTTTTGTGAACCCGCAAATCCTCGGCGCGGCACAAATGGACCCGAAAGTGGTGTTTGTTACCACCTGTTTGATTGCCGGTATCGGCAGTATTGCGATGGGGATATTTGCTAACTTACCCGTGGCGCTGGCTCCGGCAATGGGGCTGAACGCCTTCTTTGCGTTCGTGGTCGTGGGGGCGATGGGTATCTCCTGGCAGACCGGGATGGGCGCGATATTCTGGGGCGCAATTGGGCTATTTTTGCTCACGCTATTTCGTATCCGGTACTGGATGATCTCCAACATTCCATTAAGTTTACGTATTGGTATCACCAGCGGAATCGGATTATTTATCGCCTTAATGGGATTAAAAAATACTGGCGTTATTGTCGCCAATAAAGACACTCTGGTGATGATTGGCGATTTAAGTTCTCACGGCGTGTTGTTAGGTATTTTAGGGTTTTTTATTATAACCGTGTTGTCATCACGTCATTTTCATGCCGCGGTGCTTGTTTCTATTGTGGTGACGTCTTGCTGTGGATTATTTTTCGGTGATGTTCATTTTAGCGGTGTCTATTCCATTCCGCCTGATATTAGCGGCGTCATTGGTGAAGTAGATTTGAGCGGCGCGTTAACACTTGAACTCGCCGGTATCATTTTCTCCTTTATGCTGATCAACCTATTTGATTCATCAGGAACATTAATTGGTGTAACTGATAAAGCTGGCTTAATAGATAGTAACGGTAAATTCCCCAATATGAATAAGGCGCTATATGTTGATAGCGTAGTTCGGTGGCGGGCGCGTTTATCGGCACCTCGTCTGTTACCGCCTATATTGAAAGTACTTCTGGTGTGGCAGTCGGTGGTCGCACGGGGCTGACTGCGGTTGTGGTCGGCGTTATGTTCCTGTTGGTTATGTTCTTCTCACCGCTGGTGGCGATGGTTCCTCCTTACGCAACCGCCGGAGCGTTAATCTTTGTTGGCGTGTTGATGACCTCAAGTCTGGCGCGCGTTAACTGGGATGATTTTACCGAATCGGTGCCTGCGTTTGTTACCACGGTGATGATGCCCTTTACTTTCTCGATCACCGAAGGGATTGCACTTGGCTTTATGTCGTACTGCATCATGAAAGTGTGCACCGGGCGCTGGCGCGATCTGAACCTGTGTGTGGTGGTGGTCGCAGCTCTGTTTGCACTGAAGATTATTCTGGTGGATTAGTAACTGGCGAGGGTTTCCAGATATCATGAGTTCTGATTACGCAGGAGAACTCATGATCTGGATAATGCTCGCCACGCTGGCGGTAGTGTTTGTGGTTGGTTTTCGGGTGCTGACATCCGGGGCCAGAAAAGCGATTCGCCGTCTCAGCGATCGGCTGAATATCGATGTCGTACCCGTGGAGTCGATGGTCGATCAAATGGGAAAGTCAGCCGGTGACGAATTTTTACGTTATTTGCATCGTCCGGATGAGTCGCACCTGCAAAACGCCGCGCAGGTGTTGCTCATCTGGCAAATTGTCATTGTCGATGGTAGCGAACAGAACCTGCTGCAATGGCATCGGATTTTACAAAAAGCCCGCCTTGCCGCTCCCATTACTGATGCTCAGGTCAGGCTGGCGCTGGGTTTTCTGCGCGAAACCGAACCTGAAATGCAGGATATTAATGCTTTTCAGATGCGCTATAACGCGTTCTTTCAGCCTGCCGAGGGCGTTCACTGGCTGCATTAAAACCGCTTCGTCTTATCAGCCTACAGACCGCGCCTGACCTGTAGGGTGGATAAGGCGTTCACGCCGCATCCGGTATCGGAACTGACAGTAGGTGAACGCATTATCTACGTTCTATTTACAGCAGCACCTCCAACCCGTGTTTTTGCACAATGCTGAGCAGTTTTAATGAAATGCCATTGGGGCGTTTAGCGCCACTTTCCCATTTTTGTACAGTTGAAACGCTGGTATTGAGATAGTGAGCGAAGACGGGCTGACTCACTTTTAATTTTTCCCGCAGTGCTTTTATCTCAACAGGTTGTAAGTCTTGCACGCTGGTCAGGCAGGCTTTGTCAAAAGTACGCATCGTTTCAGCAGAAATAGCATTGACGCTGGACAATCCAGCCGCTGCGCTGTGAATAGCCTCAAATGCAGGACTTTTAAATTTAGTTTTTGCAGTCATAGCAGATCTCTGTCAGTTCTTTAGTGTTAATCATTGCTGTTAGTTGGGCTTTCGTCAGGAAGGCATAATGCTTTGCAATTTCACGAAACCCAGCCAGTTCCTGACTATTGATGTTCGACATATCCTGTTTTGCATATAAAAACGTGTAAAACCAATTGCTTACCCCTTTCGCCAGAATAATTGCACGCTCACGATTTTGGTGAAGGCGCTTTTTAAAAACGCCACCGCCAAGTGCATCAGCTTTACCTTGTTCTGTTTCTAAAATGGCCCGGCACAACTCTTCATCTGTTATTGCATGAGACCTGGCTTCCCTTGCAAACCATTTGGTTTTAAACACGCGTATATCGTTGAGGTCCTGTTATTAAAGTATATCACCAAGTGCAATACTTTATCCCTTGTTCCCAACACAATCGCGAAAATACATATCACCTTGTCCTATGATTTTTATTTCTTCGAGCAGCCTCGAGCTTTTCCCACAACACCGTAAAAGTTGCAAAAACGTTAAATGCGTCACACATTTCAATGTTAAAGTGGTCGGCTTTTCCCCTGAAACATGCCACGGGTAACACCATGAGTGAATTTATTGCCGAAAACCGCGGCGCGGATGCCATCACCCGACCGAACTGGTCAGCCGTTTTCTCGGTGGCGTTTTGCGTCGCCTGTCTGATTATCGTTGAGTTTTTGCCTGTCAGTTTGTTGACGCCAATGGCCCAGGATTTAGGCATTTCGGAAGGGGTTGCCGGGCAATCGGTGACCGTGACCGCCTTTGTGGCAATGTTTGCCAGTTTGTTTATTACCCAGACAATTCAGGCCACTGACCGCCGCTACGTTGTTATTTTGTTTGCCGTTTTGCTGACGCTCTCCTGCTTGCTGGTTTCCTTTGCTAACTCATTCAGTTTGCTTTTAATCGGTCGTGCCTGTCTGGGGCTGGCGCTGGGCGGGTTCTGGGCGATGTCGGCGTCGCTGACCATGCGTCTGGTGCCGCCGCGTACGGTGCCGAAGGCGCTGTCGGTGATCTTCGGCGCGGTTTCTATTGCGCTGGTGATTGCCGCGCCGTTGGGCAGTTTTTTAGGCGAGCTTATCGGTTGGCGCAATGTCTTTAATGCGGCGGCGGCGATGGGTGTGCTGTGTATTTTCTGGATTATCAAATCACTGCCTTCGCTGCCAGGTGAACCTTCGCATCAGAAACAAAATACTTTCCGCTTATTACAACGTCCGGGTGTGATGGCAGGGATGATCGCCATCTTCATGTCTTTCGCCGGGCAGTTTGCTTTCTTCACGTATATTCGCCCGGTGTATATGAACCTGGCGGGATTCGGCGTGGATGGCTTAACGCTGGTGCTGTTGAGTTTTGGCATTGCCAGCTTTATTGGTACGTCGCTTTCGTCGTTCATTCTTAAACGTTCGGTAAAACTGGCCTTAGCAGGCGCGCCGTTAATACTGGCTGTGAGTGCGTTGGTGCTGACGTTGTGGGGAAGCGATAAAATCGTTGCTACCGGCGTGGCGATTATCTGGGGGCTAACTTTTGCATTGGTTCCGGTCGGCTGGTCAACGTGGATCACCCGCTCACTGGCCGATCAGGCAGAAAAAGCCGGGTCAATTCAGGTGGCGGTTATTCAGCTTGCTAATACCTGTGGCGCGGCAATCGGCGGTTATGCGCTGGATAATATTGGTCTGACTTCGCCGTTGATGTTGTCCGGCACATTGATGTTGCTGACGGCGTTATTGGTCACCGCAAAGGTGAAAATGAAGTAACGTATT
>ERZ779880.579-NODE-579-length-43104-cov-10.394132_pt1 | contig 43104 bp, 39 predicted proteins | sample MGYA00511555_ERZ779880 | MGnify/ENA primary metagenome ERZ779880 (study PRJEB29588, sample SAMEA2145815) | human gut metagenome | biome: human gut; feature: human-associated habitat; material: faeces | place: Denmark | collected 2008/2010 ... | reverse complement strand
AGTTCGATGAAGTCGCACCGAAATGCTCATACATAACACCTGTTCCCGGCGGAGTAGGCCCTATGACGATAGCAATGCTGATGAAGAATACGCTTATGGCTAAGCGTATACAGTCAAAAGTATGAATAAGCAGGTAAAAAATCCGTTTAAGAAAGCAGGGCAGGGCGGAAACAAGCGTTTTCTTATAAATGCCGCAATTCTTGCCGCAGGCTGTCTGCTTGTTATATTCAGAATGCAGACGTGGGGCATTGCACAGGTGATAGTTCTTGTACTGTTTGCGGCACTCGCCGCATTTCAGGTGGTGCTTTATTTCAAGATGAAGTGAAATTGCGCTGTCAGCACCAAAAAACACAAAAATTTAATAAACTCCTATTGACAAACCTATCATAATGTGTTATGATTATAGTACCTCATTAGGGGTTTATTTTTTGTGCAATTTTTTTAATTCACAATAAACCCTGCCGAAGAAAAAGTCTGAGGCAAAGAGGGAGGCTAAAGCCCAGAAGGGCAAAAAAATAGGAGGTGCCGAAAGTGAGAGTTAAAATTACCCTTGCGTGTACTGAGTGCAAACAGCGCAACTACAACACCAAGAAGAACAAGAAGAACGATCCTGACAGAATTGAAATGAACAAGTACTGCAGGTTCTGCAAGAAGCATACTCCACACAAGGAAACTAAGTAAGGAGGTTTATGATGGCTAAAGATGCAAGCTTGACTAAAGAAGCAGCGAAAGCGAAAAAGGCTAACGAAAAGAACAGCAAGAAGGCCGCTCTTTCCAAAAAGCCCAAGAAATCCATCGTAAAGTACTTCAAGGATTTAAAATCCGAGTTCAAAAAGGTTGTGTGGCCAAGCAAGAAGACAGTATTCAACAACACGGTTGTTGTACTGGTTACCCTGGTAGTATCGGGTATCTGTGTTTGGGGCCTTGATACTCTGTTCGCTACTCTGTTAAGATTAGCGCTCAACATGAGTTCAGCAGGCTAAGTATTTTCAAGTAGGAGGGACTAAAGAATGTCTGAGGCAAAATGGTATATTCTCCATACCTATTCCGGTTACGAAAACAAGGTTGCCGGCAACATTATGAAGGTCGTTGAAAACAACAACCTGCACCATTTAATCGAAGAAGTTATGGTTCCTACCGAAACAGTGGTTGAGGAACACGACGGCAAGACGAAGACTTATGAAAGCAAGCTCTTCCCGAGTTACGTTTACGTTAAGATGATACTGACCGATGAGTCGTGGTACATCTGCCGTAACACGAGAGGCTGCACAGGTTTCGTAGGCCCCGGATCAAAGCCCATACCGCTGACAGACGAAGAGGTAAAGAACCTCGGCGTTACGACAAAGGTCGCAGAGATTTCATTTGCAGTAGGCGATACGATAAAGATTGTATCCGGTTCTCTTGAAGGTTTCGAAGGAACGGTTGATTCGATCGACGAGGAGAACGGTACTGCACAGGTTACGGTTTCCATGTTCGGAAGACCTACACCGGCAACGGTAGAAATATCCGCTGTCCAGAAAGTAGAAATTTAAGTTCTAATTGTTATTTTGGAGGTTGAGTAAAATGGCTCAGAAGGTTACAGGATTTATAAAATTACAAATTCCTGCCGGTAAAGCAACGCCGGCTCCCCCGGTTGGTCCTGCATTAGGTCAGCACGGTGTAAACATTGTTGCGTTCACAAAGGATTTTAATGAGCGTACAAAGAATGATATCGGTCTTATCATTCCGGTAGTAATTACTGTATATGCAGACCGTTCATTCACTTTCATTACAAAGACTCCGCCTGCTGCGGTTCTTCTTAAGAAGGCTTGCGGTATCGACAGCGGTTCAGGCGTACCTAATAAGACAAAGGTAGCTCAGATCACTCGTGAGCAGATCACAAAGATTGCAGAGCAGAAGATGCCTGACCTCAACGCAGGTTCACTTGATGCTGCTATCAGCATGATTTCCGGTACAGCAAGAAGCATGGGTATTACAGTAGTTGACTAATTATTTCCGGGTGGGAGGATAATTCCGATTGACCACCTAACAATGGAGGAAGACTGATGAAACACGGTAAGAAATATGTTGACGCTGCTAAGCTCGTTGACAGAACTAAATTATATGATACAAACGAGGCACTTGACACAGTTATCAAGACTGCAGTTGCTAAGTTTGACGAAACAGTTGAGCTTCATGTAAAGCTCGGCGTTGACAGCCGTCATGCTGACCAGCAGGTTAGAGGTGCGGTTGTTCTTCCTAACGGTACAGGTAAAAAGGTTAGAGTTCTTGCAATTTGTAAGGGCGCTAACGAAGAGCTTGCCAAGGAAGCAGGTGCTGACTTTGTCGGTGCTGAGGATATGACACAGAAGATTCAGCAGGAGAACTGGATGGACTTTGATGTTCTTATTACAACTCCCGATTGCATGGGTCTTGTAGGTCGTCTCGGTAGAATCCTCGGTCCCCGCGGTCTTATGCCAAACCCAAAGGCAGGTACTGTAACTCCTGACATTGCCAAGGCTGTTAAAGAAGCTAAGGCAGGTAAGATTGAGTACCGTCTTGATAAAACAAACATCATTCACTGCCCAATCGGTAAGGCAAGCTTTGGCGCTGAGAAGCTCGGCGAAAACCTTGACACTCTCATGGGTGCTATCGTTAAGGCTAAGCCTGCTGCTTCAAAGGGTCAGTATATCCGCTCAGTTGCCATTACTTCAACAATGGGTCCGAGCGTTCGCATCAACCCTGCAAAGTTTGGTGCTTAATTAAAGGTATTTACACGGTAGTGTGAATATATAAATTCGCTGTTCTAAAGACAGCAGGTGCGTAAGCGTAAAGGATTATCCTGCCTGCCGAGGAAGATGCAAATTATACTTTTGTATTTTTGCAGCCGTCCGAGGTAAAACGGACGGCTGTTTTTTATGAACTGCGTTACAAATATTTTGGAGGTGAATTTATCTTGCCAAGTCAAAGTGTTTTAGAGCAGAAGAAAGCAATCGTTGCAGAGCTTTCGGAAAGACTCAAAAGCTCAATTACAGGTGTGGTTGTAAGCTACGAGGGTATCAACACAGAGGACGATACAAAGCTCAGAAAAGAGCTTCGTGAGAACGATGTTAAGTACACAGTAGTAAAGAACACACTTCTTTCCCGTGCTTGTGAGGAAGCAGGTCTTGAAGACATTAAGCCTGTTCTCGAGGGTACAACAGCTATTGCTACAAGTGACAGCGAGTACGCTGCTGCTGCAAGAATCCTTTGCAACTATGCTAAGGATCATGACAACTTTAAGGTTAAGTCAGCTTATCTTGACGGCGCTGTAATTGATATGGACACAATCGTTGCCCTTTCAAAGCTCCCGACAAGAGAAGTACTTCTCGCAAATGTTCTTGGTGCATTCCAGGCACCTATCGCATCCTTTGCGCGTGCCGTACAGGCTATCGTTGACAAGGGCGGCGTTGAAGCTTGTGCTGCTGAGGCAGCAGAAGAGGCTCCTGCAGAGGCAGAAGCTCCCGCAGCAGAATAATCGGCTGCAATCAATTAAAATTTTACTAATTATCATATTGGAGGTAAATTACAATGGCATCAGAGAAAATTACTGCTATTATTGAAGAATTAAAAGGCCTCACAGTTCTTGAGCTTTCAGAGCTCGTTCACGCTGTAGAGGATGAGTTTGGTGTATCAGCTGCTGCTGCAGTTGCAGTTGCTGGTCCTGCTGCTGACGGTGGCGCTGCTGCTGCTGAGCAGACAGAGTTCGATGTAGTTCTTAAGGCTGCAGGCGGCAACAAGATTGCTGTTATCAAGGCTGTTCGTGAAATAACAGGTCTTGGTCTTAAGGAAGCAAAGGCACTCGTTGACGGTGCTCCTAAGGCTCTCAAGGAAGGCGTTTCTAAGGAAGACGCTGAAGCTATGAAGGCTAAGCTCGAAGAGGCTGGCGCTGAAGTAGAACTTAAGTAATTTTACGTATAGCTTGCATTTTAAGTCCGACAGATTTCTGTCGGACTTTTTTGCGTTTATTGTTAAAATTTGTCATTTTTGATTTAGCATAAATTTGATTTTTCATCTTACAATAAATGAGTATGGACAATATAATCACAATGTCTGTTTTAACTGCTTTTGATTGCTGTTTTGCTTGACGAGCCGATTCTTTTGTGATAAACTATTAACGAACATAGGGTGTTGGATATTAACGCTGACAAGGGGTATTTGTCGCAATTCCACTATCTATGTGAATTCAGAAAACATAGAAAGGTTGATACTGAAATGGCAAAGATTGATTTAACAAAGTACGGTATTACAGGTACAACTGAAATCGTTCACAATCCTTCTTATGAAGAGCTTTTCAAAGAAGAAACAAGACCCGAACTCGAGGGTTATGAAGTTGGTCAGGAAACTGAGCTTGGCGCAGTTAATGTTAAGACCGGCGTTTACACAGGTCGTTCACCTAAGGACAAGTTCATCGTTATGGACGAGAACTCAAAGGACACTGTTTGGTGGACTTCTGACGAGTACAAGAACGACAACCACCCTGCATCTGAGGAAACTTGGAAGGCAGTTAAGGAAATCGCAAAGAAAGAGCTTTCTAACAAGAAGCTTTATGTTGTAGATGCTTTCTGCGGTGCTAACAAGGACACAAGAATGGCTGTTCGTTTCATCGTTGAGGTTGCTTGGCAGGCTCACTTTGTAACAAATATGTTCATCACTCCTTCAGCTGAAGAGCTTGAAAACTTTGAGCCTGATTTCGTTGTTTACAACGCATCAAAGGCTAAGGTTGAAAACTACAAGGAGCTCGGTCTTAACTCAGAAACAGCTGTTGTATTCAACATCACAAGCCGTGAGCAGGTTATCATCAACACATGGTACGGCGGTGAGATGAAGAAGGGTATGTTCTCAATGATGAACTACTACCTCCCGCTCAAGGGCATCGCTTCAATGCACTGCTCAGCCAACACAGATAAGAACGGCGAGAACACAGCTATCTTCTTCGGTCTTTCAGGTACAGGTAAGACTACACTTTCAACAGATCCTAAGAGACTCCTCATCGGTGATGACGAGCACGGCTGGGATGACAACGGCGTATTCAACTTTGAAGGCGGCTGCTATGCTAAGGTTATCAACCTTGACAAAGAGTCAGAGCCTGACATCTACAACGCTATCAGAAGAGACGCTCTTCTTGAAAATGTTACTGTTGACAAGGAAGGCAAGATTGACTTTAACGACAAGACTGTAACAGAGAACACTCGTGTATCATATCCGATTGATCACATTGACAACATTGTTCGCCCTGTTTCTTCAGCTCCTGCTGCAAAGAATGTAATCTTCCTTTCAGCTGATGCTTTCGGCGTACTTCCGCCTGTTTCAATCCTCACACCTGAGCAGACAAAGTACTACTTCCTCTCAGGCTTCACAGCTAAGCTTGCAGGTACAGAGCGTGGCATCACAGAGCCAACTCCAACATTCTCAGCTTGCTTCGGTCAGGCATTCCTCGAGCTTCATCCTACAAAGTATGCTGAAGAGCTCGTTAAGAAGATGGAAATGAGCGGTGCTAAGGCATACCTCGTAAACACAGGTTGGAACGGCTCAGGCAAGCGTATCTCTATTAAGGATACTCGTGGTATCATCGACGCTATCCTTGACGGTTCTATCACAAAGGCTCCTACAAAGACAATTCCACACTTCAACTTTGAAGTTCCTACAGAGCTCCCCGGCGTTGATTCAGGCATCCTCGATCCTCGTGACACATATGCAAATGTTGCTGATTGGGAAGAGAAGGCTAAGGATCTTGCAAGCCGTTTTGTTAAGAACTTTGCTAAGTACGAAGGCAACGAAGCAGGTAAGGCTCTCGTTGAAGCAGGTCCTAAGGCTTAATTTGCCCGACTGTGCTTAACGCATCATAATTGGTGCAACCTTTATCTAAATAAAAATTTCACCCGAAAGGTTTTTGAAAAATTCCTTTCGGGTGTTTTTTATTGAGATTATACTTACAAAAATGCGGACATTTCTTTTATGTTTTCTTCTTCGGTTTCTAACATTCTTTTTGCGAGGAGGCTGACATGGGGGTCGTTGCCGTTGTATTCTCGGATTTTGCGTGACATTTTATTCACTCCCATTGTATTGCCTTTTATCATCATTTCGGCAATGTGCGAAGATGACGAGTCACGCTTTAAATCCCTTTGTGCGGCATAGCGTGTCATTGTTTTTGTCATATTACTCACTCTGTGTGGCTCTGCACCACGATTTTGCAACATTTTATTTGCACAATGATACAGCTTTCCGTATTTAATAAGATGTTCGCATAAAACACCGTCAACCTTGCTGTCTTTCAAACTTTTCCTTACGCTCGTAATTCCCTGACAGCCCATTTCGGCATTCTGCAAAACGCAGTTGAGCATTTCAATATCGTTAGTCATAACAAATCACCTCTGTAGATATTATTTACGGGAATTTTTGTGTTTATGCAACCGTAAAAAATTAGGTTGCAACACAGCCGTTTTTATGGTTTAATATCTATTAGATAATTAAAAAATAGGTGATTTTATGGCTGACGCAAAGTTACATACAATAAAACTTCCGTATCCCGACAAGGGCGACAGAACCGTCTGGATTTATGTTCCGTCACATTCCGACGGTGAAAAACTTCCCGTTGTATATATGACAGACGGACAGAATCTTTTTGACGATAATTCAACTCCGCACGGTTCGTGGGAGGTTGTAAAAGCTGTTGAAAATGAGCAGAAAAGCGGTGTGGGTAACGCTGTAATTGTAGGCATCGACAACGGTAATGTTTGGCGTGACAGCGAACTTACACCGAAATCAATCGGTGAGGTTCAGCACCTTGAAATGCTCTGTGAGGATTTCAAACCCGAGGGCGAAATCTTTGACAATTTTCTTATGAATACCGTCATTCCGTATGTTGAAAATAATTTCCCCGTATGCACCGACAGACAGAATGTTGCCGTCTGCGGAAGCTCATCGGGCGGACTTATGTCATTTTTTTCGGCTTTTGAACACCACGAAAAATTCAGCTATGCAGGTGTGTTTTCTCCTGCATTTCTCTGTTACACAAGAGAGGATTGGGCGAAATATCTTTCGACAAAAATTGTTGAAAATATGCCGTACCTCTACATCTATACAGGTAACGGTGACGAGCTTGAAGAGATGATTTTTGAAAGCACCGAAATGCTCTATGAACTTTTGGAAGAATGCTTCTACCCGTATGACAGAATGAACGAGGTCATTCTTTTTGAAAACGCACACAATGAAAAATCGTGGCGAGAAATTTTCCCCGATTTTCTCCACACATTTTTAAGCAGACTTTGATGATAAATATCTGTCGGTATTAAAAATTTGGCAAAACAAAAGGACAGCCTTTAAGACTGTCCAAAAAATGTGATTTGGTTTAAATCGAAATTATGCGATGATTTCGCCGTCAACCGTACCGCCAAGACCTGCGGCATTTGATTCGTCTGTGTCAATGTGCATTGCAGGAGCGTAGTTTGCGTTTACTCTGATTACAACATCACCGAATGTTGTTGCTCTGCCTGTATTTTCGCCAACCTTAACCGAAACGAGCTGTTTATCTTTAAGACCAAACTCCTCGGCAGTTTTCGGATCAAGGTGAATGTGTCTTTTAGCGGCAATTACACCGCATTCGATTTCAACTTCGCCCTCAGGACCGACAAGCTTGCAGCCTGGTGTGCCTGCAATATCGCCTGATTCTCTGACAGGAGCGGCAATGCCGAGCTTACGAGCGTCTGTAAGAGAGATTTCAACCTGATCTGCACTTCTTTCGGGACCGAGAATTGACATTTTCATTTCACTTTTCGGACCTACAACAGTTACCTTTTCAACACAGGCAAACTGTCCGGGCTGTGAAAGATTCTTTTTGTTTGTAAGAGTAGCGCCCTTGCCAAAGAGAGCCTCAAGAGTTTCTTTGGTAACATGAACATGATGCGCTGATGTTTCAACCATTACTTTCATTTTGTGTACCACCATTCAATTAGAATTTGCCGTACGGCTTCGTGTTTATTTTACTACTTTATTCTTGGAATTTCAACATTTTTGATAAATTTAAATCTTTATTTTGGGAGAGAAAATTATGTATAATACCTGGGAAGAATTAAAATCGGCTTGTGAAAACTGTCACAGGTGTGAACTCTGCGAAACTCGCACAAATGTTGTTGTGGGCGTCGGCAACGAAAATGCAGAGGTTATGTTCATCGGTGAAGGTCCGGGAGAAAACGAGGATCTTCAAGGAGAACCGTTTGTCGGCAGAGCAGGCAAACTGCTTGACAAAATGCTTGCGGCTGTTGACCTTGACAGAAACAAGAATATTTACATTGCCAATATGGTAAAGTGCCGTCCGCCGAAGAACCGTGATCCAAAGCCCGAAGAACAGGAAATGTGCATTGAGTGGCTCAGAACACAGGTGAGAATGATCAAGCCGAAAATTATTGTCTGTCTCGGCAGAATTGCGGCGGCAAGGCTTATTAAATCTGATATCAAAATCACAAAGGAACACGGTCAGTGGATTGAGAAAAACGGTGTGCTTATGATGGCAATGCTTCATCCTGCGGCAATTTTGCGTGATCCACGCAGAAAGCCCGACGCTTTTGACGATTTCTTAAAGCTCCGTGACAAAATCAACGAGGTCTGTGACCATACATATGAATAATTTTTTGCAGCGGAGGTTTAGTGTGACCTCTGCTGTTTTTATATGTATAATTTCAAAATATTGTTCATACAGATGACGAATACGGTAAGATTTCTGTTGATATTGCGGTGTTAATTTGGTATAATTAATATGCAAAGCACAGTGATTTTTTCTGTAAGAAACATATGAAAAGGGTGATTTTATGAGCCTTGTAGAATTTAATAATGTTTACAAAAGATACAAAATGGGTGAGGTTGTTATCAATGCGGTTGACGGCATTTCGTTCAAGGTTGAGGAGGGCGAGTTTGCAATTGTAGTCGGTGCGTCCGGTGCAGGCAAAACAACCGTTCTGAATATTCTCGGCGGAATGGACAGCTGTTCCGAGGGCGAAATCATTGTCGGCGGAAAGGATATAAGCAAATTTAAGGACAAACAGCTTATCGAGTACAGACGGCACGACATAGGCTTTGTGTTCCAGTTCTACAACCTTGTTCATAACCTTACGGCAAAGGAAAATGTTGAGCTTGCCGCTCAGATTTGCAGTAATCCTCTTGACAGCAAAACTGCCCTAGAAAGCGTGGGCTTGCTTGAAAGGGCAAACAACTTCCCTGCACAGCTTTCGGGCGGTGAACAGCAGAGAGTTTCAATCGCAAGAGCACTTGCCAAAAGACCGAAGCTTTTGCTTTGTGACGAACCGACAGGTGCGCTTGACTACAACACGGGCAGACAGATTCTGAAATTGTTGCAGGAAACCTGCCGTAAAGACAAAATGACCGTTGTTCTCATCACTCACAACGGAGCAATAACACCGATGGCGGATCACATTTTAAGAATGAAAAGCGGAAAAATTGTTGAAGATATTTACAATGAAAATCCGAAAAATGTTGAGGAAATTGAGTGGTAAAAAAATAAAAAGGAGGTGTCACAATGACTAAATCCTTGATAAAAAACACATTCAGAGAAATTAAAAATACAAAGGCAAGATTCATCTCAATTATGGCGATTATCGCCCTCGGAGTGGGATTTTTTGCAGGAATAAAGGCAACTGTTCCGTCAATGTACAACCTTGCAAGAACCTACACGGACGAGCAGGAGCTTATGGATTACCGCCTTGTGTCAACGGTCGGATTTGATGAGGACGACATAAAGGCGGTAAAAAATACGGACGGAGTAACCTCTGTTATGCCGTCATATTTCTGCGATGTTCAGACCGATGCCGACAGCGGCGGCAGGACTATGAGAGTCATTGCGCTTCCCGAAAAATACGGTGATAATTCCGTTCAGAACAAGCTTGTTTTGACGGAAGGCAGACTTCCCGAAAAGTCGGGTGAAATTGCAGCCGATTCAACCTCGTTCACGGCAGAGGGTTATAAAATCGGTGACAAAATCAGATTTGCAAAACAGACGGGCGATACAGATACTTCAACCGAACTTAAAACCCTTGAATACACGGTGGTAGGTCTTGTGCAGTCACCTCTTTACATAGCATATCAGCGAGGAACTACGACGGTCGGCAACGGAAAAATCTCGGATTATTTCTACATTTGCCCCGAAGATTTCGCCTTTGAACGCTACACGGAGCTTTATGTAAAAACCGATATTTCGGATAAATTCTTGGCATACACGGACGATTATGATAATGCCATAGAGAATAAAGCCACCGATTTTGAAAAGGTGGGAGAGGATAGGAGCAACAGCTTTACGGTTGAGGTTATCGACAAGGCTAAGAGCGACCTTGCAGATGCAAAACAGGAGTATTCGGACAATAAAGAAAAAACCGAAAAGAAGCTTGCCGATGCAAAGACGGCGATTGATGACGGCAAAAAAGAGCTGAAAACCAAGACCGATGATGCACAGAAAAAACTTGATTCGGCAAAACAGCAGATTGAGGACGGCAAGACACAGCTTGAAAATTCACGCAACGAATATAACACAAAAATTGCCGATGCACAGGCTCAGATTGCCGAAAAGGAAAGTCAGCTTAATTCTGCCGAAAAGCAATATAATTCTTCAAAAGCAGAATTTGACAAAGAAATTTCAAAATCACAGGCTGAAATTGAAAATGCGGAATATCAGCTGCAGTCGGCAAAGGATACATTTCAAACCGAACAGGAACCGCAGCTTTTGGCAGGAATAAGTCAGGCTGAGGACGCTGTTTCGGCTTTGCAGAATCAAATCAGTCAGACGACCGATGAAGAAACGCTCACCGCTTTGAACGCACAGCTTGAACAGGCTCAGCAGAAGCTTGACGAACTCAACGCAGCATACGATTCCGCAAAGGCACAGCTTGAAAAAAGCGAAAATCAGCTTGCCGAAAACAAGGCACTTTTTGAACAGAAAAAAAGTGAGGGACAGGCTCAGCTTGACTACGCATATTCACAGATTTCAAGCGGAAGGACACAGCTTGATGCCGCAAAAGCAGAACTTGCACAACAGTCGGCAGATGGTCAGGCACAGCTTGATTCGGCAGAAAGCAAGCTGAATGACGCTCAGAGCGAATATGACAGCGGTGTTGCAAAGCTTGCCGAGGAAAAGAAAAACGGTGAGAAAAAACTTTCCGATGCACAGACAGAATACGATGACGGCGTTAAAAAAGCCGATGAAGAATTTAAAAAAGCAGAGGATAAAATCAAAGATGCAGAGGAAGAAATCAATTCTCTTACAGAACCAAAGTGGTATGTTTTTGACAGAAGCGATAACCCGGGTTATTCAACATTTTCTTCAAATGCAGACAGACTCGGCGCTGTTGCAACGGTATTTCCCGTATTCTTCCTGCTCGTAGCGGTGCTTGTCTGCGTAACCACAATGACAAGACTTATTGAAGAAAAGCGTACCGAAATCGGAACGCTGAAAGCACTCGGCTACAGCAACATAAGCATTGTAATGAAGTTTGTAATCTACTCGTTGCTTGCGGCTGTTATCGGAAGCGTAATCGGTATTTTAATCGGCATTTTCACCTTGCCGTTTGTAATTTATGATGCTTACAAAATTATGTACTACATCGGCGATATAACGCTGATTCCCGACTATACAAGCATAATTTTCGGAATTGTTGCCGCAGTTGTCTGCACGGTTGTTGTGTCGGTTGTAGTGTGTGCAAAATCTCTGCACGAAAAGCCTGCGGCTGCTATGCGGCCGAAAGCACCAAAGGCGGGAAAGAGAATTTTGCTTGAACGCATAAAACCGTTGTGGTCACATATGAGCTTTAACTCAAAGCTGACCGCAAGAAATCTGTTCAGATACAAGGTAAGACTTTGTATGACTGTTATCGGTGTGGCAGGCTGTACGGCTCTGATTGTTGCCGCATTCGGTTTGCTTAACAGCTTTGAACCGATGACACACGATCAGTTTGAAACAATCTATAAATACGACGCCGTTGTTGTTCCTAAAGACAGCGGAAGTGCCGACAATCTTTCGTTTTTGACAGATACACTTGATAAAAACAGCAATGTCAAATACTCAATGCTTGTTTCACAGCAGGAATGCACGGTAACACACGGCAGTAAGGTTAAGGACAGCGACACAAATCTTGTTGTACCGCAGAATCCCGAAAAGTTTGACGAAATTGTTTCTCTGCACACAAGAAAGGGCAAAGAAGAACTCAAGCTTTCGGACAGCGGAGTAATGCTCAGTGAAAAAATGTGCAGTGAGCTTGGAATAAAAACGGGCGACAAAATCTCACTGAATGTTGACGGCAAAAAGGCAGAGGTCAAGGTCAGCGGAATTTTTGAACAGTACATTTACAATTTTGTTTATATGACGCCAACCGCCTATAAGAGCTTGTTCGGCAGTGACTGCACCTATAATATGGCTGATGTCGCACTCAAAGACACCTCGGATTCCGCCTGCGACAAATTCGGTTCACAGGTTTTATCAGATGATAAAATTGCGGCGGTAAGCTACATTGCGTCAAGCTTAAACGAATTTAGAAATATGCTCAACTCTCTTGATATGGTTGTTACGGTTATGATAATCTGCGCAGCGGCGCTTGCCTTTGTTGTGCTCTACAATCTTACAAATATCAACATTGCCGAGCGTGTCCGTGAAATTGCAACCTTTAAGGTTCTCGGATTCTACAACCGTGAAACTTCATCATTCATTTACAAAGAGAACATAATTTTGACTATCCTCGGAATTATCGTAGGTCTGTTTCTCGGAAATCTTTTGACGGGCTTTATCATTCAGACGGTTGAGGTTGACAACGTTATGTTCGGAAGAGATATTTATTTCACTTCATACCTCTATGCGGCAGGGCTGACATTCCTGTTCTCGCTTCTTGTAAATGCGGTTATGAGCTTTAAGATTAAAGCCGTTAATATGGTTGAAAGTCTTAAAAGCGTTGAATAACGGAATATTTTGCCGTATGCTCAAAAAATCTTTTGTAAAATATTGATTGAATACAGCAATTGTGTTATAATACAGAAGAATAGGCTAAATAAATAGGCTGACAGGCAAAATATCTGTGAAAGGATAGTTACAGTAATGATAAAAGCTAATGAATACCGCACAGTCACCTGCGGTGAGTTAAGAGAAGAAAATATCGGACAGCAGGTCAGAGTTGCGGGCTGGGTTGAAAATATCCGTGACCACGGCGGTGTAATGTTCCTCGATATTCGTGATCAGTACGGTGTGCTTCAGGTTGTTGTTCACAACGATGAACTCCTTAAGAATATCAACAAGGAATGTACAGTAACTCTCAGCGGTACTGTTGTTAAGCGTGACGAAGAAACAATCAACAAGAAGATTGCAACAGGTTTCGTTGAAGTTCACACGGAGGACATCAAGGTTCTCGGTAAGTGTAAGAATGTTCTTCCGTTTGAGGTTGCAACCTCTACAAATACTAATGAAGAAGTAAGACTTAAGTATCGTTTTCTTGACCTCCGTAACCCGAAGGTTCACAATAATATTATGATTCGTTCGCAGATTATCACATTTCTGCGCAACAAGATGAACGAAATGGGCTTTACGGAGATTCAGACTCCTATCCTTTCAACTTCATCTCCGGAGGGCGCTCGTGACTACCTTATCCCGAGCAGAAAGCACAAGGGCAGATTCTATGCTCTCCCACAGGCTCCTCAGATTTTTAAACAGCTCCTTATGGTGTCAGGCTTTGACAGGTATTTCCAGATTGCACCTTGCTTCCGTGATGAGGACGCCCGTGCAGACCGTTCACCGGGTGAGTTCTATCAGCTTGATTTTGAAATGGCTTTCGCAACACAGGAAGATGTATTTGCTGTTGCTGAAGAGGTTCTTTACGAAACATTCAAAAAGTTTTCAAATAAAGAGGTTTCAAAGCCTCCGTTTGCCCGTATTCCGTATGCTGAGAGTATGCTCAAGTACGGTACAGACAAGCCTGACCTCCGCAATCCGCTCGTAATTGTTGAAATCAGCGATATGTTTGAGGAAACAGACTTTGCTCCGTTCCGCAAAAAGACAGTTCGTTCAATCAATGTTCCGAACGCCGCAGGTCAGTCAAAGAAATGGTTCAAGAAGATGGAGGAGTTCGCTCTTTCAATCGGTATGAAGGGTCTTGGCTATGTTAAGGTTAGAGATGACCTCACATTTGACGGTCCGATTGACAAGTTCCTTAAAGAGGGCGACCGTGAAGAGCTTATCAGCCGTAACGGTTCAAAAGCAGGCGATGTAATCTACTTTATCGCCGATACTGCTCAGGAAGCTCCAAAGCTTGCAGGTCAGATCAGAACAGAGGTTGCAAAGCGTCTTGACCTTATCGACACAAGCCGTTTTGAAATGTGCTTTATCGTTGACTTCCCGATGTTTGAGAGAGATGAAGAAACAAATCAAATTATCTTCACACACAATCCTTTCTCAATGCCGCAGGGCGGTCTTGACAGCCTTCTTAACAAGGATCCCGAAGAGGTTCTTGCTTATCAGTACGATATCGTTTGCAACGGTGTTGAGCTTTCATCAGGCGCTGTTCGTAACCACGATATTGAAATTATGAAGAAAGCGTTCGAGCTTGCCGGCTACAGCGAGGATGACCTCAAGGCTAAGTTCTCTGCACTCTACAATGCGTTCCAGTACGGTGCTCCGCCGCACGCAGGTATGGCTCCGGGTGTTGACCGTATGATTATGCTCCTTACAGAGGAAGAGAACATCAGAGAAGTAATTGCATTCCCGATGAACTCCAATGCTCAGGATCTTCTCCTCGGTTCACCGGGTGAGGTAACAGAACAGCAGCTCCGTGAGGTTCATATTAAATTAAGATAAAAACTGCATTTGCAGTCATATATTCAAACTCAAAGGGCGAGTTATATATTATATGACTTGCCCTATTTTTCTTTAAAAAGGACGGTTTTTATGGTAACAAGAGAAGATGTTGAAAACATTGCGTTGCTTTCAAAGCTTTTTGTTCCCGAAGAGGAGCTTGACGGCCTTACAAAGTCAATGCAGGAAATCATAGATTTTGCCGACACAATCAATAACGCTCCGACAGACGGCGAGGAGTTTGACGATATTAACAATCTGTCAAATGTTTTTCGTGAGGATGAGGTTGTTGAGTCCTACGATACTAAGGAGATCCTTTCAAATGCTCCCGAGCAGGCAGAGGATCACTTCCTTGTAAGAAACAGAGAGTAAGGCGGTGTAAAAATGGGTTCTATTGAAAAAATTCATGAAATGCTCGTGTCAAAAGAGTGTTCATGTACCGAGCTTACAAAAAGCTATCTTGATGAAATCGAAAAAACTAACGGCGAGCTTAACGCATATGTTAATGTAACAGGCGAGGAGGCTCTGAAAACTGCCGAGGCTGTTGACAGAAAAATTGCCTCCGGCGAGGAAATCGGTATGCTCGAGGGTGTTCCGATGACGCTCAAGGACAATATTTCAACAAAGGGAATTGAAACAACCTGTTGCTCAAAAATTCTCACAGGCTATAAGCCGATTTATAACGCAACCGTTTGGGAAACTCTTGCAGGTGAAAACGCAGTTATGCTCGGCAAGACGAATATGGACGAGTTCGCAATGGGCTCTTCATGCGAAACATCATACTTTGGCGGTGCAATGAATCCGTTTGATTCAAACTATGTTTCAGGCGGTTCATCAGGCGGTGTTGCAAGTGCGGTAGGCGCAAACATTGCCGCTTACGGTCTTGGCTCTGATACAGGCGGATCAATCCGTCAGCCGGCATCATTCTGCGGTATTGTAGGTCTTAAACCTACTTACGGTGCGGTTTCCCGTTACGGACTTATCGCATACGCAAGTTCACTTGACCAGATTGGACCGATTACAAAGTCTGTTGAGGACGCTGCAATTGTTTTTGATGCAATTTCAAAGAGAGATGAAAAAGATTCAACCTCAAAGGGCTTTGTCGGTGACACTTATTCAAAACTCAACAATGACATCAAGGGTATGAAAATCGGTATTGCAAAGGAATATCTTGAGGGTGTCCGTGACGATGTAAAAGAGGCTGTCTTAAAGGCTGCTGATATCTACAAGTCAATGGGCGCAGAGATTGTTTACTTTGACTTGCCCGAACTCAAATTTGCCCTTCCTGTTTACTATATCATCGCCTGTGCCGAGGCATCTTCAAACCTCGGCAGATATGACGGTATCCGTTTCGGTTACAAAACCGAGCATTACAACGGCACTCACGATATGGTTTGCCGTACCCGTTCTGAGGGATTCGGCGAAGAGGTTAAACGCAGAATCCTCCTCGGTACCTATGTTCTTTCCGCAGGTTACTATGACGCTTATTACAAAAAGGCTCAGAATCTTCGCGGCACTATCGTTAAGGCATTCAACAACGCATTTGAAAAGTGCGATGTAATCCTTGCTCCGACAGTTCCTATGACAGCATTTGAAAAGGGACACGCTGTAAGCGATCCGATTGAAACCTATCTTACGGATATCTGCACTGTACCTGTCAATATTGCAGGTCTGCCGGGCGTTTCGGTTCCGTGCGGATTCAACGCAAAGGGTATGCCGATTGGTATGCAGCTTATCGGCAAGAGCTTTGGCGAGGCTGAAATTCTTAATGCGGCATACAAATATCAGCAGGCTGCTGCTGAAAACTTTAAGGATACAAAGTGGGGTGTTAAGCTGTGAGTTACGAATTAGTTGCGGGTTTTGAAACCCATATTGAGCTTGCCACAAAGACAAAAATCTTCTGTGGCTGTACTACAAAATTCGGCGGTGCGCCAAACAGCCATTGCTGTCCCGTGTGTATCGGTCTGCCGGGAACACTTCCAAAGCTTAACCGTGAGGTAGTTCGCTATGCAATCCGTGCAGGTCTTGCAGTTCACGGTGAAATCGCAGAGATTTCAAAAATGGACAGAAAGAACTACTGCTATCCCGACCTTTCAAAGGCTTATCAGATCAGCCAGCTTTATGCTCCGCTTATTATAGGCGGTTATGTTGAGCTTTCAAACGGCAGAAAAATCCGTCTGCACCACATTCACATTGAAGAGGATGCAGGAAAGCTCATTCATCAGCACGGCGACACATATGTTGACTATAACCGTGGCGGTGTTCCTCTTATCGAAATCGTTTCAGAGCCTGACATTCGTTCAATTGACGAGGCGAGAGAGTATGTTGAAAAGCTTCAGCAGGTTATGCGTTACATCGGAATTTCCGACTGTAAGATGCAGGAAGGCTCAATGCGTTGCGATGTAAACATTTCGGTTCGTCCAAAGGGCAGCGAAAAGCTTGGTACAAGAACCGAAATTAAAAATATGAACTCAATCAACAACATAGCAAAGGCTATGGAGTATGAGTTTGAAAGACAGGTTGACCTTATTGAAAACGGCGGAAGTGTTGTTCAGGAAACCCTCCGTTATGACGACGCAACCAACACAACATCTTCAATGAGAAGTAAAGAGGACGCTCACGATTACCGTTATTTCCGTGATCCCGACCTTGTTACTATTCATGTTCCGAAAGATGTTGTTGAAGAAATCAAGGCTGCAATGCCTGAGCTTCCTGCCGACAAGTGCAGAAGATATATTGACGAACTTGCAATTCCCGAAAAGGATGCACAGCTTCTTACAAAGTACCGCAAAATCAGCGAGTATTTTGACAAGGCTTGCGAGGGCGTTAAGTCACCAAAGACAGTTTCAAACTTCATTATCGGTCAGATTTTCCGCAGAACAGAAACCGAGGCTGACAAGGAAATCTTTGATGTTGCGGTTACTCCCGAACAGCTTAACGAGCTTGTAAAACTTCTTGACAGCGGTAAAATCCGCAACAACCTTGCAAAGGCAACGCTTGAAAAAATGCTTGACAGCGGTAAGGGTGCTCTTGAATTTATCAGCGAAAGCGATATGGGCGGTCTTGACGAAAACGCACTCAACGATTTGTGCAAGCAGGCTGTTGAGAGCAATCCAAAGGCTGTTGAGGACTATAAGAACGGCAAGGAAAAGGCGATTAAGTCGCTTGTCGGAAATGTTATGAAGAACAGCAGAGGTAAGGCAGATCCTGCTCTTGCAGAGTCAAAAATCAAGGAACTTATCGGCTGATAACTTAAACCTTCACGGGGGTGTGTCTTATGAAAGAAAAAATCAAAGTAACGGCAGTTGTAATGTTTCTCGGAGTTATATTTTCGGGAATTTTGGTTGCATACAAGCTGGTTAATACGATTATCCCGTCATTTGACGGTGGATCGGCATCGGTATTCGACTATCTGCTAATCGTGACTGTCACCGTTTCAATGGTGCTGAAGCTCGCAGTAGGTTCAATGGGACTGAGAGCCGTTTCAAAAAAGACATCACCGCCGGATATGCAAAAAATGTTAAAAACTTCGGGCAAACTCGCAGTAGTGCTTGTGCTTATCGGAGTGCTTAACATCATATTTAATGTTGTCAACGGACAGGTTGTTTTTGTGATTGAAGTGTTCGACATAGCAACCGATATTCTCCTCGGTTTTGTGTATATACTTGCCTCCGCAAGTGTCCGTGCCGGCAGAGAATAAGTTCGGATTTTAGATTATCAAATAAAAAATTAACGGTTGGATTTACGAAAAAAGTAATCCAACCGTTTTTTGTTTTTGTAATTTTTCTTTTAGAACCGTATGGGCGGATATTATCCGCCCGCCAAGTAATGGCATAAAATTTATGATGAAAACAAACTGTATAAATGAGATACAGTTACCGAAATAATGTAGGGGAGAACAGTGTTCGCCAATCGTTTTGGTTGCAAAACCAAAACGAATAAAACACACTGACTTGTTATTTAAATGAAGAAAACTGTGCATCAAATATTGCACTCATTGCGTATAATAGTTAAAAGTTTAAAATGTAGGTTCGTGCCTTTTTAGTTGTGCCGTCAAAGTTTGTTACGGTAGTATATCCGGTAGGTACAAATCCATTTTTAATCATAACTTTTCCCGAGTTTACATTCTCAACAGCGTGGCAACCGTAAATCTTTGTTTGCTTTAAAACGTTCTTTGCAAAATTAAGAATTACTGCGGCTATTTCAGTTGTAAAGCCTTTGTGCCAATAATCAAACATACAGTTGTAACCGATTTCGTACATCTGTTCATCATCATTCCATACAAGACCGCCACTGCCGAAAAGAGTACCCGCTTTTTTGTCAATAAATCCCCAATCGTATTGCTTGTCAGAATTTTCTGCATATTCAACCATTTTAAGCCATTCAATTGTATCATCAAGGCTTGTGTGAGAATTATACCGCATATACTTTGTAACTCGATTATCACTTGTCCAGTTGTTAAATGCCGTTTTAGCATCGTTAACGGTTAATGGGCGTAAAATGACTCGTTCACTTTCAAGAACAGGTGTTTTCATAAAATCATCTCCTATAACAAAGAGGTCAGCGATTACTGACCTCTTTTCTTTTTTTATATTCCGATAAATATTAATATAGTGTTAGTTCGTAAATTGACAACCAAGCTACGCTCGGGTGACAAAAGTTTGAATATAACAAACTGTCTTCACGAACCGGGTGCGAGACACTCGCATTAGTCAACCTTTGGCAAGCCGTCAAAGCCCTGCTGAAGGTCGGCGTCTGTCGGAATGTAGTCGCTCATTTCGCCGTCATTATACTTCTGATAAGCAACCATATCAAAGTAGCCTGTACCTGTAAGACCGAAGAGAATTGTCTTTTCTTCGCCTGTTTCTTTGCACTTGAGAGCCTCGTCAATTGCAACTCTGATTGCGTGACTGCTTTCGGGAGCAGGAAGAATACCTTCAACTCTTGCAAACTGCTCTGCTGCTGCAAATACGCTTGTCTGCTCAACTGCTCTTGCCTCCATAAGACCGTCATGATACAGCTGAGAAAGTGTTGAACTCATACCGTGGAAACGAAGTCCGCCTGCGTGGTTGGCTGACGGAATAAATCCGCTGCCGAGTGTGTACATCTTTGCGAGAGGACAAATCATACCTGTGTCGCAGAAGTCATATGCAAACTTACCTCTTGTAAGGCTTGGGCATGATGCCGGCTCAACAGCGATAAACTTGTAGTCATTTTCGCCACGGAGCTTTTCACCCATAAACGGAGAGATAAGACCGCCGAGGTTTGAACCGCCGCCTGCACAGCCGATGATAATGTCAGGCTTTACATTGTATTTGTCAAGTGCCGCTTTTGCTTCAAGACCGATAACGGACTGATGAAGAAGTACCTGATTAAGCACACTTCCGAGTACATAACGGTAGCCGTCTGTATGAGTTGCAACCTCAACAGCCTCAGAAATAGCACAGCCAAGGCTTCCTGTTGTACCGGGGTGAGCCTCAAGAATCTTTCTGCCGACTTCCGTTGTTGTTGACGGTGACGGAGTAACGCTTGCACCGTAGGTTCTCATAACCTCTCTTCTGAAAGGCTTTTGCTCGTATGAAACCTTTACCATAAACACCTTGCAGTCAAGGCCGAAATATGAACAAGCCATTGAAAGGGCAGTACCCCACTGACCTGCGCCTGTTTCGGTTGTAACACCTTTAAGTCCCTGCTTTTTAGCGTAATAAGCCTGAGCAATTGCGCTGTTAAGCTTGTGGCTTCCGCTTGTGTTGTTGCCCTCGAATTTGTAGTAAATCTTTGCGGGAGTGTCAAGAGCCTTTTCAAGAAAATATGCCCTTATAAGCGGGGATGGACGGTACATTTTATAGAAGTTCTGAATTTCTTCCGGAATGTCAATGTATGCGTCTGTATCGTCAAGCTCCTGGTCAATAAGCTCATCACAGAACACGGGAGCAAGGTCTGCGTGTGTCATAGGCTTGAGTGTTGCAGGATTTAAAAGCGGTGCAGGCTTGTTTTTCATATCTGCACGAACATTGTACCATTTTGTCGGGATTTCGCTTTCGTCAAGGTATATTTTGTATGGGATTTTGTTTTCAGCCACTAAAATGACCTCCTTGGAATAATATTTCTCTGTAAACAGAATGTAATCTCACTTTGAAAATTTGCAGGAATTATTTTACATCCTGCATACTTCTGTAATATTGTACCACAAAAAAAAGGCTTTGTCACGCAAATTTGTAAAAATTTATTTTGGCATACAAAACCTATATTTTTATTTACACTTTTTTTACAATTGACAAACAGCGTATTTTACAAAACAGTCATAGACTTATGTTGTACGAAAGAGGTACACAAATGATATGAATTTAAGGAGAAAATTCAAATGAAATCTATAACTAAAAAAATTACGGCAACAGCATTATTCGGTGTTCTTGCAGTTTCTGCATTTGCAGGCTGCGGCGGTGCAAATTCTTCATCAAACGGTTCATCCGACGCAGGTTCGGATGCCGCAAAGTTTGACGCATCAAAAACAATCTCTGTTGTAACAAGAGAAGAGGGCTCAGGCACAAGAGACGCATTCACAGAGCTTACAGGCGTTCTTGTTAAGGACGGCGACAACAAGACAGACAACACAACTGCTTCGGCTGTAACAATCAACAGCACAGAGGCTGTTATCACAAATGTTAAGGATAACGATGCGGCAATCGGTTACATTTCACTCGGTTCACTCAACGATACGGTAAAAGCTCTTAAAATCGGCGGTGTTGAGGCAACAGCCGATAATGTAAAGTCAGGCGACTATGCAGTAAGCCGTCCGTTCAACATTGCTTACAAGGGCGAACTCAGCGATGTTGCTCAGGATTTTGTTGATTACATAATGAGCTCAGACGGTCAGAAGATTGTTTCGGACAACGGTTATGTAACAGTTTCGGAAAATGCCGCATACAGCGGTAAGAAGCCGTCAGGCAAAATCAGCGTAGCAGGTTCATCTTCGGTATCACCTGTAATGGAAAAGCTTGCCGAGGCTTATCAGAAGGTAAACACAAACGCTAAGGTTGAAATTCAGACATCCGACTCATCGGCAGGTATGCAGTCGGCTATGGGCGGTACGTGTGATATCGGTATGGCATCCCGTGACCTTAAAGATGAGGAAAAGAGCGCACTCAAGGTTGAAACAATCGCAAAAGACGGTATCGCAGTAATCGTAAACAATGCAAACACATGTGATGACCTCACACTTGATCAGGTAAAATCAATTTACACAGGTGAAACAACTGTTTGGAGTGACATAATTAAATGAGATTAAACAGATTTCGTGAAAAGGCAATGCAGGGAGTTTTCTTCCTCACAGCTGTAACAAGTATAGCGGCGGTTGTCATAATCTGTATATTCTTATTCTGTAACGGTGTTCCTGCAATGGCAGAAATAGGCTTCTTTGATTTCGTAGGCGGACAGAAATGGGCGCCTACGAATGTGCCTGCATCATATGGAATTTTTGATATGATTATCGCAAGCATATATGTTACTGCGGGAGCAATCATAATCGGCGTCCCGATAGGAATTCTCACAGCAGTATTTCTTGCAAGATTTTGTCCTGCACCGCTTTACAAGGTGCTTAAACCGGCAACAGAGCTTTTGGCAGGCATCCCGTCAATTGTTTACGGCTTCTTCGGACTTGTGGTAGTTGTACCGTTCATCCGTGATAACTTCGGCGGTGACGGTTCAAGCTGGCTTGCGGCGTCAATCGTACTCGGAGTTATGATTCTTCCGACAATCATCGGTGTGTCGGAGTCGGCAATCAAGGCAGTTCCCGAAAGCTACTACGAAGGTGCTCTGGCACTTGGAGCAACAAAGGAAAGAAGTGTGTTCAAGACAATTCTTCCGGCATCAAAATCAGGCGTTCTTGCAGGAGTTGTTCTCGGCATAGGCAGAGCGTTGGGCGAAACAATGGCAGTTGTACTCATTGCAGGCAATAAGGTTCAGATTCCGCACAGCGTTACGGACGGACTTCGTACCCTGACCGCAAACATTGTTCTTGAAATGGGTTATTCAACAGGCTTGCACCGTCAGGCACTTATTGCAACGGGTGTTGTTCTGTTCGTATTTGTTCTGCTCATCACACTTTCAATGCAGGCTATAAAGAGTAGGAGTGAAAAGCGTGGCTAACAGCGATAATATAAAAAACGATGCCGCTTTGGTTGATGTGTCACAGATTAAGGCAATCAACAAAGTATCGTTTAAACAGAGAATGAAAGCCTACAAAAGAAAGCCCCTTTCACTTGTATTGCTCATTCTTGTAGGTCTTGCGGCGGCACTTTCTGCGGCGGCTCTCATATTTATCATTGCCTATGTTCTTGTGCGGGGTGTTCCGAACCTTACCCCCGAGCTGTTCTCACTTGAGTACAACAGCGACAATGTATCGTGTATGCCGTCAATTATCAACACAATTGTTCTTACGCTTGTAACCCTTATAATTTCCGTACCGTTCGGTGTGGGAGCGGCAATCTATCTTGCCGAGTATGCAAAGCGTGGCAACAAGCTTGTTAAGGTAATCAGAACAATGGCAGAAACCCTTGCCGGTATTCCGTCAATTGTTTACGGTCTTTTCGGTATGCTTTTCTTTGTGTATGCCCTTAACTGGGGCTATTCACTTCTTGCCGGTGCATTTACGCTTGCAATTATGGTACTTCCCACAATTATGCGTACAACCGAGGAGGCACTTCTCACAGTTCCCGATTCATACCGTGAGGGCAGTTACGGACTCGGTTCGGGCAAGCTCAGAACAATTATGAGAATTATTCTTCCGAGTGCGATGCCCGGTATTCTTGCCGGAATCATTCTTGCTGTCGGCAGAATAGTTGGCGAAACAGCCGCACTTATTTATACTTACGGTTCGGCAACAGGCTATGCAGCAGGTCCTCTCAATTCGGGACGATCACTTGCCGTTCATATGTATGTACTTACCAACGAAGGACTTCATACAGATCAGGCATGGGGTACCGCAGTTGTACTTCTTGTACTTGTTTTTGCAATCAATACACTCTCGGCATTTGTTGCAAAGAAACTCGGAAACAACAAGAAGTAACAGGAAAGGATAATTATTTTACAATGGATAAATTTACCATAGAAAACATGAATCTTTACTACGGAAAATTTCATGCGTTAAAGGATGTAAATATCCGTATGAAGAAAAACAGAATCACAGCCTTCATCGGTCCGTCAGGCTGCGGTAAGTCAACTCTTTTAAAGTCGCTCAACCGAATGAATGACCTTGTTGAGGGTTGTAAGATAACAGGCGACATTCGCCTTGACAACGAGGATATTTACGGAGATATGGATGTAAATATCCTCCGCAAAAGGGTTGGTATGGTGTTCCAGAAAGCCAATCCGTTCCCGATGAGCATTTACGATAACATCGCTTTCGGTCCTCGCACACACGGAATCAAAAGCAAGAAAGAACTTGACAGGATTGTTGAAGAATCCTTGCGTGACGCCGCAATATGGGATGAGCTTAAAGACAGACTCAAAAAGAGCGCTCTCGGTCTTTCGGGCGGTCAGCAACAAAGACTTTGTATTGCAAGAGCACTTGCCGTAAAACCCGAAGTTCTGCTTATGGACGAGGCAACCTCTGCACTTGATCCTATTTCAACGGGTAAAATTGAGGAGCTTTGCCTTAAACTGAAAAACGATTATACAATCGTTATGGTAACACATAATATGCAGCAGGCTTTGCGTATTTCAGATGAAACAGCGTTCTTTTTACTCGGTGAAATGGTTGAATGTAATTCAACCGACGCAATTTTCTCAAATCCGCAGGATAAGCGTACCGAAGAATACATTACGGGAAGGTTTGGCTAATGAGAGAATATTTTGATAAAGAGCTTACACAGCTTAACGACAGCCTTATTGAAATGGGCGGTCTTGTTGAACAGGCAATCAAAAATACAATGAAGATGATTGTTGACGGCGAAGATTTGCTTGATATTGCAAGAGAACACGAAAATCGTATTAACGAGGCGGAAAAATCCATTCAAAGCAGATGCTTGCACCTTCTTCTTCATCAGGCACCGGTTGCACACGACCTCAGATATGTTTCCGCCGCACTCAAAATGATTACCGACCTTGAGAGAATCGGCGATCAGGCAGTTGATATTGCGGAAGTGTCTGTTTACATCAAGGACAAAAAGCAGGTGTTCAATCTTACTCACATTTTGGAAATGGCAGACAATGCCTCAAAAATGGTAACGGAGGCTATTGACGCTTTTGTTAAGAGCGATATTGAGGTTGCCAAAAAGGTAGCCCGTCAGGATGATATCGTTGACGAACTTTTTAACCGTTCAAAGAATGAAACGGTTGAACTCATTCATAAGAATAAGGAACTCGGCTCAGAGGCTCTCGATATCGTTATGATTGCAAAGTATCTTGAAAGAATTGCAGACCATGCGGTTAATGTTGCAGAGTGGGTCGCTTTTTCAATTACAGGCAGCTGCGATTTGTCCGACTGATATATTTTGCTTAACAAACGGGAGCATAGCTGTATGCTCCTGATTTTTGTTTTATTAAACTTTACATTTTTGCAAAAAAAGTCTATAATTATGGCGGATGTTCCGATTTTAATTTAAGTGCAGGCGCCCCTTTGCGGTGCATTTAAATACACATTTGTTGAGGGAGAGTATTAGATGTTAATTTACATTGTTGAAGATGATACCGATATCAGAGAGCTTGAATCTTATGCTATGAAAAGCAGCGGATATGAGGTTCAGAGCTTTGGTGAAAGCAAGAGCTTTTTTAAGGCTTGTACAGCCGAAATTCCTCAGCTTGTAATTCTTGATGTTATGTTACCAGATTTTGACGGACTTTCCGTGCTTGAAAAAATGCGCAAGGACGCTGTAACGAAGAATGTTCCCGTTATCCTTGTTACCGCTAAGGGCAGTGAAATGGATAAGGTCAAAGGCCTTGACATGGGTGCCGATGACTATATTACAAAACCTTTTTCAGTCCTTGAGCTTATTTCAAGAGTCCGTGCAATCCTCCGCAGATGTTCTGTTGATGACAGACAGGATGTAATAAAGCTCGGTCAGATTGTTTTTGACGATTCCAAGCACATTGTAACAAGCTGCGGTGAGGAATGTAACCTCACCTTCAAAGAATACGAACTTTTAAAGTATCTTCTCAAAAATAAAGGTATGGCGCTTACCCGTGAAAATATCATTCTCAATGTGTGGGGATATGATTTTGAGGGCGAGAGCAGAACGGTTGATATGCACATTACGACCCTCAGGCAAAAACTCGGCAGCTGCGGAAACCTTATCAAAACCGTGAGAAATGTCGGATATAAGGCGGGGGAATAAAGTGAAACTGAGTAAAAAGCTTTTAAAAAACTTTTCGGTTATCGCTGTGGTGTCCATTCTTCTGACGGCTGTTTTTTCAACAGCCGCTTTCTGGTTTGTGTTCTCCGATGAACAGGAGGCAGAGGTTCGGCAATATACCGATAAAATCATCAGCGTTTATAATTCCGGCAGCGAAATCGACCTTTCAAAATATTACGGGATAGGCGATTTTCGTGTTACTCTCATAAAAAGTGACGGTTCGGTTGTATCCGACAGCGTTGACACAGATGTTAGTTCTATGCCGAATCACAGCGACCGTCCCGAATTTGAACAGGCAATCAAGGACGGCAACGGTTCAAGCCACAGAATGTCGGAAACTTTGAATAAAATAACATACTACTATGCAGAAAAAACCGCAGACGGTTCTGTAATCCGTGTTGCAAAGACAATTGACAGCATTTACGGAATTTTTCTTTTTGTTATTCCGTCGATTCTTATAATTATGATAGGTGTATTTGTTGTCTGCACAATTCTGGCAAAGCGTTCCACAAAGAAAATCGTTGAACCGATTAAGGAAATGGCGGACAACGGCAGCGGTTCGCCGTATGATGAGCTTTTGCCGCTCTCACAGAAAATTGCAAGCCAGCAAAGACAAATCAAGCGTCAGATGCGCAGACTGCAGTTTGAAAAGGATAAAATTTCAACGCTTATCGAAAATATGGCGGAGGGCTTTATTCTTATTGATGTTGACAAAAAGGTGCTTATGAGCAATTATTCGGCGTCAAAGCTTCTCGGCGCTGATGATGACGGTGTTACCGACAAAACTTTGATTGCGTTTTCACGCAACGAGGTTCTTAACGATTGCGTTGACAAGGCTCTTTCGGGCGAAAGTAAAAACGGCGACACAACCGTAAAAGGAAGAGCATTGCAGATTATCACCAATCCTGTTTATTCAAACGGCGAAAAAAACGGTGCAATCTGTCTTATTATTGATGTTTCGGCTAAGAAAAAGGCTGAAAAAATGCGCCGTGAATTTACGGCAAATGTAACTCACGAGCTGAAAACTCCGTTGACTTCAATTTCGGGTTATGCAGAAATCATTGCAAGCGGTCTTGTAAAGCCCGATGATATTCCGAATTTTGCAAATAAAATTCACAAGGAATCGGGCAGACTTCTCTCCCTTATAAGCGATATTATGGAGCTTTCACAGCTTGATGAAAAATTCAGCGATGAAGAATTTGCCCCTGTTGACCTTGCAGGGGTTGCGGTCGAGGTTGCCGAGGATCTCCGTTCAAATGCCGAAAAGCACGGAATTACAATTACTGTTGATACAAAAACTGCCGTCATAAACGGCAACCGTAATCAGATTTACGAACTTATTTACAATCTTTGTGACAATGCAATCCGTTACAATCGTGAAAACGGTTCGGTAAAAATCATAACGGGTGATGACAATGAACATCCGTTTGTTAAAGTTGCCGACACGGGAATCGGTATCCCCGAAAAGCACCACAAGCGTGTGTTTGAACGTTTTTACCGTGTTGACAAGAGCCGTTCAAAGGAAACAGGCGGCACGGGTCTTGGACTTGCAATTGTCAAGCACATTACAGAAAGACACGGCGGAGAGATTTCTCTTGAAAGCAGTGAACAGGGAACAACATTTACCGCAAGGTTCTGATGTGAATATTTTTACAATCTTTTGCAGAGAAAATAAATTTCAAGCGGTGCTGTGCATACTATATTGTGCAGTGTCGTTTTTTTATTGCCCAAGCAATGTGCTTTTACAAATCTCACATAAAAAATACTCCGTTTTGACAAATTTCAAAGATATTCGCCAAGCTTTCAGACTTTACAAATTCTTTACAATTCATTGACAATCCTATGACTTTAGTTTAATATTATTGATGATAAAGGAGAGTATGTATTTATGGATTTGTTTATGGTTTTACAACTGCTCTGCGGTCTGGCGCTCTTTTTGTTCGGTATGAATTCAATGGGCGACGGTCTTGAGAGTCTTTCCGGCGGTAAGCTTGAAAAAACTCTGGAAAAAATGACTAACAGCACCATGAAAGGATTCATTCTCGGTGCGGCGGTTACTGCGGTGATTCAGTCCTCTTCGGCAACAACCGTTATGGTTGTCGGCTTTGTAAACTCGGGAATTATGAAGCTCCGCCAGGCAATCGGTATTATTATGGGTGCCAATGTCGGCACAACAATCACTTCTTGGATTCTCAGCCTTTCGGGTATTGAGGGCGACAGCTTGGTTATGCAGCTTTTAAAGCCTTCGTCTTTCTCTGCTGTGTTTGCCTTTGTAGGAATTGTTCTTCTTATGTTCTGCAATTCGGAAAAGAAGAAGCATCTCGGTACAATTTTCCTCGGATTCGGTATTCTTATGGTTGGTATGGATCAGATGAGTGCGGCTGTTGAACCGCTTTCGGATGATCCGACATTCACAGGCTTCCTCACACTCTTTAACAACCCTGTATTCGGTATAATTGCCGGCGCATTGCTGACCGCAATTATACAAAGCTCAAGCGCCTCTGTCGGTATTTTGCAGGCATTGTCCAAAACAGGCACAATCAGCTATTCAATGGCAATCCCGATTGTTATGGGACAGAATATAGGCACTTGCGTAACCGCACTTATTTCCTGTATCGGTGCAAAGAAAAACGCAAAGCGTGCCGCATTTGTACATCTTTACTTCAATATTATCGGCACACTCGTAATTTGTGCATTGTTCTACGGTTCTAACCTCTTTATCAACTACGGTTTTCTTGACGATATCGTAGGTCCCGAGAACATTGCGGTTATCCACACAGCATTCAATCTGCTTGCAACTGCAATTCTTCTTCCGTTCAACAAGTATCTTGAAAAGCTTGCCTGTCTTACAATCAGGGATAAGGAAGAGGATTCGGATGTTCCGTTCCTCGATGAGCGTTTTCTCAACACTCCCTCTGTTGCAACAGAGCGTGCAAAGTCACTTGCTGAAAAAATGGCTCGTCTTTCTGAGGGTACGCTCCTCGGCGCACTTGAACTTGTTGACCATTATGACGAAAAGGTTGCGGAAACAATTCATGAAAACGAGGATATGATTGATTCCTATGAGGATGTTATTTCAACATATCTTGTAAAGCTCAGTTCCAAACAGCCTTCGGCTGACGACAATAAAACTATTCAGCTCATTCTTCACACAATCGGTGATTTTGAGCGTATCAGCGATCATGCGGTAAGCATTGTAAAGGTTGCTCAGGAAATTCACGAAAAGAACATTTCGTTCTCAAAAGAGGCGAAAGCAGGTCTTGCCGTTATGGTTGATGCACTTCGTGAAATTATCAACAACGCTACGGTTGCTTTTGTTGATAATGACCTTGCACTTGCCTCAAAGGTTGAACCGCTTGAACAGGTTATCGACCGTTTGCGTGACAAGCTTAAAGATGCCCATGTTAAGCGTCTTACTAACGGTACCTGTACAATCGAACTCGGTTTTGTATTCTCTGACCTTATCACAAATATTGAGAGAGTTTCCGACCATTGCTCAAACATTGCAATCGGTGTTATTGAAATCAACCGCAACGGCTATGACGCACACGAATATCTCCACGAACTCAAAAATTCCGATGATATTCAGTACAACGCAGATTACAAGGCTTACAAGCAGAAGTACACACTTCCAAAGGAAGCTTTGTCTGTACGAGAGATTTCCGTAGGCGTTCCCGCTAACTAAACAAATCTTTTTATAAAATTTAGGGTTGCAGAAAAACGAAAGGTTTTTCTGCAACCCATTTTTTTGCGTGTGAAAGATTTACCTGCGGATTTTTATGCGGTCAGCTTTCGCTTCCGTTAAATACGGAAAAATCCGAGAAGAATTGCAAAGTAGTGAAACACACTTCCTGCAACCGTGAACAAGTGCCATATCGAGTGAAAATATTTTACCCTTTTAATTGCGTAAAATATAATCCCCACCGTGTAGAATATTCCGCCGATGATGAGGAAGATTCCCAAAATTGACGGCATATGCTCCATAAGCGGTTTTATTGCAAAGATTATTACCCAACCCATTCCTATGTAGCAGAATATTGACGGAATCCTTGCTTTTTCAAGGTTGATTGAGTTCATAACTATTCCGAAAATTGCTGATGCCCACACAATTCCGAACAGAATCCAACCGGTCACACCATTGAGGTAGTAAAGAGTAATCGGCGTGTATGTTCCTGCAATCAGCAGAAAAATTGTGTTGTGATCCATTATTCGGAAAAATGCTTTTACCTTTTCATTTGTAAAAGAATGATACAGAGTTGACATTGTGTAGAGTATGATGAGCGATGCACCGTAAATGCAAGAGCTGACAACACCCCACGCATTTGTGTGGATTGCCGCCGTAACGATAAGCACAACCGTTCCCGCAATTGACAGACCTGCACCGATTCCGTGTGATACAGAGTTGAAAATTTCTTCCCCGAGTGTATATTTTCTTTTGAACTTTGCCAAGATGAACCTCCAAAAAATAATCTGTAATAATATTATAAATCATTCCTGCACATATTCAAGATGATCCGTAATGCAAAATATTCCAACGGACTTTATATTTCGTCAAAAATGGTTTCTGTTATCCAAAATTCGCAGATTTATTGGTTTGTAATTCAAACTTGTTGAATTTTTATAACATATTGACACAAGAATATTTTGTGTAGTATAATCTGCTTAATTTATTTGGCTATAGGAGGAGCGCTTATGCTCAGAATAGAACATTTAACTAAAAAATACGGTGACAAAAAGGCTGTTGACGATTTGTCACTTCATATTCAAAAAGGCGAGATTTACGGCTTTATCGGACACAACGGTGCAGGAAAGACAACAACAATCAAATCCTGCTGTGGAATTCTCAACTTTGACGAGGGCGAAATCTATGTTGACGGTGTGTCGGTAAAAGAAAAACCTCTCGAATGTAAGCGCAAAATTGCTTACATTCCCGACAATCCCGATTTGTATGAGTTTATGACAGGTATTAAGTACCTCAATTTTATTGCCGATATTTTCGGAATCAGCCAGTCTGACCGTCAGGCAAGAATCAGTAAATATGCTGAAATGTTTGAAATTAAAAATGCACTTGCTCAGACAATTGACGGCTATTCTCACGGTATGAAACAAAAACTTGCAATTGTTTCCGCACTCATACATAACCCCAAGCTTATCATTATGGATGAACCGTTTGTAGGTCTTGATCCAAAATCATCCCATCTTCTCAAAACTTTGATGAGAGAGATGTGCGATAACGGCGGTGCGATTTTCTTCTCAACCCATGTGCTTGAAGTTGCCGAAAAGCTTTGCGACAAGGTTGCTATCATCAAAAGCGGCAAACTTATCAAGTCGGGTACAATGGATGAGGTCAAGGGCGATGATTCGCTTGAAGATGTATTCCTTGAACTGGAGGAGAAAGATGCTTAAAACCTTAATTAAACTCCAATTTCAAAAGGCACTTGCACGGTACACCGCAAATTCGTCAAACAAGAAAAAGAACGGCAAAAAAAGTTCGTTTAACTCACCTGCTGTTTATCTTGCTCTTCTCGCTTTTGTCGGTGTTGTATTTGCATTTATGTTCTACAATATATTCAGCATGATGGCACCTATGCTTGCAACATCGGGATTCAGTTGGTTGTATTTTCTCTATGTTATGGGTGCGTCGTTTGTAATCAGCACAATAGGCTGTATTTTCCTTTCGCTCTCACAGCTTTATGAGGCAAAGGATAATGAACTTTTGCTTTCAATGCCTATTCCGCCTCGCAGTATTCTCTTTTGCAGAATGTTGCCACTGTATGCACAAAATCTTCTCTTTTGTGCACTTGTACAGGTCCCTGCTTTTGCGGCCTATGCAACAAATGTGTCTGTTTCGGCTTCGCTTGTAGTAAGTCAGATTGTGATTCTGCTTTTAGTTCCGCTTTTAAGCCTGAGCGTTTCGTGCATTCTCGGCTGGCTGATTGCATTTGTAACATCAAGGACAAGACATAAAAATGTTGTGACAATCGTATTTTCACTTGTTTTCTTTGCACTGTATTTTTACCTTTATTATCAGGCAGAGGACCTTGTAAAAACACTCGCTGCAAATTCAATTGGCATCGGTGCAAATATAATGGACAGTGCATATCCGCTTTATCTCACAGGACTTGGCGCATCGGGCGAATTGTTGCCGCTTTTTGGTGTTGCTGTCGTAATTATTGCATTCTTTGCAGTTGTTTATGCGGTGCTTTCTCACAGCTTCATAAAGCTTGCAACAGCGAAAAAGGGTGCGAAGAAAGCCGTGTATAAAGAGAAAACTTTGAAAGTAAGCTCTGCATCAAAGGCGCTTTTACGCAAAGAAAGAATGATGTTCACAGGCAACGCAACCTATATGCTTAACAGCGGACTCAGTGCGTTAATTATGGTAGGCGGAACAATTTATGCGGTGTTCCAGTTCAATATGGTGAATACACTTCCGAGTGAATTTACCGACATTATTTCGGTATATCTTCCGCTGATAATTTCATTCGTTATTGCAGTTGGACCGATTTCTGCGGCATCAATTTCAATGGAGGCAAAGAACCTCTGGCTTATGCAGTCGCTTCCTGTATCACCGTTGCAGGTGCTTACACAAAAGCTGAAACTTCACTTTATTGTAAACGGCGTTGTTTCACTTGTACCCTCGGTTGTTATCTCAATAATGCTCGGAATGAAACCGGTTAATATTATTATCACAATTCTTATTCCGATAATTTTCTCGTTGTTCTCGGGACTTCTCGGACTTATGTTTGACCTGAAAAAGCCAAAGCTTGACTGGAATACAACCGCTGAGGCAGTAAAACAGAGTGCAAGCGTTATGCTTTCATTGTTGATTTCAGTCCTTGCCGTGTGTGTGCCTGTTATTGCGTATTCGGTTCTTCTCAGCTTTGAAATCAAAATTTCGACAAAAATTTTCCTCGCCTGCACAGCATTTTATTTTATCCTCATCAGCCTTCCAATCTGGTATTGGATTAAGAATAAAGGTACAAAGGTTTTTGCAAATCTTTAAAATAAAAATCTAATACATTTTTTTAGAACAGCCTTTTGGCTGTTCTTTTTTTACACAGTTATGTTCTAAAAAATAACAATTATTGATTATTTGCACAAAAAGCTCTTTACAAATAAAACAAATTGTACTATTATTAAATAAAATAATTGTATGAGGTGACAATAGATGAGAAAATTTAGAACATTAGCTGTTGCGGTAACACTGGGATTGCTCCTTACATTTTCGGGATGTTCCCAAGCATCAGAGTCAAGCAATACTGTTGATGAGATCGTTTCGTCTGTTTTTGAAGACGAAACAACTGCCGAAGTGACTACGGAAGAGCCGACCACCGAAGAACCTACAACGGAAGAGCCGACCACCGAAGAACCGACTGAAAAGCCTACAGAAAAACCTACTCAGAAACCCACTAAAAAACCTGTAAAAAAGGTTGTAGAAAAACATGAGGATAAGTCGTCACAGGCTGTAACAACGCTCGAATTTACAAATGTTACATCAAGCGTAAGTGCAGGTTCGTTTGCGAGCGTTAGTATTCACGGCGCTCCAAACACAACATATTCAATCACAGTTGTGTATAACAGCGGAATATCAACGGCAAGCGGACTTGAAGATGTTACTTCCGACAGCAATGGCAACGCATCGTGGTCTTGGAAAGTCGGCACAAGAACAAAATCGGGAACTTATCCGATAACCGTTTCAGGCGGCGGTCAGAGTGAGAGCACTTCATTCAGTGTTTATTAAAAATCCAAATTAAGAATAAACCTCCGAAAATTTGCAGATAATATTTGCAGAATGTTTCGGAGGTAATTTTTATGAGTAATAATATGGACTTGGGTTATGAGATGTTTTGCTATCAGTGTGAACAGACGGCGAACGGAAAGGGTTGCACACGGCTCGGTGTTTGCGGAAAAACTCCCGAAATTGCAAATCTTCAGGATTTACTTATCTTTCAGCTGAAGGGCATAAGCTGTTACGGCAAGGTGCTTATTGAAAAAGGTCAGCACATTGACAAGGACATTGTTCGCTTTGTGGAAAACTGCCTTTTTACAACGCTGACGAATGTAAACTTTGACGCCGATGTGCATGTGTCGCTTTTGCGTGAATCTCAGCAAATCAAGGAAAAACTTCGTGAAGTTGTGGGCGAAATCAAAAATCATACTCTGCACGCAACCTACAATCTTCCCGAAACAAAGTCGGAAATGCTCAAAGACGCACCGCTTGCGGGAATTATGTACGAAAAGTCGCTTGACCCCGACATCCGCTCTTTAAGACAGACAATTGTTTACGGCCTCAAAGGCATAAGCGCCTATGGTCATCAGGCTCGTGAACTCGGCTATTTCAGCGATCAGGTTGACGATTTTTACATCACTGCACTTGAGGCGACAACGGATGATTCGCTCACGGTTGAGGAACTTATCAGAATGACGATGAGAACGGGTGAAAATGCTCTTGAAGTTATGAAAAAACTTGATGAAGCAAACACTGAAACCTACGGCAATCCGTCACCGCACAAGGTTGATGTTCACATCAAAAAAGGTCCGTTTATTATTGTGTCGGGTCACGATTTAAAAGACCTTGAAATGCTCCTTGAACAGTCAAAGGGCAAGGGCATAAATGTTTATACTCACGGCGAAATGCTGCCGTGTCACGGCTATGACGGTTTAAAAAAATATCCGCATCTTATCGGCAATTTCGGCGGTGCATGGCAAGATCAGCAAAAGCAGTTTGACAATATCCCCGGTTGTATTCTTATGACGACAAACTGCCTTATGCGGCCGAGAGATTCGTACAAAGACAGAATTTACAGTACAAATGTTGTCGGCTGGGAGGGTGTTAAGCACATCGGCAAAAAAGAAAACGGCGACAAAGATTTCAGCGAAATTATTCAGCAGGCAATTGAACTCGGAGGTTTTAAGGAAGATGTTGAACCGCACGAAATTCTTGTGGGATTCGGTCATCACGCTACGCTTTCATATGCCGATAAAATTGTCGAGGCCGTCAAAAGCGGAAAAGTCAGACACTTTTTCCTTATTGGTGGTTGTGACGGTGCAAGACCGGGCAGAAATTACTACACGGAGTTTGCTGAAAATGTGCCGAAAGACTGCATAATTATGACGCTCGCTTGCGGAAAATACCGCTTTAACAAGCTCGAATTCGGTGACATCGACGGCTTGCCGAGATTACTCGACATCGGTCAGTGCAACGATGTTTACTCCGCAATCTGTATTGCCGTAGCACTTGCCGATGCGTTTGATACAGATGTAAACGGCTTACCGTTGTCGCTGATTGTTTCGTGGTATGAGCAAAAGGCGGTTGCAGATTTGCTGGCACTTTTAAGCCTCGGAATAAAGAATATTTACCTCGGCCCGACACTCCCTGCATTTTTAAGCCCGAATGTGTTGCAGTATTTGTCAGAAACATTCGGCTTGCGTCCAATCAGCAACGCAGAAGATGACCTGAAAACCTGCCTTAAACAGAATGTTTGATGATATACTGTAGCGGCGAACCTCGTTCGCCACTACAAATTGTTTCCAACAATTGACCGTAAAAAATGGCTAACGGTTTGTCATACAACAAAAAACGGAGCAGACTGAATTGTGTCTGCTCCGCTTTTTGAAAGAGATATTTATGAAAATACTACTGAGTTAATTTTTCTTCCGATTTTTTATTTTTCATTTCCGATTCAAGTTCTTCTTCAATTTGTTTTATTTCATCGTCACGCCGTTTGCCCTTTGTAAAGTAGGAGAACGGGGCAGAAATCAGGATTGCTCCGTAGTATGTAATGAATCTCCACATAAGGATTGCCGGCTTGATTTTGCTTATTGCACCGATTTTGAAGAACGAACCGAAGTACATTGTGAATGCAAGCTCCGCACCGCCCGATGCACCGGGGAGTGGGATAAGGTTTGCTGTAAACAGTACGAATGACTGAATGCAGATTGAATCGTAAAATGACAGTGTCGGCTGACCTGCCGCTCTTGCAATCGGAGCCATTCCAAATGAAATATAGATGAGATACGGGATTGAAAGAATTAAAAGCACCTGTATAAATACAAGCACATAAATCACAACAAGCCGTTTTACGCTTGAAAAAAGCTGTTTGTTTGTGTCGTGAAACATATCAACTTCTTTGTGAAGTCTTTCAACCTTCTTTTCGGGATTTTTAATGAACTTGAACTTTTTCATAATCTTATAAATAAGATTGATGAGCTTGTTTGTAACCTTACGGCTGAACGAAACAAGCAGGAACAAAGCCGTCATTGCAAGCTGAACGGTAAATCCGAAAGCGATGAAAAGCGTTGACCAGATGTTTGTAAAAGCATCGCTGAAATAGTTGAACCTTGTGATAACGGCAATAACGCTGACAGCGGTCATTACTATCTGATACACAATGAACTTTTGCGTCATACAAGCCGAACCGAAACCTACGCTTATGTTCTTTTTTGACATAAGGTAAAGCTGCATAGGCTGTCCGCCTGTACTTGACGGTGTAATCGCACTGAAGAATACTCCGACAAATGCAACCTTCAAAGCCTCAATAAAACTGAAATCCTTATATTTTGACCGCACATATATCAGCGTGACAACAGCGTCAACAAGGATGTTCAAATCATAAATCAGCAAAGCCGCAAGGATAATCAGCATATTGCAGCCGTCAGGCTTTTTGAGCAAGTCGATCAGACCGTCCTCCGAAACAAAGAAGTAAATGATCAGATAAATCGAGATTGCCACAACAGCGAGATTAAATATCAGCTTTCCACTGATTCTGAATTTTTTCTTTTCCAAATAAATCTTCTCCTGTGTGTTAAAAGTTGTTATTCAATTGTAGCGGGCATCAAATGTCACATCTGTGGCATTTGCGCAGAATTATATATCCTAATCATACTTTTTTTTAATAAGAAAATCAACAACAAATTTGTAATAAATTGCCGCATGGGAAAATAAATTTATAAATCCACGCTTTTTTATTTTATCGAATGTACTTATTTTAGCATTTGTTCATTACACATAAAGAATTTAAAACTTGCACCCAAACTTTAGCTGTGATAAAATAATACGGTAATATGTGCGGAGGTGTTCTTATGGATACTATGAGTGTGAACGGAAAAGCTTTTGCCGTCATTAAGCTTCTCGGAAAAGGCAAGGGCGGTTATTCCTACCTTGTGTCAGACGGAGAACACAATTATGTTTTAAAGCAGATTCACCACGAGCCGTGTTCATACTATACCTTCGGTAACAAAATTCAAAGTGAGCTTAACGATTACAAACGGCTGAAAAATGCCGGGCTCAGACTGCCGAAGCTTATTGACTGCGATGTAGAAAACGAGAGGATTCTTAAAGATTACGTTGACGGCAAAACCGCATATGAGCTTGTTTTGCAGAATGAGATGAAACCCGAATATATTGAGCAGATTCGTGAAATGTGCAGACTGTTGAATCCAAAAGGAATTAACATAGATTATTTCCCGACAAATTTCATTTTAAACAACGGACTTTTGTGGTACATCGACTACGAATGTAACGATTATATGGAAGAGTGGAATTTTGAAAACTGGGGAATAAAGTATTGGAGCAAAACGAAGGAATTTTGTGAATACCACGAAAACAATAAATAACGGAGTGAACTTATGGACTTTTTCAGTACAAATCTTTTTAACTGGTACGGACTTGCCTTTGCAATTGCTTTGCTTGTACCCGACATCGTCTATATAAAAAGCAACAGAATAGACAGAACAATTTTTGATAACAGGGCTATGCTTTACATAGAAAGAATCGGAAAGTATTGCAGTATTTTTCTTATGGGAATTAACATCGGCGTGCTTGAGGGCGGTTTTACAAAGCCGATTATGGAAACCTTTTGGATAATCTCAACCGGTGTTCTGACGGTCGTTGCACTTATCTTGTGGTTTTTATGCTTTAACAGATTTTCAAAATTATGGGCATATCTTCTTACAGCCGTAACCGCAGTAATTTTTATGATGAGCGGACTTTTGCAGGTTAAAACGCTTTTGCTCACGGCTGGCGTGGTGTACCTTATCGGACAGCTTTATGTTACAAACAAGTATGTAAAATCAAAAATGCAATAATTGTGTAAAATATTGTAAAAAGATATTGCAATATTGTTTGTTTGGTACTATAATGACCTTTGGCTGACAAATATTTGTTTTTGACTGGAGGTGAAAAGATGAATGTTATTATGCTTTTAAAGCATAAAGATTCTTTAAAATATATTTATGAGGACAACACCCTAAGACAGGGACTTGAAAAAATGCGTGCTCACAGCTACACCGCTATCCCTGTTATAACCCGTGACGGAAAATATGTCGGCACGGTGAGCGAGGGTGACTTCTTGTGGCATATAATTGACAAAAAGACTTCGGGCGATATTGAAGAACAGGAAGAATTTCGTATCCGTGACATACTCCGTCACGACTTTAATCCGGCAGTTAAAATTTCGGTAGGTATGGACGAGCTTCTTGCACGGGCAATGAATCAGAACTTTATCCCCGTAACCGATGACCTCGGTACTTTTATCGGTATCGTAACCCGTCAGGATATCATCAGATATTTTGTCAATAAATAAGATACATAAAACAAGGTGGATGCTGAAAATTGCATCCGCCGTTTTAGTTATGGCAGAAACTGAATTTTTAATATACAGAAATCTACATATCAACTTCAGATTGATGTATTACAATCAAAGTACGGTGAGGAAAATGTACAACATTCTTTTGGTTGAGGACGATAAAAATATTCGTGAAATGCTTGTCGAATATTTTTCAAAAAGAGATAAAGAAAAATTTAATATCACCCTTGCGGAAAACGGCTTAAAGGGACTTGATAAGGCATATGAGAACAGCTATGACCTTTTGCTCCTTGATGTAATGCTCCCCGAAATGGACGGTTTTACGCTTTGCAAAGAAATCCGCAGATACAGCGATGTGCCGATTATGTTCATCACGGCAAGAACAAGCGAGGCTGATATGCTCAACGGCTACGCTCTCGGCTGTGACGATTACATTGTAAAGCCGATTGCTCTGCCCGTATTTTATGAAAAGGTGAAAGCCCTCATCAAGCGTTCAAAAGGACTTGTGCGGCACAATTTGCTTACGGTCGGGAATGTTTCGCTCAATCCGAACAACGGTGTTGTTGTGTCCGACGGTGAAGAAGTAACCCTTACCGCAAAGGAGTATGCTATTCTTAAAATTCTGTTAGAGAATAAAAACAGCGTTGTGTCCCGTGAAAAAATCATCACAGCCGTGTGGCACTATGACACGATGATTGATGAAAGAGTGCTTGACACGCATATCAAAAATATCCGAAAAGCATTGGGCGAAAATGCGTCTGTTTTGAAAACGGTAATACGGCGAGGGTATAAGGCGGAGGATAAAAAATGAAATCAAGATATATCAAACGTCGAAAAAAGTTTCATTACATTATAATTTCCGTAACAATAATTGTGTGTCTGCTGGGAACGGTTTTTACCTCTCTTGCAATACTGAACAGCTCCAAAGACTTGTTAGTTGCCAATGCCGAAAATGAGCTTAAAATGAAGATGATTGATCTAGAGCATAACCTTGGCATAAATTTAACAGATTCTCAAGATGATAAGGTGAATGGAGCTTATCCATACAATGACAAAGTAGGATTGCTGAACGAAAATGTTGATAAAAGCAATACATACTATCAGGTTACTGATAAGAAAAATTTGACGATAACTACGGATAATGTTCTTACGGTGTATTATATATCGAGTAACAGAAATTATATAAGTTTTGATGTGATTAAAAATTTGCTCAGTGATAATGAGTATAAAGAGATTTGCGGATATCTCAACACTCCGACTGATAATGACGGAAATTACTATGTCTTGATTTGCAAAAAGTTTTATGAAAGCGAAAAATACGGCTATGTCCCTTGTCAGCTTGAGGTTGTAAAGACCAACAAAGTGAATGATTGGTATGTTCAGGATGAAGTTGTTAAAACATATAGCTTTGACCTTAGCAAATATGATTATTTGACCATAGAAGAATTAGAGGCTACTCCGTTTGAAAATGACGAAATGCACCGTAATATAATAGATAAAGATTTTTTTCTTGGAAAGGACAAACCTAAATATTCTCAAAAGGATGTAGAACAGATTCTTAAAGATAATGCTTTGCTTTATTATGATATTTACGAATCACCTGCTGTTGTAAATGACGGGATTTTTAAATGTTATTTGTTGAGCAGTGATTACTATTACAACAAAGAAAATCGCTTGATAAGTGATCTCAATGATAGTGACTATGTATATAAAGTTGTACAGGGGTCTTATTTGATTGTTTCTTTAAAAGAAATAGATTTACTCAATGATTGCCTATGGAAGTTTATAACGGTATTTGCCGTTGCGTTTACGATAATGGCGGTGGTGATTACGGTTGAAATTTTCTCGTGGAAAGATTTTAAAAGGCGAACCGCACAGGAGGAAACCCGTCTTGAAATGACAAATGCAATTGCGCACAATCTCAAAACCCCATTGTTTGTCATAGGCGGTTTTGCGGAAAATCTTAAAAATGAGGAAGACACCGAAAAGAGACTTCACAACATAGAAATCATTCAGCAACAGACTGAGGAAATGGACATTCTTATTCACAGAATGCTCGATTTGTCACGATTCGATTCGCCCGCATTAAAGCTGAATTGCGAAGTTTTTGACTTTAAACCGTTTATTGAGAAAATTCTTGAAAATTATTATGTTCACACAGAACACGAAATTATTTTCATTTACAACTCAAAGGCAAAAATCAAAGCAGACCCTGCCATGCTTAAAACGGTGCTTGAAAATCTTATTGACAATGCCGAAAAATATTCCGATTACGGTTCGGATATCACAATTAATGTTTTGGATGATGTATTGTCAATCAGCAATCAATGCTCGTCATTTGACAGGGAAAATCTCTCAAAATTGTGGCAGCCTTATTTCAGAGCCGCAAAGGGAGATAATAAGAGCGGCAGCGGAATAGGACTATCAATAGTAAAATCCGCCCTTGAAATGCATGGATTCAAATATAAAGCCGAATTTGAAAACGGGATTATAACATTTAAGTTCAGATTTACTTCACTCGATTGAGTTTTTCTGTCTAAAAAATCGGAACAGCCGTAAACCCAATCACGGCTGTTCCGATTTTTGTTATTTTGTTATGTATAAAATTCTATTTTTGTTTATAATACATCAGGCAATGGCAGTATCCCTCAAATTCGGGATCGGCAATTTTTGCCCTGAAATCCTCACACATACACAGTGTTGCAGGGCTTCTGATTAACATATACGGACAATAACCGCCCGTGCGTATAAGCTGTTTGCGAACTTCTTTTACAATTTCTTTGTCTGGATTAAGCAGAATTTTCAATTTAATCACCATATTTGCTGGGTAGATTTTATGCCGATTTTCGGGTATTCGGTAATCTTTTGATTCCGCCTACAATTATATCAGCAATGACAGAATTTTACAATAGAAAATTTGCAATAAATACAAATTTATTTGAATAATTATAATTAAATCTCAAATGCAACAATATACTATATAAAAAATTCATAAAAAACAGCAAGTGAAGAATTTTTGCGACAATTATTTGTTGAAACAGTTGATTTTTGCAAAATAGTGTGCTACAATAGCGTTATGATTGTATATACATTTATCATACAATGATTTTTAGTTTACAGGAGGAAAATTCTATGAAAAAGGTAATGTCCTTTGCAATCGTTCTGATGCTTGCATTTTCATGCGTGTTCACAGCGTTTGCACAGACAGACGACACAGCGACACCCGATGAGGCAAAAAAGGTAACAGAGCTTAAAATTACAAAGCTCCCCGACAAGCTTACATACACAGCTGAGGATGTGATTGATCCTGATATTGATTTATCAAAAATCGCAGACGAAAATGCAACAGAAGAAAGTCTAATCAAGTATTTCAGTCAGTTCAATTTTGAACTCAAGCTTGACCTCACAGGTATTGAAGTTGAGGCAGTTTACAGTGACGGTACAACCGAAAAGGTTGATGCTAAGGACTGCAAAGCTGAGCTTGCTGATCCGTTTAATTACGGCGAAGTAATTAAGGCATTGATTGAATATGAGAAAAATATGCCTGAGTTTACAGAAGATATGACCGAAGATGAGTTTTATGAACTCCTTGAAAAAGCTCTTAAAGTTTTAGTTGATATGATTTACAGAGAGTATACTGTAAATGTATCATATCAGGATGCACAGACAAGCTATAAAATCAACTTTAAAAACAACATATGGCCGGATGTGCCTCAGCTTGATGAGCGTTACGAGGTTGTTTCCGTAAAAGCACCCGAAAAGGTGAACTACACAAAGGCTGATACAGATTTCTTCTATGAGGCTGATATGCCGTATGACGGAAGCCCCGAAAGCAAGGAATACTACGATGAAACATATTTCTATCCCGAATTTAAAGGTCTTGAAGTTACTGTAAAGGATAAAATTACAGGCAAAACTTACACAAAGACTTTTGACGGTACAGAGGAAGATATTGTATATATAAGTCCTGTTGATGTTCGCCCCGATGACACAAAGACAAATCTTGAAGTTTATGTTATGGGTGATGTAAACGAATGGCTCAATCTTCCCGAAGATGAAGAGTATTCAACAGAGGTTACAGGTACATTCAAGGTTAACTACTATGCAAACGGAGTTCCTTCAAAGGGCAATTCTTCAACAAATGATACAGCAACTAAGGACACACCGAGCAATTCACAGAACAACAGCGGTGCAGTTCAGACAGGACAGAACAGCATTGCAATATTCCTTGCAGCTGCAATGCTTGCAGGCTGCGGTGTAATTTTTGCAAAACGCAGAACTCGTTTTGAATAATATTAAATAACATTATTCAGAA